>Ga0182030_10002629_pt1 | contig 38234 bp, 45 predicted proteins | sample 812S3MmetaG_FD_121299 | JGI IMG/M metagenome (GOLD analysis project Ga0182030, IMG submission 121299) | Permafrost microbial communities from Stordalen Mire, Sweden - 812S3M metaG (Illumina Assembly) | ecosystem: Environmental > Terrestrial > Soil > Wetlands > Permafrost | place: Sweden...
ACACCCCCAAGCATGCCAGCTGGCTCAACATGGTCGAGATCGAGATCGGCGTGCTCCGCGGTCAATGCCTGGATCGCAGAATCGACGACCCCAAACACCTCATCAGCGAAATCACTGCTTGGGAGCAACAACGAAACGCTGCCGGCGCCCGCATCAAATAGATGTTCACAACCGACAAGGCCCGCGCCAAAATGGGCCGCGCCTACCCCGTTGCGTCCAAAGAGTCATAATCACTGTGCCGAGGTACTAGTGCCATGCGATCCCGGCGACTACGACTTGCTCGTCCTTTCCGCTGGTCTATAGGTAGTGACGGCGACAGTCTGTTCAAAGGACTGCCGCGTGATCGCCGTCGCGCGCTTCATTTGAGAGTGATCCCAGCGTCCATCACCCCCCTACGCCCATTTTCCGACTTCGATATCAAAGCAGCCCGACTGTCGCGACGAGGTTGTTTCAGGGTTATTCTGGATTTTCGATGTCCGTGGCGATTCTCAAACGCACCATCATCGGCAGTCGGTTGATTTATTGATCGTCTACCACAGAATCTAAGAGGCCGAGGCCAGCTTCGGACCCCGAAGTGCTTTCTAAAACAGAGTTTAATGGCAGAACTGAAACCGGCTTCCGAAGTAGCCCATGAGTTATCTGGTGAGGAGACCAGTATGAAATTCAATTTGGTCGGCGCCGCCGCTATTGCCGCGACCGCTTGTTCCACTGACGTTTGCCGCAAGCCGATATCGATGAGCCCGGCTATTGCGCACAGTTCTACCTGAACGCAAATTGTCGAAACGTGGGACCGGTCAAACCATACACCGATGGCGTTTACTATCACGACGATCCGACGCAGAGGGCTGAGCCCAATGTGTACCACTATTATGGCGGACCTAGATCGAACGATTGACGGTTAATGCTCTTCGGCCACTCAGGTCTGGAGCCGCACAATGCAAACAATGAAACAAGAGTTTACATGTGCATACCATCATCAGGATCGGCGTCGGTGCCCACTCGATCACGCTGGCTTCCGACTCGACGCTTTCACCAATAAAGCCAGCGTCATGTACGTGCACGAAGTCCGCTTTTGCTGTCGCAGCGCCGTTGATGGCCACGCATCGGCAATGCCAGACCGTCATGGTGACACCTTCCGCGCCACGCATAACCGCTTGCGCCAGGCGAGGGGATTGCCACCGATATCGCCGCCCAAGACAATAAATTCCATGGTCGGTTTCGTCGCCCGGTCACATCCAAATATTCGGAAGGTTTGGTCTGACCAGATGATTTCTCCGCTGGCGACGTTCCATGCAAAGCTCCCGGTACCGGTCAATCTCTGCGCTTCAGTCAAATACATTTCGCTACGCAGCAGCGCAGCTTCAATACGCTTTTGATCCTCATTTCGCTACCTGCAGGTCATCACGGGAGCGCCGGAGAGCCTCGGTCGCCTTTCTCTGCGCCGTGACCACGAATGCAACACAGAGAGATGTGCTGGCAAACAGGAACAGACGCGGCACCTCAACAATGCCAATGTGAAGAAGATCGTGCTTCCACACAAATGAATTGGTCGGTGGCACCAGGTTGTAATGGAAAGCGAAAAGGGAAAGCGCGATCGCCAGAATTGCCGGGCCGATCCCGCCCAGCCACGCAGTGGAAATCACAGCGCAAAGCATCAATAATGCGATGGGCTCAGCTTGCAGCAAGCGTGCTGTAATATCCGTAGCGACTATCGCAACGGTGACCGACAGGACCGCCATTGCATAGTAGGAGGTCCTATGCGGTTCTGCTCGCGGTTGACGGAGTTCAGATTTAATCATTCCCCTTGCTCGTCCCGGTTGGCGTGATGAGACTGCTGACGGCCGCCGACGCATCGGGACGCCCTGCGCCTCCAGGCGGGAAATGTAACTGCAACTTCGGACGCAACGCCGCCGAGTTTCCAGATCATGGCTCCAAGTCCTTCCACGCTTCTCCTGGTCATGCCGACAGTGTGCGTGCCGCTGGTAAAGGCCCGGTAACGCCGGCCTCGCGGTGCGCGGCCAACTGTAAACAATGAGTTAATTGACCCTGTGCCCGCTGGGCGAGATCATCGGTACCGCCGTCGATCCTCACAATTTGGTTGCCGGCCACAGAACCTAAGCCGTCTGTGTGATTTGAATCGTCCACCGGAGAAATTGACGATGAAAGTTTCAACAATCACGTTGGCTACCGCCCTGGCGCTGTCAAGCGCGGGCGCAATGGCGCAGAGCGGCGGCAATTCCCTTGATGAAATGGCCGCAAGCTCCGCTACCCGTTCAGCTATGAACAGCATGCACAGGAAACACCATGGATGGAGCGCAAGCCGCTATAACGGTCATGGAATAAACAGCTTAGGGGTTACGACCAACCAAGGACGGAAGTACAACGGCGGATAGGGACCGCCCGTGACGCCCTCCGGATCGAATTGACAATGCAGCTCACAGCTCACGGCACAACGGCATTTGCGATGGGGGCTGGTGCTGGTGTTGGGGTCGGGACTCGTTAAATCCACCATACAAGAGCGGCGATCAGACAGACGGAGGCCAAGTAGTTTCGAGCCAGTCTGTCATAACGCGTAGCGATACGGCGGAAGTCTTTTAGTCTGTTGAATGCAGCTTCGATGCGCCAGCGAAGTTTGTAGAGGCGCTTGTTGAAGGGGAACGGTCGCGTCCTGTTGCTGCGGTTGGGAATGACCGGCTTGGTTCCGCGCTCATCCAGGTCGTCGCGCAATTCGCCGCTATCATAGGCCTTGTCGCCGAGCATGCGTTTCGCTGGCCTCACTCTGCGGAAGAGGCGCTCCGCGACTGGGCAATCGTGGGCTTCGCCGCCGGTCAACAGAATGGCGATGAGGCGTCCTTTAGCATCTGCGAGTGCGTGGATCTTCGTGTTGCGCCCTCCGCGCGAGCGGCCAACAGCTTGCTTCTGCTCCCCCCTTTTCCGCCCGATGCCGAGCGGTGCGCCTTGACGTGTGTGGAGTCGATCATCTGCGTGTCTGTCGATCGTCCGCTCCCGGCAAGCTCTCGGAACAGGTTTTCCCAGATGCCACGCCGAGCCCAGCGCACGAAGCGGTTATAGATTGTCGTCGGTGGACCATAAGCCTCCGGACAATCGCACCAGCGGCAGCCGCACTTGAGCACATGCACGATCCCGCTGATCACGCGCCGGTCATCGGCGCGCTCGACACCACGCACATCCGTTGGCAAGTGTGGCTCAATCCGTGCCCACTGCTCGTCGCTCAGTCAAAACAGATTTCTGCTCACCAATTCTTCTCCAATACGAATCAACATCGTATTGTTCAAATGGAAAGATTAATGGGTTCTGACCCTAGTAGTGGTGTCGGATCGAGCTTCACCAATAACCCGGCGGCGTGCGGTGGCCTGGTTTGTTTTGCGAAGTCGCCTTCTGTCTTGACCGCGCCCCATCCGCGGCGCAAGCGCTTGCGAGGCGTTGGACGCTGAGGTTACGCCGCCGCAGCAAGCCGATCGCGCGCGCGAATGACGGTCATCGCGGACCACGGCTTTCCGGTAGGCGTGGCGACGTTCCGGTCATTCAGGATGCGAGCGGGCCAGCGCCACGGCCGCATACGAACATGATGACGACGCGGCGCCGAGCGCGAGAGCGGTGGCAATCGAACGCGGCCGGTCATCCGGCAGCAGCCGGGCCATCTCGCGGTGGGAAACGACTGCCTGCACTACCGCGGAGAGCGCGAAACCGAGAATCAGCGGCCACAGGATCTGCCACCCCATCGCGAACGCCATGCCAAGCGCGTTCAGGACTGCATTCATCATCGACCGCTCCCCTCAAATGCGGCAGACGGAACTGCTCGGAACGGGACCTCGGAACGGAACAAAGCAAAGGACAACAGGGCGATGGTCAGCTCGACGACCCCGAACAGTCCAAACGCAACCGTAAAACCGAACTGAAGCAACTCGCCAAAGATGAGACTTCCGAGGCCGAAGCCAACGAAGAGCGCGAAGACATTCAAGCCCATTGCCTGCCCCGCGCGCATTCCACCGAGCGAGGTGACGATCCCCCCAAAGAGCGGTTGGGTCATGTCGTAGCCTAGGGACAGGACCATCGCGACCACGGGGGCAAGGACCATCGGGAAACCGAGCATCAGAGCTGCCGCCGCGACGGCGCTAAGCAGGAGACCAATGGGGAGCAATCTGCTGCGGCCCCAGCGGTCTGCCGCCCTGCCGATCAGCGGCCCGAACAGGAACCCTGGCACGCCATATCCGAGGAGCGCCAAACCAACGCCGGCGGGGCCGATGCCGTATCGCCGTTCGAAATACACGCCGAGCCAGGTAAAGACGCCGGAATGGAATATGGAATTGACGAGGACATAGCCGTAGGTGCGCTGCCCGCGTAGCGTCCCAAGCAAATCCTTGTAACTTCGAAAGAGATCCCGGAGCGTACCTGTTACGGGCTGAACCGCGGCCGCAATCACGGGCCGATAGGGCAGGACGATGAGCAGGAGCGCCGCGCCGGCCGCGCCGACAACGAGGAACAGGCCTTGCCAGTTCATGAAGGGCAAGATCATTGCGCCCAGCGGTGAACCAAAGGCCATGCCGCCGGCCATCGCGCCGAACAACCAGCCAAGCGGTCGGCCCCGCTGTTCGTAGGGATATAGCCGGCCCACCAGAGCCAACGCTAGTGGAACGACGCCGCTTGCCCCGATCCCGGTCACCATCCGCCATAGAGCAAGCTGTTCAATGGATTGCGCCGTTGCGGTCAGCATCGTGAGCGCTGCGAAGGCAGCCAGGGACGCGAACATTACGCGGTGAATGCCGATTCGATCTGCCAGGAGACCGCAGACGAGGGTCGCGATTCCGTAGGGGATTAAATATGCCGGCACGATGATTCCGACCCTCTCAACCTTCGTTCCGAATACGTTCGACAACGCCGGTATGATCGGTGCCACCATGTAGGCTTGAAAGAAGATGATAAAGGTTGCCACCGCGAGGATCCTGAGAAGTCGCTGGCGCTGACGGCCGTCGATCGTACTTGGCATCGTTTGCTGAACTTCAGTCATGCCATTTCCTTACTCAGACCACTTGTACCGACGCGGGGATGATCGAACGCCCGCGGATCACGTCAAAAAGACACCGCAGGCCTCCGTAATTGGAGCGATTCCGTCGGTCGGATGTCGAAGGTACCGTCGCATCCACGAACCGGCCGACGTTAGCTCCGGCCCAGAACCCATCAGGCACCTGACCATATGAGATATGCAATTACTCGGGTCGCCTAAATTCGAGTTTAGCTTCTTGAACACTAGTTTAGTGGTTCGCGCAGCCGCTTTCGTTATTCTCGAAATCGAGTGTTCCAAAACTGTGGCGAGCGCGAGCTGACGATGATGCGGGTGCATTGATCCCCCGCCGACTTCCGCAATTCGGAACTACGGCGTGAAGCGATCGACGATATAAAGCGGATGTCAATCCATGCGAATATTCACCGAAGCCCATAGCCGACGCACAGTCCTGAAGCGAGCGGGTATTGCCGGACTTTCGCTACTATCGTCGTCCGCGCTTGCGGAGGACGTGATCGATCTCAAGCTTCCGGGTGGTGTCGGCATCCGCTCCTTGACGACGGCCTTTCCCGAAAAGGGTGACATGATCCTGCAGAGGACGCGACCACCGCTGCTCGAGACACCGTTCGGAACGTTCGACAAGGGCATCTTCACGCCGAACGACTTGTTTTATGTGCGATGGCACTGGTCCAATATTCCATCCAGGATCGATGCGGACGCGTTCCGACTGAACGTTCACGGTCACGTCAAGACAACCCTTAACCTGTCGCTGCGGGATCTCTTGGCAATGCCGGCGGTCGATCTAGTTGCCGTCAACCAGTGTTCGGGAAATTCACGCGGATTCTTTCAGCCGCGCGTACCAGGCGGGCAATGGGGCAACGGCTCCATGGGCAACGCGCGCTGGACCGGCGTGCGCTTGAAGGATGTTCTCCGGATTTCATGAAGTCGCTGGCTATCGACCACGCGCGCGACGGCGAAGTCATGATCGCCTATGCCATGAACGGTCAACAGCTCCCGTTGCTGAACGGCTTCCCGCTAAGGCTTGTCGCACCCGGCTGGTACGCAACCTACTGGGTCAAGATGCTTAGCGACATCGAGGTTCTCGACAGACCGGATGAGAATTTCTGGACTACGAAGGCCTATCTCATTCCGGATACGCCGGGCGCCACGATGACGCCAGGAGATTAACGGCATCAAAATGGTGCCAATAAACCGCATGGTCCCGCGGTCCTTCATTACAAATTTGGCGTCGGCAGGCCGCGTCTCGGCAGGCGCCCCTCTGGAACTGCGAGGAATTGCCTTTGGGGGTGATACCGGCGTGAAAAACGTCGACGTCTCGCTAAACACAGGAAAGTACAGTTTTCGCCGTTGGCATCTATCTATAACCCCCTCGCGCGGGCAGCAGACAGTGATGGTACGTTGTACCAACAGCGATGGTAAAACTCAGCCAACGGAGGCGAACTGGAATCCTTCCGGCTTTATGCGGAACGCGATCGAAATCACGAACATGGACGCAAACTGAGGAGACCCGTGATGGCGAGCCGATTCATTTTCACCGTCGGACTGGCGCTTCTCTGCGCGACGACGGTGCTGCCCACGGCGGAAGCCGCGAACACGATCAAACTCTTCAAATCAGTCAATGTCGACCTGCCCTTCGGCGATCGCATGTTTCCCGACGGACCTGGCTCGGACGCGATCAACAATAATTGTCTGGCATGCCATTCGGCCGCAATGGTCTTGAACCAGCCGCCTTTGGCGAGGGCGACTTGGCGATCCGAGGTCGACAAGATGCGCGCCTCTTACAAGGCACCCATTTCCGACACGGACGCAGCGTCAATCGTCGATTATCTGACTCGTATCAGGGGAGCAGATCATTGATCGCCGATCACGACCGGATCGAATATCCCGAAATGGCGATCGCGCTCGTCGCCAGAAACTGCAACTTGGACCAACATGGAACTTTACAGATGAAACTCTATGAGAATCGATCAGAAACGCCCAACAAACTTGCCGCACTAAATAGAGTTAGTACAGCAAGATCATTGATCGAGACGGCAGATTGGGATCAGTTGGACCAGCGCCTCGACGAGGAGCTGAAAGACACATTCCCAGCGAGCGACGCTCTTTCGATCACGCGAAATTCGTCCGGATGGTGATCGCGCAGGTTTTGAGTTTGGCCAAGACCTGTTCGATCGGGTTGAAGTCGTGACTGAATGGCAATATGAAGAGCAGGTATGCACCTGCCTCGCCGCACTGCGAGGGGGTGAGGACGAGAACCTCTTCGACATAGCTCAGGAAACGCTCGCCGTTGCTGAGCCCGCCGAGCACCGGGGACATCGATGCGGTTGCATCGGTTGATATCGAAACTGACGATCTTATCCAGCGCCGGTTGATACGCAATAGTGTTGGCTTTGCTGGCGCACGCGACATTGACGGTGTCTTCGCCGGAAAGCAGCATTGGATTATCGCCGACGATTGCGAGCTGCGCGGTGTTGGCGAAGGCTCTCGACATGCCTCATAGAGCCAGCCGGCAGCGCCGTCGATCCGGCTCCTGTGATTGATTGGACTTACCGCTCTTTGATCGTCCGCTTCGCGCGACGGAGAGCGGAACTCGCTGCCGGGCCGCCTGTTCTTTGGACGGCTTACGGGCGCAGCCTCACGACGCAGTACTCGCGTTCACCGGCAGGGTGAACTGAAACGTGGCACCGTGGGGTACGTTTGCCGTGGCCCAAAGCCGGCCACCGTGGCCTTCCATGATCGAACGGCAGATCGAGAGTCCCATCCCCATGCCGCCGGATTTGGTGGTGAAGAAGGGGTTGAACAGCCGGTCCACATTCTCGGCGGAGATCCCGACGCCGCAATCTGCCACACTGATGAGCGCTTGGCCTGACTCGTCCTGGCATGATCGGACCACCAGTTCACGCGGCCGATCCGTGACCGATTGCATCGCTTCAATGCCATTCATCACCAGGTTGATGATCACCTGCTGCAGTTGGACCCGATCACCCAGGATCATGGGTAGAGGGGACGCCAACTCCGTTCGCAACGACACCTGGTGGCTGATCAACTCACGCCGCACCAACGGGATGATCTCCCTCACGACGTCATTGACGTCGAGCGGCACCTTCTCAAGGCTGGTCTTGTTCGCGAGCGCCCGGACGCGCCGGATCACCTCGCTTGCCCGATTGCCGTCGTCGATAATCCATTCCACCGAGCGGCACGCTGCGTCCACGTCGGGAGTTCCGCGGCGGAGCCAGCGCAGACCGGCCTCGGCGTTGGCGATGACGCCGGCGAGCGGCTGGTTCACTTCATGGGCAATGGAAGCTGTTAGTTCGCCCAGCGTCGTCACGCGCGTTACATGGGCGAGTTCCATCTGGGCGTCCAAAAAGCGCTGTTCGCTGGCGCGCAGTTTCTCTTCTGCCCGCTTGCGGTCGGTCATGTCGATGACAAAGGAGACCCCTTCGTCTGGTTTCCACTCGAAAATCGCGCGGGCGACCAGCACCGGCACGCGGCTGCCGTCTTTGCGAAAGTACTCTTTCTCCCGCGGTCGGACAGTTCCAGCCGCCTCCAGCTCCGCCAAGGCCTGATCGTCGGCTTCACGCCATTCGGCCGGCGTCAGCTCCCTCCATTGCAGCCGACCCGAGACGAGATCCTCCGGGGCATATCCGACAATATCGAGAAAGGCTTGGTTGGCTTCGATGATCCGGCCCTGAACGTCCCAGATCACGATCCCGACGATGTTCGAGTCGACCAGGCGGCGGATCCTGGCCTCCCGCTCCTGGAGATCGTTGTACAGACGGGCGTTCTCCAGCGAGATCGCCGCTTGAGATGCCAGCAGTTCCAGCACCGATATCCGGGAGGGCGTGAACACGTGCGAAGCCAAATTGTTCTCGAGATAGAGCACCCCGATCAGCTTGGCCTGCTTCACCAGCGGCAGGCAGAGGACCGACCGGGCGTGCTTCTGGCAGATGTACTCATCCGTCGAGAACCGGTTCTGCACCAACGCGTCATCAAGGATCACGCTTTCCCGCGTCCAGATCACGGTGTGGAGCACGGTTTCGGGAAGCTCCGCCGGTGACACGGCCGCCGTCTGGCGCAGCGTGACCTCAACCTGGCTGGGGCCGGTTGTCGCTTCCGCCGCGATCCGTGGCTCGTCGCCCGGGAACAGGATGAGCAGGCCCCGCTCGGCGCCGGCATGCTCGATCGCGATCCGCAGCAGCTTCTTGATGAGCTCACCGAGGACGATCTCGCCGGACACCGCCTGCGCGGCCTTGAGCACCGTCCCAACGTCCAACTGCTCGACCGGCGCGCCAATGGTAGTGATGGGAGATGCAGGCACTGGTGCGTCGCGGAGATGCGGATGAAGCTGTTCGAGTTGCCGCACCTTGCCGTGGGCCCCCCAGCGGAGATAACAGTTCCTTGCATTGCTCAAATAGAGATGAGCGATCGCCTCGAAGCCGCGCGATGCGTAGAACCGCGCAGCCACCTCAAGGGCCACGCCCTCGTCGTGGACCAAGCCGTTGGCACGCGAGGATCGGATCGCCTCTTCGTAAAGACTCTCAGCGTCGAGCTGGCGGTCCTCGATGCGGGCTATCTCGGCACCGACTAGTGCAGCGCGGCCCTTGAAATTCTGGGGACAGTTTTCGGCCCAGCGCGCGAACTGCGCGTGATGGGCGAGGAGCACCTGCAGATTGCGTGGCCGGTCCTCGGCGGATGCCGCGCCGTCGTGCGCGGCCCTCGCGAGCGCCCCATAGAAATGGTATTCGGCCTCCTCGAAATTGGATTGCGATGTCCAGACAAGTTGTTCCGCCTTCGATGCGGCGGCGGCGGCGGCAGCCCATTCGCCCGCGTGAAAGCGTGCTTGCAGCTTGCGGATCCAATACCAGCAGGCGGCGATCGCGGACCGCGGACTTGCCTCCAGGTGGTGCTCGAACCGGCTCTCGTCGAACTCCTCATCATCGAACCATCCGAATTCCGCGGTCAGCCCGCGGAGCGTACGGATGAGCCGCAGCGACCCGGTCATCATGTCGGCGACGAGACCGAAACCCGACTTCCGGACGAACGCAAGCGCGCTGTCTGCTTCCCGCTGCACATCGCCGAGAGTATCACCGACAGCAAGGCGGAGGGTGATCAGGGACATGCTGGCGTAGGCCGCAAAAGTGAGATCGCCGGTTTGCTCGCCGGCATCGAAAGCGCGGCGCAGCCACTCGACCCCGGTGCGCAGCTGATTGTTCCAAGGACTGATCGAATGCCCGAACACGAGGTACACGCGGGCCCTGAAGCGGTCTAGGCCACGTTCATCTACCAGATTGAGACCGAGTCTGCCGAAGCGGAACCCGGCCTCGAAGTCCCCGAAACGGGTCAGCAACTGGCCGACCCAGACGTAGCCAAGGGACGATGCATCGCTGTTTCCTTGCTCGAGGCTGAAGTTCGCCATGCGACCGGCGACGAGGCGGGGCAGATTCTGGTCGGTGAACCGTGCCGGTGCCTGGAGTGACGTGAGCACGTCGAGGGTTGCCCGGCATACCGGATCGTCAATTGGAGGCAGATCGGCGAGATCCTCGATCGAGCGGGTCCCGAGTTGCCGCCACATCCGCTCGTATTCGAGCAGGACCTCGTTGCTCGTCGGATGCGGCGACCAGTTGATGTTGACGTCACGGAGGTAGTCCAGACATATCTCGACAGCGCGATCGCTCCGATGCAACGTCGTGTACAGGTCGAGTCGCAAGCGCGTTACGGCGGCCTTGTCGACGAGGCTTTCGGCGCGAGCCCACAGCTGCAGGAGCCCTTCTTCTGCCGCCGCCAGGTCACCGGTCAGGAACTCGCACTCGGCGCGGTGAAACGCGAGCGCGAAGGCGAGATCGTACCGTCGCTCCCAGCTGTCCTTTTCGAGGAGTGCACAGCCGGCGGAGAGGTAGGTCAGCGCCGACACGTAGGCCATGGAGGATCTGGCGTGCCTGCCGGCAATGAGATTAAGCTCGGCGACCTGATCCCGTTCCTCGACCGTTCCGATTAGCGCCGTCGCCCGGTTGAAATGATTGACGATCTCAAAAATCTTCTCCTCAAGCTCTCGCGAAGGGGTTCGTGACGCCAGCACTCTGCCGATATGCAGGTGGGAAGCAGCCCGCTCGTTTTCGGAGATCAGCGCATAAGCCGCCTCCCGGACGCGGTCATGGACAAACGCATAGGCGCCCTCCAGGAGGAACATCAGCCCCGTGCGCACCGCCTCTACCAACAATGCGTGAATTTCCTCCTCGGACTGTCCGAGGACCATTCCTAATGCGGAGGTCTGGGCACCGATCCCCAGGCAGGCGAGACATTTCAGGATCTGCACTGCGGCGGCGGGAAGGCGGCCGAGCCTGCCCGCCATGAGATCCGCCAGGTTGTCAGTGATGCCCTTGGCACGAATCCGATCGAGGTCCCATCGCCAGGCCAGGGTGTTCGGGTCGAACGCGATCAGGCCTTCGTCCCCCAACGAACTGAGAAATTGTATGGCGAAGAACGGATTCCCCCCAGTCTTCGTAAACGTCAGCTCGGCCAAAGGCCGCACAAGGTCTGGTTCCGCTTGCAGGGCATCGGCGACCAGCCGCCCAACATTTTCAGACGTGAGCGGCCCCAGCCGGAGCTCTTTTATCTCGCCTCTCGTGTCAGTAATCGTTGCGAGCATCCGCACGAGCGGGTGCGCTGGGCCGACGTCGTTGTCCCGGTATGCTCCGACCAGCAGCAGGTGCCGCACTTCGGAGTGCGTAACCAAATGCGCGAGGAGGTCGAGCGTTGCTGCATCCAGCCATTGCAAATCATCGAGGAACAGTGCGAGCGGGTGCTCCTTGCGCGCGAATACCCCAAGGAAGCGCCGGAACACCATTTGAAAGCGGTTCTGCGCATCCTGCGGCGGAGAGTCCGCGACCGGTGGCTGTTTGCCAATCACGAGCTCCAGTTCGGGAACGAGGTTGACGATGAGCTGGCCATTCTGACCCAGCGCTTGGCTCAGGGAATCGCGCCACCGGCCAAGCTCCTCCTCGCTTTGGGTGAGCAGCGAGCGGACCAGGCTCTGGAAGGCCTGGCCCAGCGTCGCGTATGGGATGTCGCGCTTGTACTGGTCGAACTTGCCGGACGCGAACAGTCCACGCGGCGGGACCAGCGCCTTGTGCAGCTCGTTCACCACCGAGGATTTGCCGATCCCGGAATAGCCGGACACCAGCACGAGTTCCACGGTACCGTTTGCCACGACCCGGTCGAAGGAAGCGAGCAGCGCTTCCATCTCGCGTTCCCTTCCGTAAAGCTTCTCCGGGATCAGCAGCCGATCCGATACATCGGCTGCGCCAAGCGAGAACGAGTCGATACGGCCGTGCGACTCCCATTCCATTAGGCAGCGGCGTAGATCGGCCTCGGTCCCCGCGGCGGTCTGGTAGCGTTCGTCGGCGATCTTGGCGAGCAGCTTCATCACAATGGCCGAGAGCGGTTCAGGGACATTCGCAACCCGCTCGTTGGGGGGCACCGGTTGCCGCGCGACATGGCAGTGCACCCACCCCATTGGATCGGCGGCGGTGAACGGGAGCTGCCCGGTCAACATTTCGTAGAATGTGACACCCAGGGCATAGAGATCGCTGCGGGAATCCACCGAGCGGTTCATCCTGCCGGTTTGTTCCGGCGCCATGTAGGCGAGCGTGCCAGCGATCACCTCCGGCGGCGCGGGGGCCTGGCGCTCGCGCGGCAGACGCGAGGCAACGCCGAACCCGGTCAGCCACGCGCCGCCGCTTGCCCCGTCCACCAGAATATTTGCCGGCTTGATGTCCTTATGGATCAGGCCTCGCTCGTGAACTCGGCGCAGCGCGCCTGCGAGAGGGATCGCGAGGCGCAGGAAATGCGGGATGTCCAGCGGGCGGCCAAGCAGCCGATCGAGCGGCACACCGCCGGGATCCTCCAGCATCAGCGCCATACGGTCGTTGTGGTGCGTCAGCGCGACCGGCCGCGCCGCCCAGTCGGCGTCAAGTTCGGACCTGAGCCCATATTCGTGTTCAAGCCGCTCGGCGCAACCGAGCGAGGTTTCTTCCGCGGCAACAAGCAGGATCGGCGCCAAGCCGTCGCCGGAACCCCGGTAGAGGGCGATGTCTCCCTCCCTCAGCGGCGAGAATACGTAGATCGAGAGCTCCTTCATTGCCGCGACAGCCCGCATTCCCCGGCGATATCGGCAAGTGATATATTTCCCGCGAGGTCGCTGGCGATCAAATCCTTGGCGCGCCTTAATTGAAATGGAGTGAGGCCACCTCGGCACAATTTGATCTCGGCGCCGATTCCGTACCTTTCCAACAGGTGCACGCACAACGCCAAGACGACATATTCGAGAAAAAGCGCATTGGCTTCGTTCGACCGCTGGAACGCCGGCAAAATACTCGCCGCCAACTGGAAAACCACGGGATCGATCGTGCCGGGATCGCAGCTCAAATTGCCGACCTGCTTTAGCCCGGCATCACCGGCAACTTCGTCGAGCACCGAGCGAGGCAAAGAAAATGCGACGACCTCGAACGTGCTGAAGATATTCGCTGACCACTCCCCGGTAAGGTTGACGATCGTCATCGAATTGGCTGAATATCCCTGCCGAATAACGGGACGCCCTCTATTCCATATTTCGTGATAGGAAACGTCCGTCAGATATAGGCCCAATGCGAATACATCTGCCGCGGGAATTGCCTGCGTCATCCCTACTCCGGTCCGGACGCAGGATATTTTTGAAATCTCGACTTGGGAGGCGCGAGACCGGACGGCGAGCGCGGGCGGGTTGCTCAACCCCAAGCCGGCTGCAATGATGTGTCCATGTTTCTGCGGATCTGACACCGGCAGCCTCTCTTTTTAATTTTAACCTGACACTCCATCTCGCCATTACGCTTCAAACGCGCATCTTACCGGCAGGAACCGATCGTAGCAAATCTATTCGCCCCCCCTGATTCCTAAAATTCAATTTAATGGTATCGGCGGATTGCTCATCTACATCAGTTCCACGCCTAGCCCCGTTGTTTTTCGCAGAAGGTTCTTATGGAGAATCGCCCATGGTGCTGCTGGCTTCGACGTGCATCGTACCGCTCCCAAGCGCCATGGCGAGGGCCGAGTTAACGCCTGCTAACGCGAGGCGTCGCTTCACCATGCCCGAGCCTCGAAGCGAGCGCTTGTGTGGATGAAGCCTGTACAGACCGCGACGTGGCCGGGATACGCGAATGCGCCCGAAACCTCCACCAGCTGGCCTTGGAGCAAGGCGGTGACCCCAGACCCTCTAAAGAAGCTGGAATTATTGGAGACCGGAAATGTATGCAGTTACTGGAATTACGGGGCAGGTCGGCGGCGGCGTCGCGCGCACTCTATTGGATACTGGCCTGTCCGTTCGTGCCGTCGTGCGCGACGCCGCTAAGGGAATCGGCTGGAAGGAGCGCGGCTGCGAGGTTGCCCTTGCCGACATGAATGACGCTCCAGCGCTGACCGCTGCCTTTACCCGCGTGAAGGGCGTGTTCGTGCTGATCCCATCGAACTTCGACCCGACGCCGGGCTTCCCCGAGGTCAGGGCCACCATCACCGCCCTAATGACTGCGATAGAAGCCGCGAAGCCATCCAAGGTCGTCTGTCTCTCGACCATCGGCGCGCAGGCGACACAGCCGAACCTGCTCAACCAGCTCGGCTTGGTGGAGCAGGCGCTTGGCGCCCTGCCAGCGCAAATCTGCTTCCTACGGGCCGCTTGGTTCATGGAGAATACGGCCTTGGACGTCGCAGCAGCGCGTGACGTGGGCATTGTGCATAGCTTTCTGCAGCCACTCGACAAACCCGTGCCAATGGTCGCGACGGCTGACATTGGACACTTGGCAGCCACCCTCCTGCAAGAGACATGGACAGGGCGCCGTATCGTCGAACTCGAGGGACCGCGCCGCATCACTCCCAATCAAATCGCCGCAACGTTCGCCAAAATCCTCAGCCGGCCGGTGCGCATGGAAGCCGTCCCCCGTGATCACTGGGAGCGACTGTTCGCTTCGCAGGGGGCGAAGAACCCGACGCCCCGCGCAAAGATGCTGGACGGCTTCAACGAAGGTTGGATTGAATTCGAGAATGGCGAGCGGGGCTCGCGCAAAGGCCAAATCGAGATAGAGAGCGTGTTGAGGCAGCTTGTAGCACGCGGATGACGCGCGTGCATTTTGACAACTGAAGAAGCGCGAAAGCACTGTGCACCCGAATTGATCCCGCCTTGCAACCAATAGGATTGAATCTCGGAGAGGTCACCGTGACCGTCTCGTTGATCTGTAGCAATATGTCGTATACCGCACAGACATGGATTGCCGGGTCGGGATTACCGCAGCATCAGCTATGGGCGCGGACCTTAGGTACTGAAATATTGCGGCGACCCGCTCATTGTTTGGCGGGATGGTTGCATGGGGTTCGTGAGGTATCCGTGCTGCGAACGACGGGCGTTCAGTGGCCGTACAAACCGATCAAGGTGGCCTCAGCCAAGGTATGGAAATGCAGGTCGAACCCGACTATAGCGCAGCAGAGGCGGGATCGTTTTTGGCGTCGCGCAGCCTGTCAACGTCAACTGCAAAAACCGTGATTTGGTAATGATCCGGTTTGTCGTGGACCGGCGGGCAAGGGCCCGCCGTTTCCGTGCCCGACTGGGCCGATGGTATCGGAGAAATCCGACAAGACGCGATCGGCAACATAGGGATGGAGGCCATACCATGGCCTTGAAAGCGGACGGCAGGGGCGCGGGGTCGTGATTCCGAAGTGACGGTTCGCCGATCACGCCCGCTTGAAGGATTAGCCGCCTTTTTAACATGGAATTAAATGGTGTTGGCGAAACGCATTCCTATGTCAGATGCAGAAGAGATCAAAATGCTGACATTCGATCAGGAAAAGCGATCATGACGAGCATTAGTTCGGCCCAATCCGGTACCTTCAAAATCGGCGGCGATATTCAGATCAACCGCCTTGGTTTTGGCGCAATGAGAATCACAGGCCCCGGCATATGGGGCGAGCCGGCCGATCGACCCGAAGCGTTGCGAACGTTGAAGCGGCTGCCCGAACTGGCTGTTAACTTCGTCGATACATCAGACGCGTACGGACCCGACGTTTCGGAAGAACTCATTCGCGAAGCATTGCATCCCTATCGAGGCATGCTCGTTGCCACCAAGGGTGGCCTAACCCGGACCGGTCCCAACGTGTGGAATCCCTTGGGACGGCCGGAATATCTCATTCAGGAGGCCTACAAAAGCCGTCGTCGTCTTGGCGTCGAATCGATCGGCCTTTGGCAACTTCATCGCATCGATCCGAAAGTGCCGCGCGATGAACAGTTCGACGCGATCAAGACGCTGCTCGATCTTGGGGTCATTCGCAATGCGGGCTTGAGTGAAGTGTCGGTTGCGGAGATCGAAGAGGCATCCAGGGTGTTTAAGGTCGCGACGGTGCAGAACCGTTACAACCTCGTCGATCGCGCGAGCGAAGACGTGCTCGAATACTGCGAACGGCGCGGGATAGGATTCATCCCCTGGTATCCGCTCGCGGCCGGCGATCTAGCCAGAGCTGGATCTCTGCTGGACAAGGTCGCGAAGCGCCACGGCGCCGCGCCGAGTCAGATCGCGCTTGCATGGGTTCTCAAGCGCAGCCCCATGATGCTGCCGATTCCAGGTACGTCGCAGGTGAAGCACCTTGAGGAGAACGTTGCGGCCGCGAGCATCAAGCTTTCGGATGAGGATTTTGCCGCGCTCGACCACCACGGGAAACAGCAGGCCATAGCGGCTGCGAGCTGAAGGAATATCTAGAGCATTTTCTGATCACGTTGCGTCGTATCCTGCGGCGACGAGATAGTTTCGGCATTCGTCTGGTGTGAATCGGTTGATTGCGTTGGCGATTGCTTGCCAAAGATCAGGCATCGAACGTGCGGCGGCTGCGCGCAACAGCGGTTTCAATTTGGAAAAGGCCATTCGATCGGATTGAAGTCCGGGCGGGAGATAGAGCAGGCTCTCCCCGACCGCCTGAATGGCATCTCGCACGCCATGGACCTTATGAATAATTTGCGTTGTCATGATGACACCTGCAGCCGCCGTTACAGCTTTTATTTCGCGATAATCAAAGATCGCGTCAACGTAGCTAAAACAAGCAATCAGAACCTAATTATGAGTTTATGATTTGCTTACCCGGAGTCGCATCCGCTTCGTTTTGGGGCCTCCGACCTGGTAGGGCGCACGGTACACGCCATTCCTAAGCGAACATCGAAGCGCGTATTGCCCCGCTGATTGCGAAGCGGACCGACAGGACCGCGAAGACTCTCAATATTTGCTCCGACCCGCCACCAGCGCTGGTTTTGAAAAACGCGCAGCGAACCGGATGTTACTGATCCTAACTCGCAATTTAATGGCTCCCCTCATACCACGGGCTTAGTATTTAATTGAACAGACGACCCAGACGTCGTTGCGACCTGCAACGCGCGAAACACGGAGGTAGCTGCATGACCAGTGTCGATATAATGCAAGGTCCGCGAGAGCACTTGGCCATATTGTAATCTCGGGCAACTTGCCGCTTCTGGTGCGCGCTTCATACAGAGAAGTTTGTCCGCCCGGCGGACCACCTACGAGCAGTCTTGCGAGGTTACGATGAGAATCTATCCCCCCGTGCACGTCATCAACCCGGAGAAATTCGATCTTGGAACGGCACAGACGCCAGGCTCCGAACGTCTGGCCGCCGTCGCGCCACAGTTCGGTATTGAGACGACGATGTGGGGCGGCTTGTTCGAGGTCGCGGCTGGCCGCCGTACTGGAATTCATCATCACGGCGAGCAGCAGACGATTGCCTACGTCTTGTCAGGCATTTGTCAGGTCCAATGGGGTGAGCAGTGCGAATACGCGGCGATGGCCAAAGCGGGGGATTTCATCCACGTTCCCGCCTTCCTGCCGCACATGGAAATCAACCTGTCGAATTCGGAGCCGTTCCGTTGGGTGGTGGTGCGGAGTACCTCGCAGCCATCGTGGTCAATCTTCCAGACTATACATGGTCGTCTGGGGGACATTCCGGCGCCACGACAATGCCAATCACGATGGCGGCTGACGTAACCGACAGAAGCTAGAGGACAGTAACGACGCCACCGGGACCTTAAGACTTGGGCGCACCGATGCGGACCCTTGGCGCCGGTAAACCAGAATGGAGATAACCCATGTCCGAAGCACGACCGCCGTTTCCGCCTTTCATCCGCGAGACCGCCATCCAAAAGGTTCGCGGCGCCGAGGATGGCTGGAACAGCCGCGATCCAGCTCGCGTCTCTCTCGCTTACTCCTTGGACAGTTTCTGGAGAAATCGCGCCGAATTCGTTCGCGGGCGACAGGCGATCGTCGCATTCCTCACGCGCAAGTGGACGAGGGAGCTCGACTACCGGCTGATCAAGGAGATCTGGGCATTCACCGACAATCGGATCGCCGTCCGTTTCGCCTACGAGTGGCATGACGATGCCGGGACCTGGTTCCGTTCCTATGGCAACGAAAATTGGGAATTCGATGACGACGGACTGATGCGGCGCCGACTAGCCTGTATCAACGATCTGCCGATCAAGCAGGCCGATCGGAAGTTCTTCTGGCCGCTCGGCGCCCGCCCAGCTGATCATCCTGGCCTCTCCGATTTAGAACTTTGACGGGATCGATCGACGATGACAAGGCGCTTCATCGTGGTTTTTTTTGCGCAGGACTAGACTTCTGGTGGCTCCGCCTGCTTGACATCGGTTCTACGGATGGGAGACGGCAATGCCGAGGATATGCGCGCCGACCGTCAGGAGGTCCTGTTGATGCTGCATGTTCTCAGCTTCCAGACACGGCCGGTCCTCTGCGTTCGGATCCCCTCGAGAAGTGGCGAGGCCATGTAATCAATCGCTTGTCTTCGGTCCGCCATGATAACGGACCGATCGGCTTCCCACTCTGCCAGTCGCGATAGTAACTTAACTCGTGGGCGTCCAGTTTGCTCAGACGCGTCTCGCCTAGGCGTCCGGCAAGCGGCCTGACCAGTCCGAACGTCGTTCGTTCCAAAGTCGTTCGTTCCAATCGGATGAGTTCTTGCATCAGCACGAGGCTCAAGGCCTCTGCATACTGGCGGCTTGGAGGTTCGGAGTTCCCAACTTCGGCCTTGAGTTTGAGTGCCGTGTTCCACACTGCTTGACCGAAGAAGAAATAGGCGCAGGCTGATGGTGGAGCAGTTGATGCCGGATCCTAGATCAACAACCGGGATCGGCTGGCGTTTGCGGCCAGGGAAAACCGTCTTGCATCCACGGCGGCAACTGGCCGTGCCAATGCGTAGTGTGGAGGCGCTCGCCTGATTCACAAGATCGATGCGGAAGCGCTCGCCGAGCGAGAGCGTGATGCCAGGTTTTCCGTTCGGACCAAAAAGGCGCTTAGTCGAGCCGGTTTGCCGAGGTTGCTGCGTTTTACGCGCTATTGCGAACATATCGGACGGCGGCGCGAGATTGCAGGTGATCGCATCGAGGTCGCTATCTGACGCGATCTGCCTGAGAGTTACGGCAAAACACAACTGGCTACAATGGCTTCGTAAAATTTTGAAATTGTTCGTCGGCTGGACTGTTCAGAAACTGATTGTGGAACGAATTGCAATCACCCACGCATTCGGCCGCAAGCTGCCGTCGCTGTTGAGCACGCCACCGCCCGGACGGATGATGTATTGCATGTCTGGCTGAACCGTCCACCACTGTGTGCACTGGGCCTGGTACATCACCTCGATCATGGTTTCCCCGCTCCGCACCGGGTAGAAAAAGTTTCCGAACGATCCGATGTCGGAATCGAGCCCTTGGGCATTGTCCCCAACCCGGGCATATGCCGCGGCAATTCCAATCTTGTCGTCCGGCCGACGAGAAATGAGGCCTTTGTAAACCAAGCCTCCGTCGCCGTAGAAACTGATCAGATTGCGATCGTTTGGTGCCCCGCCCGCACGAACAAACGCCGACAGGCCCTGGTCGTCCGTGCCGGGCACGCGATAGAGCATCTGATCGACGACACCATAGACGCCGAAATCTCCCGGGTGATCGAGCGGTATGCCGGTCGAGATCGGATCCGCGAGCGAGTGGCCGGTATTGTCGAAGCGCTGATCACCGAACCGCGAGCTGGTGTCGTACCAGGCACCGATTCTGTAAGCGCCGGGAAGCCCTTTAGCGTCCTTGCCTTGGTTGGGCTCATAGCTGGCTTCCGCGATGAAAAAGGCGCCGCCGCGAAAACTAAAAACCGTGCCGGTCGGCAGCGGCCCGGTTTGATTCGAACCGTTTCCGCCGCTGGGATCGCCGCTGAACACGGCTGCTTGAAAGGACACGTCGTCAGCAGTCTTTATCCGCAAGCGAATGCCGGGATCCGGGAGCGGATAGGCCGGTCCTCCGGCCGGAAGATTGCCAGCAAGAAACATAGGCCAGCTGATGCCGTTGTTGATGAAATTCGCGGCAGTCTTGCTCTGGAGAAACTGGCTATCCGCCGACATGAGACCGAGCCGAACGGATAATAGGTCATTGAAGGCGCTCTGTTCGTACCACAACGAATAGAGCCGTGCCACGGGTCCACCAGTTTCGAGATTTGACGCGGCCAAAATGTTGCCTAGATACGTCGGACTGAAAGAAGGCCCGCTGGTGATCAGGGCATGGGTGTGGAATTTGCCTCCCTCCCAGCCCAAAAGCTTTTGCAAATCGATGTCGAGCGCCGGCTGAAAAACTCCGATTCCGACGGCGCCAGGTCCGATTCCGCCACGGACATTCGCCAGAAAGTCGTTGGTATAGTTGAGCGTAAAAGTGATGCCAATGCGCTCGAGATAAGACCGCAGCCCCCCCCCAATCGCCGGTCAAGTTGGGCTGGGAGACTTGGCTCGGTTCGCCCGATCGCTGCACCTGCGCCAAGGCGGCCGTTCCAAAATCATCGGCTGCTGAGCCGATCAAGGAAAACGCGGCAAAAACGAACGCAGAAGCCCATCGACCGGCAATCACGCCATAGCCTCCGTCCCCGGAGTCATTTAGAGCGGTCTTCAGCCACGATTCAGGCAAGACTTGGGCTTGGATTGCCTGAATCGGAGGCAATGCCTGTAATCCTCACGACGCCCGACGACCATGATGCCCGGATGCGTACGTGGGACAAGGCCAAGGTGCTGCAGCGGTCGTTACTCCGCCCTCGCCCTAATCTCGGCCGTCGCCAGCTTCGGAATAATGGCGCCGCTCATCCGACAATTCAATCTGAACCGGCTCGCGATCGGCTCGGCGATATTGGCTGGCGCGGCCATGATATCAATATCGATCACGTTCCCTGCACAACTCGGCCCAATCTGGATCACCGGCGGACTGAGGACTCTGATCGGGACACTTGCTCCGCGGCATGCCCGACGGTGCTTTCGAACGCGGTTTTGCAGAACGGCAAGGCCGCGTCATGGGCGACAATCAAGCGCTTCAGGTCAGACCCGAGTCTCTGAGCGCAGCAATCGGTGGTGGTCGGCGGGGATCGTGATTGCGCTGACCGTCGTTGCCTTCGGCATTCTGTTGATCGCAGCAGGCCTTGTGCTCACACTCGGCGCCACTTCGCGCCCGGCAGTTTCCCAAACCGAGCCCGCCGCCGGCTGACCTCAAAAGCGCGACCACAGTCGATAGCGACCATGCCAAACAATCCCGCTCGTATAGCTTCGCCGTCTGTCCGGTTTGGAACCCGCCTTACCCGGAAGCGTGGCTCGGGTGGCGCGTCGCGGAGGACGTTGCCCCGGGCTCGGTCGACCTCGTTTCGCGCGGATATTCTTTGACCGCATCCATTACGCGCGTCGAGTAAACGAGCGCCGCACCCGCGTTGACGGCCATCGCGACGCCGAGCGCTTCCGCGATCTCTTCCTTTGACGCGCCACGGCGAATGGCGGCTTCGCTGTGGACCGTGATACAGCCGTCGCACCGCAGGGTGACGGCGACCGCCAGCGCGATCAGTTCGCGCGTCTTCGCGCCGAGCAAGTCCTTTTTCTGGCCGGCCGAACTCAGTTCGACATAACCCCTGACGGTATCGGGACTGAGCTGACCGACCTCCTTGACGCCTACGGTCAATTGTCCGCGATATTCATTCCAGTTGAGCATCATGTTGATATTCTCCATCGTAACGCTTTGGCGGCCGCGAGTTGCTTTTGAGGCGCTGTGTGCATGCCGCAAACGAGGTCCTCAGGCGGCGATCCCCTGGTATCTGAACTCAGTTATCATCCCGGTCTGCATATGGTACAGGTTGTGACAGTGGAACGCCCACCGGCCCGGGTTGTCAGCATCGAAGGCGAGGCGAACCCGGCCCTGCGGTGATACCAGGACGGTGTCACGGACGGCGCCGCGCAACGGCCGCCCGTCTATCGCCACGACCTGGAAAGCGTGACCGTGAAGATGGATCGGATGTGCCATCATCGTGCGGTTGACCAACTCGATCTCGATGCGTTGACCTTTGTTTAGCATCAGCGGTGTGACGTGCGGCCAGTACTCCTCGTTCATTGACCATGCATAGGGCTTCATTCCTCCGCCGAGAGCGATGGTATGGACGATGTCGGCAGGGCGCGCCGGTAACGGCTCTGCGGCGGCAAGCCGGGCCTCCAGCGAATTGTCGATTGCCGGTGCGGCTTGTGCGCCGTCCGCGATCCGGGAAATGCGCGCGCCTGCAGTGGCGAGGATGCTTCCGGTCTGCCGAACCGAGCCTTCCAAACGGGCAAGAATTGGGAAGCTGCCGGCCGCCGGCAGATCGATCAGGATATCGAGCCGCTGCGCCATCGCGATCGGAAACAGCTTGCCGGGGACTGGATGCACGGCGTGGCCGTCGGTTGCCACAACGCGGCCGGTGAGTTCGCCGAGATCGATCCAGAACTGGCTCGATGCCGCGCCATTGATGATGCGCAACCGAACCCGGCCTCCACGATCCACGCGCACGATCTCCGGGTCGGAAAGGGTTCGGTCGTTAGCGAGGAAGGCATCGTACTCAACGTCGTTCAGATCCATCCCCGCCATTCCGGTGCCTGTCATGCCCGTGGCCATCATATCCATGGCTTTCATCGCAGGGTCAGGCGCCTTCGGCATAGTCATTCCCGGCATGGCCATCCCGGGCATGCCCTGGCCGGCCATGGTCGGCATAGCGGGCGATTGTCCTTTGCCGCCCTCGTCACTGCCGGCGCCCTCGGTTCTTTGCGTCAAGGCGTGCGCGTCGGCGACGCTCGTGCCGGTCAGGCCGGCGAGCACCTCGTCGGGGCTGCGAAACGTGAAATCGTGCAACATGAGAACAATGTCCTGCCGATCCTCGCGGAGGGTCACCACATCCTCGACGACGAGCGGTGCGGTCAGCAGGTTTTGCTCCTGCATGCCATGGTGCGAATGCATCCAGTAGGTGCCCGCGATCGGCGCGTAGTCGTAACTCTGCACCGTGCCGTTCGCGATCGCTGGCGTCTGCGGCCAAGGGAATCCATCCTGCGTCCAAGGCGGCAACTGACCGTGCCAATGGACGAGAGTGCGTGCGCCCGTTTCATTGGCGAGGTCGACCCGGAACCGCTCGCCGGCGGCGAGCCGAAGGCCGGGTCGTCCGTCCGGTCCGGTCAGCCCGAAGACCCGTGCCGGCCGGCCGTTCACTTCCAGAACCCGTGTTCCGGCAATCAGCCGCTTGGCTGCGGAACCCGCGGCGCGCGCCTTGCCGGACAACATGGCGGTGGCCAGTGTGCCGCCGATGCCGCCAAGAAGCTCGCGGCGGGACATGACAAGCGACGTCGCCGCCGCGCCATTGCGCGTTTGAACTCTGTGATCCTGAAGACGGTTATGATCTAGTGTCATGGCGAATGTCCTTCTCGGCGCCTACGCGCTGAACATGATCTCGTTATCGGATGCGTCCACGTCCGAACGGCTCATTCGCGTGGCTTAAAAGCCACCGGACAGATGGCTATATTGGATATGCAGCCGGTCGCGTCGTCTAAAATCGGGTTTAGTTTCTTGAACATTCATTTAGTGGTTCGCGCAGCCGCTTTCGCTAGGCTCCAAGCCGTGCTTCCCAAGCGTGGCGAGCGTCCGACAAGGACATCATCACGCCGAACGATTTATTTTATGTGCGGTGGCACTGGTCCAATATTCGATCCCGGATCGACGCGGAAGCGTTCCGACTGAACGTTCACGGTCACGTCAACACCTCCCTTAATCTGTCACCGCGGGATCTGCGGGCAATGCCGGCCGTCGATCTGGTTGCCGTCAACCAGTGTTCGGGAAATTCACGAGGGTTCTTTTCTGCCACGCGTACCGGGGGGCATGGGGCAACGGCTCCATGGGCAACGCGCGCTGGACCGGCGTGCGCTTGAAGGATGTTCTCGACCAAGCAGGCGTCTAGTCCGGCGCCGTCGAAGTCAGGTTCAACGGTCTCGATGAGCAGGTCTTGCCGAACGGTCTGGATTTCATGAAATCGCTGGCTATCGACCACGCGCGACGGCGAAGTCATGATCACCTATGCCATGAACGGTCAATAGCTCCCGCCATTGAACGGCTTCCCGCTGAGGCTTGTCGTAGCCGGTTGGTACGCGACCTACTGGATCAAGATGCTCAACGACATCGAGGTTCTCGACAGACCGGATGAGAATTTCTGGACAGCGAAGGCGACGGCGATGACGAAGACGTAAAAAAGCTAAATCCATTTTTAATCGATCCCGCCGCCACGGCGGACCATGTTGTTTGTCGATCGGCACCGTCGGAGTAAACAGGAATAACATTCCGCGTCTCTCTCCAAGTCAACGGGCTCGCATGACACAAAATTAAGGAGCAGAGCCATGACTACAAAACGTTTTGTCCTAGCCACATCAATGATGGTATTCGTTGCGATGTCGGGACAAGCCTATGCAGGCACAACAATCTCTGACAAGCGGTATTGGCCCAGTCAAGTCAACTCGGCGGGCCAGAATATGGTCCAGCGTCCAGAAAACGCTTTCGATTCATCGCAGACGCCGCGAGGAATCGAAGCGACTGGTCACCGCTATCATGGCGGGCCGAAGGTGAATTATTAAGCGACGCTAAATTTGTAGAAATGCGGGCAAGATAATAACGGGTCTTCGGGAAGTCGTGTGGGCGTTTTTGGCAACTTCAGAGCGCTGGGAGCATGCATGTGAGCACCTTGAGCCGCAGATATTCCTGGTCGCGTAGACCGTAGGCGCGGCGCTGGATGACGACTCTTGAAGGCCATATGAACCCTGGTCCATGCACTCTCACCTGATGCATGCTAAACTCATCCGCGAAGTCGTAAGAAGAATGAACTGCGCAAGTGAAATTGAGGGTGTGATGAGCGATAATGCTGCCAATCAACGAGCTTTTGAGCAGGGGCAGCAAGACTTTCGCCCCTATCCGCCTCCTGTGCTTTGGGAACAGAGCTATGAATCTGAGCTCAACATTCATCAGAAATAGGGCAGGCGCCGCTCGCCGAGATATCGCAATCAACCGCAATGATAGTTCGCCGAGGCTCAAAAATGAAAACGGATTCTTCGACCTCTGCGGAAAAATTTAAGGGAAAGGGAAACGTCGCGAGACAGGTTTTACATCAAGCGATCGTATCGATATTTAACGGTGATAATCCATTGGCGGTGCACCTCATGGCGCAAGCATTAGAGACGTCACTCAGCGACCTTTTTCGGGCCGCAAAGATCATCGATCCGTTCATCTCGTTGATCAAGCCGGATCGAAAAAGAGAGATTGCTTCTCTCATGCGCAAATCCGGAAATTTTATAAAGCATGCAGATAATGATCCGCTAGAGCAGATGGATGAGCGCGACATCGTCAGCATGAACGATGGTCTGGTAGCGGCGGCATGTTTCCGGTACGAAACGTTGTTCGGAGAACGTACTGATCATATGATTTTGTTCGGCTACTACATAGCGGCTCTGAATCCGGAAACGATGACGCCTATGCCCGACGAAAATGCGAAGAAGATCGTTGAATTGCTGGATGGCCACACGACGCGAGGAGCGCTTTTGGCTGTCATGGTAGACACTTGCAAGTTGACGCCAGAGTTAGTGGCCGAACGGGCTGCCGATCTGGCGGACATAGCACGAGCAAATGTCAGGGCGTTCAAAATAGACTTATCGTCCTACGGCGCACATCCATAGCGCTCGATACGGAGGCACCGGCGCTGGGGCGCATCCCTAGCGGCACCGGCGACGACGCCAAACATTCGGAGCAGAAGAAGAGACCGTCATGGGTAACTGCATTGTTGTCGTCCAGTTCGACCTGCCGAAGCGCACCGAGGATGATGCCATCAAGGGCGGCACGTCCACTGCTCCGATCTATCGGGATCTCGGCAAGAAGGGCCTTATCCGAAAGGACTACCTGAATGGTGACGCCGGCACCGGAGGCGTCTACCTTTGGGAGAGCCGCGCGGCCGCGGAACTCTGGTTCACAGAGGAACGCATAGCCGAGCTGACGAGGCGCTTCGGCGCGCGGCCGCGCCTCACCTGGTACGACACCCACGTCACGGTCGACAATCTGAAGGGCGAGACGCGGGTCAACGGCAATGCGCTCGCCGGCGTGGCCTGGAGGTTTTTTGCCGTCGGGCGGGGCGCAGTTCGAGGTCGCGCTGGCCGCGACTGCCCGGAACCTGCGTTTGCTTGAGTAAGCCGACGGGGATCGTAACCGCGTGCAGCGGATCTAGCGACGTCCCCAGATTGGTACTTCGTGCTCCACGCATCGAAGCATACCGCGCCGCCTGATGGACTAGGGCCGACTTCCGAAGTGGGTCGTGTGTCACGAGCGTAGCCGGTCCACACGGCTGCGCGCAACTGTACGAGAGATGAAGGAAGGCCCTTCGGGTTCGGCGATCAGGTCGCTGATCCCAAGCCACCGCGAGCTGCTGCGGTCAAAAGCCGTGGTGGTGAGCGTCGCGGAAACGTCGGGACAATGATCCCGGCAGGCAAGGTCGAGAGAGGCGAGCGCAAGCAAACTGCTTCTGAAGCGTCGAAAGCGGATTAGGTGATGTCAAAACCGGGGGGTGACCCTTCCTCCGGGATCAGCTCGGTGGATGTCCTGATACCGACCGAGCGGCATCCGGCGTGTAGGCAGCGCGAAGCTCGATTAGGCTGTCGTACGGAACGTGAGAACCTGCGCTGCGTCACGCCGCCCGCTTTTCGTTGGTGGCGTGAAGGGACAAGCCGCAAGCGGCTCCAACCGCGAGGGCGAGAGTACCGACGCGCAGCGTAGGGACGGAGCAGCCTGTAGTAGCGACGAAGGCTTTGTAATGAAGCTGGAGCGAAGGGGTTGCGTTGTTCAGCCGAGGCCAAGGGCCAACTGGAAACGGGAGGAGTCCGTGGACGAGGCGAAGCCGTTCAAGATCCCCAAACGGGAGGTCTGGGAAGCTTTCAAACGTGTGAAGGCGAACCAGGGAACGGCTGGGGTAGACGGACAGTCGATTGCAGAGTTCGAGGCTGATCTTCGGAACAACCTCTACAAGCTCTGGAACCGGCTGTCGTCAGGGAGCTATTTTCCTCCGCCGGTATTGCGGGTCGATATTCCGAAGGCAGATGGTGGGACGCGATTACCCCAGCTTCTGTATCTGATCGGGGAGGCGGCGTTTGTATTCATAGCCTATTACGCCAAGACCGACATTCCATACAGATAAGGATGAGGACTCTGTTGGGCATTGGCGGGCGTCAGGATCGCGGTGTAAGATCGTGGCGTGGCCCAAAGTTGACAGGGATTAGACAGGGGAAATCAGGACGGCGGATCAGAATTATAAAACAGAATCAATAATTTGCGGGCGTAGTTCAATGGTAGAACGGCAGCTTCCCAAGCAAAAAACGCCCTTTTAACCACGATTGCAAAAACCCCTATAAACATTGAGGAAGTCACTGCACCGCAGGCATTTCCTCGCTATATTTGCCCCGTGTTGCTGCTCAAGTCCCAATGAAAAGGGGCAGCGCAAAACGCGGTGGTGTCAAACAAATGGCAAACAAAATCGACGCCGCGAAAAGGGCCGATGGGTGGCAGCCGCGCAAGTCTAGCGACACGAACAAACCCCGCAAATTGAGCGACCCGCATATCGAGGCGTTGCGCGAGTTCGGCCATGTTGGCGTCTTCCCGGACAACCAAGTCCCGGGCCTTCGCATCCGTGTCGGAATACGGAAAGCGAGTTGGGTTTTCTTTCAGCAACATCGCTTGAAGGGCACGCGGTCGCATACGTTCGAAGTGCTCGGCGAATGGCCCGTGATGACCGTGGCAGCCGCCCGGGTTGAGGCAAAGATCATCGCAGGTCGGATAGCCAGCGGCACCATCAAGCCCAGCAAGCGCGCTGCCGTGACGCTGGAGGCGGCTATTGCCGAGTACATTGCGCATCTGGAGAAGCAAGCCGCCAAGCGCGGGAAGCCCGCGCGCTGGGCCTACGTCGCTCAGAAGATCGCCGATAAGGTAATCCTACCCAAGCTCGGCAGATGGTCACTCGCTGACCTCTCTAATGCCCCTGCGGTCGTCAGGGATTGGCATATTGAGATCACGGAAGAGCACGGGCCAGTGTACGCGAACCACGCCGCTCGCATCGTGCGCGCGACCTACAACCGGACCGCTAAGCTTGATCGCAGTCTTCCGGTCCGGCTGCCGACAAGCGCCGTTGAGTTCAATGACGAAGAGGCGAGCAAGAAGGCGCTCGACTTCAAAAACTATCGCAGATGGTTCGCGGCGTGGCGGACGATCCAGAGCGCGGTTCATCGGGCTTACCATCTGACCGGGCTGCTCTGCGGAGCGCGCCCCGGAGAATTGAGCCGCGTGAAGTGGACAGATTTGAAGCCATCCCAACGCTGCCTCGTGATCGGCAATGCGAAGGCCGGAAACGCAATAAGCATTCCGCTCTCGTGGCCAATGGTTCGGGCGCTCAAGATCGCACGCGATGAGGCCCGCGCCTCGGGCTCGACCTCGGAACTAATCTTCCCGGCGACATCGCAGGCCGTGCGCGATGATTTGCCGGCGACAGGAAACACGCTCCGCCACGCATTTAAAACTCTGTGCGCTCTTGATCTCAAAGTTGACGACACGATTTCGTCACTCCTCATGGGCCATGCGTTGGATGGTGTCAGCAAAAAGTACATTTCCAAGATCATCATCACGAGCGGGCCGGCGCTACGCTCCGAACAAGCCCGGATCAGTCGCCGTATTGTCCAACTGCTCGGGCTCTCGTCAGCGGAGTTCATGGCAGAGCTCGCAAAGTCGCCGTTGCCGGCTCCGCCGCGCGAGCGCAAGCCGACCAAACCTCGCGGGCCGCGCAAGCGCGAGAACCGTTCGGAATACTTCAAGACGTGGTACGCGAAGAACCAAGCTAGGATCATTGAGAAGCGCCGCGCTGAGCGGGCCGCCTTGAAGTCCCACCACGACGCGCCGCTCGTGCCGGATGCGCCTAACCGGGTCGACGCAGCCCGGAAAAAGACCAAATCCGTCCGGTATTTGGCGCGCAAGTCGCGGATCATTTTGCAAAGATGATCGATTGCGAAATGCACCATCTCGTCCTGATCCTCGTGCACGCCGGTAGCGACGTCGGACGTGATCTCCGCCATGCAATAAAGCTGATGAATTGATGATTCCAAACCACGGAATGCCTTGCCGTGGTTCAGATCACATTGCTCTGGGCTCGTTGCCGCCTTCGCCTTGTTTTTGGACGCAGTTCGTCGTGGCGTGCTATGCACGCGGGTAGCCTTGGCCATTGGATTCGACTCCTTCGTGGTTCGGGTTAGAGCCGGGGCGGAAGTGCTAGCTTCCCCTCGGCTTGCTTTTAGTGTAATGCCTAAATAATGAAGAAGTCAATAAAGGTAATGCCCAAAAAGAGAGGGCGGCCCGCCACCGGCAAGGATCCTCAAATCGTTGCCAGAATGCCCGCCGGATCTATTGCAAGCGTGGACGCCTGGGCTGCCGCGAATGAGACGACACGCTCTGACGCCATCCGTCGCCTGGTCGAGCTCGGGCTCTCCGTCAAGGCAAAAGGAAAATGACCCGACCGCAATTCCACACGACACCGTGGACGCCGGCGGAAGAGGAACACCTACGCGCGATGATTCTGTCGGGTATGAGCGTCGAAGACATCGCAACCGAACATCAACGCAGTGTGGGAGCGGTACGCTCTAGATCTGAGCAGCTTGGTATTTCACTGAAGCGGGTTACGGTGAAGCGGCGCCGCCTGGTCGAGCTCGGGCTGAAGGCGAAGAAATGAGCGAAAAAACAGAATCCTTCGACGCGTTCCTGAGCCATTGGCTGAACGAACGCATCCAAAAGCTGGGTGAGGTCGATCCTGTTGACCGCGAAGATATTATAGAGAAAAAGGCCGCCGAATTAGTCGCCCTCTCCCGAGATTTCGCCGGGTTTCACGCAAAGCTTGATGAAGTGGCCCTTCCCTATGGAGGCGTCAAAGAATATGTGCGCCATCTCTACCAGTTAGCCGATGCCCGGGGCTCTACGACACGCCCGACTGCGCATAACGGAGCGGACGATTAAAGCCGACTCCGCCTTGTAGAGTTCGGCTGAAGGCGAAGGGGAAATGAAGGGCTGGAAATGGCTCGGGTGCCTGAAGATCCTCATTTGAATGACGATAAAAGCCCGCTGATTGATCTGTTGAGCTGCTTTGTTTGCAAAGAGACAATGAAGATTGAGAAAAGCGCGCCCGACTCTGAAGGCTGCGACATCATTCAATATCGTTGCCAACGATGCGCCAGAATTGAGCTGGTGCGACTCTTCCGCCGCAGCCGAGATTCAGCGGGCTGAAGGCGAAGGGGAAATGACTGCTCTCCTGGTCCGGTCAGGTAAAACAGGCTTGCCAGAGGTCCCAGAGTGCTGAATGATCCTTTTTTCGGGGAGGTCGATCAATGGGCAATCCCAAAATTGCAATTCTGGCCTACTGTATTGCCCTGGGCTTCATTCTGGCGGTCGCGTTTCACTCGCCATCCAATACGCTGATCGCGGCCAGCGTGGCGCCTGTTCAAGATCCGAAGTGACATGCGAATTATCGTGCCTGCAATAATCGTTCTCGCAGTCCTTTACTTTTGGGACGTCGAATACAATCGCGGCATTATGTCGGATGGCGTAATCAGCTTGGGACGATCGCTCATTCACAGCTTTGGGCGCTAACGCCATTCAATCGGCCATTTGCTTCGCGCGTTTTCAGTTGCTCGCGCTGTCAGCTTGCGGAAGGCACCATATGCCGTACTCTCGATCGGAGGCTTCCTGGGCATGGACACTCACTTGGTTGTCGTCCCTTACGACACGCTGAAGTTCGCCGAAAAGGAAATAATGTTCCCCGGGGGCACCAAGGAAGGGCTCAAAATGCTGCCAGAGTTCAAGTACGCAACGCAGTGATCTCGACGGGGGCTACAGAGGTAGTAGTTCGCCCCGGCGAAGGATGTTCGAATCGGAAATGGCTTGTCCTCATGGCTGACTGAGCGCAGTGTCGGCGGTGGTGCTGCAGTGATTTCCGTTCATGATGCTGTGGACGGGTGCGCCGGGACACTCGATTGACGCAATCAACTATGTCGGTTGCCTGACATATATTTTGCGGCGGATGCGCGGATGGCTTTCGTGATACTGCTTCACTTTCGCGCCGCATATTTTTTGGCAGCGCTCTAATTACCCCGACCGGCACCTTCCAGGGCCGCCGCGCCAATTGGTTTGGTCCAATCGGCCGCGAGGGCCAACCTGGCCAATTCCGGGAGCGACCCGGCACCCGTCTTCTTCATGATCTCGGCGCGGTGGTTTTCGACGGTACGCTGGCTAATGTGGAGGTCCGCGGCAATGTTCTTGCTGGGATGACCGGCGAGGACCATTTCCATGATTTCGTACTGCCGAGGGGTGAGGCGGGCTAGACGTCCGTCAGCGGCTTCTTGGAGGCCGAGGAGCTTGCGGATCAATTCGTCCCACTCACGCAACACGTGACACTCCGCGCACTTCACCTCGGTCGGCTTTTCACTGGTATTTCGAGCAAACACGCCGCCCGACATATCTTTCGCATTGAGAATTGAATGCATGGATCGTGGAGCTGCTTCGGGTAGCTTCCGCATATAACAGGGCTGCATTGCTGTACTCCGCTGCGCCATGCAGCGTCGTATTAACTCCGTTAGCCGAGATGCGTTCACTCAGTCTGACGCAATGCGGCTTGTATCGGATGCAAAGCTTAACCAGCGATCCATGTTCAATTTTGATCAGGCTACTCACCATAGAACGCTGCATCATTTTCCGTTAGGCTGGTCCCCGGCGTCCAGCACGACGCGCTTGCCGCCCGGCAAAAGGGGCTGAGCCATTTGCTTAAAGATTGGTCAGGGCAAGGTTCCTCAAGCGAGGGTCAAGCCGACTCTCCGAACAGCACGAATCAAGGGCAACATGACAAGGGCGCCGAGAGCAAAACTGGCGGCCGCCAACGTCCAGCTCAAGGTCCCGGTTTCGATGAGTTTGGCGTAGATGAACAAGCCGCCGAATACAACGAACGGCAACGCGGTTGCGACACCGAGAGTGTACTGGTGGGCGCGCCAGCCGAGATAGAGGTGGACGAAACCGTGGGCGGTATATCCCCCCAACAATACCGCAAATGTGAAGATCGCCAGATGCGACGCGCCTGGCTCCGTCGCCCATGCCGCAGCCGCCATAAAGATGGTCAACTCGAACAAGATAGCCACCATTGTCTGGGGTACGTTCAACGTGATGTAGGATATGGAGTTGCGCAGACTCCCTTTCGTCCAGACATAGGCAGCCTCTTCGGCGTCGTGGATCGCGAACAAAAGTGGGAAAAGCCAGAACCATCCGGCGCTGAGCTGCGACCCGGCGGGTTCGAGCGCGCTGGTCCAGAATTGCGACATTATTCTGCCTCTTCACTCTCAACACGCGCGCGGATTACCCGTGCGCGAATGAGCGCTGCCAGAACGTCGAGTTCGGTGGCGAACTGTTCGCCATTTTTCTCCGCCATGGAGAACGTGTGCTTACCGCCGGCCAGCGGGCGAAATGAGATATCGAAGAAATTCTCCGGCGCTTCGTCTGTCGGCCGGGCAAGACGGTATTCTGCCCTTACAAACCGGAGATCGCAGAGCGGTTCTGCCTTGTTCATGTGGTCATCTCCAGCATTGCTCGCTCGCGCCTCACGGTAACCGGCTTTGTCGTGCAACATCTGCCTAGTACCCCCTTTTCTTGGAACGTGAGTCGCGAACCGATATCAGGAATGATCTGAGAGCAAGAGAAGTCCTTCTTTCGCAGAGGATCGCGTATCACTCAGCTCCGATTCCGGGTACTAGCGATGATCCCGGAGATGATCCCGAGTGGCCTCTTTTCCGAGGGCGCTTTCGACCGACTTTTTCAGGTTGTGAATAGCGCCATGGATCGCCTGTTTCATGGTACTTTCCCGGTGCGTCACTGCGATGGGTTCGCGGCCGTCGAGGCGTGCCTCGATCATGCAACATTTGTCGTCATGACCGGTCCTATGACCGACGGTGTCGCTAAGGTGCACATCGACCCGCCTAATACGGTCACCGAAGCGGTCCAGTGCGGCATGGACCACAGCCTTCACCTCAGCGGAAGACTGCTCGCTGCCTTTGATGTTGCCATCTGTCCTGACCTCGATCAGCATTATCGTCTCCGTCATTACTTCGCTGGCAAGCTGTCCCGCCTCGAAATCGGACGCTAGGCGCCGCGCCAAGCTCCTGCATGGTCAATTGTACTCACCCGATCACCATGGCTGACGCGTCGTTGTAGCGGGTTGATTTAGCGCAACAGGCGGAAATCCGTTTGCTGCGAGCATGGCAGCCTATCGGCTGCGAGCGCCTCACATTTGAAGATTGCAGCACTATGCGCATGAGTTTTTACAGGATGGGTGCGATGATGGAAATAAAGGTCCCGACGATACCAGGCGCTGGCACCAAGCTGTCGATTGGGCGATGGTTCAAGCGAGTGGAAGATCCGGTCACTGTGCACGAGCCTCTGGTAGAGATTGATACTGATAACATGACCCACGAAATTCGAACACCTGTAACCGGGGTGCTGTCTAAGATTTTGGTGAAGGATGGGGGGACGGTCGAATTTGGCACTGTGGTGGGCATAATTGATCCGATGTGATCGAAACGCCCATCGGACCTATAAAAAATTGGCGGTAGCCTAGCCGCGATCTCTTTTGGCATTTGATTGCCGCTTCGGCTCAGGTTGTGTTTTACGGATGGCCTCTGCCAGTATCTCGCGCAGTTCAGCCCTGGTTTTCGGAGGTTCGCGCGTGAAGGATTTTTGCCATTGATATGTTGTGTGGGGATGTCCGCGGGGCTCAAGTCGGAAATCGCGCTATGTCCGAAATATACGCAATTTGCCTATCGCGCAGGTCTGTTGTGAGTCAATCGTGTCGTTCTGACGCTGGGCCGGGCGCTTCCGGTCCACTCGAAACAACGGACATCATCAGGTCGGCCCGGTTGGTGCCAACAGCCGACAATTTTAATGAAAGAGGCCGCCAACCGAGGCGGCCTCTAAACCAAATCTTCAACGACTACTTCTTGCCGTGCTCTTCCATATGCGCCATGGCGGCTTCGTCTGAGTGATGTCTGGCGTGAAGCGCGTGTCCTCTTGCGGTGTGCGCATGATGGGCTGCTTTTTCATGCTGTCCGCCCTCATGGTGTTTCGCTGCCTCACCGTGGTGACGCGCAGCATGCGTATGGTGCTCTTGTGACTTCTTATGGTGCTCGGCTGCCTTCTTAGACATGACAATTGTTTCCTCTATCGTGGTTTAGTACGGAAACATGGAACGCTCGTTTTCTGACAGTTATATGTCAGCGGAACGCCTAGTTGGCAGGCGGATGCTCTGGGTCTACGGAATTTTCCTGATTGGGAGTTGGCTTTTGTCTACCCAAGGATATTAGAGATCAGCCGGGCAGTAGCCGTCCGCTCTACTGCCAGGAACAGACATGCCCCTATTCGATTACTTCGTCAGAAATAACGAGTAGTGTGACTGACACATCAAGGTGGGTCTCGGTTGAACGCTGCTGCCAATTGGAGATTTTGTTGATTGCGTTAAAAATTCTTCATACGACGACTTATCGATTCAACGAACGAGTGAGCCTATTGCCGCATCGCGTGATGCTTCGTCCGCGCGAAAGTCGCGAGCTTCATTTGATTTCGAACCAAATCACTGTAACACCGCACGCGGGCTTGACTAGGGCATACGATGTATTTGGCGATGCGATCGCGACGGCCACGTTTCAGATGACGGCTTCTAGTCTGGTGATCGCGAGCGTCACAGAGCTTCAGCTCTACGCGGTTGCATGGCCGGTGTTCGACATCGCCGTCTCGGCCATGTCTTACCCATTCCGTTATTCTTATGACGATTGGATTAATCTCGGCGCCTTGGCCGTCCCGCAGTTTGCTGACACGGTGGGGGCCCTACGAAACTGGGCGCAAATGTTCGTTCGAGGAACCCAGACTGATACGCTATCGCTGCTTAAGGACCTGAGCGTCGGCGTTTCAGAAACTATTCGGTATCAGAGCCGCGACGACGAGGGTACGCAGACGCCGGTAGAAACACTAAATCGTGGCTGGGGCTCATGCCGGGATTTCGCGGTGCTCTTTACCGAAGCGGCACGCATGCTCGGGTTCGGCGCCAGGATCGTCTCCGGCTATCTTTACAATCCAAACCAACAGAGCGTGGGATCGAGCGATGCAGGATCAACCCATGCGTGGGCGGAGGTCTTCGTTCCGAGAGCAGGTTGGATCACTTTCGACCCGACGAATCGCAGCGCCGGCGGCTTCAATCTGATCCCGGTCGCGGTGGCACGCGATATCCGGCAGACGATTCCGGTATCTGGCAGCTTCGTAGGTAGCACTAGCGCCTTCGCCGAGATGTCGGTTGAAGTTCTTGTCACGTCATAGATCGAGAGCTGGATGTCCTGGGCGCGAAGTGGATCCTCGAACTCCGGTAGCTTATCGCGGCGCCGGTCCTCTGACTTAGCCGTCCAAGTGATCGACCATAGGGCACAACGTCGCGCCAGAGCCCTCCAGAGGCTCAACCATGTGCCATCATTATCGGAGGAGTACCAATACGCGGTTTTTCAAGAAACTCTCTCTAGGAGGCCCCAGCGCCGTCAGATCAACGATTTTGCAGTTCTAATCTGGAGGATATGTGAACGGCTGCTTTGCGCCAACGGTCATTCAGTTAGACGCCGCGAGCCGCTGTGGCGCTATCGCTTGTGCTCGTTCCTGATGATCCAAAACGTGAGGTCCGCGGCTTCGTAGATGCCGAGGAACAGGGACAGCGCAGTGGTGCCCGCGATGGCGTAAGGCGCGAAGGATTTCTCGGCGATCAGTCCGGCCGCGCCGGTGATCATGCTCACGTTGCCGAGCGCGGGAACGACCGCATAGGGAATCCAGTCCAGCCAATACAGCGAAACGAAATCCACCTTGCGCCGCATAAGTACGTTTTTTGTCAGATAGGCCACGCCACCTAAGCCGCCAAGGAAGAAAGTGACCGCTAGGGGCCACGGCGACGCAAATGGTGAAAGCACAGCCAAGGAGATCAACAGAACGACGCAAAAATGAACCAGCGCCGGCATCAAGAAGGCGCGCACCCCGTCCACCACGTCCGAACGACGCATTCGAGCGCCGAGCGTGACGACGACGAACAACAGCCCGATCAGAGAGGCGCTCGCTGCACCGGTGGTGATGTAGAAATTAGTCCATTCGTGCAGCATTGGAGCCATGATTGGAATCCGCGCCCGGATTGGCCGCTTGTTTCATACCATCGCCTTCCTTCGCTTCCTCTGGGTCAATCCTTCCATGACCCGACGGTTTGGAGCGCCTCTTACTCACCCTATTGTCACGAGCAGCGCGTTGAGCCCGTCATTGCCGGTGCAGGCCAGCTCAAAATTCGCGACGACGCCAAGCCACCGAACGCTGCCTGCGCTGACCGCAAAGTTCGATGCGGAATCGCACCCGGCGCTCAAACGACCAGTGCCCGTCGTCATCACGAGCAAGCTTGGCCCTGGAATGCGGCGGCGGCGGGTCGAACCACCTGCGCGTAATCGAATGCGGTAAACGGTCACCTCGTCATCGGTGTATTCGAGCACGAACCCAGATGTCTCGAGCGGGCCTTCATCGGGAAGTTTCGCATGGCGGAAAACCTCAATGCCCAGCAACTTCATTGGTCGTTTATTCTTAGCGGAGGCGCATATCCGATGAACTATCGGAAAGTCCCGATGGTATTGCATGACCATTGTCGAGGTGGGCAGATCCACCGTGCCAAACAGAAGCCGCCTAAGCGCCCAAGCTGCTTTGGTCATAAGCCCAATCGATCTAGGCAGACCGACGGAGCGCTGCCTCTGCGCGCCCGGTATATCGTTGTGGTGGATGCCCCCTTCGATGGCGACGTAAAGTGTGTTCTCGCAATGGCGATGATAGAGAGTGTTCGTTCCCGGAGGAATCGTCGCCATATAGACGCGAACGTACTCGTTTCGGAACGACTCAACGTGATTGGGCTCGTCATTAACTTCGACGTGCGCAACCCCGAGCTCGGCATCGGTTACGGTTTTGGCGATGACGCCCGCCATGGCCTGCACATTCACTTTGCGCTCCCCACAGGCGCCGCCACAATTGGAGGCACCCCGGAGACCGTCCGGCTCGCATCGCTTGAAGGTCGGCGATCCTCAATCAAATGTTCGTCGCGGAGCCAGCGTATCGTGGCTTCGAGCATTACTCGCAGCGGCGTCGTCTTGAGCCCCAGGTCGCGAGCCGCCTTATCGTAATTACACCAGATGTGGGCGACCGCGCGTTTGTACCGCTCGGGCGTCAGAAACGGCTCCTTACCATCAAGCTTTGATTTTAGGCCCGCTGCAATCAGAGCGAACCGAAACACAATCTTAGGCGTCACTCGAGTGGATAGTGGTTTGCCCAGAATGGACTGAATCTCGTTGATCACCTCTTTCCACGATGCGTCGACACCGCCTATCAAGTAGTTTTCACCTACCGCCCCACGATCGACGGCGGCGATGTGCGCATCGACAGCGTCCTTCACGTAGCACCACATTGCCTTCCCCGGCGGTACGACGCGTAGTTTCTCCTCGATCACGGGGCGAATAAGCTGCTTGGTCCAATTGTTGATGTCGTAGGGACCAAGCATGTTGACGGGGTTCAGGATTACTGTGAATAGGCCACGCTGTACTGCCTTCCTAACGAGCTTTTCCGCCAAGTGCTTGGACTTGCCATAATTGATTCCGCATGTCATCGCGT
>Ga0182030_10002630_pt1 | contig 38219 bp, 32 predicted proteins | sample 812S3MmetaG_FD_121299 | JGI IMG/M metagenome (GOLD analysis project Ga0182030, IMG submission 121299) | Permafrost microbial communities from Stordalen Mire, Sweden - 812S3M metaG (Illumina Assembly) | ecosystem: Environmental > Terrestrial > Soil > Wetlands > Permafrost | place: Sweden...
GTGATTCACCGCTCGGTCGCCACCATGCTCACCGGCCGGGAGACCACCGACAAGCTGCTGCCGGGGCTGAAGATGGCGGTGCTGCTGGTCTGGGGCGCCGAGGACCGAATTACCCCACTCAACCAGGGGGAGACGATGCACCGGCTCATCCCGCAGTCTCAACTGGACGTATTCCCCGGTTGCGGCCATCTGGCTCCCCGCCTGTGCGCCGCCCGGATCGGACCGACGGTGGTGGAGTTTTTGAAACAGTGAGCTGGACGGGAGCTTCGGCCGCGCCGGGCATGATGCGCCGGGCATACGATGCGGCGCCGGCGCCTGAAATCCGTTCCACGATCCAGCTCCGAATGCAGCGTGATCAACAGGAAGATGCGCGATGAAAGCATTTTAGCTTTTAATGGAAACTTCAGTGCCCCATCCATTCCGCGTTTTTCTGCGGAATGGGTGGGATACCAGTAAAATTCCGGTCTACACCATTTCCGAAAATGCTCTAAATGAGGAAATGCGCTGCACTGGCGCATCAACTGCCGCTCGGAAACTTTTTTAAAGCGCTGGTTTTGTGTCAGAGTGCGGCTTCCGTGGTTTGCGGAAAATAGCTTCACTTCGGCGCACAATGGAAAGAAAAACAGGGTGAGCGGGGACGGGCCGCTCTTCACAATTCACTGAAAAGTACCCCCCCCTCCCCTATACCCCCAGGGGGTATGTCGATCGTCTAGTCGTTCCGGTGACGCCACTGCCGGACCAGATCCTCGGCGGCATCGGGCCAGAAGGGAAACTCGAACTCGAAGCCGGCATCCAGCAGGCGGCCGGGAACGGCGCGGCAGCTTTCGAGCACCAGCTCGGGGGCGGTCCGGAGAAAAAAAGCGCCAATCTCGATCGCCAGCCGCGGCGCGGGCAGCCCGTTGGGCACATCCCAGGCCTCGCGCAGCGCCGCCATGAACGCGCGATTGGGCAGCGGGTTGGGCGCGGTCAGGTTGAACGCCCCATCCAGATCCTCGCGGGCCATCAGGAACTCGACGGCGCGGGCATAGTCGGCCTCGTGAATCCATGGCACGAACTGGCGTCCGCTGCCTTGCTTGCCGCCCAGTCCGGCCCGCACCAGATGCGAGAGCACGGCAAAAGCGCTCGCTGGCGTAGGGCTCAGTGCAACGGCGGTGCGCAGGGCCACCTTGCGGGTGCGCGGCGTCTCGGCCGCGAAAAACGCCGCTTCCCAGTCCCTGACCACGCGTTGGGTGAATCCTTCGCGCTGGGTCCATCCTGCTGTGGATGGCTTCGCGCTAGCCAACGGGTCCGGGCTGGCGGAATGCGCCTCGCCGTCCTGCACTCCCGCGGTTTCATCGAGCGGCAGGTCCACTCCGTTCTCGTCGACGGCGCGTGAGTAAATCGTGGCCGCCGAGGCGTTCATCCACAGCCGCGGCGGCTGGGCAAGCGCGGCGATCACTTTGCCGACGAGTTGCGTGGAACGGATGCGCGATTCGTAGATGGCCTGGCGGTTGTCCGCGTTGTAGCGGCAGTTCACGCTGCGCCCGGTCAGGTTGATGCAAACGTCGGCGCCTTCCAGGCACTCGGTCCATGGACCGGTGTGTTTGCCGTCCCAGTGAACGGTCTGCCAGAGAGCTGTGTAGGGGCCGCGGGTGAGCACGACGACCTGATGGCCGCGCTGCTGGAAGTGCCGCGCCAGCACCTGGCCCAGCAGTCCGCTGCCGCCAGCCAGGACAATCCGAAGAGGCTGCGGATTGAAACCGGCAATCATCTCCATGCCCTCAGCTTACTGGGACGGGCAGGGAAGCGCCAGCCCGGTCGAGCAGCGCGCGCTGTGCTCGCAACGGCAAAAAAGTTCATCAAAACAGTTCGATGGCCGGCCGGCTGTGGTCCTGGTTGTTTTTGCCGCCGGCGATGCTCATGTGCGTCGCGGTCTGACTGGCCATGCGGTACTTGCCCAGATGATCGTCCAGCATCGACTTGAAGGTGGCTTCCAGAGGGGCGTCGCTGTCCGCGTTCTCAGCGCGTTTGCACATCTCGTTCAGGTGGTCGCGCATCTCGGTCAGCGAATCCCGCACGTGTTCCATTCTCTGCCGCATCACGTCCTGGAATTGAATATGACCGAGGGCATCGGAGAGCCGCTGCACATTCTCCGCGTAGCTTTCGTCCACCTCGGTGATGACATCGAGGAGCAATTGGCTGTTCTTGTTGAACTCGGCCTGCATCCCGGCCAGATCGGCGACCAGATGAGACATCCCATCGTTCTGTTCATGCTCTTTGAGCGATGCGCGGGCCTCGGCCAGTTCCCGGTCCACTCGTTCGCAGGTTGCATTGATCTTGGCGGAAATGTCGGCGGCAGCCTTGGTCGAGGAGACCGAAAGCTTTCTCACTTCGAAGGCCACCACCGCGAAGCCGCGCCCGGCGGTGCCTGCCCGAGCCGCCTCGATCTCGGCATTCAGGGCCAGAAGGCTGGTCTGCTGCGCGATGGAGGTGATGACTTTGATCATCGGCGTCAGGGCGCGCACCTCGGAGGCCATCTTCTGCACGTGCTCGAAGTCGCTCCTGAGTTCGTGGGTTTGTTCCTCCATCTGCATCTCGATGGCGGCGACGATCTCCCTGTTGTTTTCCGCGCGCAGGTGGGTGCTTTCCGTCAGCGCCTTGCCGCTCTGGATGGATTGCGCGATGCGCTCTTTTTGCAGGCTGCTTCTCTCCACCAGCAGGCCGATCTGCTCGATTGCCTGCAGAACCTCGCGCTCGGACTCGGTGAGAGAATCGGCGATCTGCTCGCGCATCACATTGATGTAGGGCTCAGCGTCCTTGACTTCGGCCTGGGCCATCTTGCAGGCCACCAATTGGCGCGAGATATCCTCGAAGTTCAGCGTGCCGAAGGCCCACATCTCGGAAACCGCGCGGCGCGCTCCTGTCCAATTCATCCGCATGAATATCGTGCCGGGAAGCAGAATCAGCAGAAAAAACAGCCCGGTGACCTGAAGCCTGCGAGAGGCAAAATCCGGACCCAGGCCAAAGCACAGGCAAAGCCACAGCAGCAGATTGCAAACGACCCCGAATGCTATCTGAACGAGCAGCCGTTTGCGGATCGGCTCCAGGCGCGAATTGCTTTGCGCCGCGATCGAGGCTCCGCTGCCCGCGGCGCCGGCTTGCGATGAAGCAACCGCCTTGCGTGGTGAAGATGCCTGCGCCATGTTTTATGCTCCCGGCAGAACTTTTTTGATGACTTTGATCAGGTCTTCGCCAGACACCGGTTTGACCAGCCAGCCCGTCGCCCCCTGGCGCTTGCCCTCGTCGCGCTTCGAGGCTTCGCTCTCAGTGGTCAGCGTCAGAATCGGGATGAAGCGGAATCCCGGCAGCGCGCGTACTTTCCCGATCAACTCCAGCCCGCCCATCACCGGCATATTGACATCGGTAAGAATCAAATTCGGCTTGAGTCCCGATTTCAGCTTGTCCAGCGCTGCCTGGCCATTGTTAGCCGTCTCCACCAAAAAGCCGTTCATGGTCAGAGTGGTCTTGAGACTCATCACCATGGTGACCGAGTCATCGACGACAAGAATTGTCATTGCCACGGAAGCTCCTCGCGCTTTGGCTGCAATGCGGCTTCCCGGTTGCGCGCCGAAGCCATACCGCCAGCCAAACCATACAGGTTTTTTGAATCAGACATAGAGCCGCCGGATGCCGCCAGCAGCAGTTCCTGCGCCGTGCCTCCCGCCTGAATCGTCGATACACCTTGTTCATCGTCCAGATTCACTCGAAAGTTAGCCGGGAGTCCCACGCCGCCGTGGAAGGACCTAAAACCAATGAACAGTTTCGTGCGCGCTCATCTGGATGGAAATCGGACTCCGCTGAAGCGGTTTGATTCTGAGAAAATACTAAGAACCGGATGCAAATCGGCTTAAGAACAGGCTCATTCAGACTGTTTTGAGAAATTGTGAACGAGGGTCATGCGCCGGCCCGATCGCGGCCGATGCGTCGGACATTTGTCCAGCGCCCACCTTGCTGGGTTACTCTGGTTGCTCAGGAGGCTATTGCCGAAGATGCCCTGGAAGATGCCCTGGCTGTGCCGCTTCTCTTTCGCTCTGCTGGCCGTTCTTGCCCTTGCGTTTCCCGCTCTCCGCGTTGAGCAGGCTGCGCCGAGCATGTGAGCGGCCCTCGGTGCACATGGGCGGCTACCAGGAACTGCTGCGCGGGGAACCATTCCGCGCCAAGTTCCGTAAGAGTTGGGAGCAGCCCGAACCGCTGACGCCGGGCAAAGAGACCGAGATCGACTTCACCATGCCCGATCTTTTCCACACCTTCCGCCGCGGCCACCGTATTATGGTACAGGTTCAGAGTTCATGGTTCCCGTTGACGGATCGCAATCCACAAACTTTCACCAACATTCCCTACGCCCGCCCGGACGAGTTTCAGAAAGCCACCGAGCAGGTGTTTCGCCGGAAAGATGCAGCCAGCGGCGTCGAAGTGCTGGTGCTGCCGAACCCATGAGGCGGCTTTTAGCTGCCGGCTTCCAGCTTTTTCCTCGCAGACGACCCGCGCTGGAAGTCAGAATCTGATCTTTCACCCATGAGGACACCTATGTTTGCTCGTAAACTCCGCTCCGCTATGCTGCTGCCGGTGGCTCTGCTGCTGGGGGCCGCGCCCGCGATTCACGCCGAAGAAGGCATGTGGACCTTTGACAACCCGCCCCTGAAGCGGTTGGCGGCCAGGTACAACTTCCATCCCACCCAGGCCTGGCTGGATCATGTGCGCCTGTCGAGCATGCGGCTCAACGACGGCGGGTCGGGTTCCTTTGTCAGCCCCGACGGCCTGCTGCTCACCAATCATCACGTGGCGCGCATCCAGTTGCAGAAGAACTCGACCGCCCAGCATGACTACGTGCGCGATGGCTTTTATGCCGCCACGCCGGATGAGGAGATGAAGTCTCCGGATCTCGAAGTAAATGTGCTCGTGGGCATGAAAGACGTGACCGCGCGCGTGCAGGATGCGGTCAAGGGAATTGCCGACGAGGCCCAGGCGCAGAAGGCCCGCGACGCCCAGATTGCGGCGATCGAGAAGGAGAGCAAGGACCAGACCGGCCTGCGCTCCGATGTGGTTTCGCTCTATCACGGCGGCGAGTATTGGCTCTACCAGTACAAGGCTTATACGGACGTGCGTCTGGTCTTCGCACCCGAGCAGCAGGCGGCCTTCTTTGGCGGCGACCCGGATAACTTCACCTATCCGCGCTACGACCTGGACATGGCCATCTACCGCGTTTACGAGAACGGCAAACCGCTGCACACCGCCAACTACCTGAAGTGGAGCGCGAAGGGTGCCCAGCCGGGCGAGCTGGTCTTTGTCTCCGGCAATCCCGGCGGCACCTCGCGCGAGGATACTCTGGCGCAACTGCTCTACGAGCGCGACATGGTCGATCCCCTGGTGACCAAGTATATCGAGCACCGCATTGCCGTCGCGCAGGCCTTTGCAGCCCAGGGGCCGGAGCAGGCGCGGCTGGTTTCGAGCACCATCTTTTATATGCAAAATGGCCTGAAGGTTTATCTGGGCCGCTCCGTGGCGTTGGCGGACCCGGCCATCCTGGACAAGAAACGGACCGAGGAGAACGACTTTCGCGCCAAGGTGGACGCCAATCCCGAGTGGAAAAAGGAATATGGCGGCGCTTGGGATACCATCGCCCGCGCCGTCGACATCGAGAAGCCGCTGTTTAAGGACCAGCTCTTCCACCGCACCGACAGCGAGCTGTTCGGCATCGCCTTGCAGCTTGTGCAGTATGTGGCCGAAGTGAAAAAGCCGGACGGCGACCGCCTGCCCGGATACCACGACGCCCAGCTTGAGTCGCTGCGCTTCCAGCTTCTGTCGCCGGCCAAGATATATCCCGCCACGGAGAAGCTTTACATGAGTTCGGCGCTCAAGATGGCCCAGCAGGAACTGGGCGCGAATGATCCTTATGTGCAGGCCATTGTCCAGGGCGGCGACGTGGACAAGACCGTGGATGGGCTGGTGGACGGAACCAGGCTGGCCGATCCGGCCTTCCGCAAGTCGCTGCTCGATGGCGGCGATGCGGCCGTGGCCGCTTCCACCGACCCGATGATCGAAGCCGCGCGCCGCGTCGATCCCATCGACCGGGCGTCCATTCACCGCAGGCTCGACACGGTCACCAGCGTGCTGACTCCGGCAACGCAAGAGCTGGGCAAGGCCCGTTTCCTGGTCTATGGCAAGGACGTCTACCCCGACGCGACCTTCACCCTGCGGCTGAGCTACGGAACCGTCAAGGGCTATCCCTATAACGGCACCATCGCCCCTCCATTCACCACATTTTATGGGCTTTACGACCGTTCGGCCAGCTTCGGCGACCAACCGCCCTTCAACCTCACGCCCAAGCAGGAGGCTGGCCTGAGCAAGGTGAACCTGGCCACGCCGCTCGACTTTGTCACCACCAACGACATCATCGGCGGCAATTCCGGCTCGCCGGTGGTGAACCGCGACGGCGAGCTGGTGGGCCTGGTCTTCGACGGCAACATCGAGTCGCTGGCCGGAGATTTCGTCTACGACGGAACCAGAAATCGGACGGTTGCCGTGGATTCGACCGGCATGATGGAGGGCCTGCGCAAGTTTTACGGCGTCAGTGCCCTGGCCGATGAACTGGAAGGCAAGAAGTAACTCAACCGCTGCGCCGCCCCCAGTGGTTCTCCCGTTGCGATCGAGGGAAACCACTGCTGCAGAAGGTCTGCTTTCTCAAGAGGAAGACCTTCGGCACGGCTGGCAAAACCCCACGTGAACGGGAGAACCGCTCGATCAGGAAAAGGGCGGGTGCCCCCCGTCCCGTGCGATGCGCGCGTGCTCATCGTGCGCGAAGGTCCGCGGCAGGCGCCCGTTTCGACGTACAATCGGAGACAGAGCCGCATCCCGCGGAGGGATGGGTGAGCGGTTGATACCGGCGGTCTTGAAAACCGTTGTGCCTGAAAGGGCACCGGGGGTTCGAATCCCTCTCCCTCCGCCATATAAGTTATTTATTATCAATATCTTGTATACGAAAACCAGTTTCGTACTCAAATTGTGCCCCAAGCAGCGAGACGCACCTCGTCGTCCCGGATATGTGCCGAGCGGCTCATTGAAAAGATGGAAACGGTATGAGCGCATCGCCTGAAGTATTCTTTGACGAATCCCCGCCTACAATCGTCCGAGCAATCGCCGAGTTCTCGGCAGCCGCGCGACATCGCGACTATCTATATGAGCTCTTCGCCGACAATCTATAGGACGCCGATGACATCCAGTAAGACAATCCCGACGCCGTCCGATTCGATATTGACGATGAGGATGCACCTCACCGGCAGTTGATCATACCATTCAACCAAAACTTTGTTGATTTCGATCCAGTTCAAGCGCCGAGCCAGCTTAACGCAGCCTTCAATGAGCAAACCCATCGTCCATTCCTAAGCGGAATCGTTTCGATAATTGCTTCTAGTATCGTGACCGCGTGATTTGGTCATTGTATGAATGGAACGCCGGCCTCCCGGCCGACTGTAGCGCGGACGTCCTCGTCCGCGCTTGTCCACGATGAATGACCAATTCATGCGGTCTAAACACTAGCGGCGCAGCTATTGACGAGTCGGAGAACAAATGATGAGCGTCGACTCGGTAAACTTTGGAAACATGTTGTCGGGCCCCCGACAAGTTTAGTCATCATGGAGTGACCGGTTCCTCTCCGCTTGTGGCTCTGATCTGTGATCCTGCTTGGCTCACAGCTTAACCCACGGTCAGCGCAGCGGGCCGGTCACTCCATCTTCTTCACCCACAAATACTGCTATAGAGCCGAAAAACAAAAACAACGACAACAACAAACGCACGGACTCGCAGGAATTGACAGGGCCACTCCATATCAGGAAACCACGAACCGCTGGCGGGCAGCCGGGCGACCCAGGCCTCATAACATCTTCAAGAGACCTGGTAACTCCGCACCCACTCCAGAATCGACCGGACCGCAATTCCGCTGGGGCCTTTGGAGATGTAAGGCTTGTTCTCTTCCAGCCAAGCCAGACCGGCAATATCCAGATGAATCCACGGAGTCTCCTCGGCAAAAACTTTGAGGAACTCGGCTGCCGTGATGGCTCCGCCCCAGCGTCCGCCGGTGTTCTTGATATCGGCGATGTCGCTCTTGATCTGCTCGGCATACTCTTCGCCCAGGGGCAAGCGCCAGAACTTCTCTCCGGAAACAGCCAGCGCCGCGTCGAATTTGGCGTAGGTCTCGTCGTCGTTCGAGAAAGCGCCGGCGATGGCGTGGCCGAGAGCGACGACGCAGGCTCCGGTGAGGGTGGCGGCGTCGATCAGGTGGGTGGCGCCGAGCTGGCGGGCATAAGTCAGTCCGTCGGCCAACACCATGCGGCCCTCGGCGTCGGTGTTGATGACCTCGATCGTTTTGCCGGGCTTGTCGGCGGAGAAGGGCATGGCGGTCTGAACGTCGCCGGGTTTCTGGGCCTTGCCGTCGGGCATATTTTCAGCGGCGCAGATGACGGCCAGGACGCGCACCTTCGGCTTGAGCAGAGCGATGGCGCGCATGGCGCCCAGCATGGCCGCGCCGCCGGACATATCGGTCTTCATCTCTTCCATGTTGGCGGATGGCTTGATGGAGATGCCGCCGGTGTCGAAGGTGATGCCTTTGCCGACCAGGCCGAGAATGGGCCCGTTCTTCACGCCCTCCGGCTCATAGCGCAGCACGATCAGGGCGGGAGGTTCCTCAGAGCCCTGCGAGACGCTCCAGAAAGAGCCCATCTTCAGCTCGTGCAGCTTTTCGGTGGAGTGGACTTCGCACTTGAGGCCGACTTCGGTGGCCATCTGCGCGGCGCGCTGGCCGAGGATCGTCGGGGTGAGCTTGTTGCCCGGCTCGTTGACCAGCGAACGTGTGAAGTTCTGGCTCTCGCCCAGGATGACGCCCTCGGCGAAGGCGGCCTGCGTTGTGCTCTTGTCGGTGTCCGGCGGCGTGGCCACGGAGAACGATTCCACGCTGCGGTCGGTGCGGTCGCTGCGATAGGTGTCGGGGTCGAAGTCGCCCACGAAGGCGCCCTCGACGGCGGCGCGCACACTTGCCGCGTGGGACAATGTCCCGGAGTTGTTTTCAGGCAGAGCAAGAACCAACTCGCGGATGCCGCGCGGCTTGGTGAAGCGAACGGCGGTTCCCGCGGCAGCACGGACGGAGTTGACGGTGGCCTTGGCCTGTTTTCCCAGGCCGACCAGCAGCAGGCGTTTGGCCCCCAAACCGGCCGGGGCGTGCAGCAGCAGCGTCTCGTTGGCTCCGGCCTTGAATTCGCCGCTGGCGAGCACGGCGGAGGTGGCTGCCAGGACGGCGGCGTCGGCGGTCAGCAGCACGGGCTCAGGCTTGGCTTCGGAGGTTTTTGAGGTTTGGGCATCGGCGGCCAGAACGGCCAGCAGTTCGGTCTCGATTCCGGCGAGGGGAGCAAAAGTGAGTTGTGTCTGCATAGACCTTATTATTTCACTGCCGGGAGCCAATGGGGGTAAAGTCGGCAAGGTGAGTTTTGCGCTCTTCCACAGGAGGCGATTTAACCGATCTCAGATCCTCCACTGGGGGAGCCGAACGGCGGGGCGCCCGGCAAGCCATGGATCGAAGTTCCGCCTCAGCCTGTTCGGTTCCTGCAACCAGCGTGATAAAGTATCTCAGATGCTAAGAACCATGGGCTTTTTGGGGAGAGTAGATAGATCCGGATTTTACTATTTTCTCTTCTTTTTAACGGGATTTCCGGCACTTCTCTACCAAATCATATGGCAGCGGACACTCTTCGTGTTGTATGGGGTCAACATTGAATCGGTAACCATCGTTGTTACCGTTTTTATGTTCAAGCTGTTTCTGCTCGGATCGCGGTAAAACATAATCACCATCATCGGAATACATTCGATTGCGAGTAAAGCCGTTCCATAGGGGCGACGAGCACTCAACGGTATATTGTGACCGAGAAAGTTGAATTGAGCAGCCACGACTCCGAGCATCGTCGCGGCGAGCACTATTCTGATGATCACTTTCACCGGGGTATACCCATCCAAGCGGGCCAGTGGCGACGTAAACATCCAGGTGAGCCCGAACAGTACTGGCGCGAATGCAAGCACAATTAAGAAACTAACCATGCGATTTCACTCTTTCTCCGATTAGTTGCATTTTTTCGCTGCCATAGTACATCCGCCACCCGGGTGGCCCACATCTCAATCCAGCATCATCAATGGGTGACCCAGGTCTGGATTTTCAGACCTGGGATTTCATCAGCCTTCTCAATCCCAGATCCCAAAGGCGGGACCTGGGGCTCCCAAAACAGTTCGATCCGAGATTCCAAAAGCGGAACCTGGGATCGAACTGTTTTGCTCCATCACAAACGCAAAGGGCTGCCGCAAGCGAGGGACGGCAACGCCGTCTGCTGCTAAAGCTGCTCGAAGCGCGCCTGGAAGAAGCGCAGGTACTTGGGCTCGTAGACCATCTTCAGCCCGCGAATGCTCGCCCGTTCGGCGTACACCGACTCCACCGATTCAGCCACCACGTCCATGTGAGCCTGGGTATAAACCCGGCGCGGGATGGTCAGCCGCACCAGCTCCAGCTTGGGCTTGTTGTCTTCGCCGGTCTCCTTGTTTCTTCCCGCCGAGACGATGCCCCGCTCCATCGAGCGCACGCCCGAGTCGCGATAAAGCGCCGCAGCCAGCGCCTGCGCCGGATACTGCTCCTGGGGAATGTGCGGCAGAAAGGCGCGCGCGTCCAAAAAGACGCCGTGGCCGCCCACCGGCTGCACAATCGGCACGCCGGCATCCATCAGCTTCTGGCCGAGGTACAAGACCTGGCCGACCCGGGCGCGGATGTGATCCTCGTGCAGCGACTCTTCAATGCCCGTGGCCAATGCCTCCATGTCGCGTCCGGCCATGCCGCCGTAGGTGTGCAGCCCCTCGAAGATGACGCACAGGTTGGCGGCGTCGTCGTAGAGGTCATGGTCGTTCACGGCCAGAAATCCGCCAATATTTACCAGCGGATCCTTCTTTGCGCTCATCGTGCAGCCGTCGGTGTAGGAGCAGAGTTCCTTGACGATGGAGGCGATGGTACGGTCCTGGCAGCCGGGCTCGCGATCCTGAATGAAGTAAGCGTTTTCGACCACGCGCGCAGCATCCAGGATCACGCGGATTCCGTGCTTGTGCGCCAGTTCGCAGACCGCCTTCACATTGGAGAGCGCAATCGGCTGGCCGCCGGCCAGGTTCACCGTGGCGGCGATGCTGAAGTAGGGAATGTGAGCGGGGCCGTAAGTCTCGATGACCTGTTCCATCTTGTTCAGGTCCACGTTGCCTTTGAAGGGGTGCAGGTTCTTCGGGTCATGCGCCTCGGGAATGATGATGTCTACAAAGGTGCCGCCGGCCAGCTCCTGGTGAAGACGGGTAGTGGTGAAGTACATGTTGCCGGGAACAATGTCGCCCGGCTTGATAAGGGCCTTCGACAGCAGGTTCTCAGCGCCGCGGCCCTGGTGCGTCGGGACAACGTACTTGTATCCATACCAGTTGCGCACCGCCTCTTCCAGCCGGTAAAAGCTGCGGCTGCCGGCGTAGGACTCGTCGCCCATCATCATCGCCGCCCATTGCCGGTCGCTCATGGCCGAGGTTCCGGAGTCGGTCAACAGGTCAATGTACACATCTTCACTGCGCAGCAGAAAGGTATTGTAGCCTGCCTCGCGGATTGCCTTTTCCAGCTCCGCATGGCTGGGAATCCTCACCGGTTCCACCACTTTGATCTTGAACGGCTCTGCCCATGTGCGCTTCTTCACTGCCATCTCGTTCACTCCTCTTTTCCGCGCCGCAATGCCAGCTTTCTGGAACGATTGCAGCGCACAATCAGAGCATAGGACAGCAGATGCGGGTTCTTGAAGGAGCATTCGCTGTTATTTTCTGGAAAAGATCCGTCATTTCTCAATCATTTACCCATATACTTTACAAACGTAAAGTCAGGACGCAAGGGAGGCATGAATTGACCAATTCCGGTATAGAAAAGCCGATTGATTCGCTGGGCTGGAAGCTGCTCATCGAGCTGCAAAAGGACGCGCGCATCTCGTATGCCGAGTTGGGCCGCCGCGTGGGGCTTTCGACGCCCGCGGTCGCAGCGCGCGTGCGGCGCATGGAAGATGAGGGCATCATCCGCGCCTACCGGGCCGACATCAACCCGTCGCATGTGGGCTTGCCCATTACCGCCTTCATCCGCATGAGCGTGGTGGGCGACGTGCTGGCCAAGCTGACCGCGCAGGTTCGCTCCATGCCGGAGATCGGCGAGTGCCATCGCGGAACGGGAGCGGATTCATTCATCATGAAGGTGAACGTCGTCTCCGTTGAGCATCTGAATCACGTCATCGACTGCCTGACGCCCTATGGAACCACGTCCACCTCGCTGGTGCTGACCTCGATTATCGAAAGGAATCTGCTGGGACCGGGCAATCTCGACTGGCCTGCCGAATAAAAGTCGCCGGGGCATTTACAGGCCAGCATTTACAGACCAGGATGGGCCGCATCGCTTGCATGGGGCACCAGATCCAGGTAGACCGCGCGGGGCAGGTTTGTCTGCCAGTGTCCCGTGGCCTTGGCATAGAAGATCATTCCAAAGAAAATGCAGGCGAGAATGCCGGCGACAGCCAGCGGGCCCGCGGTTCGACCGCGCCACCGCTCCGCGAGCTTGGGCGAATTGCGCGGCGGAAGCGCGAGCTGCAACGCATCCTGCGCCGGGCAGGCCGCGATACAGGCCATGCAGGCCGCGCATTCCACCGATCGCACCTGTGTCAGGCGGTCAACGGGCAGGTTGGCCGGGCAGGCGCGCGCGCATTTGCCGCAATCGATGCAGGCATTGGCGTCGCGCCGGATCTTCAGCGGGCTCAGCAGGGAAGTGAGCCCAAGAAGCGCTCCATACGGGCAAAGATAACGGCACCAGAAATTCTCGACCACGAGCGACAATAGCGCCAGCAGCAAGAGGACGATTGCCGCCGTCAACCCCATGTTCCGGAAGAAATTCATCATCTTCACGTCGGCCACCAGTCCATAGGGCGTGTGCATGAAAGCATCGAGCGCCTCGGCGGACATGGTGCCGATCACGAAGAGAAAGAAGCCGAGCAGCAGGTATTTCAGCCCTCGGAGCGGAAGATCGGCCCAGCGGGGTAGTTGCAGATTGCGTCCGAAAATCTTTCTCCCCAGCTTCCACAAATACTCGGAGAACGTCCCCACGGGGCAGATCCAGGAGCAGAAGGACTTCTTCAGAAAAAGACTCATCAGCAGGAAGGCCATGAAAAGAAACATGGCTGCCGGATGGACCGAGGGAACGCGCCCGGTGGCCAGAAGGTATTTGAAGTTCATCAGGCCCGCGATCGGCAGCCAGCCTTCAACTCCAGCCGGGCGCGGCACAAAGAGGCCAGCGCCGCCGCGCTCGTAGAAGCGAACCCACAGATAAAATTGCACGCCCAGCCAGCCGCTCAATGCCACGAAGAACCATTGCACAACTTTCCTGATCCGCTGTGAGCGATCCGGCGCAAAGCGGCGAATGAGCTTCTTTTTTTCTGCGTTTGGAGCGATTTCCTCTGCTGCCTGCGTGCCCATGTCCACTTCTTTCTTCTGTATTGAAGGCTATTGCAGAGGGCCAAGAGAAGGCTATGACTTTAATCACAGACAGCAGCCGAAATGAAGCGGATGCGCGCGATCTTCGAGACCGCTTGTTCGCTCTGAACGCGCTTACCAATCCCGTCGTGCTGCCGGGAGTGCAGTCGCTGCGCAGCGGCAGGCGGCATGCGAAATCCAGTGTGTGCCGGCCGCCTGTTCCGACTCAGCTGAAGCCGAGAACCGGGTGAGGCGCGTAGGTCTCCTCAAGAAGAGCAATCTCCTCCGGTGTCAAATGCAAGGAGAGCGCAGCCGCGGCGTCCTCAAGATGATGCGGCTTGGTTGCGCCCACAATGGGCGACGTGACATAGGGCTTCGAGAGCAGCCAGGCGAGCGCAACCTGCGCGTATGGAACGCCGCGCTCCGCCGCCACATGACCGAGTCGCTCGACGACTTTGCGGTCGATTTCTTCGGTCTGCGAGTACATCTTCTTGCCGAACTGGTCGCTCTCGGATCGCTTGGTGGTTTCGCTCTGCCAGGGGCGCGTCAGCCGGCCGCGGGCCAGGGGGCTCCAGGGAATGACGCCAATGCCTTCCGAGCGGCAAAGGCCGATCATCTCCCGCTCTTCTTCCCGGTAGAGCAGGTTCAAGTGATTCTGCATGGAAACGAAACGCGTCCAACCGTGAAGATCCGCCAGGTAGAGGGCCTTGGCAAATTGCCACGCAAACATGGACGAGGCGCCGATGTAGCGCGCCTTGCCGGATTTGACCACGTCGTGCAAGGCCTCCAGCGTTTCTTCGATGGGCGTTTCGTAGTCCCAGCGGTGAATCTGGTAGAGGTCCACATAGTCGGTCTGCAAGCGGCGCAGGCTCTGATCAATTTCAAAAAAGATAGCTTTGCGGGAGAGGCCCCGGCCATTGGGTTCATCGCGCATCACGCCCTGAACCTTGGTCGCGACCACCACGGCTTCCCGGCGAGTGTGAGCCTTCAAAAACCGTCCCAGCACCTCTTCGCTGTTTCCGCTGGCGTAGACATTCGCGGTGTCGAAAAAGTTGATTCCGAGATCGAGAGCCTGGCGAAGAAAGGGCTGGCTCTGCTTTTCGTCCAGAGTCCAGGCGTGCCTTCCCGCTTTGAGTTCTCCTGTGCTGGGTTCGCCGAAGCTCATGCAGCCGAGACAAAGGCGAGAAACTTTGAGCCCGGTTTTACCAAGATTGACGTAGTCCATTTCTCCTCCTGAGATCTGCGCACATTCATTTGTTGAAGGGAGCCCCGCAAAGTTGGAATCGATCCGCAAGACAACCTGCCGAGGCTGTTGACCTGCTTTGCAACTCCATGCGACCGGCAGTGCGCCCTCGCCAGTCAAGATCAAAAAGAATGTCTTCTGGGAACCGGCGGGAAGCGCAACCGATCCGAGGCTAGATCACCCAAAGCCGCGTGTCACTGGTCGTAATGGAACCGACTCCAGCTTCAAAAAGCCCTTCGATCTCGCGAACACTCTCAATCAGGCCGCCTCCTATGATGTAGACTCCGGGATATTCAGGGCGGATATGGGCAATCACCCTGGGAGCAACCGCTGCCGGCAAAATTTCGATTGCATCGGGAATGAAGTGAGTCAATATTTTCAGCGTCACCGCGACCGCGGCTTTATCGATTGCGAAGGTGCGAAGAATGCTCAACATCCCAAATGCGCCGACGGTACGAAGCACCTCGGATTTCGTTGAGATGATGCCATCTGCCCCGTGGCTTGCCAGAAATTCGACAGCATGGCGATCTCGCGCAAGACCTTCGGAAAAATCAAGGTTGACGAGGCACAACTTTTCGCGTTTATGTGTCTCGTGAATGATTTCCGGAAAGCTGAGAGGCGTGCCCATGAGCAGGTAAAGCGCATGAACGGGAGCATCCAGAGCGTTTTGAAAAATTGTCAGGTTGGGTACGGGTGCGATGATGGGCGACTGCGCCAGAAGTGCGCGCCGGCGATCGAGTTCCGCGGCGGTGGAAAGGCCGGAAGGATTTGCAACGGCAGCCATGATTTTTCCCTCTAAAATGCAAGCCTCCCCAGGTAAAGGACGTTTCCTGTCAGCATACGTCATCCGCGGCGAACGAACGTGAACATTCAACGGGCCGTTCCATCTGCCGCTCTGCCGCGCGAAGCAGTCTCATTGTAGATTCTTCCGCCTTCATTCGTAAACAATCATCGAATCCCTCGTGCGGGACGTTCTCGGCGGCTTGATGCCCCGCAGACGAATACGTGCGATCCGAAACAATCGTCGAGAGCGGAAGTGGGCTCGAAGGAATGTACGCGCCAGTTCGCGGGGCAGGGTGCGCGGTTGAGGAACGCCTTCTTCACGCCATTTTCCGGCGCCGGAATGCACTAAAATGAAGACGCACCGATCTCAACCCCAGGATCTTCCTCGAATGACCTCTAATTTGAAGTCCAAAATCGCTTCTTTGCTGGATGGGTCTGCTGCTCAGGCTGGCCTGGTCCTTGCCTCCGCCACGGAGGGAGCTGACTTTCACGGCCAACCCACGGCGGTATTCCTGCTCGGACTGAGGGGGAGCGAAGTTCCCGGCCGCACGCTGAGGCTTGAACTGAGCGAGGCCTTCGACTTCGAGAAAGCTGACCTCTTGCCCACAATGGTGTCCCACCTGGCCGCCGAGGCCAAGCGTCTGCGCAATCCCCGGCCCGAGTGCTCTGTCACCCTGGGCGGACTGCCGCTGTCCTTTGGCCAGTTTCAGTGGCCCTTCCATCGCTCTGTCTCCGGCGCGGATACCTACATCGTCCACGGCGAGATTCACCTGGCCGACGGCGCGGCGCACGACCTTCACGCCAAGATCGCCGCCTCGGTAACATTGACCTTTGCCGAGATCGTTCCGGCCATGGAGCAGCCCTACGCGGAGACTTTTGTTTATAACGCCGCCCGCAAGACGGTGGATCTGGGGCAGCTTGAGTTTTTGAAGTCCGGCAACCGCCAACCCGTGCCCGTGACCACTCGCTACTACAGCCGCTGGCAAAAGAAGTTTCTCTTCACCGAAACAAACGACGAGGAGCGGCTGGAGTATCTGCTGCGCAAGGTGTATTGGCTCTCGGGCGTGCTGGGCGAGGGAAAACCGGTCTGGATCGCGGACCCGAGGGACGCGCAGTACCTGAACACGACCGAGGCCGATCTGCTTCGCATGGCCGGACACGAAGCTGGCGAAGGCTTGCTGACGCTCAATGGAGAGTTTGCCGCAGCCACGCCGCAACTCATGGCCCGCTCCGCGGAGTATCAGGCGAGGCTAGAGGCCGCGCTCGATTTCACCAAGCCGCAGTTCAATGAGTCGATGCGCGCCGGCCACGCGAATATGTAAGGCCGCTCTGCGGGGATGGTCATCCCCGCAGAGGAAGCATTCGGAGTCTTGCAGGGTCGCGGCTATCGCAGCATTCCGCTCAAGCAGCACGAAGAATGCGCCTCTGCGCAGTGATCGATCTAACGCTCTTCGAGCGGAGTCACGCAGCGCTTGCGCTCACCTGTGTAGATTTGCCGCGGCCGCGCAATCTTCTGTTCACCATCCATGAGCATCTCCTGCCACTGCGCCAGCCAGCCGACCGCGCGCGGAATCGCAAACAGCACGGTAAACATCGAAGGCTTGAAGCCCATTGCCTGATACATGATCCCGGAGTAGAAGTCGACGTTGGGATACAACTTGCGCTTGATGAAATACTCGTCTTCGAGCGCAATTCGCTCCAGTTCCAGCGCGATGTCGGTCTTCGCATTGTGTCCGGTCACTTCAAACACCTGCTCGGCTGCCCACTTGATGATCTTGGCGCGCGGGTCATAACTCTTGTACACGCGGTGGCCAAAACCCATCAGCTTTTCATGTCCCTCCTTGACGCGCCGAATATAGGCGGGAACCTTCTCTTTCGAGCCGATTTCATCCAGCATCTTGAGCACTTCCTCGTTGGCTCCGCCATGCAGCGGTCCTGAAAGCGCGGCGGCTGCGGCCGCGGTGGCCAGATAAGGATCGGCGAGCGAGCTTCCCACGGAGCGCATCACATTAGCGCTGCAGTTCTGCTCATGGTCCGCGTGCAGGATAAACAGAACATCGAGCGCGCGCGCGAGCACCGGGTTGGCCGCGTACTTCGGCTCGAACATCCTCCATAGCATATTCATGAAGTTTTCCGTATAACTCAGATCGTTGTCGGGGTAAATATAGGGAAAGCCCACGCTGTGGCGATAAGACATGGCGGCGATGGTCGGCATCTTCCCGATAAGGCGCTTGATCTGGTGCAGGCGGTTGGCTGGGTCCTGGACGTTTCTGGCTTCGGGATAGACGCTGGCCAAAGCAGCCACGGTGCTGACCAGCATGGCCATGGGGTGAGCATCGTAGCGAAAGCCCTCCATGAACTTCTTGGTGGTCTCGTGCAGCATGCTATGGTGAGTCACGTCATAAGTCCAGCTTTTCAGTTGCGCTTCATTCGGAAGCTCTCCGAAGAGCAGCAGATAGGCGACCCCGAGAAACGTGCAGCGCTCGGCCAGCACTTCAATCGGATAGCCCCGATACTCCAGAATGCCCCGTTCGCCATCGATATAGGTGATGCTGCTGCAACAGGATGCCGTATTCATGAACGCGGGATCGTAGGTCATGATCCCGAAGTCCTCGTCGCTGGTCTTGATCTGCCGAAGATCCATTGCCCGAACGGCCCCATTCTCGATGGGCAGGGTGTAGGTGCGATCCGTGCGATTGTCGGTGATTGTAAGAGTGTCGGATGCCATGATAAAGATGTCCTCTCATCTCGAAAGTTTTGCGCTCTGCGAAGATGCCCGGCACTGGTATTGGCCTTGCCATCCCCGTTGTTTCTTCGGTTCCTCGGCGCGTCCATTGATTCGCTGCGTCCCCATCATACGGCAATTTGTGACACTGGTCACATCCGGAAGAAAAACAGCCAAGTAAGCAATCTGCCTTGCACCGCCGCGATCCGAGGTGCCCCCTTCGTTCCGCGGACGATTGGCTTCTGGCGTCTTGAGGCGGGGAGGATTCGGCCGCTTCCCGGGCAAAGAACCGGGTGAAGGTGAGCGCTCTGGAGGCGATTCCATCTCGCCTCGCTCCTCTGCTACCCGAAGCCGCGACTGGCGCAGAGCAGCCCGCTTGAGAGTGGCAATTGAGCGGCCGTCCGCAGGTTTTCCGAGGTGCGGTTGCAGGGAGTCGCAGGCAGCTCGACTCCCTGTTGCTTCACGGGTGTAACTCGCGGCTAACTTCAGCAGGTATTCACGAGAGAGATGGACATCGACAATCTGAATTGCGGAAAACTCGCCTGCGAAACTCTTCGGAGCTCTCAAGCTTTCGGGTTCAATCCGTCAGGCCAAGAACGAGAACACGAAAAGACTCTTGCCGCAAGCGATCCGTTTGAGCGCGGATTCAGCTTAAGCCCTGAATGGAAGTTAGCTGAGCATGATTTCTTCACGGAGAACGCAGATCCTCGTGTGAAGGCAAAGCCATTGGCTGACTCGCACGAAACCCATTTTGGAGCAGCATGTTCTTCCGGTGTTCCCGGTCACAGCCTATCTTGGCGTGAATTCATATTATACTTACTGTTGTATTCAATAATGGCGAGAGGTATGGCGCAAGGCCATGCTAAAAGGGAGGGATGATGTTCAAACTTGTATTGGTGCGTCACGGCGAAAGCGAGTGGAATAAAGAGAATCGGTTTACGGGATGGACGGATGTGGATCTTTCAGAAAAGGGACACGCCGAGGCGCTGGAAGGCGGGCGCATCCTGAAGCAGGAGGGCTATACATTCGATATCGCCTATACCTCCGTGCTGAAGCGCGCCATCCGAACTCTGTGGACCATTCTCGACGAGATGGATTTGATGTGGATTCCGGTTCAGCGCAGCTGGCGCCTCAACGAGCGGCACTACGGCGCCCTTCAGGGGCTGAACAAAGCCGAAACGGCCGCCAAGTTCGGAGATGAGCAGGTGAAGATCTGGCGCCGGAGTTACAATACTCCCCCGCCGCCGCTGGATAAGTCGGATTCCCGCTGGCCCGGCCATGAGCGGCGTTACGCGCAAGTCCCCGCGGCCGAAGTTCCTTTGACGGAGTGCCTCGAGGACACGGTCGCGCGTTTCCTTCCGCTCTGGCACGAGACTATAGCTCCCATGGTGAAATCCGGCAATCGGGTGATCATTGCGGCGCATGGCAACAGTCTGCGCGCCCTGGTGAAGTATCTCGATCACATCTCGGAGAGCGAGATTGTCGACCTGAACATTCCCACCGGCGTGCCGCTGGTGTACGAACTCGACGAATTCCTCAAGCCGATCAAGCACTATTATCTAGGCGATCCTGAGAAGATCAAAGCGGCGATGGACGCTGTGGCGGCACAGGGAAAGAAGAAGTAATGTTGGCGGAAATCTGCTGACACTGTAACCGTGTAAAACGGAAAAATCCCAGGTCTCGGAGTCGAGGCCTGGGATTTTCAGGATGGGAACCCAAAGATGGGATTGGGTGGCGAATGGTTCGCAGCCCAATCCAGCCTTTTAGACGCCGATGACGGCGCAAAGCTCCTTGACAGCCGCCGCGCTCTTCTTCAATCCGGCTTCTTCTTCAGGAGTGAGCTTGATCTGGATAATCTGTTCGATACCTGCGGCTCCGAGCTTGCAGGGAACGCCCATGTAGTAGCCTTCGATGCCGTATTCGCCTTGGAGATAAGCGGTGCAGGGCAGAATCTTCTTCTTGTCCTTGAGAATGGCCTCGGTCATCTCGACCGCGGCGGCCGAAGGCGCATAGTAGGCGCTGCCGGTCTTGAGGTACTTGACGATCTCGGCACCGCCGTCGCGGGTGCGCTGGACCATGGCCGCCAGCCGGTCCGGAGCGATCAACTCGGTGATGGGGATGCCGGCCACGGTCGAGTAGCGGGGTAGGGGCACCATGGTGTCCCCGTGGCCGCCAAGCACAAACGCGGTGACGTTCTCCACGCTGACCTTCAGCTCTTCGGCGATAAAGGCGCGGAAGCGGGCCGAATCGAGCACGCCGGCCATGCCGATGACCCGCTCGCGGTTAAAACCGGAGTGGCGGAGGGCGGACTGGGCCATGGCGTCGAGCGGGTTGGAGACGATGATGAGAATCGACTCGGGCGAGAACTGGGCCACCTTGCCGACCACATCGGCCATGATCTTGGAGTTGGTGTGCAGCAGGTCGTCGCGGCTCATGCCCGGCTTGCGCGGAATGCCCGCGGTGATGATCACGATGTCGGAGTTGGCCGAGGCGGCGTAATCGTTGGCCCCGGTGATCTGGACATCGCGCTTTTCGATCGGCATGGCTTCCAGCAGATCCAGAGCTTTGCCCTGAGGAACGCCGTCCACCACGTCGATCAGGACCATATCAGCCAATTCCTTGGACGCAATCCAGTGCGCTGCCGTGGCGCCCACGTTGCCGGCGCCGATAATACTGACTTTCTTTCGCATTTGTTTTTCTCCTCTGAAATTCAAGTTCAAAGCTCGTTCCTGTTCTGGTTACAGATTGGCGATGATGCGGGTGGCAAACTCGCTGGTGCCCACCTTGGTGGCGCCGGCGGTCTGACGCTCGAAGTCGTAGGTGACGAATTTCTGCATAATGGTCTTTTCCAGCGCTGTTTCGATCAGTCTGGCCGCTTCCTTCCAGCCGATGAACTCCAGTAGCATTACGCCGGAGAGGATGACCGAGCCGGGGTTGATCATATCCTTGTCGGCATACTTGGGCGCGGTGCCGTGGGTGGCCTCGAAGACGGCGTAGCCGTCGCCGATATTGGCGCCGGGCGCGATGCCCAGGCCGCCCACCTGCGCCGCGGCAGCGTCGGAGATGTAGTCACCGTTCAGGTTGGTGGTGGCCAGCACGGAGTAATCCTCAGGCCGCAGGATGATCTGCTGGAAGATGGAGTCGGCAATGCGGTCGTTGACGAGCAGTTTGGCTTTCCAGGCGCCGTTGCCGTGGCTCTCGCCGATCGTATCGAGCACGCCCTTGACCTCGGCGTAAACGCTCGCGCGGTAGCTTTCCGAGGCCATCTCCAGGCCCGGTTCGATGCGTGCGGCGTTGTCTTCAATGGAGATGCCGGGCTGCGCCTCGACGTTGCCCAGAATCCAGCTCTCGCGCTCGGTGACGGTTTCGCTGCGAAACTCCTGCCGGGCGACCTCGTAACCCCACTCGCGAAAGGCACCCTCGGTGAACTTCTGAATGTTGCCCTTGTGGACCAGCGTCACGGTTTTGCGGCCTGATTCGAGGGCCGCGCGGATGGCTGACCGCACCAGCCGCTTGCTGCCGAAGATGGAGATTGGCTTGATGCCCACGCCGGAGTCGGAGCGCACCTTCTTCTTGGTTTTGGACAAGAGATCGTCGTTCAGGAACGAGATCAGCCGACCCGCGTCCGCCGAGCCTTCCTTGAATTCGATGCCCGCGTACACATCTTCGGTGTTCTCGCGGTAGATCACGATGTCCAGCTTCTCGGGATGCTTCACCGGGCTGGGCACGCCCTGGTAATACTTCACCGGCCGGACGCAGGAGTACAAATCGAGAATCTGGCGCAGGGCCACGTTGAGCGAACGAATGCCGCCGCCGACCGGCGTGGTCAGCGGTCCCTTGATGGAGACGCGCAGGTCGCGCGCCGCGGCCACCGAGTCGTCCGGCAGCCAGGTGCCGAAACGGCGAAAGGCCTTTTCGCCGGCAAAGATTTCAAACCATCGAATTGCGCGCTTGCCGCCGTAAGCCTTTTCGACTGCGGCGTCGAATACCCGCTGGGAGGCCTTCCAGATGTCCCGTCCCGTGCCATCGCCTTCAATAAAAGGAAGAATCGGATGATCGGGTACGTCGAACTGACCGTTTGCGTACTCGATCGGCCTTCCGTTCTTCGGTAATTCCAGCCCGTTATAGGTGGCTTGCATGCCCGTGGGGGAATCCTCTCCTGTGGCTATTTCAACTCAAGGCTACCACCTGCAAATTGGAAGTGGCAATTGAAGGGCGATCCATGGCTCGTCCGAGAGCTTCTCATGAAAGGCTGCTAGCGGTTCTGGGCGCCTTTGAATCCTTCTCCGTCAAAGCGCGGAATGCCGAAGTGGCCGCGTAGATGAAGCACGTCCACAGGGCTCAGATCGCCCTTCAGGGTCACCAGAGCCAGGCTCTTCGGGGTTTCCACCAGCAGCACCGCGGCGCGCACATTCACTCCGTCCATGGTCAGCCAAAGGTCGGTGCTCCCATTACGGATTGGGCCGCCTGTGCCGGTAGCGGTCACCAGATGCTTCCAGCCCGGCCGGTGATAAGCCTCACGCAGCGCCTCCACCTGCGCCTCGTCCGCCACGCCGCGCGCGTTGAAGCGCAGCAGGTGCACGCTGATGCCGTCGAGCTTGCCGATGGCCTAGCGGGTTTGCTGATCCGCACCAGGAAGCAGGCTGGAGGCGGCGATCAGCATGGTCCGGTCGAGCACGAAGCTGGAGCGGGCGTCTGCCTGCGCGCTCAGTTGCGCCAGTGCCGGAGGAGTCCAGTCCAACTCCGCCGGACCAGGCTCAGGGGCCGGCACGGAATTGGCTGCAACCGGCGGCGGAGACGGGTTTTGCGGTTCCATTTGCGGTTCTTGCGGGGCTTGTTGCGCTTCCTGCGGAACTTGCGCCAGAACCGGGATGCAACTGATTCCCAAGCTCAAAACGAGGATTTCAATCCAGTGTGTGGTTCGCATGTTAACTTGAACGCGAGTAGGAGCAAAAAGTTTCCATGAAATCCGGTGGAGAGCTCTGAAAAGCCCCCCATCCGCGCCAGTATCGGGCAGCGGCCGGGGAAACGACGCAAACATACGTTGAAAATTGACGCAAATCCAGTTTTTACCCCCATGGATGCGATAAACTCATGCGGGAACACCTCATAATTTCCGAATCTTCAAATACACGGAGGACACATAGAAATTGGGAAAAAGCATGGTCCCGAAGAAGCTGTTTTTCACCAAGGGCGTAGGCAAACACAAGGAGCGTTTGACCTCCTTTGAGCTGGCGCTTCGGGATGCGGGGATCGCCTCGCAGAACTTGGTGCGCGTCTCTTCCATCTTTCCGCCGCAATGCAAGCTGATCACGCGCAAGGAAGGTCTTAAATACGTCAATCCCGGCGAGGTGGTCTTTGCCGTGATCGCGGAGAACTCGACCCGTGAGGCTCACCGGCTTTTGGTGGCGAGCATCGGCGTGGCCATTCCGGCCGACAAGAACACCTACGGCTACCTGAGCGAGCATCACAGCTTTGGCGAGACCGAGGAGCAGGCCGGCGAGTACGCCGAGGAACTGGCCGCCGAGATGCTCGCGACCACCCTGGACGTGGATTTCGATCCGGACAAGAGCTGGGATGAAAAGAAGGAGATTTACCGCATCTCCAACAAGATCGTGCGCACCAGCAATGTAACCCAGTCAGCGGTGGGCGACAAGCGCGGCTTGTGGACCACCACCATTGCCGCCGCCGTTCTGATTCTGGAAGAGTAGAAAGCGGATTCAGCAGACTTTCAAGGCCGATCCCGCCAGGGCGAGATCTGGATTGTTGTGCCGTAGAACGAGGCTGCTCAACAAGGCCGTTCAGCGGGGCGGCTCAGCGAGGCCGTACAACGAAGCGGCTCAGCAAGGATGGATCAGCAAACCATGCCCAACGCGCGCAAATTCATCGCCGGGCTCGTGCAGATGCGCATGGGCGCCGATCCGGAGGCCAACTTCGTCTCCGCCGTCCATCACATTCGAGAGGCGGCGCGGCAGGGAGCGAACGTCGTCTGCCTTCCGGAGCTTTTCCGCACGCAGTACTTCTGCCAGCGCGAGGATCTGCGTCTCTTCGATCTGGCCGAGCCGATTCCGGGACCATCCACGGCTCGCCTCTCCGAGTTGGCGCGCGAGTTGCGGGTGGTGCTCATCGCGTCGCTCTTCGAGCGCCGCGCTCCAGGGCTCTATCACAACACGGCGGTCACCTTAAACGCCGATGGAGCCATCAATGGCGTCTATCGCAAGATGCACATTCCCGACGATCCGCTGTACTACGAAAAGTATTATTTCGCGCCGGGCGACCTGGGTTTTCAGGCTGTGGACACGGCTTTTGGCCGCGTGGGCACGCTGGTCTGCTGGGATCAGTGGTACCCCGAAGGCGCGCGCATCACGGCTCTTCAGGGAGCGGAGATCCTCTTCTATCCGACTGCGATTGGCTGGCACCCGGCCGAGAAGGCCGAGTTCGGCCAGGCGCAGTACGACGCCTGGCAGACCATCCAGCGCTCGCACGCCATCGCCAACGGAGTGTTCGTCGCCGGCGTCAATCGCGTGGGAATGGAGCATGGCGACGTTTCTGGAAATCGTGCTACTGGACCAGGCATCGAGTTCTGGGGCGGCAGCTTCCTGGCCGATCCCTTTGGCCGCATTGTCGCCAAGGCCTCGCACGATCAAGAGGAGATTTTGCTGGGCGAGATTGACGTGGGCCTCATCGAAGAGACGCGCCGCAACTGGCCCTTTCTGCGCGACCGGCGCATCGACGCCTACGCGCCGATTACCAAGCGTTTTCTTGATCCGGTGAACTCTTGGGCAGCAGACGGAGATTCCAAATAGCTTTCTGGAAATCTTTTTGCATCGACGTCTTGAAGGGGACGGGCTTTAGCCCGTACATCCATTGCGCAAGAGGATTCGGAGCTCTCGTTTCCGAGGGAATGACGGCGCCACAACAGGAGATCGTCCAAAGGTTTCGCGCGTATATTCATGACCAATAGCACACCATTTCAACTGGGCTACAGTATGCCCGCCGAGTGGGAGCCGCACGGGGCCACCTGGCTGGCCTGGCCGCATAATCCAGAAGACTGGCCGGGAAAGTTTCATGTCATCCCCTGGCTTTACGCGGAGATTGTGCGCCTGCTTGCCCGCCATGAGCTGGTGCATCTGATTGTCGAAGACGCGAAGGCCGAACTGCGTGTGCGCAGCATTCTCAAGTGCGCGGGCGCGAATCTCGACCGGGTGAGTTTCCATCAGTGGCCGACGGACCGTGGATGGACGCGCGACTCGGGGCCAATTTTTGTGCGTAACGCCGAGGGAAAAGTTGGCATCACCAACTGGCGCTTCAACGCCTGGGCCAAGTACTCCGACTGGCAACTCGACAATGAAGTTCCGGCCCGTGTGGCCGCGCTGCTTGGCCTACCCGCCTGGGAGCCCTCAGTCCAAAACGAGAACGGCACGAAGTGCGTTCTCGAAGGCGGCTCCATCGACACCAACGGCGCGGGCATTCTGCTGGCCACCGAGGAGTGCCTGCTCAGCCCCGTGCAGGAGCGTAATCCGGGCGTCAGCCGCGAGCAACTGGAGCAGGTCTTTCACGACTTTCTCGGCATCGATCAGGTGATCTGGCTCGATCGCGGCATTGTGGGCGACGATACACACGGCCACATCGACGACATCACTCGCTTTGTCGGCCCGGCGACGATTGTCACCGCCGTCGAGCCGGACGCAAGCGACCCCAACCACGCGCCCCTGGCTGAAAATCTTGCACGGTTGAAGTCTGCGCGCACGCCCGATGGAAAACAATTCGAGTTAGTCGAGTTACCCATGCCACGGCCGGTAGTCTTTCGCGGCCAGCGCCTTCCGGCCAGTTACGCCAATTTTTATATCGCCAACGATCTGGTTCTGGTTCCCACCTTTCACGATCCTCACGACCGCATCGCGCTGAACACTCTGGCCGAGGTTTTTCCCGGCCGCGAAGTGATCGGCATTCACGCGGTGGATCTGGTTTGGGGATTGGGCACGCTGCATTGCATGACCCAGCAGCAGCCGGCAGCGCTGGCTTCAAAGCCGAGATCCGAGCCATGACCGAAATTATGACCGGAGCTATCAACGAAGCTATGATCGACGATCTCCAAGCGATGCAGGCCGCGCTTGCAGAAGCCCGTCTGGCTGCGGAAGCCGGCGAGGTGCCGATCGGCGCGGTCGTCGTGCGCGAAGGGGCGCATGGAGCCGAAATCGTGGCGCGCGGGCAGAATCGCGTGCTGCGCGACCTGGACCCCACGGCCCACGCGGAGATTGTCGCCCTGCGCGCGGCCTCGGCGGCCTTGGGCAACTACCGTCTGCCCGGCTGCACACTTTATGTGACGCTGGAGCCATGCGCTATGTGCGCCGGAGCCTTGATTCATGCCCGAATTGCCCGGCTGGTCTTTGCCGCTGCCGACCCCAAGGCGGGCGCTGCCGGCTCGGTGCTCGCGGTGCTCAATCACCCCCAGCTCAACCATCAGATGAAGTTAGAGCAGGGAATTCTGGGCGATGAAGCAGCGGAGCTCCTGCGCAGTTTCTTCCGTGAGCGGCGGGAGCGGTAAACTACCCGCATGAAGGTACAAATGTATGCGACCTCCTGGTGCGGAACTTGCGCAGCGGCCAGGAAGTTTCTCGATCTCCATGGCATTGAGTACACGGAGATCGACGTGGACCGCGATGCGGCGGCTTCGGCCGAGGTGGTGCGGCGCGTGGGCAAGCGGGCCGTTCCGCAACTGGTGATCGACGGCGAGTGGTATCAGCCGTACGAGCCGGGCCGCGGGCTGCTGGTGGACGAATTGCAGGCGCGGCTGGGCATTGCTCGCGGCTGAAGGCGTTGGCCTCGTACAATCGGGAGTTGGAACAGCGCCGCCGAATGCGGCTCTGAAAAGGAGATTCCGTTGATCGAACGCTATACCCGCCCAGGGATGGGCCGCATCTGGAGCGATGAGAACAAGTACCGCTGCTGGCTCGAAGTCGAGTCTGCGGCCAGCGCGGTTCTGGCCGAGGACGGCGTGATTCCCGCCGAGGCGGCCGAGGCCATTGCCACCAAGGCCGGCTTTTCCGTCGCCCGCATTCAGCAGATCGAGGCGGAGGTGAAGCACGACGTGATCGCCTTTACCACCGCGGTCGCCGAGACGCTCAAGGCGCAGGGGCTGGACGACGAGTCCCGCTGGCTGCACTACGGGCTGACCTCGAACGACATTGTGGACACGGCGCAGGGGCTGCAAGTGAAAGAGGCCTCGGCGCTGATCCGTTCAGGCCTCGTGGAGCTGCTGGCGGTGCTCAAGCGGCGGGCGCTCGAATTCAAGCACACGCCCATCATCGGCCGCACGCACGGCATCCACGCGGAGCCGACCACCTTCGGCCTGAAGCTGCTCAACTGGTTTGCGGAGATGGAGCGCAACCTGGCCCGCTTCGACGCCGCGGCCGAGGATATGCGCGTGGGCAAGCTCTCGGGCGCGGTGGGCACCTTCGGTCATTTGAAGCCCGAGCACGAGGAGAAGATCTGCGCGCGGCTGGGCCTGAAGCCCGCGCTGGTGGCCTCGCAGGTGATTCAGCGCGACCGCCATGCAGCCTACATTTCCACGCTGGCGATCATCGGCTCGACGCTGGACAAGATCGCCGTCGAGCTGCGCCACCTGCAACGCACCGAGGTGCGCGAGGCGCAGGAGTACTTCAGCGCTGGACAGAAGGGCTCTTCGGCGATGCCGCACAAGAAGAATCCGATTACCAGCGAACAGATCAGCGGACTGGCGCGCGTTTTGCGCGGCAATGCGCAGGCGGCTTTTGAAGACATTGCGCTGTGGCACGAGCGGGACATCTCGCACTCTTCCGTCGAGCGGGTCATCTTTCCCGATTCGACGATTCTGGTGGACTATCTGCTGGCCAAGACTGAAGATTTGATCGGCCGGCTGCTGGTTTATCCCGAGCGGATGAGGAAGAACCTCGAATCGACGGGCGGGCTGATCTTCAGCGGGCAGTTGCTGCTCGATCTGGCCGAAGCCGGAATGCTGCGCGAGGACGCCTATCGGCTGGTGCAGTCGCACGCCATGCGCGCGTGGACGGAGGATCTGGTCTTCCGCGACGAGGTGGCAAAGGATGAGGCGATTACGGCGCTGCTCAGCCCGGAAAAACTGGGAAAAACCTTCGATTACACGCGTCAGTTGGGCAATGTGGACGCGATCTTCAAGCGCGTTCTGGGCTGAGGGTTTCGATCTTGTCCTGAAGGTTATGGAACCCTTCAGCGGCTCGCGGGTTCCACTGGTTCCCTCCAGATACCCCCGGGGGGTAGGGGGAGGGGGGGTACCCTGTTTTCAGTGGTCCGTTCATGCCCCGGTTTACAGACGCGTTTCCATTGTGCGCCGCACGAAGATAATCTTCTGCAGCGGGGTGTGGGAGGGCGGGCCTTTTCAATCTCCCAGGTCTCAGAAGCGAGACCTGGGACACCCGGCGCCTTGCGCTTGGCTGCCAGCCAGGAATTCGCGCCGTAGGCGCAGTGGTTATTAGCCCCGCGTTTCAACGTGGGGTGAGGGAACGCAATAATAAACGGGGAGTCCCGTAGGGACGGAGTCCATCCATGAATCTCACCGTAGCAATCACCGGCGCATCGGGCGCGGTCTTTGGGCGCGAGATGCTGCGCGCGCTGGAGGCGGACGAGCGCGTGGGGCGCGTGCATTTTGTGGCTTCGGAGAACTCGCTGCGCGTCGTGGCCGAGGAACTGGGCGTGAGCGGACGGAACGATCTGCTGGAAAAACTGCTCCGAACGGACAAACTGTCCGGTGCGGCGCCGCAGAAAACCGTGCAGCTTTCGGACGCGGACATTGGCGCGTGTATCGCCAGCGGCAGCTATCCCTCGAATGGAATGATCGTCCTGCCCTGCTCGATGGGCACGCTCGGAGCGATTGCCAACGGGCTGGCCAATTCGCTGATTGCGCGCGCTGCCGACGTTACGCTCAAGGAACGTCGGCCGTTGATTCTGTGCGTGCGGGAGACGCCCTTCAACCGCATTCATCTGCGCAATATGACGCTGGCGGCAGAGGCCGGCGCGGTGATCTTCCCGTGCATGCCGTCGTTTTACAACCAGCCCACCGATTCGGCGGAGATGGCGCGCCAGTTTGTCTGCCGTGTTCTGGCCCACATCGGCCTGCCGCAGCCGGGGGCGTATGTGTGGAAGGCGGAAGGTGCTGAGAATGGGGAATAGAGAATTGTGCTCTGACAGGATGATTTCATACTTTGGATTCGTGCTTTCCCAGGTCCCAAAATCGGGACCTGGGGCACCCATTCTTGGTACAAAAACATGCTGTCAGAGACCCTGTGAATCGGCCGTTCGTTGATGCGATCATGCGCATCCGCCTGGTCGGGAGATCAGGGCAGCGGGTTAGCTTTTGCTTCGCGAAAATGGCGAGTTGGCGGGTTCGCTCCCGCTGTGCGGGGATCGCGAGGTTGCGGGTTAGCGAAGGAATTTGACACGCCCCCCGGCCAGAGTCGATACTGCTTTCAATGCCGAACTCAAGGAAATACGGAATTGCGGTCATGGACCTGTGCATGTGTATGGGCTGCGGACCTGTCCGTGTGGCTCTTGAGCGGCGAATGCGCTAGGCGCAACCAAAGCTTGAAGTCAGGCGGCCCGGGTCCGAAGAGGATTCGGGCCGTTTTGTTTTTTGTGGGGTGTGTTTTCCCAGGTCTCAAAGGCGAGAGCTGGGCACCCGCGCAGCTTCCCGCCCTTCGCAAAGAACGCGAAGGATGGGGCACCCATAGTTCGTTCGCAGTGAAAAATTCCAAACGCGGTGAAAAGTTTCAGCCAAAACGAAATGGATTGAAAAACCAGGAATATGAAGGAGTCGATCATGTCCGAATTGAAGCAGCATTTAGCCACCCTCGCCGTGCACGCCGGTCAGGTGCCCGACCCAACTACAGGTTCGCGCGCCGTGCCCATTTATCAAACCACTTCGTATGTATTTCATGACGCCGATCACGCCGGCCGCCTCTTCGGGTTGCAGGAGTTCGGCAACATCTACACGCGCATCATGAACCCCACGACCGATGTTCTGGAGAAGCGGGTGGCGGCTCTGGAAGGCGGCGCGGCGGGGTTGGCCGTGGCTTCAGGACAGGCGGCGGAGACGCTGGCGGCGACCACGCTGGCCGCCGCGGGTGAGGAGATCGTCTCGACCACTTCGCTTTACGGCGGGACGTATAACCTCTTCCACTACACGCTTCCCAGGCTGGGCATTACGGTCAGGTTCGTCGATGCGGACGACTTGGACGGCCTGCGGGCGGCCATCAACGGCAAGACGCGGGCGATTTATACCGAGACGCTGGGCAACCCCAAGCTGGATGTGGTGGACATCGAGAAGCTGGCGGCCATCGCCCACGAGCACAAGCTGCCGCTGGTGATCGACAACACCTCGGTGTCGGCGGCGCTGGTGCGGCCCATCGAGTGGGGCGCGGACATCGTTCTCAATTCGGCCACCAAATTTCTGGGCGGCCACGGCACCTCGATCGGCGGCGTGATCGTGGATGCGGGCAAATTCGACTGGGCGGCTTCGGGCCGTTTCAGGGAGTTCACCGAGCCGGACCCCTCGTACCATGGACTCTCGTATACCGAGGCTTTCGGGCCGCTGGCGTTCATTCTCAAGGCGCGGGTGCAGGGGCTGCGCGACACCGGCGCGGCGCTTTCGCCCTTCAACGCCTTCCTGCTGCTGCAGGGGATTGAGACGCTGCACCTGCGGCTGGAGCGCCACTCGCAAAACGCGCTGGCCGTGGCCCGGCATCTGGAGAAGCACCCCGGCGTGGCATGGGTGAACTATCCCGGCCTGGAGTCCAGCCCTTACTTTGAGCGGGCGAAGAAGTACCTGCCCGACGGCAAGGGCGGTCTGCTGACCTTCGGCGTAAAAGGCGGCTATGAAGCGGGCAAGAAGCTGATCAATGCGCTGAAACTGTTCTCGCTTCTGGCCAACATCGGCGACGCCAAGTCGCTGGTGATTCACCCGGCTTCGACGACTCACGCGCAACTGGCGGCCGAGGAGCAGGCGGCGACCGGGGTCACTCCCGAACTGGTGCGGCTGAGCGTGGGAATCGAGGATATTCGCGACATTCTGGCCGATCTGGACCAGGCGATCGAAGTTGCGAATGGGGCTGCAAACGGGCGCAGTTTTGCGTGTTCAACCGAAACTGCGGGTTCTGTTGCACAATGAAGGTTATGACCGAATCGAGCACCGGGTCCGAGCCGTGGCCCGTCCCGCGGGGGTCGAGGGCGGCAACCCTGACCCCCACTTATGAGGGCGACTTTGCGCTCGACGAGCCATTGTTGCTGGAGTGCGGCCGTGCGCTGGCGGGTGTAACGCTGCATTATGCGCTCTACGGACGGCTGAACGCGGCGCGGGACAACGCCGTGCTGGTGTGCCACGCGCTGACCGGCTCGGCGCTGGTGGGAGCCTGGTGGCCGGAGATCTTCGCGCCCGGCGCGGTGCTCTCGCTGGAACACGATTTCGTGATCTGCATCAACATGCTGGGCTCCTGCTACGGCTCGACGGGGCCCGGTTCGGTGGATCCGGAGACGGGCGAGGTGTACGGGCCGCAGTTTCCGCTGGTTTCCATCCGCGACAACGTGCGCGCGCAGGCGCGGCTGCTGGATTCGCTGGGCGTTCGCCGGCTGCGGCTGGTGCTGGGCGGCTCCATCGGCGGGATGCAGGCTCTGGATTGGGCCATCCACGATCCGGAGCGCGTTGTGGGGCGCGCGGTGGTCATCGGCGTGGCGCCGCTTTCGGCCATGGGACTGGCGCTCAACCACTTGCAGCGCCAGGCGATCCGGCATGACCCGGACTGGGCCGGCGGCCATTATCCGCCGCAGCGCCCGCCGCGGCAGGGCCTGGCGCTGGCCCGCCAGATCGCCATGCTCAGCTACAAGTCGGCGGAGCTGTTCGACGAGCGTTTTGGCCGCAAGCCGAACCGCAACGGAGAGGATCCGTGGAGTCCTGACAAGCCGGAGGAGGGATCGGGAGAAGCCGGACTGATTGGCGGACGATTCGACATCGCCGGCTACCTGGACCACCAGGGAGAGCGGTTCCACGAGCGCTTTGACGCCAACTCGTACCTGGCCATTCTGCGCGCCATGGACACCTGGGATCCGCTGCGCGGCTGTTCGTCGCCGGCGGAGGCGTTTGGGGGGATTCGCGCCCGGCTCAGCTTTGTGGGCATCAGCTCCGATTGGCTTTTTCCTCCCCAGGCGGTGCGCGAGTTTGCCTATACCATCCGCGCGGCCGGCGTTCAGGCCGATTACCGGGAGATGACCAGCGCCCACGGGCACGACGCCTTCCTGGCCGAACAGGTGGAACTGGTGCGGCTACTGCAATGAGGACCAATGCGGTCTTGCCGGGCATGCTCCGAATTCGTCTTTCAAGCCGCCTTCGAGCGTCGTTCAGAGGAGATATGCGGCGCAGTCGGGGCGAGATTCCTTTTTCTTTATCGAACTCCGCTTGTCACCGGGAGCGAGGCTTTCTATAATCCATCCAATGCCCCATTTGGAAACGGGGATGGTGAAGTTCGCCTGTCGTCCCGACGCTCAACGGCCTCCAAGAACGGGTGTGCATTTCGTGAATGAGCGCTTGAACATTGATCCCCATTTCAGCGGTTCCCAGGAGTTTTGAATGAAGAAGCTAATTTTTGCGTCCGTGATGGCATTGGCGAGCATCAGCCTTGTTTTGGCGCCCATGCTGCGAGCCCAGGATTCGATCACCATCAAGGATCCGGCGGAGTTCAATTCCTACCAAATGGCCACCTCCCAGCAGGCTCCAGCCGCCAAGACCGAGGCCCTGGAGAGCTTTTTGGAGACCTATCCGAACAGCGTCGTCAAGGCCGCGGTTCTCGATCAGTTGATTGACGCCTATCAGGGTCTGCGCGACGCCGACAAGACGCTGGGCGCGGCCAGCCGCCTGCTTCAGGTGGACCCCAACAACATGAAGGCCATCTTCATCTCGGTGTTCATCAAGAAGAACGAGTGCGCCAAGACGCATGATGCGCAGACCTGCGACGACGCCGCGGTGCTGGCCCAGAAGGGCCTGGCGGCTCCCAAGCCCGCCCCGACTTCCGACGAGGACTGGAAGAAGCTGACCGGCGCTACCTATCCGGTCTTCGACTCGGCGATCGCTCTGGACGACATTGTCTCGAAGAAGGATATGAAGGCCGGGATCGACGAATACCGCGCCGAGTTGATGCTCTATCCGCCCGAGCAGACAAAGAGTGGGGCGGGACTCTGGGACACCTTGCAACTGGCCGAGGCCTATACCAAGCCGGGAGCCACGGACCCAGTGCAGGCGATCTGGTTCTACGCGCGCGCCTGGAATTACGCCACTCCGATCAAGGCCCGGATCGAGTCCGATTTGGAGTATTACTACAAGACCTATCACGGCAATCTGGATGGCCTGGACGGGGTGAAGGCCCTGGCGGCAGATACCGTCTTTCCTCCGGCGACTTATGCCGTTACGCCGAAACCGACGGCGGCTGAGATTGCGCACAACGTGGTCGCAACGACACCCGACCTGAGGGTGCTGAATCTGGGCGACAAGGAGTTTATCCTGGCCGCCGGAACCAAGGAAGATGCCGACAAGCTGTGGGCCGTACTGAAAGATCAGGTCACGTCGGTTCCGGGAATCGTCATCGAAGCCAGCGCCACGGTCATCAAGGTTGCCGTCACCGACGACGCCAAAACCGCCAAGACGGCCGACTTCGTCGTCAATCTAAAGAAGCCCCTGGCGGAGAAGGAAGTTCCCGCCGTCGGCTACGAGTTCAAGGGGACCGCGCTGGTGGGAACCTACGACTCCTTCACGCTGATTCCCGCCACCGATACGACCGTACAGACCGCGCAGATTGTGCTGCGCGACGGCGAGCTCCAGCCGGAGAAGAAGCAACCCGCCGCGTCGCGCAAGCCCGCGGCCGGGCACCACTCGGGAAACTGATCGGGGCAGGTTGATCGCGCCGGAATCGCCAAGAATCCGGCCAACCTGACTTCCCCTCCTGGGCAATCGAAGGGCAGCCTGTTGCAGGCTGCCCTTTTTCTTTTCTCCTGGCCTGTTCTTCAGGAATCTGTCCTCTTGATGTTAGCCAATGGTAGGCTAAGGGCAGCATGAAACGGTCCAGAATCCTCCTTGCCGGCCTTGGTTTTTCCCTGAGCGCTCTGGTTTGCGCCTTCGCCGGGGCCCAGACGGATCAGATTGTTGCCGGGCCCGAGCCAGCGCACGTGCGCAAGGCGGACCGGCGCCCGATGCCTTTTTCTCCAGGCAGCGAGACGCGGGGGACTGCGGCCGCGGTCGAGTTTCTCTCCTACGACCGAATGAGCCCGCAGGATCGCGCTTTGGCAGAGGACGCGGAATCCACCGTTGCCGAGCGCGCCGGGTTTGAAGGCCTGGAATTCAACCAGGGCAAGTGGAACGAGAGGCAGATCGTCTGCTCAGCGCTCGCCGGCCACCTGTTTTTGCAGTTCATGCGCAACAGCGGCACAGGCGATGTGAGCGTCTTTTCGGCGTCGATTCCGCGCGATGGCAACGGGCGTGTGCGCATCATCCCCATTTTGCGCCGCGGTTATTCGCTTTTTTCGCCCGCGCCCATCAACGCGCTGACCATCTCGGCCTTCAATCATATCCGCGCCGAAGAGCCGCCGGACGAATTCCCGGGCTGGCTGGCGACCGGACTCTGCTACGCCGCCCTGGCGGGTGAGCATCCGCAAGTCAGTCCCCCGGAGGAGACGGCTGTTCAGAAGCTTCCAGGCGCTCCGCCGGGGAGGCTGTTCATTCCCATGCAGGGGGGCGCGGTCATCTCGTTTGTGGACGTGGAGGCAGCTCCCCGGCCCATGGAGTGGACCATGACCTTCAACGGCAAGGGCAAGCTGCTCAAGGCCACGCACAGGCCAGCTCCGCGCGCGACGGAAAAGACCGCTCAGCGGAAGCCGGCTGAGGTTCAGGGAAAACCGGTGCGGGCGACGGACCCGGAGGGGAAGGCAATTCTGATCCGGTAAGCTGAGCGGCGGCGGGCCGGTTGAAGTGAGAGAAGATTGATGGCTGCTTTCTGCGCCCCGATCCAAAAGGGAGCGTATTCGCCTGTTCTTCGCTGTGCGGGTATAATCGGGATTATGGATTTTCAACTCGTCACTGGTTACAAGCCGCGGGGAGATCAGCCGCGGGCGATCGCCGAGCTGATGTCGGGGTTAGCAGCGGGCGAGAAGCACCAGGTGCTGATGGGCGTGACCGGTTCGGGCAAGACCTTCACCATGGCCAAGGTCATCGAGCAGTCCAACCGGCCGGCGCTGATTCTGGCGCATAACAAGACGCTGGCCGCGCAGCTTTATCACGAGTTCAAGCAATTCTTTCCCAACAATGCGGTTGAATACTTTGTGAGTTACTACGACTATTACCAGCCGGAGGCTTACATTCCGGCCGGCGACTTATATATCGAAAAGGAAGCGACGGTCAATGAGGAGTTGGACAAGCTGCGACTCTCAGCGACGCGGAGTTTGTTCGAGAGGCGAGACGCGATCATCGTCAGTTCGGTGAGCTGCATTTATGGACTGGGTTCGCCGGAGGCTTACTACGGAATGCTTTTGCTGCTGGAAAAAGGCCAGCGCATCAGCCGCAAGGATATAACCCGGCGGCTGGTGGAGATACTCTACGAGCGCAACGACACGGACTTCCGGCGCGGAACCTTCCGGGTCAGGGGCGACATCATCGAGGTTTATCCGACTTACGACGAAACGGCCTACCGCATCGAGTTATTCGGCGACGAGATCGAGAGCTTATCTCAAATCGACCCGCTTTTTGGAACGGTCAAGCAGAAATACGCGCGGCTGCCGATTTATCCCAAGAGCCACTACGTGGTGCAGCCGGAGCGCAAGGCCGGGGCAATCGATTCGATTGTGGCGGAGTTGAACCAGTGGGTTCCGGAGCTGGAAGCGCAGGGGCGCATGGTGGAGGCGCAGCGCATCCACCAAAGAACCAGATTCGACCTGGAAATGATCAAGTCCATGGGCTACTGTCACGGGATCGAGAATTACTCGCGGCATTTCTCAGGCCGGCTGCCGGGCGAGGCGCCGCCGACGCTGCTCGATTACTTCCCCCGCGATTTTCTGCTGTTTATAGACGAGAGCCACGCGACCATTCCGCAGGTGCACGGGATGTGGTTCGGGGACCGCAGCCGCAAACAAAACTTAGTCGATTACGGCTTTCGTCTGCCGTCGGCCATGGACAACCGGCCGCTGAAGTTCGAGGAGTTCGAGAACCGCGTGCAGCAGGCGATTTATGTGTCGGCCACGCCGGGGCCGTATGAGCTGACTAAATCCGCGGGTGTCGTGGTGGAGCAGGTGATTCGCCCGACGGGACTGGTGGACCCGGAGGTGGAGATTCGCCCGGTGAAGGGACAGATCGACGACCTGCTTGGCGAGATTCGCGACCGCGCCAAGCGCGGCGAGCGAGTTTTAGTGACCACATTGACCAAGCGCATGGCCGAGGATCTGGCCGGCTATTACACCGAGGTGGACGTGCGCTGCCGCTACATGCACTCGGAGATCGAGACCCTGGAAAGAGTCAAGCTGCTGGCCGGTCTGCGCAAGGGCGAATTCGACGTGCTGATCGGCATTAATTTATTAAGGGAAGGGCTGGATCTGCCGGAGGTTTCGCTGGTGGCGATTCTGGATGCGGACAAGGAGGGCTTTCTGCGCTCGGCCGGCTCGCTGATTCAGACCATGGGCCGCGCCTCGCGGCACGTTTCAGGACGGGCGATTCTCTACGCGGACCGCATCACCGACTCGATGCGGCGGGCAATGGATGAGACCGACCGGCGGCGGACGATTCAGCGCACCTACAACGAGGAGCACGGCATCACGCCGCAGTCGATCATCAACAAAATGGATATGGGGCTGGCCGAGATTCTCAAGGCCGAGTACGCGGAGGTGGATGAGCAGGAGACGGCTGGCCTGCCCGAGTTCGCCTCGCAGACCGAGTTGGACGCGTATATTGCCAAACTGGAGAAGGAGATGCGCGAGGCGGCGAAGAAGTTCGAGTTCGAGCGGGCTGCCAAGCTGCGCGACAGCATCAAGGACCTGCGGGAGAAGGAGTTTCTTTTTGGGTGAGGGGTTCGTGGTCTCCCATCTCCGAAAATCCGGACTTGGGGGTACCCGGTCCTCATCGAGAAGTCTTGGTTAAAATGAGATATGGGTCTTCTGCCCAAGGATAGTGAGAGCACATGAAACCCCTTCTTATGATTGTTGCATCAGTAGTGATCCTTGGAACTCAATATGTTGCAACGGCTCAAACCTCGGCTCAATCGCAACAATCCACTGCGAACGGGTATGCTCCGCTTTACCCAGAGGAAGAAGCCGATTTACGCACAATTCGTTTCGGCGAGAGGGAAATCAATTTGGCCGTACAACTCCGCAATGGTGAACTCCAGGTGAAAAACGACGACCTTGAAGATCAACTCGCTCAATTGAAGGGAGAGCCTAAAGGATCACCCCGCTCTGCAGCCGATCATTCTATTCTTGAACAAGATAAAGTGGCCATAGATATTTCTCGAAGATTTGAAATAGTTTGGTCCTATCGCGGCACAAAGGACATGCAACAGGAGATATTTGATCTTGAAAAGAACTTCGATAATGCGGTGCAGTCCTGCTTTCCGGACAAGGGTACTGCAGATGAATCGGTAGATGAGATCAAAGCAAACCCACTCTTGTCCAAGACAGCATTTTAGGTGAGTTTGGCTGTTGATTTCACTGGACATAGGTGTCCTCCCCCGGCGATAGCGTCAGGTTTCTTCGATGAGTCGCGGGGGTGCATTTCTATGTGTCAGGCATCCTGCTGTCCAAGTTATGATCGTGTAAGTGCTGTGCCACAGGCTCAGGTGGATGTTAGCA
>Ga0182030_10002631_pt1 | contig 38203 bp, 35 predicted proteins | sample 812S3MmetaG_FD_121299 | JGI IMG/M metagenome (GOLD analysis project Ga0182030, IMG submission 121299) | Permafrost microbial communities from Stordalen Mire, Sweden - 812S3M metaG (Illumina Assembly) | ecosystem: Environmental > Terrestrial > Soil > Wetlands > Permafrost | place: Sweden...
TGCCGACGGACAAATCAATGCAGCCCCAAATGTGCTCAAGGGAAGCAGTGAAAAACAAACGCATGAAAATATAACCTAATGCGTCTTGCTCGTTACAGACTCTATGGACAGACTCTAATTAGGATGCAAATGCAGTAGACTCGCGTGGCGAAACAGGCAAAAAGCTAATCTTTGCCGCATGGTATTAACAACTGCATAATTTAGACACGATGCCGACGTCATCCCTGAAGCACGCGGCAATCGCCATTTAATTTGTGTCGTAGAATTGTCGGCAAAAGGTTTGCCTATTAAGCGAAGCAAACTCATTACTCTCTTCTGTGCCTGGGCTTCGGCCAAAAGCCGCTTTCCCGAACAAAGGATTATTGACTCCGCTGTGTTGCTGCAAAAGAACAGTTTGATAGAATACAATATTTACTAGGAGTCAACACCTGACGTTCTTGCCTAAACTCAAATGGCCTACTTATATTTTTTCCTGGGATTTCTGGCCGTATGAAACACCGATACAACCCGGATTGAATTGGCCTTCTTGTTAATCCTATAAATAACCAGGAATGGGAAGGTCTTCACCTGGGCTTCTTTATATGCCTTAAATTTGGTGGGAAACCGGTCGGGATTTTCTTCAATTTGGCGGGTGCATTTTAAGACCTCATTCACAAACCTATCGCCGAGGCCGGGTAGCCTATCTTCATACCAGCCCCAGGATTCAGCAAGCTCTTTTTGCGCGCGACTCGATACAATAATGGAATACCCGGATTTACTTGCCATACATCTTTTTCCTAAGCTTGTCTATAGAGGTCGCCAGTTGATCAACAGTAAACCCTTTGTCCGTACCTGCCTCCAATGCTTCGTAGCGTCTGTCCAATTCCTCGACAAAACCTTTATCTTTCCACCATTCATTCGTTTCATCGATTTCGCCCTCAAGAAGGTTATAAATCGCATAAAGCTTCTTATCATCCGCAAGGCGGATATAATCATATAATTTATGCCGGATCGAATTACTTGTACTTAGACTCATGATTTGAAGGTTCAAATACAAAATTAGCTTATATAATTTAGCAATTAAAAAAAGTTATTTAGTCATAACTTATTGAAATATAATTACTTGAAAGCCTTCTGAAATACAACACCGTCGGCTAGACTTTTACGAATGTGTACCGAGGATCATAGCATACGATTTTGAGACTGCGATTACTTTGCCAATAGTGTTTTAAATAGTTTTCGGGTGCCCACCTTGCCAAACTTTGCAGCCATGCTCCTCAGGTTTGCCTGGTCCAGGGTGAGGGCCTTTTTCTTTATTTTGTCCATTACCGCCTCCTGATCTTCTGCGAGGTCCCCCAGATTATTAACCAAGTCAACCAACAGGAACTCAGTTGTCAGTTTATTAGGAACATAGGGTTTCCGGACAAACTGAAAAGATCTGTTTCCCAGTTTAAATTCGCGATGCCTTTTGTAATTGTACACGCGACGGGTGTTATATAGCTGAGTGGTACCGACGCCAAGGGAATTATAATCGCTTGGTGACGTCAACAAGAAATGTTTATCTTTAAGAAACGCCTCTACCAAAGCATGTTCTTCTGCCGGCACCTTTCCAAAAGTGCTCTGGGCAGGGACATAATACAGTCCGCCGGAAAGTTTTTCCAACGTTCCATCCTTAACCAGTTCCTGCAAATGCCGATCTACTGAAGTAGACCATTCTTGCAGGTCAGCCCGACGATAGACCTCGCCCGGTTGTAATCTTTCTTTTAGTTGATCAAGCTGTTTCACTCGGTAAGGTTAGTTAAAAATCGGAATTTGCATGAATATTTATTAAAAAAACATGCATTATAGGCACTTTTCGAGTAAAAAGTGCCGAATTATTTTTAAATAGACCAAAATAGATTCATTATGCGACAGCCCATCAAACTCATCATTAAAAAAGGCAAGGTGCGCAAAGACGGCACCAGCCTGATCTTCATACAGTATTGCTTTTCCGCCCAGAAAAGGGTCTTGGTCAGCACAAACATAGCAATCCCACCAAGTTATTGGAATGCAAGAACTTGCAATATCTCTCAACATCTTCCAACTGAATACGGTAATGTCGATGCCCTGGAGACTATTTTGCGGGAATACCTTCGAAAGGCAGAGAGTATGGTAGACTATGCGACACGGAAGACTCATAGCTGCCCGATGTGGTTCTTAAAGAGGAATTTCAAACTACCGGAGAATTGGAAACTGGAGCAAATGGACGATGCCAATAAACACCAGGATGTTTTTTATCAGATCGATCAGTATATCCGGGATAAAACAGGATTGGTACAGCCATCGACTTTGACGGTGATCCGCTCAATGAAAAAGCATTTGACCAGTTTTGAAGGTTATCTGATGTATACCATCACATTTGACAAAATAGATGCGAAATTTTATGAACAGTTTGTAAAATATCTGACTTATGAAATACCCTTATTGCGTAAATGCCGACTCACCAAAGGACTTATGGTCAATACTATTGGGAAAACGATCCGTCAACTGAAATGCTTCCTCAGGGATAGAATGACAAAGAAAATCATACCCCTGATGGACCTGGGCGCCTTTAAGGGCATGGAAGAGGAGGTAGACGGCGTTTTTCTCGATTGGAACGAACTTTCGCGGATATACCGTCTGGACTTATCCGGTCAGCCGCAATTGGACAAGTACCGGGATATATTTGTCATCGGTTGTCTTACGGGCTTTCGTTTTAGTGATTATTCCAATCTCCGGTTTGATGAATATAAAAATGGGATGCTGCATGTCGTTCAGAAGAAAACTGGCGCACCAGTGATAGTGCCGTTAAGAGCGGAGGCTAAAGCGATATTGGTTGATAAATATTCCATGCATGTGCCGAGGATCAGCCACGTCAAGTTCAATAAATACATCAAAGAAATGGTTCGCCTGGCCGGTATTAAGGAACCAGTGAAAATGACACATAAAAAGGGAACGGCAATGGTTGAGGAAACACGGCCCAAATATGCGTGGGTGAGTTCGCATACCTGCCGCCGTAGTTTCTGTACGAATGAATACCTAGCCGGAACACCGGTCGAATTGATCATGGCGGTAAGCGGACATAAATCGGAGAAATCCTTTCGGCGCTATATCAAGGCGGATGGCATGAAAAAGGCGTGTATGATCAAAGAAATATGGGATAATGGGCCGAGATTGTGACGGGCTGGTTTATGGACTAACTAATAGATCAGGAAAGAATATGAATTTTATAGAGAATGAACAATCATAGCTGAATTATTTGTTTCTATATATCATTTTTTGCCCTCCAACAGTTGTAATGCTAGTGATTTGATGTCAGGATACAATTTGTTAAACATTTTCTTGCGACTGGCAGGAACGTCGCTGTCCTCGAGCGCGAGGATATAAACAACCGCTTCCGGCACATCGAGTGCATCGCAGATTTTCTTAAGGGAAGTTTTACTAGGCCTTTTATGACCACTTTCAATTTGGGAGACGGAAGTCTGAGAAAGCCCTGTTACAGCGCTTAACTCTTCCTGCGTCATATTCGCCTGTTTTCGAATGGTTTTTATGGTTACTCCTATTTCCATGGTATGTGATGCACAGCCTCTTCGACCAATAATATTATTTTTAGTATATCCGCTGCAAGTTCAAGCCGTTCCTTGAGTGGTTTCTTTTCTCTGAGTTGGGCATTTTTATTGGCAAGCTCCTCACGCTGCCCATTCGATAAATTGTTTTCGTTGTCTGAAATGATTTGATCTACTTGTTCTGATAACTTGGCATTCGGCTCCATGGTAGTGCTTTTTTGAATGTGTGAAAGAAAAAATATGACCTGCGTAGCGTTGCTGGTCACCTTCTTCTTCCTCACTACCAGAGAAGTCATTAAAAATTTTAAATAAAATAAATATAACCGCAGTCCTGTTTATCCGGGAAAATACTTTATTATTTTGGGGTTTGAGAATTTTACGACCCGTTCGGAGTATGCGCTTATACCGTCGTACGCCGTTGCGCATGAGGTTATATAGCTCACGCGACAGAGATTTGATCTCATTGAGAAGATAGGCATTTGCGATACGGCATTGTCCGAGTTCTGCTCTTAGGGCATGTAGTTCATCCCGGATTTTGGCTGCGCGATCTGGTTTTGAAAGCTCGGCGGGTAAAAACCCGTAATTCCAAAATACATCAGAGTAATGTAACTGCTGGTTGACGTTCTCAGAGAACGTGGTGAACTCATGCGCGTAGCAACTGAAATGATTACTCAATAGTGGTGCCCTCGCGAAAGGACCGTCCGTCGAAATATATGTATTTGGATCGGGCCAGTCAGCTATCTTGAAATCTTGCCCAATGCTCTGGTTAAAGGCGAATGCCGATGGCTTTGGATTGGAGGTGCCAATACCAAAAATGTGTGGGCTAGTAAAAGGTCGTTTGGCTTCTATAATCGATACATGGTCAGCATCGGAGGAGGTCAATATTACAAGGTCGGCAAAGCCGGAAAATTTATCGAGTATTTTGTATGTCTTGCGGGCCTTTTGTTGGATGTCGATGACTCTCTCCAGGTTTGCCTCGGCCTGTCTGAAGGTATCCTGGTCAAATTGCCAGGCATATTTCGAAAAAATCACTTTCATCTTATCCATGCGACACAAAGGTAAGGAAATATTCGAAATATTAACTTATAGCAATATTAACCAAATGTTAATATTTTTTTGGACTGCATTTGGCTAACATTTTCGATACTCTCCGGTTATCCCATTCGCCATTAAATATCTTCCGTTTCATCCACCGCGTCATCGGCATCACTTTTCGGGTCATCTGAATCGTTTTCAGCATCGTCGATGTTTTCTATATGAATGAATACCTGGCCGGAACACCGGTCGAATTGATCATGGCGGTCAGCGGACATAAATCGGAGAAATCCTTTCGGCGCTATATAAAGGCGGATAGCATGAAAAAGGCGTGTATGATCAAAGAAATATGGGATAACGGGCCGAGATTGTGACGGGCTGCCTTATAGACCAACTAATAGACCCGCAAAAGATAAAACCCACGCTGGACGTGGGTTTTAAGCGATTTTGAAGCGGACTGGACGGGACTCGAACCCGCGACCTCCGCCGTGACAGGGCGGCATTCTAACCAACTGAACTACCAATCCAACCTCCGGATTTCGCGGGTGCCGATGGGGCTTGAAGTCAGGACCCATGCGGTCCTGCCGGACTTTTGGGGTTCGGCAGATGCGAAATTTTCGGGATGGCAAAGATAGGGGAATTTCGTTTTTCTCCAACGAATTGTAACAAAACTTTTTATAGAAAAGGTAAGACCCTTAATTTTACACACTCATACTACCCAATAATTATGCCTCAAGCCAAAAATCGTCAGTTCCTGGATTTCGAGAAACCAATCAAAGAGTTATTTGATGAGATCGAAAAGCTCAAGCAGACTGCCGAGAAGACCAAGGTGGACCTCAGCGATTCCATCCGGAAACTGGAGGAACAGGTCATCCAAAAACGCCGGGATATCACCCAGAACCTCACGGCATGGCAAAAGGTGCAGCTGAGTCGTCACCCGGACCGTCCCTATACCTTTAAGTACATTGACAAGATGTGTACCAACTTCGTCGAACTATACGGAGACCGGAACGTCAAGGATGATAAGGCCATGGTAGGGGGATTCGCCCAACTGGACGGCCGTACGGTGATGATGATCGGCCACCAAAAGGGGACCAATACAAAACTCCGGCAGCTCCGCAATTTCGGTATGGCCAACCCCGAAGGATACCGGAAAGCGCTGAGGCTGATGAAACTGGCTGAAAAGTTCGACAAACCTGTCATCACTCTCATCGACACTCCGGGCGCCTACCCGGGCATGGAAGCCGAAGAACGCGGCCAGGGCGAGGCCATCGCCCGCAATATCTATGAAATGATGCGGCTGAAAGTACCGGTCATCTGCGTCATCATCGGTGAAGGCGCCTCAGGCGGCGCCCTGGGCATCGGCGTGGGCGACAGGGTATATATGCTGGAGAACAGCTGGTATACGGTCATCTCGCCGGAAAACTGCAGCTCTATCCTCTGGAGAAGCTGGGACCAAAAGGAAAAAGCTGCCGAAGAACTGCGCCTGACCCCCGACCACATGTACGATTTCGGCCTGATCGACAGCATCATCCCTGAACCACTCGGCGGAGCCCACTGGGATTATGCCGAAGCCGCCAATTTATTGAAACCTAAGCTGTCCGAGACGCTCAAGGAGCTCAGCCAGTATACCCCCCAGCAACGCATCGAGAAGCGGATCGAGAAATTCGGCAAGATGGGCTTCTGGAACGAGGTGCCGGCCTGACGTCATGAGGACGTAAAGCACCGAAGAAACCGTTCCCGAAGCATGGACAGGCCAACGCGTGATTGCGGGCGCCGTGGGGCGGCAACAACGCGAGCGCCGGAAGGACCGGCGTATCAAACAATTTATCTCATCTATTCAACTTCAAATAAATGTCACTTAGGGAAAAACTCCGCGGAACCGGAGTCGCTTTGATTACACCTTTTCAATCCAACACCAGCATCGATTACACTGCGCTGGAAAAAGTCATCGATTTTGTCATCGCCGGCGGCGTAGAATACATTGTTACCCTGGGAACCACCGGGGAAACCCCGACGCTGTCGAAAGAAGAAAAGAAAGAGATTGCTCTTTTGACCTTCGAGAAGGTCGCCGGAAGAGTCCCGGTCGTCGTCGGTATCGGGGGTAACAATACGGCTGAACTGCTGCAAGAACTGGCCACTTTCCCGCTGGACAAAGCGGCTGCCGTGCTGAGCGCCAGCCCGTACTATAGCAAACCTTCACAGGAGGGCCTGTTCCTCCATTACAAGGCACTGGCCGAAGCATCGCCGAAACCTTTGTTGTTGTATAATGTTCCCGGTCGGACGGGCAGAAATCTCTCTGCCGCGACTACGATCCGCCTGGCCAGGGAAGTGAAAAATGTCGCAGGCATCAAAGAAGCCAGCGGCGATATGGCCCAATGTATGGAGATCCTCCGGGACAAACCCGACGATTTCCTGGTGGTGAGTGGTGATGACGCCCTGGCCTTCCCCCAGATTGCCTGTGGCATGGAAGGGGTGATCAGTGTGGCTGCCAATGGCTTTCCGCGGCCATTCAGCGACATGGCGCGACTGGCATTGAAAGGGGATTTGAGGGGCGCCAAGACCCTGAATGACGGGTTGATCGCGGGGTATGAACTCATGTTCGCCGAAAATAACCCTGCGGGCATCAAGGCGGCCATGGCGGAAAAGGGGCTGATCGGCAATTATGTTCGCCTCCCTTTGGTGCCGCTGAGCGCGGGGCTGCAAGCCAAATGGAAGGAATTCCTGGCTGCCAACTAAGGGCACGGTATATGCCGTTCGTATAGACATGAACGAACAGACATTACCACCCCAAAAGCGCAGATGGGACAGAATATTACTATATATAACCGGCATACTGGTAGTTTTACTGGTTGCCGGTTATTTTATCGGCAATGCTGTTATCCGCCACAAAACGGATGAAGCCCTTCGGACATTACCTCCCACATGGCAAGTCACCTACACTTCCCTTCAGGCGAATATATTGACCGGATCACTGGTTCTCCATGGATTGGAAGCCAGCTTCATGCCGGAGAAAGCGCATGTTCACAAATTATCCGTTGACAGGCTGACGGTCGGCGGAATACACCTGCTGGAGTTGATGACCCATCACCGTTTACGGATACGGAGCATCGATGTGAATGGAATTTCGGCCAACCTGGATGAATATCTGCTTGAAAAGGATACTTCCCCGCCTGCCGTTCACCTGCCTTTTACGGAAGCTCTGATAGACCGGCTGACATTGACGGGATTGACGGTAAAAGGTGGCGAAAGGGAAAAGAAAGGATGGTCGGTGAAAGGCAGCCTCGAACTGGACTCGGTGCGCATGGCGAACCCTGAAGTGCAGGGAGCGGAGAAGAAAGGAGTAAAGGAGGGAACTGGTGTTTGGGGCAACGTAGAGCCGACAGCAGGGGCGGTCAGGATGCTGGTGGAGAAGGCAGATTATCCTATCCCCGGAACGGAGGAAACGGCTCATCTGCAACATCTTGAGCTGGACAGCAGGAAGCGGCTGCTGCGGCTGGACTCGCTGCAGATCACCCCCAACCTGGATAGAGAGGAGATAGGACGCCTCAGGGGACACCAGGTGGATGTCGTGAAAGCATCCAGTGAAGGGATCGATGTCAAAAACCTGGATGTGATGGCCCTGCTGCAACAGCAACTGATAGCCGACGAGATCAGTATCAGAAGTAATGAGGTCCATATTTTCAGGGACCGGCGGCTGCCATTGGAACCGGGAGAAAAGGCCATGCCGGTGGAAGGATTGAAGAGCATGCCGCTGTCCTTGCGGGTGAGGCGGCTGAAAATGGGAATGACCACTTTTGCTTATGAAGAATTTCCGAAAAAAGGTCATCAAACGGGTACGGTGACCATTTACCGGATGACGGGGACATTGGCGCCTCTCATCAACAAGCCGGTTAATGGCGACCGTGCCTATATCACGATGACATCGGAGGGTTCGCTGATGAATTCAGGGTCGGTGACTGCAGTGACGAAAATGCCTTTGCATAAAGGCGATCCCTATGTCGTGGACGGCGCTTTCCACGAATTGGACGTGACGAAGCTGAACAATCCGGCTGAAAACCTGGGTAAGTTGCACCTCGAATCGGGAATGTTGAACAGTCTTGCCTTCCGGTTTGAAATGAATGACAACAAGGCGACGGGTCAAATAATTGGCGAATATCACGATCTGGTGGTCGACAAGCTGAAAGAAAACAGTGATGACAAGAAGGTGGATAAGCTAAAGTCCTTTGCGCTGAAGAAGCTGATCATCCCCAGGGATAAAGACAAGTCATTGCCGGTGTCGAAGCGGACAGGCAAGGTGGATTATAAACGGGATAAAGAGCGGTATTTTTCCTATTATTTATTACACTCGCTGCTGGTGGGGGTGAAATCGAGTTTTTCGCTCGGGTTCCTGTTGCCGGGGTAGTGCACGGCGTGGGGCGTTCAGCGGAGAGGATGCGGGGCGCCACCGGATGCATCGACGCTCACACCTTATAAGTCACCCCTTCGAGGGCCAGCTCGGTATTGGGGAAAATCTCGCGGGCTTCCGTCTCGAACGAATGCAGTTTCTCATACTTGGAACTGAAATGACCGATGAGCAGTCGTTGCACCCCGGCCTGCAAGGCGATGGTGGCGGCCTGGGCAGTCGTGCTGTGAAATCTCTTGCCGGCCTGGACTTCGAGATCTTTCAGGTAGGTGGTCTCATGATAGAGCATGTCGACGCCCCGAACGCTGTCGGCAATACGCGGATCAAACAGGGTGTCGGCGGTATAAGCATAGGACCTTGCTTTACTGGCGGGCTCGGTGACCGATTGGTTTTCCACCAGCACTCCATCTTTTCTCAGGTAGCTCTCGCCCCATTTGAGCCGGTCGAAGAAAGAGGAGGGAACTTCATACTGACGGGCCTTTTCAGGATTGACCCGGCGGAAAGGCCTGACTTCCCGGAAGAGAAAGCCCCAGCATTCAATACGGTGATAGACGGGAAAACAGCTGACTTCGAACCGGGCTTCCCTGACGATGACGTTCGTGCCTTCGAGGGCGTGAAAATGTAATGGATAGGGCAGATGGATATCGGCCACTTTAAGTTGCATTCCGATGATGCCTTCCAGCGGGGCAGGGGCATAGATATGAAGTTCCTGCGTGCGTCCCAGCAGGCCCATGCTGGTCAACAGGCCAATCAGCCCGAAGTAATGATCGCCGTGGAGATGGGAAATGAAGATATAATTGATCTTACTGCGACGGATCTTGTATTTGGCCATCTGCATCTGGGTGCCCTCGCCACAGTCGACAAGAAAGATCTGATCCTCCATCGTGACCACCTGGGCCGTCGGATGACGATCAAAAGCCGGGAGAGCGGAATTGTTGCCTAAAATGGTGACAGCCAGCATTACGCGATTTTGTTTATATATGCGGGTAGAGACGGCAGATGCAGGTCATCTGCTGCTTGACCCTTGAAAATTATAGGATTGCAACAGTTGTTAGGGGGTAACAGCGAATATAGGTTTAACGACCATTAAAAGCGCCGAATTGTGTGTAAAATATTTCCCTTATACCCTAAACCGAAAAGATTGAGATGGATCAGCAGCGGATAAAGGATTGGTCCCAGCCTGCGAAGTAAGGCCAGTCCATTGCTTTCCTTCATAAATAAACCCGGAAAATGCCGGCCATGATTGAACTTCCCAAACCATCGCTTGTTTGATTTCGTCAGTATCTGGAAAGCCGAATTGATCGAACCACCACCTACCGGCCGGTAAGAAAATTCCCCGGCATAGCTATCCTGGCCGGGCAAGTCCGGCAACAATTTCTGAAGCAGGTTTCTGATATCCGATGGCATGAAGAGGTTTTGGGATTTACAGGGCTGACGTTCTGTCTTGTTGTCCCGCCCGGGCGCGTCAACCGTGCAGGGGTATTGGGTTCGGCTGAAAAGCCGGCAGGAGCAAGGAATCATCGGGTCGGGATGTGTCCGCACGGCCTGACGGAAGGCAGATGGGACTTTGACGGAAGGCCGGCGGGCTGTGAAAAAAGAACTGGCTGCTAATGGACCTGCGTGGATGAAAAGGGTGGGAGCGGGCTCCAAAGAGGCGGTGAGGCGATCGGGAGCTGCACTATAGCACCGGAGGGTGAGCGGGCAGGAGGACGGCCGGAAAGCCGGAGTCCAACGGGCTACAAGTCAGGCCCATTCAGCAATTCCCTTTCCACCTCTTCCAATTGTACGATGTCCCCGGCTTCGCTTTCCGTAGGGGTAACGTTCATCAGTTCGAGAAAGCCGTCGTCTTCCAGATATTTTTCCACTTCCGGCGTGAGTTCGCAAATAACAAAGGAGGCGCTGTTATCGTAGAATGACTGCTGAATCTTTACCAGGGATTCCGCAGCAGCTTCCTGCACCTCCGGGATGTCTTTTAGTATGAGAATCACGTTTTTAACATCCAGCCCGATAATGGGCAGGAGGACCTTTTCAAGCTCTTCTGTCATATTAGCAGCAAGAACCGGTTCAAGGATGGTAATGGCATGAAATTTTTCTCTGGTATCAATTTTGACTTGCATATACACTTAATGTTATTAACGGCCGTTAATAAAGTAGCTAAAACAGAAGTCAAAAATATTCGTTATTATTGTATAAAGCTCAATTACTTAAAAATGGATAATAATTTTTCAGCCCAGGTAAAGGAGATTATATCATTCAGCAGGGAGGAAGCTTTGCGTCTGGGGAACGATTTTATCGGTACGGAGCACTTATTGCTGGGTTTGATTCGTGAGGGTGATAATACAGCTGTCCGCATTTTGAAGAGTTTCAATGTTGACCTGTATGAATTACGGAAGGAGGTGGAAATGGCAGTTAAGGATAAGACCGGTAAAAACATCGCTAATATCAACAGTCTGCCGCTGACCAAACAGGCGGAGAAAGTGATACGAGTGACGGTTCTGGAGGCCAAGGCGCTTAAAAGCCCTACAGTGGAGACTGAACATTTAATGCTCTCGATCCTGAAGAACAAAGAAAATATTGCGACGCAAATCCTAAATCAATTTGACGTGGACTACGATTTATTCAGAAATGAACTAGGCGTTGTGAAAAGCAATGATGTACGCAGCGAATACGCAGAAGAGAACGACGACGATTTTGACGAAGAAAAGAAGTATTCCCAGCAGAAAGCCCGTGCGGCCGGTACTGCCAAGAGCAAGACCCCTGTACTGGATAATTTCGGCAGGGATATCACCCGTCTCGCGGAGATGGGCGCCCTGGACCCGATCGTGGGCAGGGAAGAGGAGATCGAGCGTGTTTCGCAGATCCTGTCGCGGCGTAAAAAGAACAACCCTATTTTGATCGGCGAACCCGGTGTAGGTAAGACGGCTATCGTCGAAGGCCTTGCCCTGCGGATCGTGCAACGGAAGGTATCGAGGGTGTTGTTCGATAAACGAGTGATTTCCCTGGACCTTGCTGCCCTGGTGGCCGGTACCAAATACCGCGGCCAGTTCGAAGAGCGGATGAAAGCGATCATGAACGAGCTGGAGAAGAACCGCGATGTCATCCTCTTCATCGATGAGATCCATACCATCGTGGGAGCAGGCGGCGCCAGCGGATCACTCGACGCGTCCAACATTTTCAAACCTGCCCTCGCCCGTGGCGAACTGCAGTGCATCGGAGCATCCACACTGGACGAGTACCGCATGTATATCGAGAAGGACGGAGCCCTTGACCGTCGCTTTCAGAAGGTCATGGTCGATCCTCCCAGCGTGGAAGAGACGATCCAGATCCTCAACAACATCAAATCGAAATACGAGGACTATCATAACGTCACCTATTCCGACGACGCCATCGACGCCTGCGTCAAGCTCAGCGACCGCTATATGACGGACCGCCTGCTGCCCGACAAGGCCATCGACGTGCTGGACGAAGTAGGGGCACGGGTACATCTTAAAAATATCAACGTCCCCCAGAATATCGTCGATCTCGAAAAGAAGATCGAAGACGTGAAGAACGAGAAGAATAAGGTCGTAAAAAGCCAGAAGTTCGAAGAGGCGGCTTCGCTCCGTGACACTGAGAAGCGGTTACAAGAGGAGCTGGAAAAAGCCAAGGCGGAATGGGAGGAAGAAAGCAAACACAAGCGCTATCCGATCGATGAAGAGAATATCGCCGAAGTGGTCAGCATGATGACGGGCATCCCGGTCAAACGGATGGTGCAGGCTGAGACGGAAAAGCTTCGCAATATGTCCATCGACATGCGCGGCATGGTGGTGGGGCAGGATGACGCTATCCTCAAGGTGGTCAAAGCCATCCAGCGGAACCGCGTTGGTCTGAAGGATCCCAAGAAGCCCATCGGCACCTTCATCTTCCTTGGCCCTACGGGTGTCGGGAAGACCGAACTGGCCAGAGCGCTGGCCCGCTATATGTTCGACTCGGAAGAATCCCTGATCCGGATCGATATGAGCGAATACATGGAGAAATTCACCGTAAGCCGGCTGATCGGAGCACCTCCGGGATATGTCGGATACGAAGAGGGAGGCCAACTGACGGAACGAGTCCGCCGCAAGCCTTACTCGGTGATCCTGCTGGACGAGATAGAAAAAGCCCATCCGGATATCTATAATATCCTGCTGCAGGTGCTGGATGACGGTCAGCTGACGGACGGCCTGGGCCGGAAGGTAGACTTCAAGAACACGCTGATCATCATGACCTCCAATATCGGTGTCCGGCAGCTGAAGGATTTCGGCGACGGCGTAGGGTTCGCTACCGCGGCCCGTACACAGAACGCGGACGAGAATAATAAGGCTGTGATTGAAAAGGCGCTCAAACGTACCTTCAGCCCCGAATTCCTGAACAGGATCGACGACGTAGTCATCTTCAATTCGCTGACTAAGGAGCATATCTTCCAGATCATCGATATCCTGATGAAGGGTGTACTGAAGCGGCTGAACAACCTGGGATTCACCCTGGAACTGACAGACGACGCCAAAAACTTCCTCGCGGACAAGGGGTATGACGCCCAATTCGGCGCCCGCCCCTTGCATAGGGCTATCCAGAAATACCTGGAAGATCCCCTGGCAGAGGAGATCCTGAACATGAATATCAAGAACGGAGATATTCTCGTGGCCGAACTTGATAAAGAGCTTTCGAAGATCAAGTTTACCCTGAAGGAAAAGGCGAAGGAGAAGTCGGAGGTTTAAAAAGAGAGTTCAATTGTTCATTATACAAAAAAGAGAAAAGCCATCCGGTTGGGTGGCTTTTTTTTGTGCATAGCGACCTTTTTTCTGCATTTTTGCGGTGGCATGGAACAACCCAAAAATATCATCATCACGATCGACGGCTGGAGCTCGTGTGGCAAGAGTACGCTTGCCAAGCAACTGGCTAAAGAATTCAACTATGTCTATATCGATAGCGGGGCCATGTACCGGGCTATCACGCTATATTTTCTCCGGCATCATGTTGACTGGACCATTGCAACTGCAGTGAATGCGGCCCTGGCGCACATCCGGCTGGAATTTGTGACCAATCACAAAAACGGTCAGACGGAGATGTGGCTGAACGGGGAGAATGTCGAATATGTGATCCGTGACCTGGTGATCGCCGAAAAGGTGAGCGAGGTGGCGGCGGTGAAAGAGGTCAGGGACTTTGCCGTGGCCCGGCAGCAGGAGATGGGGAAGGGGAAGGGGATAGTGATGGATGGGCGGGATATCGGCACCGTCGTTTTTCCCCATGCGGAGCTGAAGATCTTCATGACGGCGGATGAGGCGGTGCGGGTCCAGCGACGATTCAAGGAACTCTATGATAAGAATCCCAATATTACTCTGGCGGAGGTGAAGCAGAACCTGACTCATCGTGATTATATCGACTCTCACCGGGCCATCAGCCCGCTGCGGCAGGCAGCCGATGCGGTCGTACTGGATAATTCGCACCTGACGATGAAGCAGCAATTGGCGATCGCGGAGGGGTGGGTAAAGGAGCGGATGGAACCGAAATAAGAAACCCGCCTGACGGCGGGTTTCCTGTGCGGGAGAAATTTATTTCTAACGGAGGAACAGTAATTCGCGGTATTTGGACAGGACCCATTCCTTGTCGTCGATGAGCAGTTCGAGCTTGTCGACATGATAGCGGATCTGATCGAAGAAGGGCTCTTTCACCTGGCTGTTGTATTCGATGGCCTTGGTGCGGGTGTTGCTGACATTGTTGGCTATTTTCCGCGCTTCGATCATCTTGCCGACCAGTTCGCTGACCTTGGAAATATGCTGAGAGATCTTTTCCAGGATCTGCTGCTGGTTGGTGTAGGCACTGACGGGGAGGCCTATCTCTTTCAGCCCCATGATATTCTGGATCAGGATGTTCTGGTACTTGATGGCAGGAGGCAGGATGTGGCTGGTAGCCAATTCGCCCATGATGCGGGCTTCGATCTGTACGCGTTTGACATATTTTTCAAGCTCGATCTCGTGACGGGCTTCCAGTTCGATGTGAGTATAGACACCATTGACCTCGAACAGATGTTTGGCCTTTTCGGTGATCATCGCATCCAGGGCCAGCGGGGTGGTGCGGACATTGGGCAGGCCACGTCTTTCCGCTTCGTGGTGCCATTCATCGCTGTATCCGTCGCCTTCAAACAGCACTTTCTCGCTGCTGACGACATATTCACGGATCACATGCATGATCGCAATTTCTTTTTTGTCACCTTTTTCGATCAGGGCATCCACATCCTTCTTGAATTTCTTCAGTGTCTCGGCCACGATCGAGTTGAGGGCGATCATTGCATTGGCGCAGTTGGCGCTGGAGCCGACGGCGCGGAACTCGAATTTATTCCCGGTAAAGGCGAAGGGAGAAGTCCGGTTGCGGTCGGTATTGTCCAACAACAGTTCGGGAATGCTGCGGTGCAGATCGAGCTTGAGGATGGCCTCGTCCTGTTCGTCAAACTTATCGCCGACCCTTTCCTTGACATCGGCCAGCACCTTGCTGAGGTATTCGCCGATGAAGACGGAGATGATGGCGGGCGGCGCTTCGTTGGCACCCAACCGGAAATCATTGCCTGCGGAAGCGATAGCGGCACGCAGCACATCGGAGTAATCATGTACCGCCTTGATGGTGTTGACGAAGAAGGTCAGGAACATGAGGTTGGTCTTCGGCGTTTTGCCGGGGGCCAGGAGGTTGACACCGGTGTCGGTAGCCATGCTCCAGTTATTGTGCTTGCCGCTGCCGTTGATGCCTGCGAAGGGCTTTTCATGGAGCAGCACGCGCAGTTTGTGGCGGCGGGCAACGCGATCCATGATATCCATCAGGAGAATATTGTGATCGACTGCTACGCTGACTTCTTCGAAGATGGGGGCGCACTCGAACTGGGCGGGGGCGACTTCGTTATGGCGGGTACGCAGGGGAATGCCTAACTTATAGGCCTCCTGTTCGTAGTCGCGCATAAAGGCATAGATCCGTTCCGGAATGCTGCCGAAATAATGGTCTTCCAGTTGCTGGCCTTTGGCAGGAGCGTGACCGAAAACCGTGCGGCCGCTCATGACGAGGTCGGGCCGGGCATTGAACAGACCTTCGTCGATGACGAAATATTCCTGCTCCCATCCCAGGGTAGCCGTCACCTTGGTAACGTTCTTGTCGAAGTAATGGCAAACCTCTACGGCAGCCTTGTCGAGAGCGGCCAGGGCCTTCAGCAGGGGCGCCTTATAGTCCAGGGATTCGCCGGTATAGGAAACAAAGATGGTAGGGATACAGAGCGTTTTGCCGGCTCCGATCTCCATCACAAAAGCAGGGGAAGAAGGGTCCCAGGCCGTGTAGCCGCGAGCCTCAAAAGTGGCCCTCAGTCCGCCGCTGGGAAAGGAAGATGCATCGGGCTCCTGCTGTATCAGCGCAGCGCCGTCGAATTCTTCGATAGCAGTGCCGTCACTCTTAATCGTAAAAAAGGAATCATGTTTTTCGGCAGTGGTGCCTGTCAGCGGCTGGAACCAGTGGGTAAAGTGGGTAACACCTTTGCTTTCGGCCCATTGGCGCATACCGGAGGCGATCTGGTTGGCGACGAGACGGTCGATTTTCTTACCGTTGCGGATAGATGCCAGCAGGCTCTTGTACGCTTCATCGCTGAGGAATTCGCGCGCAGTCTTCAGGGTGAAAACATTCTCGCCAAAAATGGCGGTTATTTTAGCGGCACCAGGTATCATGCTCTGGGTTGTGGTGTTTAGATTGTCAATAGCTTTAAATCGTAATGATGACATTGCTTTAAAAATTTAAAGCGAAACTAAAGGATTGCCAGATATTAAACAATTTTTTGGGTACCGACGGTCAAAAATGGTGATTTAACAATAAAATGTCTGTAAAAGCTGCGGTCGTCGGTAATTTAGGGCTGATTTGGGCAAGGTTTTTTAGGATATTAAAATTTTTAATCTATCCGATACTATGATATGGATCCGCGATCTGGATCGGGCAGCCAGGCAGCCAGGCGCTGGTTCAGCCGGCGGAGCGGGGGCCAGCGGGTGAGGGAATGGAGGAAGGGGGCCAGCAGGAAGGGGAGGTAAAGGCTGCGGTAGCGGACGATGGCGCCGGCAAAGGGGACGATGGCGCCGATCAGGAGCATGCCTGACAGGGAGAAAAGCAGGCAGCAGCGGGAGAAGGCGAGGGAGAGGACGCGCGAGTGAGAGGGCGCACGAGGGTGCGACCGATACCAGAAGCGCCAGCCATGAGCGAAAGCCTCGTAGGAGTTGGCGATGCTAGAAGGGCCAGCCCTGTGGTCGGGCCTGACAGGAAAGGGCGGGCGGCCGGGCCGGGAAAACAGGCGGTGGGTTGCGGCAGCCAGGACGATACCCCAGATCAGGAACAGCTCGACCGAAAAGGCGAGGTATATCCGTTGGCCGCCTGATCCCGGCAGGGGCTCCAACAGCCCGTTGAGGAGAGCCGACGGGAAGACACGCCACACGCTGTTCCAAGACCCATCCAGTGCGGGGAGGTATAGTCTGGAGTGTCCTTCAAGATCCCGGAATTCGCTCTGGAAGTGGCTGAGCATGTTGACAGGCCAGGCGGAGAGAGGGGGGACCGACAACAGGATCGCGAGTATGCCGACGCAGGCACCGGCGAGCAGTAAGGCCCGCCGGCGGGGAAGCGGTCTCTCTGTTAACGACCAGGCTAAGATTGCGGGGACCAGGAGAGCAGCGACGACAGTCCGGAAGTAAATGATCAGCAGAAAACAGCAGCAGGCATAGAGGTATCTCCGGCGGGGGCTTCGGCGCCGGAGAGGGGGGGCAGCCGGGCCGAGGGTTGGCTCGGCGGGGGTGAAGATCCGGTCAAGCAGGTAAAAAAGGAATCCCAGGGACATGTACAGCACCCCATCGCGGTGGATGCAGGACGTCCAGAATAAAGTGGAGGGGAGTAAAAAGACGGTGACGGCGGTCAGGGGGTCGGCCGGGAACCGGCGGCGGAACATACGGTAGAGGGCGATATTGCCTAAAAAAACGGGGAAGGAGAACAGGAGGGTGTCGATATAGAGGTTATCAAAGGAAAAAAGGTTGAGGACCATCAGGACAAACGTCACGCCGTTATGCGAAAAATAGGTCCAGCCGGAATTATCGGCGAGCAGCTGACTGAACTGATGTGTAGCCAGCAATTGGCGGTCGCTCAGACTGAACGCAAACAAACGCCAGATATCGCCATGCTCCGGATAGTAGCGCCAGGCGATAACATTATGCAGACAGCCGGTCAGCACGTGGAGCGCGAACAGCCCGAGCAGCAGGACAGGCCGGATCCCACTCTTCCGGACAATCGGGATCTTCACGAGGCAGTAGCCGCACAGCAGGCTATAAAAAACAAATAGAAGTATATGCATTGATTTTTTCCAGGTAGATGCCGGTGATCCGTTCGCGAGTAAAATCTTTCAGTACCCTGTCTCTGGCCGCAATACCCATTGCACGTTTGGCTGCTGCCGGCAAATGATAATACGCCACCATTTTTCTGGCCAGGTCGTCACTGTCTTTTTCCCTGCACAGGTAGCCGTTGATGCCTTCTTCGATGAGGGTGCGGCAGCCAGGCGTATCGGCGGCGATCAGCGCTTTGCACATACTGGCCCCTTCGAGCAGGCTGAGTGGCATCCCCTCGCGATAAGAGGGCAGGACGATGCAATCGGCCTTTTCGATAAAGGGGACTACCTGGTCGGAATGCCCCAGGTAGGTGAGGAGATGACGGCGCTCCCACTCCCGGACTTCCTGCAGGGGGATAGCCACCGGATTGGTTTCATCGAAAAAGCCCAGCAACTGGCAACGGACGGTCAATCCCTGTTGCCGCAATATCTCGGCTGCCCTCGCAAACTCATAGATACCCTTGTGGCGGATGATACGGCCGATCAGCAGGAAGGTGACGGCAGTTTTTCCGGTCTCGAAGGGAGATGCGAAAAAAGCATCGGTGTCTACGCCTTCGCCGGGCAATACAAAGGTCCGGGCGGCATCGACCAGGCGTTCCGCCGTGAAGAAATGGCGATCGTCCTCGTTCAGAAACCATACCTCTGCGGACTTTCGAAAGGCTCTTTTGTACAGGACTCTGACGGCCGATTGCAGCCAGCCTTTACGGGCGAACGTATAGCCCAGTCCCGTCACGACGCTGACGGCGGGGATGCGGGCCCTGGCGGCGGCCCCGCCGCCGAAAATATTGGCCTTGATCGTATAATGAAAGATAAGATCCGGTTGCAGGGACCGGTAATGCTGCAGCAACTCTTTGTATAGCAGTATATCCTGCAGCGGGGAAATGCTGCTGCCCTTGAAATGTTTAAGCTCGAGATATGTAAGGCCGGGGAGGTGTTCGAATTGCGCGGTGTATGCATCGCGCGGAGCCAATACACTTACCGAGAATCCTTTTTCGATGAGGTTCTCAATAAGGTATAGCCTGAACTTGTAGATACTCCAACTGGTGTTCGCTACAAAAGCAATACTTTGTTTTGCGGCCATAGCCAGCAAACCTACCAATTCGCATTGACTTACGCAAAATATGGGACGAATTAGGAGTGATTTGGAATGTTTTCCAATGTGTTTTGGAAAGTTGGAAAGTTTTGGAATGGGGTTCGTAATTTTGCCGGCATGGAAATAACTGTAAAAACTGCCGAAGAGCTTCGATTGACCGCAGAAGAATTCGGACTCATTCAACAAAAGCTCGGCCGGACTCCCAATTTTACAGAACTATGTGCCTTCAGCGCCATGTGGAGCGAGCACTGCAGCTATAAAAACTCGATCAAGTGGTTGAAGACCCTGCCGAGGGACGGCAAAAAGATACTGGTAAAGGCAGGCGAAGAGAATGCCGGGCTGATGGATATCGGCGACGGTCATGGGGTCGTGTTCAAGATCGAATCGCATAATCACCCTTCTGCGATCGAGCCCTTCCAGGGGGCTGCTACGGGAGTGGGGGGGATACACCGGGATATTTTCACGATGGGGGCGAGGCCGGTGGCTTCGTTGAACTCACTACGTTTTGGGAAATTGACAGCAGCCAAAACGCAGCATTTACTGGCGGGGGTGGTGCATGGCATCGGGCACTACGGGAATTGTTTTGGGGTGCCGACCGTCGGAGGGGAAATCTATTTTGAGGACTGTTACCATACCAATCCGCTGGTCAATGCGATGAGCGTCGGCATCCTGAAGAATGGGGAGACGATTTCCGCGACGGCCAAAGGAAAGGGCAACCCGGTGATCTTTGTCGGCAGTGCTACGGGCAAGGATGGTATCGGGGGCGCCTCTTTTGCTTCGGCGAATATCACGGGTGAAAGCACGAAGGAACTGCCTGCGGTGCAGGTAGGAGACCCTTTCCAGGAAAAAAAGCTACTGGAAGCCTGTCTCGAAGTGATCAAAACGGGAGCGGTCGTCGGCATGCAGGATATGGGAGCGGCGGGTATTATATGCAGCACGGCGGAGATGAGCGCAAAGGGAGAGGTGGGCATGCGGATCGACCTGGATAAAGTACCTGCACGCCAGGATAACATGAAAGCCTGGGAATTGCTGCTGAGCGAAAGCCAGGAGCGGATGCTCATGGTGGTACACAAGGGCAGGGAACAGGAAGTGGTGGGTATTTTCGAGAAGTGGGACTTGCCGGCGTCAGCCATCGGTGAAGTGACGGATGACGGGCTGCTGAAATTCTATATGCACGGCGAACTGGAAGCCGAGATCCCGGCGTATGAGCTGGTGCTGGGCGGTGGTGCGCCGCAGTATGACCGGCCTTACAGTGAACCGGCCTACCTGCAGAAGGTAAAGGCATTCGACCCGGCCTTTATCGAAGTGCCCGAAGATCTTCGGGCCGTAGCGGAGCAACTGATCGCGTTGCCGAATATTGCTTCGAAGAAATGGGTGGCGGTGCAGTATGATAGTACGGTCGGCGCGGCGAATACTTCCACTAACCAACCCAGCGACGCTGCTGTCGTGCTGGCAAAGGGAACCGGTGGCAAGGCGTTGGCCATGACAACGGATTGCAATAGCCGCTATGTCTATGCGGACCCCTACAAGGGCGCGATGATCGCGGTGGCGGAAGCTGCGCGCAATATCGTCTGCAGCGGAGGCCAGCCCCTGGGGGTGACGAATTGCCTCAATTTCGGCAATCCTTATGACCCAGGCGTCTATTACCAGTTTGTCCAGGCCATCAAGGGCATGGGCGATGCCTGTCGCAAATTCGACACCCCGGTGACGGGTGGGAATGTCAGCTTTTACAATCAAAACCCTGACGGGGCCGTGTATCCGACGCCCACCATCGGCATGGTGGGGCTGCTGGAGAGCGTTCAGGATAAGATGACCCTCGATTTCAAGGAAGAGGGTGATATTATTTACCTGCTGGGCATCAGCAATGACGATATCAACTCTTCAGAATATCTGCATAAGATATGTGGTGTCGAATTCAGTCCGGCTCCGCATTTCGACTCGGACGAGGAATTGCGGCTGCAGCGGAAGCTGGCTCAACTGATCTCCGCAAAGCTGATCCGCAGCGCACATGATGTCAGTGAGGGCGGGCTCTTCGTTACGCTGGCGGAGTCGGCATTTCCGCGCGAACTGGGATTCGATGTGGTGGCATCGGATGCGAACATCCGGAAAGATGCCTATTGGTATGGTGAATCGCAGAGCCGGGTGGTGGTGAGCGTACATCCCGACCAGGTCAGTGCGTTTGAAAAAGCGCTGGGCGATCTTCCTGCGACAGAGATAGGCTTTGTCACCGGGGGCAGTTTTGATGTAGATGGAATGGAATGGGGAAGTGTGGGAGAATGGAAAGAGAGATATGACGGCAGCCTGGAAAAATATATGGCGAAGGAAGTGGAGCTGGATTAGGAGGGGAGGACCGAGGGAAAGGGACCGGATTAAACAGGACAAACATGGACAACAAAGAATATATCGTAGTGACCGGGGCGGCAGGGTTTATCGGAAGCGACCTGGTAGGGCACCTTAATCAGCAAGGCTATACGGAACTGATCCTCGTGGATGAATTCGGACATCCGGACAAAGCGCCGAACCTGGAAGGAAAGAAATATGCCGTGCAGGTAGAGAGGGAGTCATTTTTCGACTGGTTGACCGAGCACCGGCCGGCTGTGAGCGGTGTCTTCCACATCGGGGCCCGGACCGATACGACGGAATTCGATTATTCCGTGCATGAGCGGCTCAATGTAGAGTATTCCAAGAAAGTATGGCTATACTGCACGGCGCGGGGCATCCCGCTGGTATACGCCTCTTCGGCTGCCACCTACGGGGCGGGAGAGAATGGCTATGATGACCGGCATGATGTGGTGACGTCGCTGAAACCACTGAACCCTTATGGCGTCTCGAAGAATGAATTCGACAAATGGGCGCTGCAGCAAACAACGGAGCCGCCATTTTGGGCGGGGCTGAAATTTTTCAATGTCTATGGCCCCAATGAATATCATAAGGGGCGGATGGCCAGCGTGATCTTTCATTCCTTCCACCAGATCCGGAAGAACGGGGAAGTAAAGTTGTTCAAATCACATCGGCCGGACTACAAGGACGGGCAGCAATTGAGGGATTTTGTCTATGTGAAGGACGTCGTCAAAGTTTGTTACTGGCTGATGGAGCATCAGCCGGCATCGGGCCTTTATAACCTGGGTACGGGAACGGCAAGATCTTTCGAGGACCTTGTGAAGGCCACCTATGCCGGGCTGGATATGCCTGCTCACATTCGGTATATCGATATGCCGGCGGATATAAGGGATAAGTACCAGTATTTTACTGAAGCCAACATGCAGAAATTGAGGAGTGCCGGGTACACTGCCGATTTTTATTCGCTGGAAGAAGGGGTGGGTGATTATGTCCGGAATTACCTGGCGAAGGACGGGTTCTATTAAATAAAGTGCTATGAATAAGAAGATCGCGATCATCGGTGGAGGCAATCTCGGTACGGCGATTGCGGAAGGGTTGATACAGAGCGGATTCGTCACACCGAAACATATCCTCATCACGAAGCGGAATATCCAGACCCTGAACGAACTGGAGCGGAAGGGGGTGCTGGTCAGCGACAAGAATGAAGAGGCAGTCAGGTATGCCGACCTGGTGATCCTGGCGGTGAAGCCTTTCCAGGTCAGCGAGATACTCCGGTCGCTGAAGGATGAGTTCAGGCCCGACAAGCACATACTCGTATCGGTGGTGACGGGCGTTTCCATCGATGAACTGTCCGGCTGTCTGGGGAACAAGGTCGGTCACGGGGTACCGGTGGTCAGGGCGATGCCGAATACGGCTATTTCCATCCAGGAAAGTATGACCTGTATAGCCACCCGGAATGTGAATGATGAACATCTGCAATATATTATTGAGATCTTCAACCAACTGGGCAGGGCGGTGCGGATCGATGAGAAGCTGATGGATGCGGCTACCGTGCTTGGCGCCTGTGGAACGGCTTTCGCGATGCGTTATATCCGGGCGAATATCCAGGGTGGGATAGAAATAGGCTTTGATGCGGTGACAGCGAGCCTGATCGTTGCGCAGACGGTTAAGGGTGCGGCGGAGCTATTATTGAAAAAGGGAACCCATCCGGAGCAGGAGATTGACAAGGTGACGACACCCAAGGGTTGTACGATTGCGGGGTTGAATGAAATGGAGCACCAGGGGTTCAGTTCTTCGCTGATCAAGGGACTGGTAGCGAGCTATGATAAGATTGCGAAGGATTAAAGATCGGCCACGGGCGGGTGTGCGGGAGACTCAGTACACATTTCCGGTATCCATATCGACGGAGTAAACGTAGCGACGTTTGTAGTCTGCATGGCGGCCGGTGACGGAATCTCCTGTCGCGGCGGGTCGCGTTGAGATACCTCCGGGGCCCGGACGCCTTTCGGCGTCAGGAGGATTGACCCGGCTGATGATATCCCTGTAAAAATAGAAGGCCTTTCCTTCCCGCCAGGCGGAATAGAGTACGCCATCTCTCATCACATAGACGTCTTTGCCATCGCAGTATCCCCATGCATCGTGTGTATAATAGCTGTTGCCGGCCTCCCGGGTATAGAGGATGCGGCGGTCGTCTTCTAGTTTGACTTCGAAGTCGTGGATGGAGGGGGCGTTATTGCGGAATTCTTCAAAATTGTTATAGACTCCCCTGGTCAGTGCGGTATCTATGCCGATAGGGGCTTCGAACCGGGACGTATTGAACTGCCGGATGTCTTCGATGCCGATGCGGTGTCCGCCGTCCTGCCGGCGGGCGGTGACGGAAGAGGACCTGTCTGCGAGTTCGGCGAGGATCGAAGCCAGGTTATTGCCCCAGTCGGAGTAGGGTGCCCACAGGGAGGCGTAATAGGTCATCTTTTTTGTAGCCTGCAGGGTATCGAACCTTATAACGGGCAGGTAGCGATCGTCTTTGACGGCGTAGACCTCGGCTTTGAGCCGGATATGGGTTTTTTCGAAGCGGCGGTCGGGGTCACGGACAAGGTCTTCGCGGATATACCTGGCATCAGAGAGCCAGAGTGCCCTGAGGACGATAAGGGCGGTATAGGGTGCGCCGGGCCGGCTGAAATGGTTGTTGAGCCAGGCGGCGACGGCGAGGGTCGCGGGCCGGTCGAAGACCAGTTGCCGGTCATAGGGCCGGCGGAAGGTTTTCATGTTGGTATGCACACCGATGCGGGCTGTATCGGGCCGTTCGTCGATGACTTCGAAATGGCTGAAGAGGCTGTTGGCCGAAGCAGGGATGAGGTCACGGGAGGCCTTGATCCTGATGGTGACGGATGGGAGGGCTGAAAGTAAGTCCTGCTGAGGGTCGGCGGAAGTCCCTTGTGCCCGGGTTGGAGTGAACGGAAATAGCAGTACGAGGTAAAAAATAAGGTGAAAAGGGTTCTTCATAGCTGACCTGGAAGTTAACTACAAAATAAGAAAGTTTTCATGTTTTTTGAATCATTTTTAATTATATATATAAATAATTGCTAATTTATTGCCTATCGATTACCCTGCTTAATCGATCGTAAAATCCACGGTTAAAACGGCAGAAAATCTACTCTTGCCGGGAAAATAAACAGGGGCTATCTTGCGTTTGTAAATTGCGGGTGTACTTTCGACGCGAAAATGGCATAGACCATCTAGAGAAGAAATATGACCTTATTCGTAGAATAAATCCAATTTTAACCATGAAGAAAGGAAAAACCCTTACTACACTCGTGTTGGTGCTTGAAATTGTCTGTATTGCCGTCCTTCACGCAGTAAAGATCAATCAGTCGGAAAAATCGGCAAACAAAGAGGTCACCAAGAATGCTTTCCCGGAGCCTGCTGAAGGAAAGCCCAGGACCGCCGCTTACACTCTGGCGGTTTTTAGGTAAAAAAAACAAGCTTGTCATAAGAAATTGTCAAAAAAGGCCACCTCTATTGGGCGGCCTTTTTTCGTCTGATGCCCTACAAGGCTTTGCCTTGCAGGGGGCGCCCTGTAGGGGTGGCCTCTTTCATAATGTCCGGCAAGGGCTTTTGTCTTACGGGGACCATCTTATAGGGGTGGTCTCTTTTGCTTTATGTTATTTTTCAGTTATTTATCCACATCCAGAAACACGTATTTTTTCAGGATTATAATTTGATGTAGCTTTGTATGACCTCTTGGAATTTTCTTTTCTATTGTTTTTCAGCAGGTCAAAACAGTGGCAGGGCTCACGCAGAGCCGGTAGGAGATCGGGATGCTAAGATATTGTATACCGTCTATCGCCCATAAACACAACAGCGCATTTAATAATAAATTAATTAACCATACTATGGCTAAGTATGTTTTTGTTACAGGTGGTGTAACTTCTTCACTAGGGAAAGGCATTATTGCGGCATCGCTAGCTAAGCTTCTGCAGGCTAGGGGATTAAGGGTGACGATACAGAAGTTCGATCCCTATATCAATGTGGATCCCGGCACCTTGAATCCTTATGAGCATGGAGAGTGTTTTGTCACGGAGGATGGGGCGGAGACGGACCTCGATCTTGGGCATTACGAGCGGTTTCTCAATATCTATACTTCCCAGGCCAATAATGTAACGACGGGAAGGATCTACCAGACGGTGATCAACAAGGAGCGGGAAGGGGCCTATCTCGGCAAGACGGTGCAGGTGATCCCGCATATCACCGATGAGATCAAGCGGCGGATGTTGTTACTGGGGCAAAATAACAAATACGATATTATCATCACTGAATTAGGCGGAACGGTGGGTGACATTGAATCGTTGCCTTTTATCGAGGCGGTTCGTCAGCTGCAATGGGAGATGTCCGAAGAGGATTGCATGGTATTGCACCTGACCCTCATTCCCTATCTCAAGGCTGCCAAAGAATTGAAGACCAAACCCACGCAGCATAGCGTCAAATTATTGAGCCAGGAAGGGGTTCATCCGGATGTGATCGTTTGCAGGACTGAAGAGCCTTTGTCTCCGGATATTCGCAAAAAGATCGCCCTATTCTGTAATGTCAAGATGGAGGCGGTGATCGAGGCTGCGGATGCGGCTACCATTTACGAAGTGCCGATGTTGATGATGCGGGAGAAGCTGGATCTGCTCGTGATGAAGAAACTGAACATCACTCATTATCATGAGCCGGAACTGGCGCGATGGAAAGAGTTCCTGGACAAGCTGAAATATCCCAAGAGCAAGGTGACGATCGGGTTGATCGGGAAATATATTGAATTACAGGATGCCTATAAATCCATCCTGGAATCTTTTGTGCATGCCGGCGCCATGAATGAATGCAAGATCCAGGTCGTGAACGTACATAGCGAGTTTATTACGGGCGAGAACGTGTCGGAGAAGCTGGGTAACCTGGACGGGTTGCTGGTAGCGCCGGGTTTTGGTCATCGCGGCGTGGAGGGAAAGATTATCGCTGTGAAATACGCCAGGGAAAATCGACTGCCCTTTTTTGGTATTTGCCTTGGGATGCAGATGGCGGTGATCGAATTTGCCCGTAACGTCCTGGGCTGGCGGGACGCGCATTCCACCGAAATGGACGTGAATACGTCTCATCCGGTGATCGACCTGATGGAAGAACAGAAGAAGGTGACGATCAAGGGTGGAACGATGCGGTTAGGGGCCTATCCCTGCGCCCTGAAAGAAGGAACTTTAGCACATCATATTTATAATGGGCAGGCCGAGATCAGCGAACGGCACCGGCATCGCTGGGAGTTCAATAATGCGTATCTCCGTCAGTTTGAAGAGGCCGGGATGGTCCCCAGCGGCACCAATCCCGAAAGCGGGCTGGTGGAGATCGTCGAACTTCCTTCCCATCCTTTCTTTATTGGGGTACAATACCATCCGGAGCTGAAAAGTACGGTGGAGAGCCCCCAGCCTATCTTTGTGCATTTCATTCGGGCGGCGAAGGAATTCGCCGATGCTAAAAATGCGGTGAAGAATCCGCTGTTGCAGAGTGAGATGATATAGCCTCGCGGCCGTATCCCGAAAGGGCATATATTTGCACTTCCTAAAAATACTACTATAATGGGAATGGATCGCAATTCGGTCATTGGCTTTGTGTTGCTTGGCATCCTGCTGTTTATTTATCTTTTTCTCAGTACCAAGAACAGCCATGAGCTGGAGGCGCAAAGAAGGCGGGAAGCCGATTCCATTGCCTTTGTGAAGGCTAAGCAGGCAGCTGCCGCCCGGGCCAGGGACACGGCTACGGTGTCGATCCAGGCGAACGATACCGCAACGGGCTTTAATAAAGCCATTGCCGGCGCCGAGCATCTGATGACGGTAGAAAATGAATTGATCAAAGTCGTATTCAGCAATAAGGGCGGGCAGCCTGTGTCGGTGGAATTGAAACAATTCAAGTCGTATGACAGTACGCCGGTAAAGCTGGTGGCGCCCGGGTCGGACAATCGGTTCAATTACTCGATTTCCACGGGGCCGAGTCAATCGGCTGAGATCGACAACCTGTATTTCAATGATGGCCAGCTGGTGAAAAATGCGGATGGTAGCCAGACGATCAGTTACCAACTGCCGACGGCGGCGGGTGAGTCGTTGGTCCACCGGTTCACGATCCGGCCGAACGATTATCTTGTCGACTGGGATGTGGCCATCGGCAATCCCGGGGCGTTGTTTTACCAGAATAATTTCGCGTTGTCGTGGCTGGTGCACCTGGATAAGACGCAGCGGGATGTCAAATATGAAAGAAGACTGGCGGGTGTCAGCTTTTATGAAGACAACCAGTTTGACTACATGGTCAGCAAAACTGAACGTACGCTGGACAAGCCGGTACAATGGGTGGCGGTATCGCAGCAGTTCTTCAACATGACACTGGTGGGCAGGGACGGTTTCGGTTCCGCCACTATCCATCTGGCGAAAGAGACGGTCGATACTACCACCGGGGTGGAGCGTGCCGAGATCAATTTCCAGGCGAAGGTCACTGCGGCGGCATCGACTGTCCTGCCGATGCAGATCTACTATGGTCCCAATGACTTTCACATATTGGAAAAGCAGGCACCGGGCATGACGCATATCATCGACCTGGGCAGAGGGATCTATTCTTTTGTCCGTCCTATCAACGTGTATATTATCATGCCGGTCTTCGGCTTTTTCAAGCAGCATATTGCCAGCTATGGACTGGCGATCCTTTTGCTGACGTTGTTCATCCGTCTCTTTACGTCTCCGCTGGTATACAGCAGCTATCTGAGCGGCGCCAAGATGAAGGCGCTCCGGCCGGAGATCGAGGCGATGAAGAAAAGGGTGGGTGATGACCAGCAGGCGGTCGGGATGGAACAGATGAAGTTGTTCAGGGAGGCGGGGGTAAACCCGCTGGGTGGTTGTATCCCGGCGCTGTTGCAGATCCCGATCTTCTTTGCTTTGTACAGCTTTTTCAATTCCAATATCGGGTTGCGGGGGCAGAGCTTCCTGTGGTCGCATGATCTGTCTTCTTATGATAGTATTTTCAATTTTGGTTTTTCTGTACTGGGCAACGATCACGTCAGTCTTTTCGCCTTGTGTGCGGTGGTCACGAGCTTTGCAATCTCCTTGTATGGGATGAGCATGACGCCGGACCAGAGCAATCCTGCCATGAAGTATATGCCGTACATCATGCCGGTTTTCCTATTGTTCTTTTTCAACGGGCTGCCGTCCGCGCTGACCTGGTATTATACCGTCTCCAACGCGATCACGCTGGCGTTGCAGTTCGTGATCCAGAACTATATCATCGACCACGAGAAGATCCTCGCCAAGTTGAAGGAGAACAGGACTAAGCCCAAGACCAAATCGAAATGGCAGGCGCGTCTTGAAGAGATGCAGGAAGCCCAGAAGGGCACGCAGAAAAAGCCCCAGATAAGAAAATAGGTTGGGAGCCAACGACAAGAAAATACGCTGATCTGCGTTGACTTGCCCGTTTGGCGGGGGTTTCTTACTTTTAGCGGATGAATCACCGGCGATATCCTGTTATCATGCTGCTGCTTGTGCTTGGCTGTCTGGCTGTATCCATCGCCGTGCGCGCGCAAAAAATTGTCTCCGAGCTTACGCTGGTGTATGATTATAGCGTCAATCCTATGGATGACGGCAAACAGGGCACCGCAGAGAATGCCGTCCATACGGTCTACATCAAAGGCAACAAGAGCCGCTCGGAGATCTCCAATTCTATGTTCTCTTCTACGACTATCTTCGATGGCAATACTGGCTCAGGGGTGATCCTCAGGGAGGTGAGCGGGCAAAAGCTGCTGATCCGGCTGAGTCCGGATAACTGGGCGGAGCGGAACCGGATGTATGACGGGATCGTATACAAGAATACGACAGAAACCAAGGATATCGCGGGGTATAAGTGTATCAAGGCGATCGGGCAGACGCCTTCCGGGGCTACTATCACTGTCTACTATACCCGGGATATCGTTCCGGAAAACAAGCAATATGAGGCGCCTTTCCGGACGCTGGACGGGCTGCCGCTGGAATATGAGCTCACCAATGGCAATGTCCGCATCCGGTACCGGATATCGCGGATCAATCTGAATCCCGTGCCGGCGTCGAAGTTCGACGTTCCTAATTCCGGGTACCGGGAGTTAAATTACGAAGACAGTAAAAAGATGAATATCGGGGGATAAAAGTGCGGTGATCAATGCATGTTGATCCGCAGATCGAGGAGCCGGAGATTACTGCCGGAATTCCGCAGGTAAATGGCTGTGTTGATCTTATAGCTGTAAGGAAGGATATACGTGCTGTTACCTTTCTGGAAGGTAACCAATGAATTGAAGGAAACGTATTCGCGGGTAGTTTGTGTGCCGGTAAGCATACTGCCGGCGTATGAAGGGCCGGCCTTCAAGGTAAACCCGCTGATCGTGCGGATGGGCACGAAGTTCGTCTTCAGGGGTATTTTGCTGCTTTTTTTATCGCCGCCCCCCCCTTTGCTGGCGAAAGCCAGCCCAACAACTGCAAGCATAAGGATGATGACGAGCGTTTTCCGCATCAATTTCCTCATTCCTATGGTAGTCGGTATAAACATCTGAGCACAAATATAGTAAATTAAATTGGGTATTTTTTAACCCTTGGTCACAAATTTTATGAAACTCTTAACGATTTGATTCCTATTCTCTTATAGGTTAGATATTTTTGCCGTCCCTGAGGCCACCCAAGCGGGCCGGAGGAACGCGGGCTGCACCGGGGTGCGAGCGGGGGCTTACCCCTTTCCAGGGGATAATACGTGGGAATGATGTTGGGGGTTGCTAACGGCGTCAAAACTTTTGGCCTGCGGGAGTATCGGGAATGACGTCGTTGGGGGTTAATCGGGTGGAGGTTGGCGGTATGCGCGGGGCAGGCGAGATGCCGGCAAAGAGCATTTGGATGATGCACGCGGGAGCATTGGGAAAGTGCAGGCGGAGGCCGTCCGGAAAGTGCAAATTTTTTTTTGCAGGGTACAATTCAAAAGCTGTAACTTAGAACAACCTTTAACACAAATGCAAGAAAATCCATACCATCAGGATCGGGACGAGATGAAGGAATTGTTGAAGCTGTATCAGGATTTGAAAAATGGTAAGCAACATTCTTTTCTGGAAGAGGAGGCTTTTGAACGGATCATAGATTATTTTGATGATACGGAAGATCTCGTCCAGGCCATCGAGGCGGTCGAGACGGGGATTGAGCAGTATCCATATTCTTCTTCGCTGATGGTGAAGAAGGCGGATCTGATGATCGCGACCCGCCGGTATCATGAAGCGTTGTCCATCCTTGAGCAGGTAGAGCTGCTCGATAGTTCCGATATCAACTTATACATACTGAAGACGGATGCCTATCTGGCGCTGGATCAGCCGCAGAAAGCGGCGACGTTGCTGGAAAGCGCTCTCCTCCATTTTGAAGGGGATGAGCGGCTGGAGCTGTTGTTCGAACTGGCGGACGTATACGACGATTATGAAGAGTTCGATAAGATCTTCGATTGTCTGAAGCTGATCCTCGAGCAGGAGCCTGATAATGAAGAGGCGTTGTACAAGATCTGTTTTTGGACGGATTTCACGGGCAGGAATGAAGAGAGTATCCGGTTGCATCAGCAGATCATCGAGGAGAAGCCTTACAGCGAACTGGCCTGGTTCAACCTGGCGGCGGCGTTCCAGGGGCTGAAGCTGTACGAAAAGGCAGTGGATGCCTATAAGTATGCCCTGGTCATCGACGAAAAATTCGATTATGCCTACCGTAATATGGGCGATGCCTTTATCCGGCTGCGGAAGTACCGTGATGCGATAGAGGCGCTGGAGAAGGTGCTGGAGCTGTCGAGGCCGGAAGATGTGATCTATGAAGCTATCGGTCACTGTTATGACAAATTAGATAATTATGCGCAGGCCCGGTTTTATTACCGGAAGGCCTCGCACCTCAACCAGGAAGACAGCAAGCTGTATTACAAGCTAGCCTGTACTTACATCAACGAAGGGCAATGGGCGCAGGCGATCAAGCAACTGGAAGCCGCCATGCGCATCCATGCCATGCAACCGGAATATAACCTGGCGATGGGCGAGTGCAAGATGCAACTGGGTGACTTCAAGGAAGCGATCCAGTTCTTTTCCAATGTCGTTCGCATCCGGCCGCGGAATATTTCCAGCTGGGAAGCCCTGATCCGTTGTCTTTACAATGCCGAATACTTCGAGGAGGCGCTGGAGCAGGTGGAGGCGGCGATCCGGATCACGGGGGGCAAGCCCATTTTCCTGTTCTATTTGTCAGCGGTATGCTTTGCATTGGGCAGATCGAGGGAAGGGTTGCTGCAACTGGAAAATGCGATGTCCAAGGCGCCCCGGCTACTGAAAAAGCTCGTGGAGCTGAACCCGGTGATCCTGCAATATCAACCGGTGGTAGATATTATTGCACGGCACAAAAAGAATAAATCTTTTTGATGATTCCCTTATTAAGAGTTTTTAATGAACTTCCGGTATGACTGGTATCGGATTGTTTACTACTTTTGCGCCGGTCAGCGACCGGGCGCAGCCAGCGACATTCACGACCGGGCGAGAGCCCGCGACATTCAACCGGGCGGGAGCCAGCGACATTCTTTAACGGATCTAACAACACGAGGATGAACTTTAAACTTACGCAAATGCCGGACAGGTTGGAGAAGCCGCGGCAGCATGGGATTACAATGGTCATGGACAAAGGGTTGAGCATCGAAGAGGCGAAAAATTTTTTGAGTGTGGCGCATCCTCATGTCGACATTGTCAAACTAGGCTTTGGCACGTCTTTCGTGACACCTAACCTGCGGGAAAAAATAGAGGTATACCAATCTTATGATCTTCCCATTTATTTTGGCGGGACGTTGTTTGAAGCCTTCCTGGTCCGCAACCAGTGGGAAGATTATATTGCCGTTCTCAAAGATTACGGTATTACTCATGTAGAGGTCAGTGACGGGTCCATCACTATTCCGCATGCTGAAAAGTGCGGCTATATCGAGAAACTGACTAAGCATTTCAATGTGTTGAGCGAGGTGGGCAGTAAGGACGCTGCGCATATCATTCCGCCTTACAAATGGATCGAGCTGATGTCGGCCGAGCTGAACGCGGGGGCTTCCTACGTGATTGCTGAGGCGAGAGAAGCGGGCAATGTGGGTATTTACCGCGGCAGCGGTGAAGTGCGGGAAGGGCTGGTGCAGGAGATCCTGACGCAGATCCCTGCGGAGAAGATCCTCTGGGAGGCGCCTCAGAAAGCCCAGCAACTGTATTTTATCGAACTGATCGGTTGTAATGTGAACCTGGGCAATATTGCTCCCTCCGAGGTGATTGCGATGGAAGCGATGCGGGTAGGGTTGCGCGGGGATACCTTCCACATGTTCCTGGACAAATAAGATGAGACGATATGGCCTGATAGGATATCCGCTGACGCATTCTTTCTCACAGCAATATTTTACGGAGAAGTTTGAAAGGGAGGGTATAAAGGATTGTACCTATTCCAATTTTTCTATTGTTGGGGTAGGGGAACTTCCCGGGATCCTTGCAGACACAGAGCTGTGTGGATTGAATGTTACCATTCCTTACAAGCAGGCGGTGCTGGATTATCTTCACTATAAGAGCGACGTGGTCGCTGCTATCGGGGCCTGTAACTGCATCCGGATCGAGGGAGGGCGGTTGACGGGGCACAACACCGATGTGGTGGGGTTCGAGCAGTCGCTGGCGCGTCATTTGGCGCCTCATCATTCACGGGCGCTGGTGCTGGGAACCGGCGGGGCTGCCAAGGCTGTAGAGTGGGTGTTGCGGCGGCTGGGTATCGCGTACGTTTCGGTGACACGCCGGCCGCGGCCGGGGACTTCCGATATAGGCTATGAGCAAGTGGATGCGGGGGTTCTGGCGGAGGCTACGCTGATCATCAATACTACGCCATTGGGAATGTATCCGCATTCGGAGGAATGTCCGCCGCTGCCTTATGAGGCGTTGACGCCCCGGCATTACCTGTTCGACCTGATCTATAACCCGGCGAGGACGTTATTCCTGCGGAAGGGTGAGACCCGGGGCGCCGTGGTGGAGAATGGGCATGAGATGCTGATCCTGCAGGCGGAAGAGAGTTGGAGGATATGGACGGCGGAGCCGTCCAAGCCTGAAGGCCCATCGGGGAGTTAGACATTGGATGAGGTTGCGGGCCGAAGGCTCATCATTGGCCCTGCCAGACGCCTTGGCGTCGGTACAGCACAGCAAGATTGTATCAGTGAACGGGTGAGCATGATGGGGGACGCGCTCCAGGGATGCTGAAGAACAAGCGGCGGCAGTCATCAGCTCAACAGTTTTGTGCATACTTCCTTCGGCACCGAGACGATCTTCTTCTGCGCATAATCATAGCATATCATTGCGGTCCGGGCAAAGGCGACGGGCACCATCTTTTCCCCGGATTTTTTTGCCAGCCTGTAATACAATTCGAATCCCACGCGGGAGAATTCGGCGGCGGCCACCGAAGCCCAGAGGGCATCGCCGTAGAAAAGCTCGCTCTTGAATTCTATGGTGACGTCGGCCATGATGAGTCCTACGCCGGCGAGATCCAGTTCGCCATACCGATGATGCCGGAGGAATTGGACACGAATTTCATGAATAAGCGAAAGGATGGAGTCATTGCCAACGTGGCCGCCGTAGTTGAGATCGGTGATGCGGACGGGGATTTCCACGGTGAAGGGAAAATGTTCGGGCAAGAGTAGTTTGGTCTTTGGCATATGCGATCGTTATTGGGTTTGTTGCAGGAAGGCCACCAATTGATCGGCTGCCTTCCGGCGATGGCTAAAGCGATTTTTTTCTTCCGGCGATAATTGGGCGAAGCTGCGGGTATCTCCTTCCGGCACGAAGACGGGGTCATAACCGAAGCCATGGCTGCCGACGGGCACGGGGAGGATGTGACCTTCGCAAATCCCTTCGAACAGGTGTTCCTGACCTTGCCAGATCAGGGAGATCACGGTACGAAAACGGGCGCGGCGATCTGAGCTGCTATCGAGGCGGTGCAGGAGTTTTTCGATGTTTTTTTCGGGGGTACGGCCATCGCCGGCATAGCGGGCGCTCTTCACGCCGGGCTCGCCATTCAGGGCAGGCACTTCCAGGCCGGTATCTTCACTAAAACAGTTTTCCCCGGTGAGCCGATGGATGGTGGATGACTTTTCCGATGCATTCGCTTCGAGGGTGTCGTGAGGCTCGGGAATATCGATATCGATCGCGGCGGCGCGCAGGCTGATCACTTCCAGGGAAGTGCCGATGGCCAACTGGATCTCTTCTACCTTATGCGCATTGTTGGTGGCAAAGATGATGCGGAGGCGCGGCGTTTTCGGCGCGGGCGAAACAGGAGCATTATCGGGTTCCGGTGTGGTATGTTCAGGTTGGCTCATACGTCGAACAGGGTTTTCAGGCAGACCCAGAGTTTGCTTTTCAGCAATTTGCTGTCCCCGGTATCCGGTACCAGTTGATCCAGCCCCGGAGAGGAAAGGTACGTACAATCGTCATAGGATAGTTGTTTGAAAGTCGGGAAATTAATGGGCAGCCGGATGGTTGTGGGTTCCACTCCGAAGAGCAGGACGATCTTCGGCTGCAGCTGTTGCCGGAGTGCGGTGATCGTTACCGGTGCGGTGGCGTTATTGACGATGGCCACGTCGGCGAGGGTCATCCGGCAGGCCTCGAGGATCTTTGTGAGGAAGGTCAGCTGGTTGTCGGGCATGAAGCCGGAGCCGGGGGAGTGCACGAGCAGGGTGATGTGGCGGCGGTTGTTGCCGAGGATCTTATAGGGAGCGGGATCCGCGGTGGATGCGGGGGCGGTCTGTGGTGGGAGAGGTGCAACGGCGGCCGATGGGGAGGCAGGTGCAGGGCCTTTGGCCAGCGGCAGCAGGGCATCTTTGTACCATTCGGTGACGATAATATCAGTTAATTGAATATGATTAAGACTCATAGTGATTGTTGGGGTGATTGTTGGGAGCGGAAAACTAACAATTGTTAGTTTGATTTTGCTGACACAAAGATTGTTTGTTTCTTTGTGTGAACAAAATTTATACTCGTTATGATTGCCGCCCTCGATATTCAAGTTACGAAAACGTTGAAGAGCAGGTTGAGTGAGATGGATTTTAATAATCTTCCTTTCGGGAAATATTATACGGATCACATGCTGGAGGTCGATTACAAGGACGGGCGCTGGCAGAAGGTGGCTATCCGGCCTTTCCAGTCGCTGAGCCTGTCTCCCGGCCTATCGGCGATCCACTACGGGCAATCTATTTTTGAAGGGATCAAGGCCTATAAGGACCGGGAGGGGAATCCATTCATTTTCCGGCCTTTCGACAATTTCAGGCGGTTCAATCTTTCTGCCGAGCGGATGCAGATGCCTTCCATACCGGAAGAGATCTTCATAGAGGGCATGCGCCGGCTGATAGAACTGGATAAGGACTGGATACCGATGAAAAATGATTATTCCCTGTACGTCCGTCCTTTCATGTTCTCTACCGATGAGACATTGGGGGTGAAGGCTTCGGATACCTACAAATTCATGATCTTACTGAGTCCGACAGGGCCCTATTATTCGACGCCGCTGCGGATCTATGTAGAGGAGAAGTATACGCGTGCCGCACGAGGGGGCTTCGGCTTTGCCAAAGCGGCGGGTAATTATGGGGGAAGCATGCTGGCTACTGCGATCGCCAAAAAGCAGGGATTCGACCAGGTGCTCTGGATGGATGCATTCGAGCACAAATATGTGCAGGAGATGGGGACGATGAACGTCTTTTTCGTCATTGGCGACAAGGTCCTGACGCCGGACCTGGAAGATGGCACCATCCTGGAAGGCGTGACCCGGGACAGCGCCATTGACGTATTGCGGGAGGAAGGTTACAAGATAGAAGAAGGGCCCATTCATATCGATGACATAGTTCGGGCCTATCAGGCCGGGGAGTTGAAGGAGGCCTTTGGAACGGGGACGGCGGCTACGATTTCCATGATCAAAGAGCTTCGCTATGAGGACTTTACAATGAAATTCGACACGGAGAACGCGAAAGTGGCGCCGACGGTGAAGAGGGTGCTGACGGATATCCGGGAAGGCCGGAGAAAGGATACGCGGGGATGGATGTTCAAGATTTAAACAATTATTTGGATCTTTAGGCAAGACGTGGTACTTTTGCCGTCCCAAATTAAAATAGGTTTCAGAATGCCTACCATACAACAATTAGTTAGAAAAGGAAGAGAGATCATCCGTGCAAAAAGCAAGTCCAGGGCTCTGGATGCCTGTCCGCAGCGTCGTGGTGTTTGCACCCGTGTTTATACGACCACTCCCAAGAAGCCGAACTCTGCGCTGCGTAAGGTGGCCAAGGTAAGGTTGACGAATAAGGTGGAGGTGATCGCCTACATTCCCGGGGAAGGCCACAATCTCCAGGAGCACTCCATCGTGCTGATCCGCGGTGGTCGTGTGAAAGATTTGCCGGGTGTACGTTATCACATTGTTCGTGGTAGCCTGGATACGGCCGGGGTGAAGGATCGTAAGAAGAGCCGTAGCAAGTATGGTACGAAGAAAGAAAAACCCGGGGCGAAAGGTGCAGCTGCCAAGCCTGCCGGTAAAAAATAAGTAAAAGCGGACCACGGGTCCGCTGGCCGAAGGCCCATCATTAACCGTACACCGGGATGGGTTATTTTCGGAGAAACTCATCCCGGTGTAGCAATTATAATTCCAGCGAAAAATGAGGAAGACTCAAGCGAAAAAATTACCCCTGGCTCCGGATGCAAAGTACAATGATACTCTGGTGACCCGGTTTGTAAACAACCTGATGTGGCAGGGCAAGAAGAATACTGCATACGTCATTTTTTACGATGCCCTGGACAAGGTGGCCAAGCAGACCAATGAACAAGGCTATGATATCTGGAAAAGGGCCCTGGCCAACATTACCCCGGCGGTAGAAGTACGCAGCCGTCGTATCGGTGGCGCCACCTTCCAGATCCCTTCCGAAGTTCGTCCGGACCGGAAGGTCTCGTTGAGCATGAAATGGTTGATCCGGTTTAGCCGCGAACGTAATGGTCGCAGCATGGCTGAAAAGCTGGCCGGTGAGATCGTTGCGGCAAGCAAGGGTGAAGGTGGGGCTTTCAAAAAGAAAGAAGATACCCACCGTATGGCTGAAGCGAACAAGGCTTTTGCGCATTTTAAGATATAAATAAGATATTTTCGTAATATAGCTAAACCCTGCGTTCTACCGCAGGGTTTTTGTGGTGCGCCATGCATGTGTATCAGCTCTAGGGTGCGAGTCCCGAAGGCGCTTTACAGTAGGGAGCCTTAGCCAAGAGCAAGGGTGTCGTGGGCGACCACGAATCTGAAGGAAGCTGTCGGCAA
>Ga0182030_10002633_pt1 | contig 38195 bp, 39 predicted proteins | sample 812S3MmetaG_FD_121299 | JGI IMG/M metagenome (GOLD analysis project Ga0182030, IMG submission 121299) | Permafrost microbial communities from Stordalen Mire, Sweden - 812S3M metaG (Illumina Assembly) | ecosystem: Environmental > Terrestrial > Soil > Wetlands > Permafrost | place: Sweden...
CGCGAGATCATCGGCGGGTACTTTCGCAGTGTCGGCACAACATTCGCCGGTGGACGTACGCTGGAGTCCTAATCATGTCGAAACGAATAGCCAGCTCCAAGGCCTCCATAGTTTCCAGCGCCGAGCGAGATATTCGCAGTCGACTGAGCGGCCAGGAGCTCGACTTCACCGCGATGAGTGCAGTCTCAAATATCTACCGGTCCGGCTCTGCGGTTCGAAATCATATGGAGCGATCAATCCTCAGCGACTACGAGCTCAGTTGGGTTGCCTTCACGGTGCTGTGGGTCCTGTGGATCTGGGGCGAACAAGAAACCGGACACGTGGCCGAGGAAGCGGGCGTTACCAAGGGAACGCTGACCGGAGTCATCAAGACACTGCAAGGTCGCAAGTTGCTTCGGCGCATACCTCATCTTGATGATCGTCGCCGAGTGTCAATCAATCTGACTAAGGCCGGTGAACGACTGATCGAGGAAGTATTTCCTCAATTCAACGAGCACGAGACACTGGCCGTCAGCGCGCTTTCTCACAGTGAACAGTTAGAACTCGCTCGGCTACTTCGACTTGTTCTCGGTGGAATCAGCACCGTTGACGCATCGGATCTGTAACACAGCCAATCGGGTCAGACGTCAAATTCGCACCCTCGTTTGAGTTCAAAGTCTGGTGGTAGCGATTGGCGTCGACCTTATGCCGACCGTGAGACCTCTCGCGGATCGTGACGATTGGCTGCGTCTTCGGTGGCGATGAGATGACGAGCGGCCCTGGCCTCGTCAACGCGTGCGACCGGAGTGGTCTGTGGCGCTCGATGCAAGGAGTCGGGATCATCAATTGCGCGTCGGGCAATTCTTTCCAGTGCCTCGGCCAGTGACTCCAGTGTTTGCAGGCTCTCGGTTTCTGTTGGCTCGAACATCAGGGCTTCTTCGACGATAAGAGGGAAATAGACCGTCGGTGAGTGAAAGCCCTCTTCGAGCAGTGCCTTGGCGACGTCGAGTCCCCGCACGCCGTATTTAATCTTCAGCGGCGCCGCGGTAAGCACACACTCGTGCATGCAGACACGGTCGTAGGCCGCCGGCAGCGTTTCGCGCAGACGCTGTCGCAGCCAGTTGGCATTTAATACTGCATGTTGGGCTACCCGCGTCAGTCCATCACCGCCGTGCACGTCGATGTACGCGAGCGCTCGGGCCAAGACCATGGAGTTGCCGTGCCAACCGTGTACCCGTCCGATTGACGTTTCTGGCTTGACCCAGCCGAACGCTCCATTGCTCAAGCGCGTGGCCTTGGGACCGGGAAGGAATTGCGCGAGACGCGCGGACACGGCGACGGGACCGGCACCTGGTCCTCCCCCACCGTGGGGCGTCGCAAAGGTCTTGTGCAGGTTCATGTGCACGATGTCAAAGCCCATATCTCCCGGGCGCACAACCCCAAGAATCGCGTTGAGATTGGCCCCGTCGTAGTACAACAATCCACCTACGTCATGGACGGCCGTGGCAATCTCAGTGATCTCTTCTTCGAAGAGCCCCACCGTGTTGGGATTGGTCAACATGATGCCCGCCACGTCGGGCCCGAGTGCCGCCTTCAATTTGTCCAGGTCCACGAGACCACGATCGTTAGAAGGGATGGTCGTCACTTCGTAACCACCGAGCGTCACGGAGGCCGGATTCGTGCCGTGCGCCGAGTCGGGTATCAAGATCCGCTTACGGGCATCGCCATTGGCACTGTGAAAGGCGCGCATCAACAACAGGCCCGTCAACTCACCGGCGGCGCCGGCGGCCGGCTGCAGGGTCGCCTCGGCCATGCCCGTGATGGCGCACAGTCGTTCTTCGAGCGTGACCAGCAACTCCAACCAGCCCTGCGTCAGCTCGGCCGGCGCTCCGGGGTGCACGGAATTAAGTCCCGGGTCAGCGGCCACCGCGTCACAGAACTTCGGGTTGTACTTCATGGTGCATGAGCCCAGCGGATAGGCACCCAGGTCCACCGAGAATTGCCGGTGCGACAGACGCGTGAAGTGGGCTACGAGATCGCGCTCCGAGACCTCCGCGAGCGCCACCACGTCGGGGTTGAGGTGGTCCGCAGCGAACAGCTGTTCCAGCGGTGTCGCCGGTATGCCCGTCGTGCGCAACTGATAGGCCGAGCGACCGGGCACCGACATCTCAAATATGGTCGGCTCAACTTCGTGGCCCAGCAAGGGCGCCGACGCCGCGCGACCGCCGGGATGGGCCTTCGTCGCCATCAGCTCAATGCCTTGGTGAGGGTCTTCACGTAGCGGTCGATGTCCGCCTTGGTGCGACGTTCGGTCGCCGTGACCAGGATGACGCGATCGGTCTCGCACTGCGCGTCAATGGGGCCGTCGCTGTTGAGCGCCTGCGTCGACAGACCGCCCAGAATACCGTTGTCGGCCATGCGCGATAACACCTTGGACGCCTTTTTTGGAACACGATAGGCAAACTCGCGGAAGAAGGGCTGGCTCGAGATGGGTTCCACGCCCTTGATCTTGGTTACTTCGTCAAAGAGGAAATGCGCGCCCTGCGCGCATCGGGTCGCCACTTCGCGAAGTCCGTAAGTGCCGAGCCAACCGAGTTGGATGGCGGCGGTGACGGCCATCAGGGTTTGGTTGGTGCACACATTCGACGTCGCCTTTTCGCGACGGATGTCTTGTTCACGAGCCCGCAAGGTCGTCACGAACGCGCGTCGATCATTCGAGTCGACCGTCTCGCCCACGATGCGCCCGGGCAACCGGCGCACGAGGTCGTTCGTGCAGGCAAAGAGCCCCAGATACGGACCGCCGTACGCCAGGGGCGTGCCAAACGCCTGACCTTCACCCACGAAGACGTCGGCGCCCCACTGGCCGGCGGTCTTTAACACCCCGGCCGCCACCGGGTCGGCGCCCAGGACCAACAGCGCGTCGTTGGCGATGGCCAGGCGCTTGGCCGCGCTCATGTCCTCCATGACGCCCAGGTAGTTCGGGTAGGACGCGACGATGGCTGCCGCGCCGGTCACGTCGACGCTGCCCCAGTCGGTGGCGCCGTCCTTGAGTGGCACCTCAACAACGTCGTGTCCGGTGCCGTGCGCAAAGGTACGCACGACGGCGCGCCAGTGGGGATGCACGCCCGCCGAGATGACCATCTTCTCGCGGCCCGTCGCGCCCGCGGCCATGTTGAGCGCTTCGACCATCGCGGTCGCCGCGTCGTACAGCGACGCGTTGGCGACGGGCAGGCCGCTGAGTCTCGACACCAGCGTCTGATACTCGAAGATTGCCTGCAGCACGCCCTGGGCGACTTCTGGTTGGTACGGCGTGTAGGCCGTCACGAACTCGGATCGATTGGCCAGCGCCTTGACGACGGCGGGCACTTCGTGGTCGTAGGCCCCCGCGCCGGCGAAGCAGAGCATCTCACTGGCCTGCGCGCGGTTGGCATCGGTGTAACGAGTGAAGTTAGCAGCCACGTCAGGTTCGCTGATGCCCGCGGGCAGATCAAGTCCCTGCGAGAGTCGCACGGCGGAGGGAATGTGCGCGAAAAGCTGCTCCAACGAATCCATGCCCAGGAAACTCAGCATTTCGTCCACTTCTTCTGGCGTGTGCGGCAGGTAGTCGGCCACGTCACTTCACCTTTCGCACGAAGGGCAGCGTCGTGATGGTGCCCGCGATGTCGCGACCGCGCAACGTCACGCTCACGGGCGTGGCGTCGTCGAACTCTCCGGCGAGCAGACCCATGCCAATGCCCCGTTCGAGGACGGGCGAGAAATTGCCCGACGTGAGCGGGCCAACCGACGAACCGTTGATAAAGACCTCGCCACCATCACGCAGTGGCTGGCGACCCTCGACCCACACGCCCGCGAGTTGGCGCCGTGGCCCACGCGACTGTTCTTCGAGCACCCTGTCGCGACCGCGAAAGGTCTCCTTGTCCCACCCGAGTACCCAGCCCAGACGGGCTTCGAGCGTCGTGGATGAAAGGCTGAGTTCGTGGCCGTAGAGCGGCAGCGCGGCTTCGAGGCGCAATGTGTCACGTGCGCCGAGTCCCGCCGGGGCAATGCCGGCCGCGACGAGGTCACGCAAGAGTTGATCGGCCACCTCGTTGGGTGCCGCGATTTCCAGTCCGGCTTCGCCGGTGTAACCGGTACCCGCCACTCGCAGTTCGACGCCGTGGTAGTCAAAACGCGTCACTCGGAAACGTCCAACCTCGGCGAAGCGTTGATCGATCGTCGCGACCTTGGCGCGCCATTAGGCCCCTGAACAGCCAAAACGCACCGCTCTGACGTGACGTCGACGCCGGGCAACGCCGACGTCACGCCGGACGTATTGGACGCGTTGGGCATGACGTCGAATTCGTTTTCACCCACCCACCACACGATGATGTCGTCAACGACAAAGCCGTCGTCGTTCAGCAAGTGCGTGTACTGCGCGCGACCGGGGGCAATCTTCGTGAGGTCATTGGTCAGTGTTGCCTGCAGTGCGTCAAACATGGTCGCGCCGTCACAGCGCACGGTGCCTAGGTGACTCACGTCAAAAACAACGGCGTCGTGTCGACAGGCCAGATGCTCTTTCACCGTCCCGGTGGCGTACTGCAGTGGCATCTCCCACCCGCCGAAGGGCACGATTTTGGCGCCCAGTTCGACGTGAGTGTCGAAGAGAAAAGGACGCCGATCACTCATGGGTTTCAGCCTATGCTGCGGGCGCGGCGTGAAGACCGTGGCGCAGGATCAGCGCGTTGAAGTCGCGCTGGTAGACCACGATCAGTTCGACTTCGGGGTAGAGCTCGCGAAACAGGCGAATCTTCTGATTCTTTTTTGTGACCGAGCGTTGGTCGAGCACCGTCATCTCGATGAAGAGGTGTCGGGCCGGCAGGAAGAAGTCCGGGCGAAAACCGCGCACGGGTTGACCGTCTTCGTTCCACGCGAGCGGAAACTCGATGGGTTCGTAGACCCACTCTATTCCGTAGAGGCTGAGCAGGCTCGCAAAGACACGTTCGCTGGGGTGAGCAAACAACGCATTTTCCGAGACAACAACACTGGGGTGCCGACGGCGAGACTCCTCGCTCGGTGCCTGGTTGTTCACGCCGTGAGGGTCTCCTTCTCCGACGTCACGTTCTGAATGCTGCGAATCATGGTCGTAAGTTCGGCGACCACGCCCGCCAGTGGAACAATGTTGAAGACACCCTGACCGCCGCGCAGCAGGTCAACCAGGTCGCCGTCGCTCTTGGCGAGCACCGAGCCCGAGTCGCTCATGACGAGACTTGAGGAGGCGAGATCGGCGCCCAAGGCACTGCGCAGGCACTCAACGGCCTGTCGAGTGCGATTCAGTGAGAGCCCAGAGTTGAGCAACGACTTAATGACTTTTATTTCCAGGACGTCGCCGTAGCTGTAGGCACGCTTGGACCCGCTGCCCGTGGCGGGGGTGATTGAGGGCGTCACCAAATTGGTCCGCGCCCAGTAGTCCAACTGACGGTAGGTCACGCCGGTGAGGCGACATACCGTAGGGCCACTAAATCCAGTAGTAAGAGAATCTGCCATACGTAGTCCCTCCCGACCGAGGCTTGTCCAGATTACCGCGATGTACTACACGAGTGTAGTTACACGACGGGCTACTCAACGAATAAATCTGGGCGGCCGAGCGCCGGGGAGGACGCTTCGGCGTGAAGTCGGGGCGGAATACGGCCTGCACGGTAGGCCAGGTACCCGGCGCGCACCGCGTCACGGATGGCTTCGGCCATCATTACCGGGTCCAGAGCCCTATTTATGGCCGAGGCCGCCAGGACCCCGTCACAGCCCAACTCCATCGCCAGGGCCGCGTCCGAGGCGGTGCCAACGCCGGCATCGAGCAGTACCGGCACGCTGATGCGCTCACAGATGAGTGATATCGCGTGCGGATTGCGGATACCGAGCCCCGAGCCGATGGGCGAACCCAGGGGCATCACCGCGACGCAGCCCAGCTGCTCCAAACGCTGGGCGACGATGAGATCGTCCGATGTGTAGGCCCACACTTCAAATCCGTCTTCGACCAGATGTTGCGCGGCGACCAGGGTCTCGGAGGTGTCGGGCAGCAACGTGACGTCATCGCCAATGACCTCGAGCTTGACGGCGTTGGTCGAGAACGCTTCACGGGCGAGCTCGGCGACCTTGACCGCTTCGACGGCGCTGAAACAACCGGCCGTGTTCGGCAGCAACAAAAAATGGCGCCGCTCCAGCAGGTCGTAGATGGACCCTTCCACATTTGGGTCAACCCGGCGTAACGCCACCGTCGCGATCGTGGCTTCGCTCACGACCAACGAGGCGTCAAGGATGTCCATCGAACGAAACCCGCCCGTACCCATGACGAGACGCGACGGCGACGTCAGTGAACCAACGCAAAAGGACTCGGACACAAGGTCCAGCGTACTAACCAATTGGGCTTCATCATTAAGGTTGAAACAGTGCAACCCCTCACCGCCCTCACCATCGCCGGATCGGACTCCGGCGGCGGGGCCGGCATCCAGGCGGACTTACGGACCTTCAGTGCCTTCGAGATGCACGGCACGTGTGCCATCACGGCCGTCACGGCCCAGAACACCCTCGGCGTGGGCGCGGTGCTCGCTATCGACCCCGATATCGTCGTCGCCCAGGTCGAGTCGGTGATAAATGACTTTTCGGTGGTCGCGGTCAAGACGGGCATGTTGGCCCAGGCCGCCACAGTCGTTCGCGTCGCGGAACTGGCGCGCAGCGGACGACTCCCCTACCTGGTGGTCGATCCAGTACTCGTCTCAACGAGCGGACACGCGCTGATGGCAGACGGCGGAGCCGAGTCCTACCGCGACGCGCTGTTGCCGCTCGCCTACGTCGTGACGCCCAACATCCACGAAGCCGCGGTGCTGTGTCGTGTCGACGTGCACGACGTCACGAACTTAGAGGACATGGTCTCGCTCGCGCAGACGCTGCTCAGGATGGGACCGCAGTATGTGCTCGTCAAGGGCGGACACTTCGCGCGGACATTGACGGGCGAACGCACGCCCGACGTGCTGGTGGGTCGCGACGAAGTGACCGTCTTCGACGCCGCTCGGGTCGACACGAACAATGATCACGGCACTGGATGTTCGCTGTCGGCGGCAATATGCGCCGGACTCGGACTCGGGCGCTCGGCGTCGGACGCGACGCGCGACGCCAAGGCATTTGTGCTCTCGGCGCTCAACGGCGCCAAGGCCTGGCAACTGGGCCAGGGGCGCGGTCCCATCGACCACTTAGGCTGGAACCCGTGAGCGACGCCAGCAAACCGCCGCTCACGACCACGACGAGCATCTGGCCGGCCGCCTCCGTCGTCATCTTGGCCGTCGTCGTGCTGGGCAGCTTCATGATCATCAACTTGGTGTCGGACCAGGGCGTCGCGACCACAACGACCACCGTGCCCAACATCGTGGGCGGACTCGCGACTGCGTCGTCGGGCGTCATCCTTCAGAACTGTCAGCAGCCCGACAACCCTCCGGCCAACATCGCTGACGCTCTACTGGTGCCCCAGACAACCCGGTCAACCGGGCCCGCGCAACTGCCCAACGAGGGCGCCGGTGACTTCGATTGCTTCCGACCGCTCGTTACCCAGGCCAGTCCCGCCGCCCTGCTCAAGTACTACACAACCCAATTGGAAGCCCGGGGTTGGAACCTGTTTTCTAAGGGTGCGAGCAACGGCGCGCCACAATTGCTTTTTCAAAAGGCCGGATCAGACAGTTTCTATTGGGTGGTGGGCATCACCGTGCAATCGTCAACCAAGTCGACGGCGCACTGGACCTATACGATCTACCAAAACTCCGGCGCCGTCTAGACCAGTTCGAGCGTATTGACGGTCGTGTCTTGACAGACCCACGACCACAGCGCAAAGTTCAGCGGGTAGATCACGTAGCCAATGCGGGTCGCCGAGGCAACGCACATCAAGACCAGCATGACGACGCTTAACACTCCGAGCAGTTGGGACAACGTGAGCGGCCAGTGCTTCCTTGAGTACCGGGCGAGTAAGTAGCCACCCAGCACGAAGGTCACGGGTTCGAGTATGTGCGTAAAGGGATGCCACCAGTTGCCGAGAATGTGGCCCGGCAGCGCACTCGCGGCCGGTGAGCTGACACCGGCCAGCCCCAGGGGGAAGGCAAAGACGTTTGACACGAACGCGCCCGGCGCGTGCAGGACGAACGGCGTCACCGTGGCCACGACAATGACCACAATGATGAGGCCGACCTTCTTCCACGCGGGCCGTCCGTCTCGCTCGCGTGCGACCAAGAGAGCGCCCGCGGCCATGGGCCACGCGGTCAATTTCATCGCGGCGGCCACGCCGAAGCTGACTCCCGCCAAATAGTTGGAACGTCGTTGAAGGGCAACCACGCCCAGGAGCAACAGCGCGAGTATCGGCATGTCGTCGCCACCGGTCGAAAGGAACAGGGCTCCCGTTGGCAGCGCCATTAGGACCTGCGCAATGCGGATTTTCTTCTCCTTTGACGTGCGCAGTAGTCCCAGCGCGAGCGCGCTCGCCATCAACGTCATCAGTGACATGACGATGCGCGGATCGGTGAGGCCCTTGCCCTTGTGCGTGAGCGCCGTGGGCAGCCCGAAGACGCTCATCAGCGGAAAGTAGGGAAAGAACGATTCGTACGCCGGTTTCCCAGGAATCTCGTCGACCAAGTGGCCGTCGTGCATGTACGAGCGGTAGGGGTCCTTACCCTTGCTGACGCTGGTGGCCGAACGGGCGATGACCCCGATTTCGGGTTGCGCGTGACGCCAGTGGGCTTCGAGGCCTAAGGGGATGACGACCGTGCCGAGCATGACCAGTGCGACTATCCCGACTCGCGCGCTCAGCACGCGGCGCACGCTGCGATGACTCAACAACCACGCCAGGAGTGCCGCCACCAAATACGGCGCGAAGGCGAGGTACCCCCACTGCCACTGCGCTGCCTGGTCCGACCGCCAGCCCAGCACGAGGGCGAAGACAGCCGAGAGCAGGTACAGCACGGCGTCACTACTGAGGCCACTGAGCGCCGTCCACCAGTTCACGCATGAAGTGCGCACGTTCGAGAGACGCGCCAACATGGCATTCAGTGTAGTTATCAATAGCAAAACCAGAGGCCCGGTTTACCCGCCCAACCCTCCGAAACCCCAAGTATTCTCAGGGTGCTCGCCGAATCGGGTCTTGAGTGACTGGCGGCCACGTCGAGCGCAAAAAATGATGAATGATGCCGACACTCGCCTTCGTGCGCTCCTTCAACATGGCGTGCGACGTGCCCGGGATGATGGCCAACTCCGCATCGGGGATCGACTCGTAGAGCGAGCACGTGTGTTCGAGCTGTATGGGCTCGTCATCGCTCGCCATCACGAGCACCGGAACCGAGATGGTGGCGAGGTCGGCGGTGACCAAGGTGGGCTCCGTGCGCAGTAGGCGAACGGTCTTTTCGGCCACGGCTCGGGCGTGTTCAATGCCGTCGGGCGAGATCGCGGCGAACGACTGAGCCCACTGGTCAAAATCCGGCCCCTCAAGCGCGAAGTCCTCATAGGGTCGCAGCCCGTTGAAGTGATAGTTGGCCCCAATCACGACCACGCGGCGCAAGAGGTCCGGACGGCGAAGAGCAACGAGCAGCGCCACAACCCCGCCGTCGCTGTGGCCCACAACATGCGCCGGCCTCGCGAGGTACTCCAAGAAGGCGATGGTCTCGTCAGCCATCGTGTCATAGGAGAAAGGCGCCGAGGTGTCGGCCGTTCGCCCGTGACCCCGTCGGTCGAAGGCCGCGATGCGGTAATGCTTCGAGAGTCCCGGTCCGATCGAACGCAGCATGCTGGCGCTACTACTCATGCCCCCGTGCAACAACGCAATCGTCGGTGCGCTCTTCTTTGCGATCTGGACCCACGTGGGATGGCCTTGGAGCGTGAGGATGGTCATGAGGCCATGGTATTAGGCGCCTCTCCTCACGGCCGTAATCTGGGTTGATGCGGGCATTCGTGGTCAGTGATCTGGACGGTCAGTTGACCCTGACTACTACCGAAGTTGAGCCACACGCCTCGGACAGTGACGACATCTTGGTCAAGGTGGACTTCAGCGGCGTCAACTACAAGGATGCGCTCGTCGCGATGGCCGAGAGTCGGGTGCGCCGTGTGCCGAGCCTGGTGGGCGGTGTCGACGCCGCCGGTGTCATCACCCAGTCGCCAGATCCGAATCTCACCGTGGGAACCAGGGTGGCGGTGCACGGGGGCAACCTCGGGGTTGGACGCGACGGCGGTTTCGCGCAGTACGTGTACGCCCCCGCGCGATTCATCAACGTCCTGCCCGACTCCGTGAGCACGCACGACGCCATGGTGATCGGCACCGCTGGCTTCAGCGCCATGGCGAGCGTGCTGGCCCTCGAGTCGCACGGCCTCGCCTCGGGTGCCGAGGTGCTCGTGACGGGGGCCACGGGCGGCGTCGGATCGCTCGCGATCACTTTTCTGGCAGCACGCGGCTACTCCGCCGTGGCTTCGACTGGCTCGCCTCAGGAGTCATCCTGGCTCGAAGAACGCGGCGCGACGCGCGTCATCGGGCGCGACGAGATCAGTGACAAGCCCGACCGTGTGCTCGCCAGTGAACGCTGGGCTGGCGCCATTGACTGCATCGGCGGCGACACGCTGCACCACATACTTCGCTCGCTGCGTTACGGCGCCGCGGTGGCGGCCAGCGGACTCGTCGCCGGAACCGATCTCACGACGAGCATCTATCCGTTCATCACGCGTGCGGTGAGTTTGCTCGGTATCGACGCCGTCGAGGCGACCGCGAGTACTCGCTCGCGGGTGTGGACGGCGCTGGGTCAGATCGCACATCAGGTTGACCTCGCGCCGCTCGTCGATCGCGAGGTGTCGCTAGGTCACGTCGCGGACGCCCTCGAGATAGTCAGAAAAGGCGAAACCCGGGGCCGGATTCTGGTGAACCCAACTACGGGCTAATGCACCCTGGCAATTGTCCATCACTCGGGTCGAGGCGTTCGCTCCAGCGTCGATCGGAGACGCAAAGTATCAGGTAAACTGATATACGCCAGAGGACTGCTCGAATTCTCCAAGAAGGGACTGACACGATCGTGACCACCGGCGCGTCCCCACGGACCATTTACGTCGTGAAACAACTGGAATTAGCGGTACGCGCTCGCCTAGAAAAGATCTGTCGGCAAAACGGCGTGTCGACGACCCAATACACCGCTCTCAGTGTGTTGCGGATAAGGCCGGGTATGTCGTCGGCGCAACTCGCGGTTCGATCATTTATTAAGCCGCAATCCGCGCATCAAACAGTTACGGAACTTGAAAATATGGGATATATCGAACGTGTCCCCGACCAATCCAACCGCAGGATTCTTCGAATTAATCTCACTGACAAGGGTCGAGTACTTCTTGAGTCCTGTGATGGTGCCGTAGATCAACTCGAAGAGCAGATGCTCAATGGCTTCCACGGCACAGAACCGTTGAAACTGCAACAACTTTTGAATCGTTGCGTTCGCAATCTGACGCCTCCGCCATAACCCGTCGGTCCGAACTACCCGTTCGTTGGGTACTCCACGTGAAAAAGGCGACGACCAGTGGAGGTCCGTCGCGAGTACTTTGCGAGACGTTGCCGTCGCACGTGACCTGCACTGCGAATTCACGCTACGCCTGCATGACGATGAGCGCGTCGAGCGCAACGACACCTCCGCCATTGGGCAGCACCAGTAGCGGATTCACCTCGATTTCCGCGCACTGGGGTGTCGCACGGAGAATACCGCCAATAAGCTCGACCGCACTCACGAGAGCGTCAATGTCAGACGCGTCTGCTCCTCGAGCGCCGCGCATCGTCGAGGAGCCGCGTAACGAGTCGAACGCCGTGAGAATTTCGTTTCGGTCCGCATCCGCCGCAATCACGACAGCGTCCTTCACGAATTCCGCCCAGACTCCGCCGAGGCCAATGAGAACGGTCTCGCCCCAGTTGGCGTCCCGGCGCGCGCCGATAATAATCTCAACTCCCCCGCTGACCACCTTTTCGACGAGAACACCGTCTACGACGGCATCGGGCAACGACGCGCGAATCCGAGCGAGCATCTCCGTGAAGACTCGCTCGAGCTCGCTCTTGTTGGTTACGACGGCGACGCCGCCGACGTCGCTCTTGTGGACTATCTGCGCTGAGACGATCTTCATCATTACGGGGTAGCCGAGATTCGCTGCTGCTGCCTCAGCGGAACGCAAATCGGTGGTCAGTTCACCCGCAGGAACACGCAAGCCCGCACGCGAGAGTATTTCTTTGGCTTCGTGTTCGCGTATCACCTCGCTGGAACCAACATCGAGAGCCCCATATTGGCGAGGCGCGACGCGAGCATCCGCTTCGTTCACCGTACGCAAACGTGTCATCACGTTTCGCGCAGCGCGAAGCGCACGTTCGGGAGAGCGAAATAGGGGCAGGCCGGCATCGAGGATCTTGAGCGTGTTCTCCGCAGGCAGCGGTGACTGACCTCCCATGATGGTATAGATCACCGGCTTGTCGGCCGCGGCGAGTACCGGCAACAGCGCCTCGATTTGTTGAGTGCCTTGCAACGCCGAACCTGGCATTGAAGAGACAACAAGGCAACCCACCTCATCGTCGCTCAGTAGCGACGATGCGACCCGTCCGTAAAGACTTGGATCGTTGAGTCCCATTGCCGTAATGTCCACTGGATTGCTGGCAATCGCGTACTCAGGTAACTCTTTCGCCAGCTTCCGTAGGTTGGGCGGAGACAATTCTGGGAGCATGAGACCGATGTCGTCACTCACGTCGATGGCGTACGTCTTGGCAGCACCCGAGTCAGTCATGAACCCGACGCCATACGCACGTGGCACCGGGCACTTGACCAAGAGGCACACCGTATCGATGAGTTCGTCAAGCGAATCGATGAACAACACGCCTTCGCGGGCGAGCACCGCTCGCATAACCTCCTGGTCTCCGGCAATTGCACCCGTGTGCGAGAGCGAGGCCGCCTGCGCACGAGCACCACGCCCAGTGTGGAGAACACACAATGCGACCCCACGCTGACGCGCGACTCGTGCCAACTCGATGAACTCCGCTGGTCTTCGGATCTGCTCGATGAGGAGCGCCACCGCACGGACGCCTTCTTCACCAAGGATTACGCCAAGATAATCCTCGATGCCAAGAACCGCCTCGTTGCCGGTTGAGATGGTGTAGCTCAACGTAATGTCTTGAGCCATTGCCGCATAGGTAAGGGCCAACGACATCGCACCACTCTGCGAAATAACGGCAAGGCTGGGTCCACCGACGCGACGATTCGGCGACGCGTCTCCAAATGTCAATGGAATGGATTCCGTGAAATTTATGAGGCCCAGACAGTTAGGTCCCGCGAGGGCAAGGTCATATTTCATCGCCGCGGCTGCTAGCTCAGACTGCTGGGCGGCGCCGTTCGAATCAGCTTCCGCATAACCAGAAGAGAAGACAACAGCACCGCCAACCCCTCGGCGCCCCGCTGCCGCGACGGCTTCAAGTACGCCGGACCTCGGGATCGCGAGGATGACCGCGTCGACTCCGTACGGGAGACTCTCAATCGAATCAATGCACGGCCGCCCGTTGATCTGGGTACGGGTGCGGCTTACGCAATAAACGTCCCCAACGTAACCGAAGCGGTCAATCAGGGCAATCGGTGCACCGCCGATTGATTCTGTCACATCGGATGCGCCAACAATGGCGACGGACCGCGGGTGAAGTAGGCGTTCAATCGCTTTGCGAGAAACCCTGTGCGAGTCGGGCGACGCACTAGTCACGCTTATAGGCTCCTAGGCCCGGCCGGAACGTCTTGTCGTCGAGGAACTGGCTCATTCCCTGTTCACGCCCGTGTTCGGGGTCGTTCGCGATTGACTGGTCGAGTTTGGCGTACAGATATTCCTCCGAGGTCTCCCACTCCATTGAACGCGCCCGTTTGAACCCGGTCTTCGCCGCCTCGAGAACTGTACGGTTCATCGACGCGACGTGTTTCGCCAATTCAGTCGTGCGCTCTCGCAGCCGCTCGCTCGGGACTGCCTCGTTGACCAGTCGCATTGCGGCGGCCTCGGCACCGGTGAAGGTTTTGCCCGTCATGATGTAATAGATTGCGTCTCGGGCTGGGATCATTTCCGCAAGCGACCGCGACACCACGGACCCCGGTGGGATGCCCCAGTTAACCTCCGAAAGACCAAAGATCGCGTCCTCGGCAGCGATCGCAAGATCGCACGCAACCAGTGGCGTGAATGCGCCGCCGAAACACCACCCATTAACCATGGCGATGGTGGGCTTGGCAAAGAACATCAGACGGCGGTACTGCCACTCGTTTGACGCCCGGCGAGAGCGAATTCGCGCTATTGGTCCACCGGCATCAACCTCACGGAAATACTCTTTTAGATCCATTCCCGCGCAGAAGGACTCGCCCGCTCCGGTAAGAACGAGCACCCTGACGCTATCGTCACATTCAATGACGTCTAGGACGTCAAGCATCTCCTCGTTAAGTTTCGGGTTCATCGCATTACGCTTTTCGGGCCGGTTCAAGGTCACCCACCCGATGCCGTCGCCATCAACGTCGGCGAGCACCGTACCCCATGTCCCGAGTGACCGGTTCTCCGTTTTAGCGCTCGAAATCGATGTCATTTGAACTCCCCTGTGTCCGAGTGGCGCAACTCCAAACTGCATGGCGAAGGGAACATCACGTCACAGCTGAGTCGATTACTGACTCCTTAACCCTTCGGCCCGCAACCGGATGAGCCAACGTTAGGACCGCAGCGTATCAGGTAACCTGATACGCTGCAAGTCCCCGTTATCCAATCTGCGGGTTCGAGAACTGAACCTGACCACAGAACTCGGACCACGATGCTGAACCCGATCGCGAGCGATCATAAGGGTGACCTGACAAAGCATTCTTAGATTGAACTTCAATATCCGGTACGTCAACGAGTCCTCGGCCGTGAGACCGTGGCGCGGTGACTATTCGTCGGCGACGATGGAACCAACTCTGTCAGCGATGCCGGGATCACGCGACACCAGCGCTGACGCGTAGATGATCGCCAGGACAACCAGACCCAAAGCCATGTAGGGATACCAGTTAAACGGCGTGGGTTGGCCGGGCTTCGCCAAGTAGTACAGCGGGACCAAAATCGTGAGTAGTCCGAGAATTGGCAGCAGCCCGTGACGCCACGCATTAAAGCGATCTGGGTGGTGCTTCTTGTAATAGAACGGCAACGCCAGGTTGCTCAGTCCGTAGACCAGTAGCAGCAGGATCGTGCCGAAGGTCGAGGACTCAACGAACATGTTGAGCGCGCTCATGCTGCCCGACGACGCGTGGCCGCCAATAATGTGGCCCAGACCCCAGACGCCAATTATCAGTAGTCCACAACCAAGAAATACGAACAGCGCGTTCACTGGCGTGCGCCGCTTGGCGTGAACGCTGCCCATGAACTTCGGCAACAGACCTTCACGACCAGCGTTGAAGATCAGACGGGCCTGCGAATTGGTACCGGCAATGAGCGCACCTAACGTCGACGTCATGCCCGCGAGGAACGCGAAGAACAACAGGAACGTGGTGATCTCGCCAGCAACCGACAAGAAAGGAACGGGATTGAGCGTCGAGTTCGTCAAGGTGCCAACGTTGTCTTTGAAGCCCACGACCGTCGAGTACGCAAAGAACACATACGCGACCAACATGATGACGATCGACGTAAACACGGCCTTGGGCACGTTCTTGCGCGGTTCCCTCGTCTCTTCGGCCAGCGCTGCGGAGTTCTCCCAGCCAATGAAGAGATAAATAGCCAGGGGGAAACCGGCGGACAATCCACTGAATCCGTTGGTGATGTTGTGCGGGTTAAACGGCTTGAAGTTGATGGAGCCGTGAAACTTAATCAGCGTGATGACGCTCACCAGGAGCAAGATTGTCATCTCGAACGCGAAGAAGAAGCCCGCGATCCTCGTCGAAATGGAAATTCCGCGCACCATCATCATTGCGGCCAGGGCCAAGAAGATTAACGTCCAAATAATCCACGGCACCTTGTCGAGTCCGCCCACGTTGTAGTGCTGCAGGATGTCCTGGAAGAATCCGCCCACAATGGCGATGACCGACGCCATCGCCGCGATGTAGCCCACCCCCACGAGGATCGCCGTCGTCACTCCGGTACGGCCGCCGAAGGTCTTTCCGATGAATGAAATGAAGCCGCCGGTGGATGGCAGCACCTTGGTGAACTCCGAGAGCGTGTTGCCAAGGAAGAGAATGGCGATGCCTGCGGCTACGATGGTGAGCGGTGACGCGAGTCCGGCCGTGTACGCCAAGAATCCAAATCCGAAGTAAAAGCTCATCGCCGGACCAATGTTGGCCATGGTCGCTGCGGCGATGTCGATGAGTCCCAACGCCCCCTGGTGAAGTCGCTCGTGCTCGCCCGTTACCACCGGCACCTTGGCGCCGAGCGATTGTGGTGTAAATCCTTCGCTCATAGTTCCCCCCAATTCGTAAAAGCAGCTCGCGATTGTGTCGCGCTACTAGTGGTGACGTTAGAACACCTGGAGCGAAACTAGCGGATTTTTCTTCTCAACAAAAAAACTAAGAATCCTCTTCGAACGTGGTGGCGTTGTCAGACAAGCGCGGCTTCAGGAATGAACCTCGTTTAGTAGAACGGACTGACCCAGATGGTGCCACGATTGCACGGTTGAATCGCAAAGGCGGGCGTCACGGTGGCCGCGGATCCACCCCTGGCGATCTGCACGCTGATGGTCCGCGCCGTCGGACAGGCTGCCGTGCTCGTGGGAACGTCGGAGTAGGCCAACGAGAAGGTGGCGGTTGAATGCGGTGCCAGCGTCAACAAAGCGGCAGCCTTGTTGGCCTGGACCGAGGGGAACTGAATCGGCGCGTTACTCGGAGACTCATTGATGGTGCTTGATGCCAATAGCGCGCCGTCAGTGTCTTGCAGCGTCAGGATCGGCCAACCCTTTAGGGTGCAGGAGCCGGGCGTTGTCTTTGTCAACGTCACGCTGGCAGTGATCGTTCCGGCGGCACCCTCACCCTCGTTAAAGACACCAGTGAAATCGCCGCCCTTGCACGTCGAGCCAACAACGGGTGCGCTAGTTGTGGTCGTAGTCGACGTCGAGGTAGTAGTCGATGAGGTCGTCGTGGTGGTCGTCGTTGAATCAATGGCGTGGCGACTGATCACGAAGATCAGCACGAAGGCGGCGAAGATCGCGAGTGACTTAAGCGCCCGGCTCACTGATTGAAGTCTTCGGGTCGAATGGTCTCAAGAAAGTCACGCAGCTCGGCAACTAACTCGGCTTCATTCGGCGCGTCCGCTTCGTCGAGTTCTACGTCATCTTCGTCGTCTTCGTCCTCGATGCTCAACAACCGTCCCTGGAGGGCCATCAATTCGTCATTGACCAGAATCGGCGCGCCGCTGCGCAGCGCGAGTGCGACGGCGTCGCTGGGCCGAGCACTGACGCTGATCTCCTCTCGGTCGCGCAGCAAACGCAAATTCGCGTAGAACACATTGTCCACGAGTTCGGTGATCTCGACGGAAAACAGTTGCGCGCCCAACGAGCCAATGACATTGCCGAGCAAGTCGTGTGACATGGGACGCGGTGTCTCGACGTTGCCGAGCGCGTAGGCAATGGCCGTTGCCTCCGGCGCACCGATGAAAATCGGCAGCACCCGTTCGCCGCCCACCTCTTCGAGCAACAGCAGTGGCGTCGAGGTCCCCACGTCCACTCGCACGGCTCGCAGCACCACCTCGATCATGGTTCCAGCCTAGACCGGGACCGATGAAATCGTGTGGCGTCAGCGCCCGAGATACTCGCCCAACGTACGCTCCAGTAGCAAAACCCGTAGCGCCGCCACCTCACTCGCCACCAGCGCGACGACCTCGTGCGCGTGCTCGGCCGACACGTGGCTGCCCGGTGCTCGAAGCGGTTGGGTCAGGTCTTCGACCACGCCCACTTCTCGCTCCACGTTTCGACGAAGTGAGCCCAGCAGTCGCACCTCGACCCCGCGCGTGAGCAGTACGTTGACCGCACTGGCGATGCGCGCGTCAAGATTGGTAAAGACCACCTCGTTCGCCACTACTGCCGGCGTCAATAGTCCGAGTTCCTGAAGTTGCATGACGCTCTCTTCATCCAGACCGGTCGAGCGTAAGAACTCGTTGAGGGTTAAGTACGACGACGTTGCGAGCGACGGCTGTGACACGGTGTCATTCGTAGACACACCAGTGTGCAGCACCCTCAGACTTGGTCGCGTTGTGCCGGCCACGCTCGTCGGTGGCACCGGAATTGAAACGACGTTCGCCATAGTTTCGCGCGCCGCGTGACGAGCAGTTGATAACGCGCCGTCATCACTCAGTAGTCCCTGCTCGATCAGTCGCAACCGCACGACGCGCAGTGGTACGAACTCTTCATGAGCGAGTCGAATGGCCTCGCTCAGGCAGGCAACGTCACGTTCGGAATACAACCGGTAACCCTTCGCACTTCGCGAGGGCATCACCAGGCCCTTGTCCTCGTAGTAACGAATCTTGGAAAGTTCAATGTCGGGAAAGTCTTTGCGCAGCAACGTATGGACTTCGCCGATGCGTAACTTTCCTACATTTACGCTCATAACGTTGCCTCCCAAAACACCAACTTGAACTTGCCAATCTGTACTTCGTCAGCCGAATGCAGCGCCGTCTCTTCAACCCGCTCGCCGTTGACGTACGTGCCGTTCAGGGAGTTGAGATCGCGCAAGGTGATGCGTCCGCTCGCGGTGCGGGTGAAGATCGCGTGGTGGCGCGAGACCGACACGTCGTCGAGCAGGATGTCGCTCGCCTCGTGACGTCCGGTCGAAGTGATCTCGTTCGTCAATTCAAACCTTGTGCCCGCGCTGGTTCCCGACGCAATCACCAGCTCGTCACGGTGTTCACCTTTGGGGTCCTTGTTGGCGTCGGGACTGAGTGATTCCTGCGTACTGATCACCGGCACGGCGATTGTTTCTGGCGAAGTGGCGTCGTGTTGAGGGGCACCGCAGTACCAACAAAAGTTCGCGTTGGCATTGAGGATTTCCCCGCATCGACGGCAGTTCACGAGTTCACCCTACTGAAATTTCTTGTTGCGCGTCGGAGCTAATTATTGGTGAGTGCGCCGTAGGACGCAGGGTCTAACAGTTCGTCAAAATCCGAGCTGTCGCTCGTCGTTATTTCGCAGATCCAACCCTCGCCGTAGGGGTCAGCGTTGACCGTTTCGGTCGCGCTCACGAGCAACTCGTTGACCGCGGTGACGGTGCCCGATACCGGCGCGTAAATCTCCGACACCGACTTGGTTGACTCCACTTCGCCAATCGCGCCGCCCGCACTGACGGCGGTGCCCACCTTGGGCAGGTCGACAAAGACGACGGGACCGAGCGCGTCCTGGGCGTAATCAGTGATGCCTACACGCACCACGTCGCCGGATGATCGCGCCCATTCGTGGTCGCTGGAATATCGAAGGTCGTCAGGAATCTGCATGCACAAAATCTACAAGGTTGCGCGACCCTGGCGCCCGGCGCGCAACGCGGCGAGAGCCGGTCTGACGTAGGCGAAGAGCACAATCCACGCGAGCACGAGACCCATGATGCCAATCACCCACGTGACATCGCGCACGTCATGTTGCCACGTCGACATCGCTCGGTGATGAGGGTTCGTCGTGATCAAGAACCACGGATAGCAAGTCATCAGGGCGAACGTCGAGACCTTGCCCCACCACAGGACGTTGATACGCGCTGCGCCCATCACGGCCAGCGCCAAGGTGAGAGTGGAGACAATCAGTTCTCGCGCGAGTGTCGCCAGGGCGAACCACCACGGCACCCCGGCGGCGGCCGCAACCGCGAGCAGTCCCACGATCATAAAGAGTCGATCAGCCGCAGGGTCGATAATCTTGCCAATCGTTGACACCTGATGGAACGTTCTTGCGACGAAACCGTCGAGCCAGTCAGTCGCGCCGATGACGCCGAGCAGCCAACCGGCTTCAGCCCGGTGGTTCGTGCGAAAAAGGAGCCATAGAAAGACCGGCAGCAGAAGCAAGCGAATCGCGGTGATTAAGTTGGCCCACGTCCACCAACCAGCGTCAACATCCTGCTCGGGGCCCATAGCCAGCGAGCAACTACGCGATCGTGATCGACTGATCCAAGTACACGTCTTGCACGGCTTTCACCAGTGCCGCGCCCTCGTTAATTGGACGCTGGAAGGCCTTACGGCCCAGTATTAGTCCCGTACCACCGGCGCGCTTGTTGATAACCGCGGTGCGCACCGCCGCCGCTAAGTCGTTGGATCCCGTGGCTTCTCCGCCTGAGTTGATGAGGCCAATGCGCCCGGCGTAGCAGTTGACGACCTGCCATCTCGTCAGGTCAATGGGGTTATCGGTGGTGAGTTCGTTGTAGACCCGGGGGTCAGTCTTGCCGAAGTTCAGCGCGTTGTACCCACCGTTATTCACGGGCTGCTTCTGCTTAATGATGTCGGCACCAATCGTCACGCCGATGTGATTGGCCTGGCCCGTGAGGTCCGCGCTCAAGTCGTAATCGACGTCCTTGGTCTTAAAGGCGGGATTGCGCAGGTAACACCACAGCACCGTAAACATGCCCAATTGGTGGGCCTCGTCGAACGCCGCCGAGATCTCGCGGATCTGGCGACCGGACTCGGGAGAACCGAAGTACACCGTGGCCCCGACAGCCACGGCACCGAGATCGGCGGCCTGTTGGGCCGACGCGAACGGGATCTGGTCGTAGGTGTTGGGGTAGTTGAGCAGGTCATTGTGGTTGAGCTTGACAATGAACGGAATGCGGTGCACGTAGCGCCGAGAGATCGAGGCCAGCGTGCCAAAGGTCGAGGCAATGGCGTTGCACTCGGCTTCAATCGCCAGATCGCAGAGGTGCGCGGGATCGAAGTAACTGGGATTGGGTGAGAAACTCGCAGCCGCCGAGTGCTCGATGCCCTGATCGACCGGCAGGATCGAGAGGTAGCCGGTGTTAGCGAGTCGTCCGTGGCGCACGACCGTACCGAGATTGCGCAGCACCGTGGGCGAACGGTCCGTCAGCGAGAAGACATCGCTCAAATAGTCCGGTCCGGGAAGTGTCAGCAGTTCCTTGGGAAAGGCGGTGGCCTTGTGGTCGAGCAGTAACGAGGCTTCGTCACCCAGAAGTTCGGCAGTGTCCATACGCCAATCCTACAAGATGCTCAATTGGAATTTTACGGGCGGCCGTTCACTCGAGTCATCACGACCACACAGTGTCAATCGACCTTCTTCTTTGACACCGGCGTAGCGCGACGCTTGCGATTCTTGCGCGGTCCACTCGCGCCTAGTTCGCCCAACCGAGCGGCGGCGTCGTAGGCCTCAGGCTCGGCAATGACGACGCGAGCAAAGAGTTCGCGAGCGGCGACCACGTCACCGGCCCGGTCATAGATGTCGGCCAACGCGTACCAGAGCCGCACGTGCCGGAACGAGGGATTACGCAACTGCTTGGTGCCGCCCGCGCGCGTGAGCAACTCAATCGCTTCGACATACATCTGTTGGTCGGCGAGCGCCGAGGCCATGACGATTCGTCCCTCCACCAGCACTTCGGCCGTAGGCTCACTCTCTTCGAGCATCAGAAAGTCCTTTTCGACCGCGCGGTAACGTCGATTGGCCCGGTCACAGTCCATCACCAAGGGCAGGTGCTCCGGGTCACCGGTGATGGTGAAGTGCGCTTTCAGGTGGATCTTGGCCATGCTCCATCGCTCGGCCCGATAGGCCGCCAGGCCCGTCAACTCACGCACCGGCGCCACGCCCGGCGTCGCGTCCGCAACCACACGCCCGAGCCGCAGGGCCTCTTCGTATCGCTTGCGGTCGTAGGCCTCGGCGGCACGCGTCAATGTGGCGACCATTTTCTCGCGCATGTACGCCGTGCCGATGAAGGCCTTGCGAACGTCGGCGGCTACGTCACCGGGCAGCGCGTACTTGACTTTGGCCTTCGCCTTCGTCGGCGCGGACGCCCTGGAGGGCCGCACTTCTTGGACCCACTCGGAGAGCGGGTCGGGGGTGAAGCCCGCACTGGGCGTGCTCTCCATAGAAGGACCTTCACTGCGAATGCTGACCGCGCCGCGGCGCGCCACTCCACCCCAACCTTTTTTCTGTCCGTGGGTGTTGGCGCGCTGGCGCTCGATCTCTTCCGGGGTGAGTTCGCGCGGGGCCCGTGATGCTCCGCGCCCACCCGATGGATAACGCGGACGGCCGCTCGGTCCGCCTCGTGACCCGCGCGGCGCAGCGCTGGGCCGTCGGTCCGCGTAGGCGTGAGCGTCACGTCCATCACGTGCGTCACGACTGTTAGGGCGAGCAGACGGCCGTAGGCCGGAACCCGTCGCACCCGAACGTCGAGGCGAACGTTCCTCGCCGTCAGGACGTGGAGTGCGCCCGGCGTAGGGAGCACGGTCGGCCCCGTCACGTGACGGGCGGGGCCGACGATCCCGGTCGCCCGTGACGTAGCGCTCTTCGCTCCGTCCAGGTGCGCCCGCGGCACCACCATCACGTCGCGGACCCGTCGCGCGGGCGTCACGGTTAGGTCTGCCGTCACGACTAGGGCGAGCATCCGGACGAGGTCGTCGGTCTCGTTCGCCGCGATCGTAGGTTGGGCGTGCGTAACTGGGACGTGCGTCGCGTGACTCCTCGTCACGCCCACGGCGCGCACCGCGAGCGGCATCGGGTCGAGGTCCGTTGGCACTTCGGTCAATCCTTCGTTCCGCGCCGTCACGGGGCGTGCGAGGCGGAGAACTCTGTCCGGTACCTGCAGCTCGCCGTGGGGCACCGGGACGAGCTTGCGCGCCGTCACGTCGCGAAGAGCCCGACGGGCGCGGCGCAGCGGAGGCGCGACGGGGTGCGGGCTTGGCAGAAGGCATCCAACAATCCTACTAGGGCGATGCTTTTAGTCGGATGGCTTCTTTGGGCGTTTGAGGTTCAGTCGTTCTAGCATCGAACGGCGATCAATCGTCTCGGACTTTCGGTCGCCCACCCAGTGGCCCACGGGCAACAGCTCAATGTGGAAGCGGTCGCGGAAGGCTCCCCAGAGGCCGCGAGGCTGCCATATCGCGACCGCGACCGCGACGGAGCCGAAGATGATGAGGTACCACGCACCCTGTTGGGCGAGGGACTGCTGGAGAGCAAAGAAGATGATGCATCCGAGGATCGGACCCTCGATGGTGCCGAGTCCGCCAATCATCGAGACAAACAGCATCTCCGCGGCCCACTGCAGGTTGAACTCGTTACCGGTTTGCAGATACGTCTGGCTGAGCGCCAGCACCGCGCCCGCGGCCCCCGTGCCGGCGGCGGCGATGAGAAAGACCAGACGCCGTGCCGACGTCACCTTGGTGCCCGAACTACGCGCCGAGACCTCGTTGTCGCGGATCGACGCCAGCACCAAGCCCAGGCGACTGCGCAGCAAGAAGTAGGTAGCGGCGACGACGATGAGGGCCACGCCGCCAGTGACGAGGTAGATCAGATGTTGCAACGACTTCGGGTCCATATCGGGCATGCCGGGCAGCAGTTTGCCCGTGCCGCCGCCCAGATAACCCTGGTTGACAATGATGATGCCCGCCGTGGACGCGACGACCCACGTCGTCACCGCGAAGTATCCGCCGCGCAGGCGAAAGAGCAGGAACGTGACGGGATAGGCAATGACGGCGCACGTGATCGCCGCCAAGGGAATGGTGTAGAAGGGGTTCATGCCCTTTAGGGCAAAGAACAACGTCGCGTAGGCGCCCAACCCCACGAAGGCTTGTTGTCCGATCGAGACCATGCCAGCGTACCCAGCGAGCAGATTCCACATCGTTGCCATGGTGACCAAGATGAAGAAGTTCTGTAGGACCGTCGCCCACTCAGCCGGCACCACCCACGGCGCGACGCTCAACAGCACCACGATGAGCAACGATCCAATCAGGGTGTAGACGGGTGAGTGCGTCGAACGTCGAACGCGTAGTAAGCCGCGATCGGCGCTGGTTGGATTGGTGAGCGTGCTCACGCCAGTGCCGTCCTCTTGCCGAACAGTCCCTCGGGGCGAATTGCGAGCACCACTAAGAACAAGATGTTGCCCGCCAGGACCTGATACTCAGGATTGAAGTGAGCGCCGAACTGTTGGGCAACGCCCAGGGCAATGCCGCCCACCAACGTGCCCCACAACGAGCCGATGCCGCCGATGACGACCGTCTCGAACGCGAAGAGCAGATTTATCCCGCCCGACGTTGGCGCGAACTCCGTCATCATGCCATAGGAGATGCCGGCGAGGGCCACGGTGGCAAAGGCGATCGCGGCCGCGATGCCGAAGATGTGCCGGTAGTTGGTGCCGCTCAGCTGCGCCGCTTCGTGGTCGTCGGCGACCGCACGGATGAGCCGGCCGGTGCCGCTCTTAGATAGGAATACTTGTAGCAGCCCGAGCACCGCGACGGCCGCGGCCAATACCGCGAGCGAGACGTACGAGATGTAGATGATCGTTTGGGGATGCCACGACTTGACGATCAGTTCGCCAACGTTGACGATCTGGCCATTTGACGAGTAGATCTCCAACAACAGGTTCTCAATGATGACCGAAAGGCCGAAGGTCACCAACAGTGTGGTGAAGGGATCTCGATCGATGCTCTTTTGAATCAACGTGCGCTGGACGACGTAACCAACCACGCCGAATAACGGCGCCACCACGACGAAGGCCCACACTTCGGGAATGTGCGCGTGCGGGGTGAGAAAGACCGCTACGTAGGCCGCGACCACCGCCATGTCACCGTGGGCCAGATTGATGACCCTCATGACGCCGAACATCAACGACAGCCCGCACGCGAACAACGCGTAGAACCCGCCGACCAGCACCCCCTGGATGACGACGTTGAGCCAGATCATGCGGGACTCTCGTGCGGTGGTGACGTCGCACTCATTTCGCCGCCAAAGTAGGCCCGTTCGATCTGCGCGGACGTTAGCTCGCCCGAAGTGCCGGTGAGCGACGTCTTGCCTTCCAGCATGCAGTGCACCCGGTCGGCGACGCCCACGCCCAGCGTGACGTCCTGTTCGACCAGCAAGATGCCCACACCGTGGGCGACGATGTCGGGAATGAGCGCGTAGATGCGTTCAATGACGATTGGCGCCAACCCGAGGGAGAGTTCGTCCAGCAGCAGTACTTGCGGATTTGCGACCAGGGCTCGACCTATGGCAATCGCCTGTTGTTCACCGCCGGAAAACTGCCACGCTCGCTGGCGACGGCGCGCGGGCATCCAATCGAACAATTCGTACACCCGCTCGATGGAGAAGGGTCCCCTTGCCGCGTGGTGGGCGCCGACCTGGAGATTTTCCTCCAAGGTGAGCGAAGAGAACAGTCGTCGACCTTCCGGTACCAGGGCAATGCCCAGGCGGGCACGGCGTTGCGGGGCCAACTTGGTCACGTTCACGCCCTGGAAGCGGATGGTCCCACTGGTCTGATGGTGCAGTCCCGCAACCGTGCGCAACAGCGTTGACTTGCCCGCACCGTTGGCGCCCACCATCGTGAGCACCTCACCCCGGTCCACTTTGAAACTCACCCCGTCCACGGCGCAGAGCTGGCCGTGATGGACCGTTAACTCGTCAACCTCGAGCAAGATCTCGCTCATGCGCTCAGCGCCGTGTTGATGATTTTTCCGCCCAGGTAGATCGAACGCACGGCCTCCGAAGCCATGACCGCTCTCGGATCCCCGTCCGCGATGACGGCGCCACTCGAAAGGCATAAGAGACGGTCAACCGTGGACAGCAGGGCGCGGACCACGTGCTCGATCCATAACACGGCGATTCCTTCCGCGCGCAGTGCGCGGATGATGGAGGTCAGTTCATTCACCTCAGGATCGGTGAGACCGCCGGCAATTTCGTCGAGCAGCAAGATCCGCGGACGCGTCGCGAGCGCGCGGGCCAGTTCCAACCGTTTGCGGTGCATGAGGGCGAGCGAGCCCGCGGAGACGTTGGCGAAGTCGCCCAGCCCCGTGCGACTGAGCGAGTCGTAGGCCAGCACGTGCGACGCGTGGCCACGGGTGCGCGCCCCCTGTTGGGCCGCCAGCAATGTGTTTTCGAAGACGGTCATGTGCTCGAAGGGCCGCGGCACCTGGTAGGTGCGACCAATGCCCAAACGGGCGCGGGCGGCTTGACTCAGATGCGCGAGGTTGTGACCATCAAACTCAATCTCGCCCGCGTCGGGTTTCACGTCGCCAGAAATCATCGCGAACAGCGAGGTCTTGCCGGCGCCATTGGGTCCAATGATGCCGACTGCCGCACCCTCCTCCAACTGGAAGGTGATCTCTTGGCCTACAACAACTTGACCAAATTTTTTCGAGACGCCTTCCAGTTGAAGCAGCGGCACAAAATCTCGTTAGGCGTTAGTCGGATCGAGAGAGCCGTTTATTGGAATGGACTTATTGAGTGAATTATCTACAACCCACTGGGACCACGAGAACTTCTTGTGACCAACCAATTCAGTAGAACCCGGCTTCCACTGAACCCCGATGGGCTGAATAATGCCGATACCCGGAGCCGGGCTCGCCGCCAAGGGGTTGCTGCTCGTCGAGTGCATGTTGATGGGTCCGCACATGCCGTCGTACTTCACGCGTTGGAGAGCCTCAGCGAGGTCTAGGCGGTTGTGGGGATTCTTGACTTTCTTGAGTGCTTCAATGGCCACCTCGAAAAGTGAGTACGTCGAACCCATGGACTGAACCCACTGTCCCTTGGTCGCTACCTGAAAGGCCGCGCAAAATGCGTTGGCCTTGAGCCCGGTCAACGACGACTCGTACGGCGAGTACGGCGTGAACCACGCGTCGGTCGCGATGTTGTTCGACAACTCGCCCAACGCGTACGCGTCGGTCGGGAACAACATCACCTTGGCCACGGTCGCCAGCTTCGGGTTGTAGTCCTGCTGTGACGCCTGGGTCCAGAACGTCTGGAAGTCGGGCGGCAAGGGACAGTTGACAAAGAGGTCGCATGGTCCTCCGTTGGGCCCGCTGGTCTTGAAGGTCTCAATCATCGTGGTGTACGACGTCGTGAGGTCCGCGTAGGCGCCCCCGTCAACAAACGTGTACTTGTTAGGGAACATTGCGCCCACGGTGGGACCGAACGCCGCGCGGAACGCGTTGCCGTCAGCGTCGTTGGGGAACATCTCGGCCACGTAACCATTAGCGCCGGTTGACTTCTGCACTCGCTCCCACATCGGAACAAAAGTCCCGGAGAACTGTGGAATGCCGAAGAAGAACGTGGCGTTGTACTTTGGACCGGTACCAGCCGCACCACCCTCGGGCGTGATCGACGTGCCGCTGAATCCACCCCAATACGCTTCCCACGGCACAACCGTTGAGAGACACGGCACGTGGGCCGCCTCACACGTTGTGCTCACGGGGATCGTAGTTTCGGGTGCCGAGCTGGTCAGGATCAGGTCCGCGCCGCCGTTGATCAGACCCTGGGTCACCTGCACCGCGACGTTCGGGTCGGACTGGCTGTCAACTTCGGTGATCTGAATTTTGTAAGTCGTGCCCCCGATCTTGATGCCTTTGGCGAAGTAGCTGGCGGCGCGCACCTGTGAGAGCACGTACTTATCCGGACCAGCAAAGTCCGACAGTGAACCGGTGCGCGGCGAGACGAACCCAATCTTGATTGTCTTGGACTTTGACGCTGCCGCGGCTTCCGACACGTCTACCAGTGACGCGAATGCGCCACCCGCGGCGAGTGCTGCTGCGGCCTGCAGTCCTAGTCGACGACCGAACTCAAAGCCTCCCCAGCCTGGAATTCCCGCCGAACTTGCGGCGTTGGTCTTTTCTTCACTCATTTCAATGACCCCCTGAATATTGGATGGTTGATTCTTAACACACTATTTCGTACATAACGTTTCAATTTTCATAAATCCTGAAGGTCCCCCTATTTTCAGAGTTGCCCTACGTGTCCCCGGCCACCTCGTCGTACATCGCCATCAGCATCCGGCGAGCGGCGAGGCCACCACGATCAATCTTGATGCTGACTTCGTTGACCTCAAATGTACCCTCGGCCCGGCGCTGCAAAATGGTCAGGGCGTCGACATCCTCCTGGACCACCCCGGCCTGCATTTTCTCTAAAAACCGGTCAATTTCATTGTCGCCCACGCAGAAATCCCGAGACAACGCCCAGAAGTCGTAGACCGATGTGTCGGTCGACGGCGTGAGCCCGTAAAAGATCTTCATGTGAAAGGCGTGTTCGTCGCGGCCGTCCGGCAGGGGCGGCTGGCCCACCGGGGCCAGGCGCGCGTGCAGCAAGTAGTAGCCCGGCGGATAGTAATCAATGTCCTGCCAGCGATCGACCTTGCCTTCAAGCCCCGTGGTGCGCGAATAGAACGGGGGGCACTCAACTTCATTCATGTGTCGAAAGACCCGGACCACTCGGTTTTCTTCGTCCGCTTCGACCTCGATCGGCGTCGTGGCAACCTCGGGGGTCCCGATGGATCCATTGTGTAGGTACGTTTCGTGACTGAGGTCGAGCAGGTTGTCAACCAGCAGGTGAAACGGCGCCTCAATTTTGGCGACGCCCGAGACGGACGACCATTCGTCGCTCTCAACCAACCAGGGCGTCTCAGGCAGCTTGTTGAAGTCAGGCTCACCGCGTCCCATCCAGATCCACACCCACAGACCCTGCTCGACGACGCGGTAGCTGCGCACGTCGGTCTTGCTCGGTATGCGGTCCTGACCGGGGACAGCCACACACGTTCCCGCACAGTCATAGGTAAAGCCGTGATACCCGCACACCAACACCTCGCCGACCACCGTGCCCAGTGACAGCGGGTATCCGCGATGCGCGCACTGGTCCGCGAGCGCCACCACCTGACCCGACTCACTGCGAAACAGTGCGACGTGCTCGCCGAGGATCTGGCGCGAGAGCGGCCGCTGTTCGAGCTCAAGGCTCAGCGCCGCGACGTACCACTGGTCACGCAAGTACATGGTTCCTCATCTGTGGCGAATTTTCAGCGACCATTGTCAGACAAAACCTTGATCACCCGTTCCTAGAGCGCAAACTAGCAAATCTGTGATAAGCAAACAAGCAGTTTTGAACTAGGAGGTTCATATGTCGTTTCTGGACGGGGCATCGTGGCACGGCAACATTTCGCTCAACGGCTGGCGGCCCGGCGGTGCCGGTGACGCACCAGTAATGGAACCAGCAACCGGCAAAGAACTGGGTCGAACCGGGCGTGCCAGCGTGGCCGACGTGGCCGAAGCGTCCGAGGTGGCGGCGAGCGCACAAAGAGAATGGGCGGCACTCCCCTACCTCGCGCGCAGCGCCGTGCTGCGTCGGGCGGGTCAATTGTTCCTCGATCACAGCGAGGAATTGTCCGACTGGATTGTGCGAGAGTCCGGCGGCATTGGTCCCAAAGCCGGACTCGAGATTCAGACCGCCGGCGAGGAATGTTTTGAAGCGGCGGCCCTCGCCTCTCACCCCACGGGCGAGATCCTCCAGAGCGCGCTGCCGCGGCTCAGCTTTTCGCGGCGCGTACCGGCCGGTGTCGTGGGCGTCATTGCCCCCTTCAACTTCCCGCTCATCCTTTCGATTCGTTCGGTGGCCCCGGCCCTCGCGCTCGGTAATGCCGTCATCTTGAAGCCCGACCCGCGCACCGCCGTCTCGGGCGGCGTGCTCTTGGCGCGAATCTTTGAAGAGGCGGGACTGGCCCAGGGTCTGCTGAGCGTGTTGCCCGGCGGCGCCGACGTTGGTGAGGCGTTGGTGGTCGACCCACGCGTGCGCGTCATTGCGTTTACCGGTTCTACCAAGGCCGGTCGACAGGTGGGCTCCTTGGGCGCCCAACACCTGAAGCGCGTGCACTTGGAACTGGGCGGCAACTCGGCACTCATTGTCATGGACGACGTTGACTTGGAAAAGGCGGTCTCGGTGGGAGCCTTCGGTTCGTTCATGCACCAGGGACAGATCTGCATGACGACCGGTCGCCACATTGTCGACGCGCGCATTGCCAATGAGTACGCGGCTCTGCTAAGCGAGCACGCCAATCACTTGCCGGTGGGTGACCCCGCGAGCGGACAGGTGGCGCTCGGTCCCCTCATTGATGCGGTACAGCGCGACCGCGTGCACTCCATGGTCACCGACACGATTGGCCAGGGCGCCACACTGTCGGCCGGGGGCACCTACGAGGACCTCTTCTACCGACCGACGGTGCTTACCAACGTGCCGATGTCGTCGCCGGCCTACGCCGAAGAGGTCTTCGGTCCGGTCGCTCCGGTGGTCTCGTACTCGTCGCTCGATGAGGCGGTCGCCATGGCGAGTGCCACGCCCTACGGACTCTCGCTCGGGATACTTTCCGGTGACGGCCTGCGCGCGCTCGAGCTCGCCAGTCGCATCACCAGTGGCGCCATCCACATCAACGACCAGACGGTCGCCGACGAAGCGGTCATCCCCTTCGGTGGCACCGGCAGCTCCGGCAACGGATCGCGCATGGGCGGGCTCGCCAACCTGGACGCCTACACCGAGACCCAGTGGGTCACGGCCCAGAGCGAACTGGCGATCTACCCCTTCTAGAGGCTGTTGAGGTCCACGTAGTTGCGCGCCAACACCGTTGACGCTTCGAGCGACGTGACGGCTTGGCGCAGTCGGGCCGACTGCACACCGTTCTCGAAGTCGTCGAGGTGCGTGGGGTGCAGCATCTGGGTCATGTAGTTCGAGAACTCTTCGGCGCGCCACACCCGTTCGAGGCAGGTCGCGGAGTAGGCGTCAAGGAACGCGTCGTCGTCGTGTTGAATTTTTTCCCGTAGCGCCCGTGACAACACTCGAACGTCGGCCAGCGCCAGGTTCATCCCCTTGGCCCCGGTCGGCGGCACGATATGGGCGGCGTCGCCAGCGAGCAGCAGACGGCCGAAGCGCATGGGCTCGATGACCACGCTGCGCATGGCGGTGATGCCTCGCTCGACGATGCGGCCCTGGTTGATCTCGGGCATCTCTTCGGTCGCGAGCCGCACGTCAAGTTCATCCCAAATGCGCTCGTCGGACCACTCGTCTAGCTTCTCTTCGGGTCGCACGCCCAGGTAGAGACGACTGAGCGTCGGCGAACGCATGGAGTAGAGGGCGAAACCGCGTTCGTGTCGACAGTAGATGAGCTCATCGGTCGTCGGCGGAGCCTCGGCCAGGATGCCGAGCCACGAAAACGGATACGTCCGTTCGTAGCGACGCACCACCGACGACGGCAGCGACCGATTGGCCACGCCGAAGCTACCGTCGCATCCGGCGACGTAGTCACACGTGAGCCGCACCGCACCGTCGAGCCCCTCGGCGTCAACGACGGCCTCGTCGTCGGTGAGTCCTCCAATGAACTTCACTTCCGTGTCGAACAGCAACTCGGCGCCCGCCGCAAGGCGCAGTGTGACCAGATCCTTCACCACCTCTTGCTGGCCGTAGACGGTAATGGTTTTGCCCGACGCGAGTTCACTCAAGTCAATTCGGTGCGACGAACGCTCGAAGCGAATCTCGACGCCATGATGCACGAGTCCCTCGTGACGCATGCGCGTGCCCGCACCGGCCTCGTCGAGAAAGTTGGCGATGCCAAATTCAATGACGCCCGCGCGCACGCGCTTTTCGACGTACTCGCGACTTCGACGTTCGAGGATGACGTTGTCAATGCCGTCGCGGTTGAGCAACTGGCCCAGGAGGAGTCCTGCCGGACCGGCGCCGACGATCACCACCTGGGTGTGAATGTCCCTCACCGCACTCCCTCTCATTACGCGACCGTCGATGCATCTACTGGCAAAAACCCGAGCGCCGTTACACTTATAGTGTACTGTTCAGTTAATTAATGCTATAACACCCCTACATCTTGGAGCACATCATCGCGGCGTCTAGAGCTTCTCGGAGGAATTCATGGCGGTAGTCGTGCGCAACGTGGTTCGCACCGACATTGAGCTCGTTGACGAACTGGGTCGCTTCGGCGTTGCCACGATTCACGAGGCCCAGGGACGAATCGGTCTACTCGCGCGACGACTGCGCCCCATCTATCGTCCGGTGCGCGTCGCCGGTACCGCACTCACGTGCGAAGTCGCACCGGGCGACAATTGGTCGATCCACGTTGCGGTAGAGCAGGCCCAACCGGGTGACATCTTGGTCGTGACGCCCACGAGCCCCTGTGACGACGGGTACTTCGGTGAACTGCTCGCCACCAGCCTCATTGCCCACGGCGTTCGCGGTCTCATCATCGACGCGGGCGTTCGCGACGTTGCCGAGCTGACGGCCATGAAGTTTCCCGTGTGGTCCAAGACCATCAGCGCGCAAGGAACCGTCAAGGAGACGCCCGGCAATGTCCAGACGCCGATCGTCTGCGCCGGCGCCAACATTCGACCGGGCGACGTCATCGTCGCCGACGACGACGGAGTCGTGGTCGTCAAGCGCGAGGACGCGCAGTGGGTCCGGGCCTCGAGCCAGTCGCGCGAGGACAATGAGCAGGAAAAGCGAGCGAAGCTTGCGTCGGGAAAATTGGGCCTCGACATGTACGAGATGCGTGAGAAGCTCACTCAGCGAGGACTCATCTACCTCGATGAGCCGCCCCAATGACCTCCCAGACCCCAATCCGCTGCCTGGTTTTTCGCGGCGGCACTTCTAAGGGTCTGTACTTCCACGCGCCCGACCTACCAGGCGACGTCGCGACCCGAGACGAGGTCTTGCTGGCCGCCATGGGCGCACCGGACGTGCGCGAAATCGACGGCATGGGGGGCGGACACCCGCTCACTTCTAAGGTCGCGGTGATCAAGAAGTCGTTACGCGACGACGCGGACGTTGACTATCTCTTCTTGCAGATCTGGCCCGACCGGGCCGAAGTCTCGGATAACCAGAACTGCGGCAACCTGCTCGCTGGGGTTGGACCCTTCGCGCTCGAAGAAGGGCTGCTCGAATTAAGTAGCCCTACGAGCGAGGTGCGCATCTGGATGGAAAACACCCAGAGCCTCGCAGTCGCCCGCATCGCGACACCCGACGGCGCCGTGCGCTACGAGGGTGAGACCCATATTGATGGGGTCCCCGGTACGAGTTCGTCCATCCCCATTGAATTCCTCGACATCGCCGGATCAACGTGCGGGTCGCTGCTGCCAACGGGCCACTCGGTTGACGTGATCGACGGAGTGCGCGTCACGTGCATTGACAACGGCATGCCCGTTGTCTGCGTGCGCGCCGACGATCTGGGACTGACGGGCTACGAGGAGCCGCAGGAAATTGAGGCGAACCTGGATGTCTGTCAGAAAGTGGAGCAACTCCGTCTGGCCGCGGGTCCGCGCATGAACCTGGGCGACGTGACCAAGAAGTCGGTGCCCAAGGTCAGCCTGCTCGCGCCGGCAAAGAACGGCGGCGTCATCGCGACGAGGACGTTCATCCCCCACCGGGTCCACGAGGCCATCGGCGTGCTGGGCGCGGTCTCGGTAGCGACTGCCTGTGTGGTGCCGGGATCGGTCGCCCAAGAGATCGCCGGCGTCACTGCTGACGGCTCGGTCATGACGCTCGATGTTGAACACCCGAGCGGATACTTCAGTGTCTCCATAGAAGCGGTGACGAAAGGCGGCGACGTGCACGTTAACTCCGCCGCGCTCGTGCGAACCGCACGACTTCTCATGCGCGGAGACGTATTGGTTCCATCGTCGATATGGGCCGGTCAATGATCATTGACTGCCACGGTCACTACACGACCGCGCCGGAACCGCACACACGCTGGCGCCAGGCGCAGGTCGCGGCGTTCAATAGTGGCGAACCTGCGCCCGACTACCCCAACATCTCGGACGACCAGATCATTGAGACCATTGAGAAGAACCAACTGCGACTGTTGCGTGAACGCGGAGCGGACATGACCATCTTCTCTCCGCGCGCGTCGGCCATGGAACCGCACGTGGGCAACGAGCAGGTGAGCGAGTCGTGGTCGAGGGCGTGCAACGACCTCATTGGTCGCGTCGTGTCGCTCTTTCCCGACAGCTTCATTGGCGTGTGCCAACTCCCGCAGTCGCCCGGCGTGTCGATCAAGAATTCGATCGAGGAACTGGAACGCTGCGTCCTGGAGATGGGCTTCGTCGGGCTCAACCTCAATCCCGATCCGACGGGCGGATGGTGGACGGGGGCGCCACTGACGGACCACTCCTGGTACCCGATCTACGAGAGGATGGTCGAGCTCGACGTGCCGGCGATGATCCACGTGTCGGCCAGCTGCAACGACAACTTTCATTCGACCGGCGCCTATTACATGAACGCCGACACCACGGCCTTCATGCAACTACTCCAGGGCGATCTGTTCGCCGACTTTCCCGAGCTTCGCTTCATCATCCCCCACGGGGGCGGTGCGGTCCCCTACCACTGGGGTCGCTACCGAGGGCTCGCCGACATGCTGGATAAACCGCCGCTCGCCGAGCACCTGATGGACAACGTATTCTTTGACACGTGCGTGTATCACCAACGTGGCATTGACTTGCTCTTCGACGTCATTAATCTCGAGAACATCCTCTTCGGTTCCGAAATGATGGGCGCCGTTCGCGGCATCGACCCCGAGACCGGTAATTACTTTGACGACACGAAACGATTCGTCGACGCGCTCGCCCTCACGCCAGCCCAGCGCGATCAGGTCTACTCGCACAATGCGCGCCGGGTCTATCCACGTCTGGACGCGTCGCTCACGGCTCGGGGCCTCTAGTGATCAGCACCTTCACCATGGACGCCGACTGGCTGGAATTTGACCCCAACCCGTCTAAGCCCACCTTTCAGTTGCCCCGCGGCACCGTCGACGCTCACTGTCACGTCTTCGGTCCCGGCAGCCGCTTCCCCTTCGCGCCCGAGCGCAAGTACACGCCCTGTGACGCCAGCAAGGAGCAACTCTTTGCGCTGCGCGACTTCCTCGGCGTCTCCAGGAACGTGGTGGTGCAGGCGACCTGTCACGGTTCGGATAATTCCGCCATGCTCGACGTACTGCGTTCCTCCAGAGATGCCGCCCGCGGTGTGGCGACGGTCGAGCCTGACGTCAGTCAAGGAGAACTAGATGACATGCACGCGTGCGGCGTGCGCGGAGTTCGCTTCAATTATGTCCGCCGCCTCGTCGACCCTGAGCCCGACGCGTACTATCACCGCATCATCGAGAAAATCGCACCCATGGGTTGGCACGTCGTGGTCTACTTTGAGGCGGCGGACCTAAAAGAGCGGTGGAATTTCTTCACCTCCATCGAGACGCCAGTGGTAGTGGATCACATGGGCTGTCCTGACGTGACCCAGACGGTTGACGGACCCGCATTTGGTCGCTTCGTGCAGCTGATGGACGAGCACCAGAATTTCTGGTCCAAGGTGACCTGCCCCGAGCGTTATTCAGTGTCGGGCCCGCCGGACTTCATTGACGCGATTCCGTTCGCGCGGGCCATCGTCGAACAGTTCCCCGACCGTGTGCTCTGGGGCACTGACTGGCCGCACCCTAACCTGAAGGGCTACATGCCCGACGACGGGAGAATTGTCAACTTTATTCCGCGCATCGCGCCCAGCGCAGAACTACAGCGTAAATTGCTCGTAGAGAACCCCGCTCGCCTCTACTGGGAAGAAGGTTAAATCGTGGTCGACAACTCTGAACTAGACGACATTCCCGGCACCACCGTATTCACCGCGGAGCGCTCACACCGTGGTTTTCATCTCAACCAATTCTGTATGAGTCTGATGAAGCCCGAGAATCGAGCGCGCTTCAAGGCCAACGAGGCGGCGTACCTGGATGAGTGGTCGCTCACACCAGCCCAGAAGCAGGCCGTGCTCGACCGCGATTACAACGCCATGATTGCCAACGGCGGCAACATCTATTTCCTCGCCAAGATCTTTTCCTCCGACGGCATCAGCTTCCAAACCGCGGCGGCGTCGATGACCGACATGAGCGTTGAGGAGTACGCCGCGATGATGCTGCACGGCGGGCGCTCACCCGAGGGCCTGCGCTCGATCAAAGAGGGTCGCTAACCATGGCGCGCATAACGGCCGGTGTCACCACAAGTCACGTGCCCGCGATCGGCGCGGCGCTGGACTCGGGCAAGCAGGACAGCGAGTACTGGGCGCCGCTCTTCGAGGGTTACGAATGGTCCAAGGAGTGGATCGCGGGCGAGAAGCCCGACGTCATCGTGCTCATCTATAACGACCACGCATCGGCGTTCTCATTAGAAGTCATCCCGACCTTCGCCATTGGCTGCGCCGACGAATACGAAATCGCCGACGAGGGTTTCGGCCCACGTCCCGTGCCGGTGGTGGTCGGACACGCAGACCTTGCCTGTCACCTCGCCCAGTCGCTCATCCTGGACGAGTTTGACATGACGGTCATCAACAAAATGGCGGTCGATCACGGGCTGACCGTGCCGCTCTCACTCATGTTCGGCCAGCCCGACGTCTGGCCCGTCACGGTCGTGCCCATCGCGGTCAACGTGATTCAATTTCCGCCGCCCACCGGAGAACGGTGCTACAAGCTCGGCCAAGCCATCAGACGGGCCGTAGCGAGTTACGGCGAGGATCTGAACGTGCAGGTGTGGGGCACGGGCGGCATGAGCCACCAACTGCAGGGTCCGCGCGCGGGCCTCATCAACCAAGTCTTCGACAACTCGTTTCTTGACGACATGGTCGACAATCCCGATGACCTGCGCAAGATCCCACACATCGAATACCTGCGCGAGGCCGGATCCGAAGGCATTGAGTTGGTGATGTGGCTCATCATGCGCGGCGCGCTCGGCGACGCGGTGGAGTTGCTGCACCGCTTCTACCACGTGCCCGCATCGAACACCGCCGTTGGACACATGGTCCTAAAACCGGTCGCGACGAAGTAGCGGACGAATGCGGATCGCGGTTGCCGGCGCCGGCGCATTTGGTATCAAGCACTTAGACGCCCTCGAACTTATCGACGACGTCGAGGTGGTCTCGATTGTGTCGCGCACGCTCGAGCAGGCGCAGTCCGTCGCGCAGACCTACGGAGTCGAACAGGCCACCACCAACCTCGTCGAGGCCCTCGCTCGTACGGACGTCGACGCGGTCATCTTGTGCACGCCCACCCAGCTACACGCCGACCAAACAATTGCCTGTTTGCAGGCCGGCAAGCACGTGCAGGTCGAGATACCGCTCGCCGACAACTGGGCGGACGCGGTGCGGGTGGCCCGCGTGGCCAATGAGACCGGCCTGATCTGCATGGTGGGCCACACTCGCCGGTTCAACCCATCGCACCAGTGGATCCACACTCGAATCCACGATGGCGCCATTTCCATCCTGCAGATGAATGTCCAGACCTATTTCTTCCGCCGAGAAAATAAGAACGCCCTGGGTAACCCCCGTAGCTGGACGGACAACCTGCTTTGGCACCACGCGGCGCACACGGTCGACCTTTTTTCTTACCAGTGCGGAGAGCAGATCGCGGGCGCCAACGTGATGGCGGGTCCCGTGCACCCGGTGCTCGGTATACCCATGGACATGTCCATCCAATTAACGAGTCAATCGGGCAAGATCTGCACGCTGTCGCTGAGCTTTAACAACGAAGGTCCGTTGGGCACATTCTTTCGTTACATCTGCGACAACGGCACCTACATTGCTCGTTACGACGACCTCTTCACGGGAAACGACGAACAAATCGACGTCTCCAGGGTGGCCGTCTCAATGGACGGCATTGAACTCCAGGACCGAGAATTTGTGCGAGCCATCAAAGAGGGCGATGAGCCCAACGCGTCGATAACCTCCGTGCTGCACTGTTACGAGGTCCTCAGTCGCCTGCAGATTCAGCTCGACCAGCAGGCAGACGACTAGCTCGCACGACGCGCCTTACGACGGCGCACTGGTGAGGTACTGGACCACCACGTCGCCAATCATCTGGCGGTACTTCTCGCGACGGCTGGGCTCGACCAGGTCGCGCCCGAAATTCGCCTCGAACGTGTAGTGGTTGTTGATGCGAAAGAAGCAGAAGGAACTGATGAGCATGTGCACATCGAAGACGTCGATCTTGCGACGAAACACACCGTCGGCTTCGCCACGTTCGAGCGCCTGCTGGAGCATCTTGATGACCGGTCGGTCGAGTCCCGGAAAACCGCTGGCCGCGTTGATGTACTTCGCCCGGTGCATGTTTTCGAGGCTGACCAAGCGGCTAAACGTGGGGTTGGCTTCGTGGCGGTCAAACGTGAGTTCGGCCAACTTGCGCACGGCGGCCACTGGATCGAGATTGTTCACGTCGACACTCTGTTCGGTAATGCGAATAGCCTCGTACGACTTCTCGAGGCAGGCAATGTAGAGGCGTTCTTTAGAA
>Ga0182030_10002634_pt1 | contig 38187 bp, 22 predicted proteins | sample 812S3MmetaG_FD_121299 | JGI IMG/M metagenome (GOLD analysis project Ga0182030, IMG submission 121299) | Permafrost microbial communities from Stordalen Mire, Sweden - 812S3M metaG (Illumina Assembly) | ecosystem: Environmental > Terrestrial > Soil > Wetlands > Permafrost | place: Sweden...
CCTTGAGGTCGGGTTCGTTCCAAATCTCCCAGTACCGGATGTTGAAATGGTGTCCGCCGGCCCAGCCCTCGTTGAAATGGCGGATCGCGTGCACGCAGACATCGGCCCACTTGGAGACGTCCGCGGGCGGGTTCACGTAATAGTGCGTCTTGTGTTCGATGCCCGTGCCCAGCCGGTAAATGATTTGGGAGCCGTTTTTCACGATCGGCGCGAGGTAATCGTCGGTGGGGGCGAAGACATAATTGCGGGGATCCTCCACGCTGGCGTGGAACAACGGGAAGATGCAGGGGATGTCGACCACGTTCGGACTGGGCCAGCGGCAGTCGTGCAGGCGCGTGGAGGCGAATCCCGCCCGGGCGTGGTAGGCGACGAGGTCGTCGGTCTCGGAGCCCAGGCTGAATGGGCCGCCATTGACGCCGTGGAGCCGCTTGATGGTGCCGGTTGGGGTGCCGAAGTCGACGGTGATGGTATTGGCGGACGGGGCGTTGGTTTTGGGCTGATCCGCTGCGGCGGGGGTGGGTCGGGTGACCAGGCCGGGGAGCAGGAGGGTAAACGCGGCCCGGGCCGTTTGCCGGGCCAGCCACCGCAGGCAGGTTCGCAACATCGTGGCGGCAGGTTGCGCCTGCGGTGCGGGCGCGTCAAGCGGTTGCGTGGGCAGTCAGCAACTCTCATTTTGGACCGGACAGGAGTGGGGCCGGCCACGGAAGTGCTGGGCGCGTCGAGACCCCGCACGGCCTGCAGGTTGGGAAACCTGCGACACAGCAGATTTGGAAATCTGCGCTACGGACGGGCGTGTCCCTGCGCTCGTAGCGCAGACTTCCAAGTCTGCTGTGTCGCCGACTTCCAAGTCGGCAGGCGTCCGGGGGCTGCCGACGCTCGTCTTGTCGAGCGCAAAGGGCGTGCCGGGGGCCAGGGGGGGCCGGACGCCTCGCAGGTTGGGAAACCTGCGACACAGCAGATTTGGAAATCTGCGCTACGGACGGGCGCGGCCTCGCCTGCCCGGTGGAAAACCGGCGTGGAATTGTAGGGGTGGCCCCCTTGTCAGCCGGGGGGCGGCCACCCATATTGTCCGCATGAGCTTGCTGCGAGTTGAGGCGTTGGCCAAGAGCTTCGGTGCCATCCGCGCCGTGGACTCGGTCAGCTTTGAGCTGCCGCCGGGGGAGATCTACGGCCTGCTCGGCCCGAATGGCGCGGGCAAGACCACCACCATCTCGATGGTCTCGGGCCTGCTGACGCCCGACAGCGGCGAGGTCTATGTGGACGGCACGGCCTTCCGGGCCGGGCCCCAGCGGGCCAAGAGTGTCATGGGGGTGGTGCCTCAGGACCTCGCCCTCTACGAGGAATTGAGCGGGCGGGAGAATCTGGAGTTCTGGGGAAGGATGGCGGGGCTGGGCGGCCGCGAGGCGCGGACGCGCGCGACCGAGGTGCTCGAGGCGCTGGCGCTGACGGAGCGCGGGCAGGCGGCGGTCAAGACCTACTCCGGCGGCATGAAACGCCGCATCAACCTGGGTTGCGCGCTGCTGCACCGTCCCAAGCTGCTGCTATTGGATGAGCCCACGGTGGGGATAGACCCGCAGGCGCGCGAGAAGATCCTGGAGTTCATCCGCGCGCTGGGCGCCGCGGGCACGGCGGTGCTCTACACCACGCACTACCTCGAGGAGGCCGAGTCGCTCTGCCAGCGCATCGGCATCATCGACCACGGGCGGTTGCTCGCCGAGGGCACCCTGCCGGAGTTGCAGCGCGGGTTGGGCGGGGACCGGGTGTTTGTCCTGGAGGGGGACTTCAAGGTCGCGACACCGGACGCCTGGGGCGGTTTCTCCGGCCGATTCCGGGTGATCCAGAAATCCGAGCGGCAGCTCGTCGTGGCGGCGGTCGGCGCGCGCGACCCCGCGGACTGCCTGAAGGAACTGCTGAACCTGCCGGTCCGGGTGGAAAACGTCACGCTCAAGCGGCCGAGTCTGAGCGATGTCTTCCTGCAACTCACCGGCCGCGACCTGAGGGAATGAACCGGATGCTTGCTGTCCTGCTGGCCAAGGATCTGCGGCGCGCGCGGCGCAACCCGCTCCCCTGGGTGATCAACCTCATCGTGCCGTTGGTGTTGACGGCGCTCATCGGGCTGGTCTTCGGCGGGCGCTCCGACGGGGCGGCGCTGGGGCGAATCCGGTTTGCCGTGGTGGACGAGGACAACGGCCTGTTGGGCAAGGTGTTGCGCGGCGGCGTGACCCAAGGCCAGGGCGCGCAGCACCTCGATCCGGTCTTCCTCGATCGCGCGGAGGCGCTGCGGCAGGTCAACGACAACCAGCTCAGCGCGGTGTTGATCCTGCCCGCGCATTTCACCAGCGACTATCTGGCCGGGAGCAATTCGCTCCGGCTCGAACTGATCAAGAACCCGGCCGAGTCCATTCATCCCGCCGTGATGGAGGAATTGCTGCGCGTGGTGGTGACCGCGATGAACACCGTGGCGCGGGTTTTTCACGGGGCGTTTGCCGGGTGGCGGCAGGAGATCGAGGGCGATCGGGATTACCATCACGTGGCCCGGCTCATCGAGGATGCCGGTGACCGGCTCAAGTCGGCGAAAGCGTTCATCAACCCGCCCCTGGTCACCTATGATCTGGGGGATGCCGGGGCGGATGCCAAAGCGGCGGATGGCAGGGACGGAAGCCAGCAGGCCGCGGGCGCGCCCAAGGCCGCCGCCCCGGCCACCAAAGCGGCCCGGGGCGCTACGAGTGGCATCTTCGCCTATGTGTTGTGCGGGTTCGCGGCGATGTTCCTGCTGTTTCTGGCCAACACCGCCATGACCGATCTCCACCGGGAGATTCGGCTGCGCACCTTCGAACGGTATCGCACGATCCGGGACGACCTGGGCACCTTCATCCTTGGCAAGGTGGTGTTTGGCACGGTGATGTTGCTGATCTGTGCCGCCATCATGCTGGGGGGCGGGGGCTTGATGTTCGGCATCCACTGGCGGCACCCGGGGGTGCTGGCCGCGCTGATTTTGTGTTACGCCACGTTCGCGGCCACGCTGTTCGCCCTGCTGGTGGCGTTGGTGCCTGACGAGCGCCGCGCCAATGCGCTCAGCACCGTCACCGGCATGCTGCTCGGCTGCGCCGGGGGCTGCGCTTTTCCGGTGCGGCAACTGCCGGCCTTCTTGCGCGACCATGTCACGCCCCTGCTGCCGACGAACTGGTTTGTGGAGACGGCGCGGGATCTCCAGTTCGGGGCCGAGCCGGCGGCCTTCGGCCTGACGGCGCTCAAGCTACTCGCGGCCGCTCTGGTGCTGGGCGGGGTCACCGCGGTCCTATTTCGCCGGCGGTTCGCCGCCGGCACACGCGCATGAACCGGGTCCTCGACATCGGCCACAACGATTTCCGCCTCTTTTTCAAGCACAAGAGCGCCTACGTCTGGCTCGTGATTGTGCCGCTGGCCTTCATCTATCTGATGGGCTTCGCCAACCGGGGGGCGGGACGGCCCTCGAACCATGACGCGCCGGTGCTCATCGAGAACGCCGACACCGGCTTTCTCGGGCGGGTTCTGCTCGACGAACTGGACGCCAAGGACATGTGGGTGCTCCAGCCCACCAACCACGAAACCCCCGCCTCGGTGATCCGGATCCCCGCGGATTTCACCGCGAATGTGCGTGAGCTCAAGCCCGCCCGCCTGCAGGTCGAGCAGCGCGACAACCCGGGCGAAGCCGACTCTGCGCTCACGCAGGCGCGGCTCGTGAGCGCCGTTATCGCGCTGAACGGTCACCTGTTCGAGGCCGCCATGGGCAGCAATTCGCTGGCCGGGTTGTCCGAGGCGGGGATGCGCGAGGTGCTCGCCCGGCCCAACCCCGTGAGCCTCGAGGCCCACTTCGCGGGCGGCAAGCCCCTTCCCTCCGGCTTCAACTTCTCCCTGCCGGGAAATCTGGTGATGTATGTGATGATGAACCTCCTGGTCTTCGGCGGTTCCACGCTGGCGGCGGAGCGCCGCAATGGCGTGATCCGGCGCCTCATGGTCCATCCCGTCCGCCGGGCCGAGATCGTGATGGGAAAGATCTATGGTCTGCTGCTGCTGGGCGTGGCGCAGATCTTCTTCTTCCTCGTGCTGGGCAAGTTCCTTTTCCACGTGAATCTGGGGGCGAATCTGCCGGCGGTCACACTGACGATGCTGGTCTTCGCCTGGGTCGCGGCGTCGCTGGGGGTGCTGGTCGCCTCGGTGGTCTCCTCGGAGGACCGGGTCGTGGGGGTCTGCGTGCTCACCAGCCTCCTCATGGCCGCCATCGGTGGCTGTTGGTGGCCGCTGGAGGTCGGTCCGCCGGTGATGAAGACCCTGGCGCTCTGCACGCCGAACGGCTGGGCCTTGGAGGCCTTGCACCACCTCATCAGCTTCGGCCACGGGTTCGAGACGGTCTGGCCGCCGCTCGCCGTGCTGGCGGGGTTCGGCGCCGCCGCGAATCTGCTGGCGATGCGGTTCTTCCGTTGCTGAGCGGGAAGTCCCGCATCGCGCCGGTCCCCCCGGTCTTCGCCAGTCCGCGCAGGATGCGTTTATGGGCGGCGGTGAAGGGGAGGTTGGCCATCTGGCGCGGGGTGAGCCACTCGCCTGCCAGGTGGGGGAGGGGATGGGGGGACGGGGCCGAAAGGCCGGCGCGGTACACCTCCACCGTGATTCGGTACCGGGTGATGGTGTGTTGCACGGAGCCCGCTGGCGTCAGATCAACCGGCACCGGGCCGAACAGGCGTTGCGCGGCCTGCCGGGCATCGTCCCCGGGGTCTTGCAGTTCCAGGTTGGGGAATTCCCAGAGTCGGCTGTTGATGCCGCCGGCCGGGCGCTGGCGCACCAGGAACTGGTCCCCACCCCGGATCAGGAAGGCCGCGAAACGGCGGCGGGTGATGGTGGGGCGGGGGCCGAGGTTGGGGAGGGTCTCCTGGCGCTGCTGGCGCCGGGCGGAGCATCGGCCCGCGACGGGGCACTCCGGGCAACGCGGCTGGCGCGGGGTGCAGACCAAGGCCCCCAACTCCATCAACGCTTGGTTCAGCCGGGAAGGGGAAGGGGCGCCCGCCGAGGGGCTCGGCCCACGGTCCCCGCAGCGCCCGACCAGCCGGGTCGAGATCGTCCACAGCCGGCGGTTTGTGTCCCGTTCCCGCACGTTTCCCTCCACCGCGAACAGCCGGCTCAGCACGCGGATCACATTGCCGTCGAGGATCGGGCGCGCCTGATCGAAGGCGATGCTGCAAATCGCCCCGGCGGTGTACGGCCCGATCCCGGGCAGTTCGAGGACGGCGTCATATTCGAGGGGGAACACCCCCCCGTGCCGTTCCTGGATCACCCCGGCCGCGCGTTGGAGGTTGCGCGCCCGCGAATAATAGCCAAGTCCCTCCCAGAGCTTGTGCAGTTTCGTCTCGGACACCCCCGCCAAGGCCGCCAGATCGGGCAGCGCCCGCATCCAGCGCTCCCAGTAGGGGATGACGGTCTTGACCTGGGTTTGCTGGAGCATCACCTCCGACACCCAGATCGCATATGGATCGCGGGTGCGGCGCCAGGGGAGATCCCGGGCGTTGACCGAGAACCAGCGAACGAGATCCGACACCACCCCGTCATCGTGGTGCGGGGCGTGGGAGGCGGCGGGCGGGGCGGTCGGTTCGGTTTTCGTCGGTGCCAAGGCAGGGAATATGCCCCATCCGCTGCCGGTGCGCAGGGAAAAGCTGCCGCCGGGTTGCGCGCGGCGGGGGGAGTTCCTAGACTATGGGGGTGGAAAACAAGCCGCCGAGCATCTACACGTGCAAACTGACGGACGCCCAAGCCGAAGCCCTGCGGGCGCTGCTGGCGGCCCGGGGTTGGCGGGAGCGAACGGTGCCCTACGCGCGGTTCGCCGCCGAGCAGGAGAACACCAATGTGGTGTATTACGAGAGCGGCAAGCTGGTGGTGCAAGGGAAGGGGACCGGTGATTTTGTCGAGTTCTTGCTGGAGCCGGAGGTCATCAAAGAGGCCCGCGTCGGCTATGAGGCGGTACTCCAGCCCGAGTTGCTGCTCCCCCGCCTGGGCGTGGACGAAAGCGGCAAGGGCGATTTCTTTGGCCCGCTTTGCATTGCCGGGGTTTATGTGAACGCGGCGGTGGTGACGGCGTGGAAGGGGGCGGGCATCCGGGACTCGAAACACATCACCAGCGACCGGCGGATCAAGGAGTTGGCGGAGCTGATCCAGGGAACGCCCGGATGTGTGACCTCGGTGGTGCCGGTGGGGAACGAGGCGTACAACCGGCTCTATTCCAAGATGCACAGCGTCAACACCTTGCTGGCCTGGGGGCATGCCCGGGTGATCGAGAATCTGATGGGCCAAGCCAAGCGGATGGTGCCCCCGCCGGTGCGGGCGATCAGCGATCAATTCGCCTCCAGCAAAGACACCGTCGCGCGGGCGTTGATGAGCCTGGGACGGGGCATCGAACTGGTGCAACGGCACCGGGCGGAGGAGGACTTGGCGGTGGCGGCCGCCTCGATTCTGGCGCGTAACGAATTCGTCACCCGGCTGGCGTCCCTTGAAAAGCAGTTTGAAATGCCGCTGCCGAAGGGGGCCTCGGCCGCGGTGGACGCGGCAGCCAAGGCTTTCATCGGCCGGCACGGGGTCGAGAACCTCGGAAAAGTGGCCAAAATGCACTTTCGCACCGCCCTCCGTGCACAAGGCTTGCCGGAACCACCCAAGGTGGAGTGGCGCCCGGGTGCGCGGCGGGGTGGGGCGGCAACGTGAGGTCTCTGGTTGAGGGGGGTGGCGCAAGGTCGTTCTTGCGGGGTTTTGCGGGGGTTTGGCTGATCTTTTTACCGGGGGAGCGAAGGGGACCCAGAGGTCAAAAAAAAATGCAAAAAAAAACGCAATCCCTTGACACCCTCCGGTCCGTCCCCTAGGATACAGAAAGTCTTTGGGCCGGAATGTGACAAAAGTCGGTGGCGCTTCTGCGTTTGCAGAGCGGTGAGCGACCGCCGGGTTTTTTGTCGTCTTTTTGAATCGGGTTGTGGCAGTGATAGAGAGAATTTGACTGACTCGGGAGCTGTTGGGTCAGTGCCCGCGTAGCTCAGTTGGTAGAGCGCGTCCTTGGTAAGGACGAGGTCATCAGTTCAAACCTGATCGCGGGCTCCAGTTTAACCAGCATAACGCAGTTTAAAGTAAGTTCAGACAGTTAAAACCAGGAGAGAGCAATGGCTAAAGAGGCATTTGTAAGGACGAAACCCCACGTGAACGTGGGGACGATTGGGCACATCGACCATGGCAAGTCGACGTTGACCGCCGCGATCGTGCACACGCAAGCGCGGAAGGGCCTGGCCCCGCCGATCTCCTACGCCGAAATCACCAAGGGCGGCACCGTCCGTGATGAAAACAAGACGGTCACCATCGCGGTCTCGCACGTCGAATATCAGAGCGACCTGCGGCATTACGCCCACATTGACTGCCCCGGCCACGCCGACTTCATCAAGAACATGATCACCGGTGCCGCGCAGATGGACGGCGCCATTCTGGTGGTGGACGCCTCGGAAGGCCCGATGCCCCAGACGAAGGAGCACGTCCTGCTGGCGCGCCAGGTCGGCGTGCCCGCGATCGTGGTGTTTCTGAACAAGGTTGACTTGGTGGATGACCCGGAGCTGTTGGAACTCGTCGAGATGGAGGTCCGCGACCTGCTGACCAAGTACGAGTTCCCCGGGGACAAGACCCCGGTGATCCGCGGCAGCGCGCGCAAGGCGCTGAACAATGAGCAGGAAGGCGCCGACGCCATCCAACGCCTGATGGAGGCCATCGACTCGTTCATCCCGCTGCCGCCGCGCGAGATGGACAAGCCGTTCCTGATGTGCATCGAGGACGTGTTCAACATTGAAGGCCGCGGCACCGTGGTGACCGGCCGTGTGGAGCGTGGTGAGTTGCTCAAGATGAGCGAAGTCGAGATCGTCGGGCTGAAGGACACCCGCAAGACGGTAGCGACCGACATTGAGATGTTCCGCAAGCTGCTCGACTCCGCTGGCGCCGGCGACAACGTCGGTGTGCTGCTCCGCGGCACCAAGAAGGAAGACGTGGAACGCGGCATGGTGCTGGCCAAGCCCGGCAGCATCACCCCGCACACGAACTTCAAGGCGGAGGTGTACGTCCTGTCGAAGGAGGAAGGCGGCCGTCACACGCCGTTTTTCACCAACTACCGGCCGCAATTTTATTTCCGCACGACCGACGTGACCGGGACCGTGACCCTGCCCGCCGGTGTGGAAATTGTGATGCCGGGCGATAACGTCTCGGTGACGGTTTCCGTCATCGCGCCGGTCGCCATGGAGCGCGGTCAGCGGTTTGCCATCCGCGAGGGTGGGCGCACGATTGGTGCGGGCCGCGTGACGGAAGTGCTGGCCTGACCCTTGGTTGTTCCAGCGAGAAGCGGACCCGGAGGGGGGAATCCTCTCCGGACCGTTTTTTCGTCGGATGAACCGGAGGTTGGGAAGGGAAATCATTTGACTGCAACCCACGGCTGGGAACAGAATAGGGAAACGAGATAGCTCGAAGGCGACGTGCAGGGCGGTAGCTCAATTGGTAGAGTAGCGGTCTCCAAAACCGTCGGTTGGGGGTTCGAGTCCCTCCCGCCCTGCCATCGCGTCAAGCCGGAGAGGTGGCAGAGTGGTCTATTGCGGCGGTCTTGAAAACCGCTTCGGCTTAACGGTCGACGGGGGTTCGAATCCCTCCCTCTCCGCCAGTTTGGAATATGAACGAATTCAGCAGGATAATTATCTGGTGCGTCCTGATCGGCGGTGCCTTCATCTGGCTCTGGCGGAGTGGGCAATTGGCCCGTTTCACCGCCTACGTGGAGGCCACGCAGGAGGAACTGCGGAAGTGCACGTGGCCCACTTGGGAGGAACTGAAGGGCTCCACGGTCGTCGTGGCCGTCAGCATCGTCCTGCTGGGGGCGTTCACCTTTGCGGTGGACTTTGTCTGCTCGCTCTTCGTGCGCTGGATCACCTGAATCCCGGCACCCAGCATCGTCTATGAAGAGCCAATGGTTTGTCATCCACACCCTTTCGGGCCAGGAGGGGAAGGTGAAGGAGAGCATCGAAAAGCGCCTCAAGGCTGAGGAGATGGGCGAATACATCCGTGAGGTGCTGGTGCCCATGGAGAAGGTGGTCGAGGTCCGGAACCAGAAAAAGACGGTTTCGACGCGGAAACTCTGGCCCGGCTACGTCTTCGTGGACATGGTGCTGCTGGACGAGACCAACCGGATCATCGAGAAGCCCTGGTATTTCATCAAGGAAACCCAGGGCGTGATTGGGTTTGTCGGCGGAGAGCCGCCGACGCCGACCCCCGCCGAGGAGGTGGAGTCGATCAAGAGTCAAATCTCCGACTCGGAAGAGCGCGAGAAGCCGAAGGTCAGCTTCGAGGTCGGTGAGACCGTCAAGATCAACAACGGCCCGTTCTTGAATTTCAGCGGGGCGATCGAGGAGATCGAGCCCGACCGCGGCAAACTGAAGGTCACGGTGAATATTTTCGGCCGGAACACGCCGGTTGAACTCGAGTATTGGCAGGTGGAGAAGGGTTAGGCCCGTCAGGGTGTCGGGTGGATTTCGGGCAATCGCCCGGCTAGAATTTTATGGCTAAGAAGATTACTGGATCGATCAAACTGCAAATCGCGGCCGGACAGGCCAATCCGGCGCCGCCCGTCGGCCCGGCGCTCGGCCAGCACGGCGTGAACATCATGGCGTTCTGCAAGGAGTTCAACGCCCGGACCAAGGACCAACCCGGCTTGGTGATTCCTGTGGTGATCACGGTGTTCGCCGACAAGTCGTTCACCTTCATCACCAAGTCGCCACCCGCGTCGATCCTCCTGAAGAAGGCCGCCGGCATCACGGCAGGCTCGAAGACGCCCAACAAGGACAAAGTGGGGAAGGTGACGCGCAAGCAGGTTCTCGAGATCGTGAAGATGAAGGGGAAGGACCTGAACGCCTCGAACGATGAGGCCGCCATCCGCGTGGTCGCCGGGACGGCGCGCAGCATGGGCATCGAAGTGGTGGATTGATTACTTTCCCGGCTGGCGCCTTTGTGCGCCGGCGGGGGTGGGGAACCGGGTTCGTCTGGCGCATCGCCGGGGCGGCCCAAAAAAAACAACCGCGGGAGGCTGCCGGAGATCGGCGGCCGTTTGAACCGCAACGCAACAATGCCTAGCAAACGTTACAAAAAGGCCCTCCAGATGGTGGAGCGGTCCAAAACCTATCCACTGAAGGCGGCCGTCGAGATTCTCTCGAAGCTGCCCCGCGCCAAGTTCAACGAGACCGTTGACCTGGCTTTCCGCTTGGGTGTGGACCCGAAGCAGTCCGACCAGATGATCCGCGGCACGGTGCCCCTGCCCCACGGCAGCGGCAAAGTGGTCCGCGTGCTGGTGTTCGCCAAGAGCGGGCCGGCGGCCGATGCGGCGCGTGCGGCCGGGGCCGAGTTTGTCGGCTTCGACGACATGATCAAGAAGTGCCAGGAGGGGTGGGCGGATTTCGACGTGGCCGTGGCGACCCCCGAGGCGATGGGTGAGGTCCGCAAGTTGGGCAAGGTGCTCGGGCCGCGGGGCTTGATGCCCAACCCCAAGACGGGGACGGTGACGGATGACACCGCGCGGGCGGTGCGCGAAGTCAAGGCGGGCCGCGTCGAGTACAAGACCGACAAGGCGGGCAACGTGCACGTGCCGATCGGCAAAATCAGCTTTACTCCGATTCAGATCGAGGAGAACGCCCGGTCCGTGATCGAGGTGATCGCCAAAGCCCGGCCGAACAGCGTGAAGGGGATCTATCTCAACAGTTGCACGCTCTCGGCCACGATGAGCCCGGCGGTCCGGGTGGACACCAAGGAGTTCACCGCCTGACCGCAAGGACAAACCTCAACCCAGCATCGTCTAACCTCTTACCATCATGCGTCCGGAGAAACAAAACCTCACGAAGGAATACGTGGCCAGGCTCACCGCCTCGCCCTTCTTTGTCGCGGTCAATTACAGGGGCCTCAAGGTCGATCAACTGACCGAGCTCCGCAAACGACTCGGCGTGGCCGGGGCGGAAATCCACATCGTCAAGAACTCCATCTTCCGGATCGCGGCCAAGGAGGCTGGCGTGGCGGACTTGGGAGCCTCGCTGACCGGGCAGGTTGCCGTCGTCACCGGCAAGCGGGACATTTCCACCGCGGCGAAGGTGCTCAAGGCCTACACCAAGGAGTTTGAAAAGGCCCAGATTCATTTCGGCTGCCTGAACAACCAGCGGTTGGAGCAGGCGGACGTGCTCGCCCTCGCCGATCTTCCCTCGATTGAGGTTCTCCGCGCCGGTTTGCTCGGTCTGTTGATCAGTCCGGCCACGACCCTGGCCCGGCTGCTCAACACCCCCGCCAGCCAACTGGCCCGGGTGCTCCAGGCCCACCAGGAAAAACAGGAGGCCGCCGCTACGCCGGCTGCCGCCGCGGCTTAGCCGATTGCATTCCCCCGTCACGCGGCCGCCGGGCTTTCTTGGTCCGGTGGTTCGTGGCGGGGCACCAGATTTCCCGGTCCGCTGTATCGGTCCGGGGCGACAGACAAAACAACCAAAGTAAACGTAAATCGTCGGTTCGCTGGCAGCGGGCTTAATTCACGGGTGGCCACCGGTGACGACGAGACGCAGGAAGAAGCAGATATGGCTCTAGACACAGCAAAGATCGTTGAAGAACTCAGCAACGCCACGGTTCTCGAAATCGCCGGCTTGGTGAAAGAACTGGAAACCAAGTGGGGCGTCAGCGCCGCCGCGCCCGTTGCGGCCGCGGGTCCCGCTGCGGCTGGTGCGGCTCCGGCCCCCGTCGCCGAGGCCAAGACCACCTTCGACGTGGTCCTCGTGTCGGTTCCGGCCGACAAGAAGATCTCGGTCATCAAGGTCGTGCGCGAGGTCAAGGCCGGTCTCGGTCTGGCCGAGGCGAAGGCGCTGGTGGAAGGCGCACCCAAGCCGATCCTTGAGGGTGCCAACAAGGCCGACTCCGACGCTGCCAAGAAGAAGCTCGAAGAGGCCGGCGCCAAGGTCGAGATCAAGTAACCATCTGGTGGTCGGTTGCGGGGCGGCGGCCGGGTGCCGCCGCCCCTTGGAAGCTCTCCCTCCGCCACCGCGGAGGCATGAAAGAACTGGATTAGCAAACCTGGTACCAGCGCAGCCATCCTGGATGGCTTGAGTTTTGGCAAGTTCGCGCTTGAACGTGGCGCGCTTGCCTTGTGTCGTTTATTCGTTGTCAAATGCCCGGCCGACCCGCCGGCGATCCACCAAAGGTCCTAAATGCCATCGCGAACCACGGAACGAGTCTATTTCGGCAAGATCAAGGAGATTATCGCCCCTCCGAACCTGATCGAACTCCAGACCAACTCCTACCGGGAGTTTCTCCAGGCGGAAATCCCCCAATCGAAGCGCAAGAACCTCGGGCTGCAGGCGGTTTTCACCGAGGTATTTCCCATCGAGAGCTACGATGGCAAGTGCGTGCTGGACTTCCATTCCTACGAGATCGGGGAGCCGAAAATTGACTGGCTCGAGTGCCTCCGCGAGGGGGTGACCTTCGGTGCGCCGCTGTACGTGACCTTCCTCCTCAAGGAGGAGAAGGGGGCCAAGGAAGAAAAGGTCTTCATGGGCGAGCTGCCCCTGATGACTCCCCAGGGCACCTTCGTCATCAACGGCGCCGAGCGCGTCATCGTCAGCCAGCTTCACCGTTCGCCCGGCCTCGCCTTCGAGGCCTCCCAGCACCCGAACGGCAAGACGCTCTTCTCTTTCCGGATCATCCCGGACCGTGGTTCGTGGTACGAGGCGCAGTTCGACACCAGCGACCTCCTCTATGTCTATTTGGATCGGAAGAAACGCCGCCGCAAGTTCCTAACCACTACCTTCTTCCGCGCCCTGTCCAACATCGACAAGTCGGAAAAGGACAAGGAAACCAGCAAGAAAGGCGGCTCGGACGAGGAGATCCTGCGCCTCTTCTACGACATCGAGGACATCAGCGTCAAGGAGGCCGAGAAGCGCGAGGATCTGCCCACCAAGGTCCTGATCGAGGACGCCGTGGACAACGCCAAGAACCTGGTGGTGGCCCGTGCCTTCGAGCCCCTCTCCAAGGCGGTCGTCAAGCAGATCGCCGATGTCGGCATTGAGCGGATCCGGGTCGTCGATACCTCCGTAGATGACGGGATCATGATCAAGTGCATGAAGAAGGACCCCGCCAAAAACGAGGAGGAGGCCCTGAAGGACATTTACCGTCGCCTCCGCCCCGGGGATCCGCCGACGGCGGCGAACGCCAAGGCCCTGATCAAGCGCCTGTTCTTTGATCCGAAACGCTACGACCTCGGCCGGGTTGGCCGTTACAAGATCAACCAGAAGCTCGGCATCAAGGGCGGGGATTCCCGCATCCTGACCAAGGCCGACCTGGTGGCGGCCACCCGGTACCTGCTCCGCCTGAAGAAGGGCGAGGGCAGCCTGGACGACATCGATCACTTGGGCAGCCGGCGCATCCGCACCGTGGGCGAGTTGCTCGCCAACCAGTGCCGCGTCGGCCTGGCGCGGACCGAGCGCCTGGTGAAGGAGCGCATGACCTTGTTTGATCAGGGCATCGAGTCGATGTCGCCGCAAAAACTGATCAATCCGAAGGCACTCTCCGCGGTCATCCGCGATTTCTTCGGGCGCAGCCAGCTTTCGCAGTTCATGGACCAGATCAACCCGCTCGCGGAGTTGACCCACAAGCGCCGGTTGTCCGCGCTCGGGCCGGGCGGCCTCTCCCGCGACCGCGCGGGATTCGAGGTGCGCGACGTCCATCCGTCCCATTACGGCCGGATCTGCCCCGTTGAGACCCCGGAAGGCCCCAACATCGGTTTGATCGCCTCCCTGGCGACCTTCGCCCGCATCAACGACTTTGGGTTCCTGGAAACCCCCTACCGGAAGGTGGAGGACGGGCGGGTCACCAACCACATCGACTATCTGACGGCGGATCGCGAGGAGACCTTTGTGGTCGCCCAGGCGAACGCACCGGTGGACGAGAAGGGCAAGTTCGGCAGCAGCGTGCTGTGCCGCGGGCGGGGCGACTTCATTGATGTCGAGCCGTCGGCGGTGGATTACATGGACGTGTCGCCGAAGCAGCTCGTGTCGGTGGCAGCCGCGCTGATCCCGTTCTTGGAGCATGACGACGCCAACCGGGCGTTGATGGGCTCCAACATGCAAAGGCAGGCGGTGCCTTTGCTGGTCACCGACGCGCCGCTGGTGGCGACCGGCTTGGAGGAGCGGGTGGCCCGGGATTCCCGCGCTGTGATCGTGGCCGAGGAGGCTGGGAAGGTGGCCTCGGTCACCGGCAGCCTGATCGTCACCACCCTGGACGGCAAGATGCCGGACGGGAAGAAGAAGCTGAAGACCGACCACGAGAAGGGTGTCTTTGTTTACCAAGTCCGGAAGTTCATGCGATCCAACGCCGCCACGTGCATCAACCAGAAGATCCTGGTGCGCAAGGGGGACGTGATCAAGAAGGGCCAGATTCTGGCGGATGGCCCCTGCACCCAGGGCGGCGAGCTGGCCTTGGGGCGGAACGTCCTCGTGGCGTTCATGCCGTGGAACGGCTACAACTTCGAGGACGCCATCCTCATCAGCGAGCGGATCGTCAAGGACGACGTTTTCACCTCCATCCACATCGATGAATTTGAGGTCGGGGCGCGGGACACCAAACTCGGTCCCGAGGAAATCACGCGCGACATCCCCAACCTGGGAGATGACGCGCTGAAGAACCTGGGATCCGATGGCGTGATCCGGGTCGGGGCCGAGGTGAAGCCGGGCGACATCCTGGTCGGCAAGATCACTCCGAAGAGCGAGACGGAGCTGGCTCCCGAAGAGCGGCTTCTGCGGGCGATTTTCGGCGAAAAGGCGGCGGACGTGAAGGACACCTCGCTGAAGGTTCCCTCCGGCACCTACGGCATCGTCATGGATGTGAAGGTCTCCGCCAAGCGCGAGGCCGACAAGGACGCCAAGGCGCCGGTGGTCGAGGAAAAGCGCCACTCGAAGGAGACGGGGGATGACCACCGGAAGAAGACCGACGAGCTGCGCGAGCAACTGACCGAGGCGCTGAGCAACATCCTGCTGGGAGAGAAGATCCCGCTCGACGTGGTGAACAGCGAAACCGGCGAGATCATCATCCCGGCCAACCGCAAAATCACCAAGACCCTGCTCCGCAAGCTGGCGCAGGTGTATGATCGCATCGAGATCGACCCTTCGCCGATCCGCAACAAGATCAACGAGATCATCGGCAGCTTCAAAAAGAAGTTCGACGACCTCCAGATGCAGTACGACGAGGAGATCGAGCGCGCCGAGTCCGGCGAGGGGGTCGAGAGCGGCGTGATCAAGTCGGTGAAGGTGTACATCGCCTCGAAGCGCAAGCTCTCAGTGGGTGACAAGATGGCCGGCCGGCACGGTAACAAGGGCGTGGTGGCGAAGATCGTGGCGGAGGAGGACATGCCGTACCTGGCGGACGGCACACCGGTGGACATCGTGTTGAACCCGCTGGGCGTGCCCTCGCGCATGAACGTCGGCCAGGTGCTCGAGACCCATTTGGGCTGGGCGGCCAAGCACCTCGGGATGCGCTTTGCCACGCCGGTGTTCGACGGCATCAAGGAGAAGGACATCCGCGGCTACCTGAAGCAGGCCGGCCTGCCTGAGCACGCGAAGACCCGGCTCTTCGACGGCCGGACGGGCGAGTCATTCGATCAGGAAATCGTGGTTGGTTACATCTACATGATGAAGCTCGGCCACTTGGTGGCGGACAAGATCCACGCCCGCGCGGTGGGGCCCTACTCGTTGGTCACGCAGCAGCCGCTGGGTGGCAAGGCGCAGTATGGCGGCCAGCGCTTCGGGGAGATGGAGGTGTGGGCCATGGAGGCATACGGCGCCGCCTACACGCTCCAAGAGTTGCTCACCGTCAAGTCGGACGATGTGCAGGGCCGCACGCGGATTTATGAAAGCATCGTCAAGGGCGACAACAGCCTCGAGGCGGGCATTCCGGAGTCCTTCAACGTCCTGGTCAAGGAAATGCAGTCGCTCGGCCTTGACGTCAAGGTTGGCTATTCCAACCCGGCGGATCAACCCCCTGAGCCGTCGACCGTGCTGACGGCGGTTTAAACGTCCCGAGTCCAACCCATAGACGCATATGATTACCACGAGTAAAGAAAACGCCCGTGAGCTGCTGGGGCTCGAGAAGGTCAACCAGGTGGAGTACGTCGCGATCTCTGTCGCCTCACCCGAGGCGATGCGCGCGTGGTCGAAGGGAGAGGTCAAGAATCCCGAGACCATCAATTACCGCACGTTCAAGCCCGAAAAAGGCGGCTTGTTCTGCGAGCGGATTTTCGGTCCGGTCAAGGACTGGGAGTGCTCGTGCGGCAAGTACAAGCGGATCAAACATCGCGGGGTGGTGTGCGACCGTTGCGGCGTCGAGGTGACGCTCGCCCGGGTGCGCCGCGAGCGGATGGGGCACATCGAGCTGGCCGTCCCGGTCTGCCATATCTGGTTCTTCAAGTGCATGCCGTCCCGGATCGGCCTGGCGCTGGACATGACCGCGCGAAACCTCGAGCGCGTGATCTACTACGAGGACTACATGGTCATCGATGAGGGGTCCACCCCCCTCAAGCGGAACCAGCTCCTCAGCGAGCAGGAGTTCCGCGAAGCCCGCGAAACCTATGGTGCCGACGCCTTCCTTGCGAAGATGGGTGCCGAGGCGGTCCGCGAGGCCCTCGCCAAGGTCGAACTCGCCCGCCAGATCGAGCTTCTGCAGGTCGCGATGACGGAGACCAAGAGCAAGCAGATCCGCAAGAAGGTCGCCAAGCGGATCAAGCTGCTCCAGGGGTTGCAGCAGTCCAAGAGCCGTCCCGAGTGGATGATCCTGACGGTGCTCCCGGTGATCCCCCCCGATCTCCGCCCGCTGGTGCCGCTCGAGGGCGGCCGCTTTGCCACCTCCGACCTCAACGACCTGTACCGCCGGGTGATCAACCGGAACAACCGGCTCCGCAACCTGCTGCAGCTCAAGACCCCCGAGGTCATCATCCGCAACGAGAAACGCATGTTGCAGGAGGCGGTGGACGCCCTGTTCGACAACGGCCGCCACGGCCGCGCGGTCACCGGTGCGGGCAACCGCGCCCTCAAGTCACTGAGCGACATGCTCAAAGGCAAGAGCGGCCGCTTCCGGCAAAACCTGCTCGGCAAGCGGGTCGATTACTCGGGCCGTTCCGTCATCGTCATCGGTCCCGAGCTCAAGCTCAACCAGTGCGGGCTCCCCAAGAAGATGGCGCTGGTCCTGTTCGAACCGTTCATCATCCGCCGACTGAAGGAGTTGGGCTACGTCCACACCGTCCGCTCGGCGAAGAAGATGATCGAGCGCCAGACCACCGAGGTCTGGGACATCCTCGAAGAGGTGACCCGCGGCCATCCGGTCCTGCTCAACCGCGCGCCGACGCTCCACCGTCTCTCGGTGCAGGCGTTCGAGCCCCAGCTCATCGAGGGCGAGGCGATCCGCATTCATCCGCTGGTCTGCACCGCCTACAATGCCGACTTCGACGGGGACCAGATGGCCGTCCACGTGCCGCTCTCGGTCGAAGCCCAGTTGGAGGCACGGCTGCTCATGCTGGCGCCGAACAACATCTTCAGCCCGTCCAGCGGCAAACCGATCATCACGCCGACGCAGGACATCACGCTCGGCTGCTTTTATCTCACCGTCGAGCCGCGGACTCCTCCGCCGGCCAACAGCGCGACCCTCAAGCTGTTCGGCAACAAGACCGAGGTGATCTTCGCCTTCCACGATCAGGCGGTGAGCACCCACGAGCGGATCCGGCTGGCCAACCCCGACGTGGGCCGGAAGACCGAGTTCGGCGACGCCACCAAGCGGGTCATCGAGACCACGGTTGGCCGGGTCCTGTTCAGCGAAATCTGGCCCTCCGAACTCGGCTTCCCGAACAAGCCGGTCAAGAAGAGCGAGCTGGGCGACATGATCTGGCGCTGCTACAAGGCGGCCGGCCACGAAGCGACCGTCCTGATGCTGGATCGGCTCAAGGAAATCGGCTTCCGCGAGGCCACCAAGGCGGGTGTCTCCATCGGCATTGATGACATGATCATCCCGAAGGAGAAGACCCAGGAGATCGACAACGCGCAGAAGCAAATTCGCGAGGTCGAGAAGCAGTACCGCAAGGGTGTCATCACCCCCGGCGAGCGCTACAACAAGATCATCGACATCTGGACCCACTGCACCGACCAGATCTCGAACGTCATGCTCGACACCCTGAAGCACAACCAGGGCAAGAAGGAGTACAACCCGGTGTCCTTGATGGTGGACTCGGGCGCGCGCGGTAACAAGCAGCAGGTCCGGCAGCTCGCCGGCGTCCGCGGGCTGATGGCCAAGCCGTCCGGCGACATCATCGAAAAGCCGATTCTCTCCAACTTCCGCGAGGGGTTGACGGTGCTCGAGTACTTCATCTCCACGCACGGCGCGCGGAAGGGGCTCGCCGACACTGCGCTCAAGACCGCCGACTCGGGTTACATGACCCGCAAGCTGGTGGACGTCGCGCAGGACGTCATCATCCGGGAGGCCGACTGCGGCACCACCAACGGCATCTGGGTCCAGGCCATCTACGAGGGTGAGGACGAGGTCGTCCGACTGGGTGAGCGCCTCATCGGGCGGCTCTCCTGTGACGACGTGAACAACCCGCAAAACCCCAAGGAGGTTTTGGTTCGGGCCAACCAGGAGATCGACGAGGTCCGTGCGAAGCTCATCGAGAACTCCGGGGTCGAGAAGGTCAAGATCCGGTCCGTCCTCACGTGCGAAAGCAAGCAGGGCGTCTGCATCTACTGTTACGGGCGCAATCTGGCGACCGGCGGCCTGGCCAAGCTGGGCGAGGCGGCCGGCATCATCGCCGCCCAGTCCATCGGCGAGCCGGGCACCCAGCTCACCATGCGCACGTTCCACATCGGTGGCACGGCTTCGCAGGTGTTCAAGCAGCCCCAAATCAAGGCGAAGTTCGACGGTATTGTCAAATACAACGACCTCCGCCTGGTGCGCCTCGAGGACGGCAACAACATCGTCCTGAACAAGAACGGCTCCGTGTCCATCATGAGCGACGACGGGCGCGAGCTGGAAAACCACCCCGTGGTGATCGGCGCCGTCATCTCGAAAGCCGACGGTTCCCGCGTCAAGGGTGCCTCCCTCCATCCGACCACCAAGGCGAAGATCGATGGCGACACCTTTGTCCAGTGGGATCCATACAACGTCCCGATTCTGTCCGAGAAGGCGGGCCGGGTGCGGTTCGTGGACATCATCGAGGGGGTGACGATGAAGCAGGAGACCGATGAGACCACGAGCCAGGAGGCCATGGTCGTCATTGATCACAAGGAAGACCTGCACCCGCAGATCGTCATCCTGGACGAGGCGGGCGAACCGGCCGCCAACTACCCGATTCCCTCGGGGGCCCACATCGTGGTGTCGGAGGGCGACAACATCGTGGCCGGCACGCTGATGGCGAAGACCCCGCGGAAAACCTCGAAGACCAAGGACATCACGGGCGGTCTGCCGCGCGTCGCGGAGCTGTTCGAGGCCCGGCGCCCGAAGGACGCGGCCGAGATCTCCAAGATCGACGGCATTGTCGACTTCGGCCCGAGCGTGCGCGGCAAGCGCTGCATCCTGATCAAGGACCAGCAGACCAACCTGGAGGAGGAGCACCTCATCCCGATTGGCAAGCACGTCATCGTCTTCAAGGGCGATTATGTGAAGAAGGGGCAGCAGTTGACCGAGGGCCCCGTGGATCCCCACGAGGTGCTTGATGTCTGCGGCCCGCAGGAACTCCAGGAACACTTGGTAAACGAGGTGCAGGAGGTTTACCGCCTGCAGGGTGTGACGATCAACGACAAGCACATCGAGATCATCGTTCGCCAAATGCTCCGCAAGGTCCGCATCACCGAACCCGGCGACACGATGTTCCTGTGGGGCGAGCAGATCGACAAGCTGGAGTTCGAGGACGAAAACCAGCGGGTCGAGAAGGTGGGCGGCAAGCCCTCCGAGGCCCAACCGGTCCTGCTCGGCATCACCAAGGCTTCCTTGGAGACCGAGAGTTTCCTCAGCGCCGCCTCGTTCCAGGACACCACCCGTGTGCTGACCGAGGCCGCGACCCGGGCTCGCGTGGATTATCTGCGCGGCTTCAAGGAGAACGTCATCATGGGGCACATCATCCCCGCTGGCACCGGCTTCGATTACCACCGCAAGGTGCAGATCAGAGCGCTGGTGGAACTCCAGGAGGAGCCGCCCGCCCCCGAGCCTGCGCCGCTCTCCCTCACGGGGTCGGACACCCCGGTCTTGGGCTAAGCCCCAGCGGAAGATTCAGAAACAGAAAAGCACCCGGGAAACCGGGTGCTTTTTTCTTGGGCCGGGTCTTTGGGGATGGTCCGGGCAGGAAGGTGACCGCGAGGCCAGCCGCTTGATGTCTCCGTGCCCTGGCCCAATCGCACACTTGGGTCTGCGAGCCCCGGTGGGAAGGAGGGGCGCCCGATCCGCCTCCGAATCAGACCTGCGTCGCGTACGGCTCTGCGTGGTGGTTTTTTGGCAATTTGCGCGGAAAGTGACAACCTTTCCGGCCAAGCGTCGATCCACCCCGGCATCGGCTCGTCGGGAAATCTCCCGATCGAGGACCGATTGGGCGGGCTTGGAGGAGGGTTGCGACGGGGTTTTTCGGCCCGGCCGCGCTTTTTCTTGCATTTCGGAAGGAAACTGCGATGCGCGTGGTGACCGTGGCAAAGGGCTTGCTATCACAGAACACGCGCGTCCCAAGCGCGTAGGCGGCTGTTCCTCCGCCCGGTTTGTTCGGTGCCGATAAGGCCTCCCGAGAGGTGGCTTCGGTGCTGAATGGACCTTTTCCGGCAGCGGCGGTCGCCAAACCTAAACCGCTGCCACGACCACGGCAGTGGTGTTATCACTGCCATCCGATCGGACGGCGGCACTGACCAGACGAAGTGCGAAGTCATCCCCGGGAGGGTCTATTCGACTCTCCCGCAACTGCTCCAACAGGCCTTGGTTGGTCAATCCCTCGACGATGCCGTCGCTGCAGATGACGAACAGGTCGCCCCTCTCGTAGGCCACCGATCCGACCTGCGGCTGGACGAACTGATTCGAGCCACCGAGCGCTTTCTGGAGCAGTTTCCGCCGGGGATGCGTCCGTGACTCCCATTCACTGAGCTGGCCGGTCCGAAACAGCCAACCCACATGAGTGTCGTCTTCGCTGACTTGCTGGATCCCCCCTGATTGGGCGGGGAGATAGTAGATCCGGCTGTCCCCGATGTGCGCGAAATGCATCCGGCCGGGGCGGAACCAGCACAGGCTGAGAGTGGTTTCCATCCCCCCGCATTCCTCGTAGCTGTTGCCCACGAACTGAAGGCCGCGATGGATGCGGTCGAAGAGTTCCTCGAGCCCTTCGGCAAAGGACGCCTCCGCTTCCCGCGGATACCGTTGGAAGAGCCGAGGGAGAAATTCGATGGTCCCCTGCACGGCGACCCGGCTGGCGAACTCCCCCGCCCGCGCGCCCCCGACCCCGTCACTCACACCGAAGGCCAGATCCATCGTGCCGTGCGGAGCTTCTCCGACGCGACCCAGGTGGAACGCCTCCCGGGCGTCGAATTGAAGGCCGAAAAAGGCGTCCTCGTTGTTGGATCGGCGGGTCCCGGCGTCGGTTCGACCGGACCAGCGCAACCACGAGGAACTCGTGAAATGGCTCGAATGGGTGCTCATCATTGCCGCCACGCCCGACCGCCGGCGGGGATTCGCCCGCCCGGCCGGGGTGCGGTACAGCCGTCCCCGGTGATAGGATCCCGCACCCGCACGGTGAGGGAACCTTCCGGCATGACGCCCGCGCCACGGCCGTTGCCGCCCGTCGGCTCAAGCGTCCGTTTTCGGCAGGATAGTGGCGAGTTCGAAGTCGATCAAACAAAAGCGCCCATCCGAGCCCCGGTACGTGACGTTTCGGACGTCGGGATCGTCATGACGCACCCCGAACCTCTCCAGTTCCGCGAACAGCTCTTTCGCACGTTCCGCATCGAGATGTTCCACCCGGGTGCCACAGTTGGTGGTGACGATGCGCAGACGCTCGGGTTCTGCCGACAGCAAGCGCGGGACGAACGGGCAGCCGGCGGCCTGCAAGTGGGTCAGCACCGCCGCCTCGCGGGCCAACCGCTCCGCAGCGTCCCGCCCGTGATACACCTTGATCACCCGGCCGTCGAACGTCAGATTAACCGTTGACCGGAGCGTGTCTTTGACTTGGAGCATCGTATTGGCCCGGCCCGCCGCAGGCTGGGGTACTCTTAACCCGCCCGCGCCCGGAACACAATAGGCCATCGCTGGGCTCCAGCATTTCCCAGCCTGGACCCCCGCCCGGAGCGGCGGAGACGGGCAGGTTGCCGGGAGCTTGAGTTTCCGCGGCTCGCGCGGCATCCTCTGGGCATGCGCTGCCGCCTCCATTTGCTGGTCGTCACCTGGCTCCTCATTGGCTTCGTCTCTCCCGCGCGCTCCCAGATGCCGGATCCTCCCGGGCAGGTGAAGCCGGGCGAGAAGCCGCGTTACGAGGCCTACCTCTTCGCCCATATGATGCAGGGCGATTATGGGCGGCTTTACTACAGCGTCAGCCTCGACGGACTGCATTGGGAGCTGCTCAACGGCGGCCGCCGGGTCGATGAGGACTACCGTGGCCATGCCAGCATCGTCCGCGGCCACGACCACCGCTACTACCTCGTGGGCAACCGCGGCGATGACCAGCCTGACATCCAGTTCTGGGCTTCGGCCGACCTCATCCATTGGTCCAGCCATGGCGAGTTCACGCCCAAGTTGAAGGCCACGCCCGATTATCCCAAAGTGCTGCCGCGCATCGGGGCGCCCAAGTTGTTCTATGACGAAGCCTCGAGCCGGTATGTGATCACCTGGCACACCACTCATGATCTGGGGGTTACCGACCTCCCGGAGCCCTACTGGGCGGGGCAACGGACCCTCTATGCCCTTTCCGCAGACCTCCGCGGTTTCACCCAACCCCCGCGCAAGCTGTTTGAATGGGACATGGCCACGATCGACGTGTCCATCGTGGCGGCGGACGGGGCCTACTATGCCTTGATCAAGGACGAGCGGTATCCGACGCTCGACTGGACCACCGGCAAGACCATCCGCATCTGTCGAGCCCCTTCCTTGTTGGGACCCTATTCTCCGCCGGGGCCGCCCCTCAGCCCGAGTTTCCGCGAGGCGCCGACGCTGATTCCCGCGCCGAACGGGCGCGCGTGGTATCTGTATTACGAGCAATACCCAGGGGTGGCCTACGGGCTCTCCGTGGCGGCCAAGCTCGACGGCCCCTGGTTCCAAGTGGCAGGCGGCCAGCGGCCTGATTGGGACAAATACAGCCTCCCCGCGAAGGTGCGGCACGGTTGCATGCTGCCGGTTTCCCGGCAGGAGTACGACGCCCTGCGCGCCGCGTTTCCCAACACGCCGTCGGCCAGCGCGTCCCCGGCCGGCAAGTGAAGTAACCCCAGTTCTCAGTGGGCCAGGGTGGCCACCACTGTGGCCTCCCCCATGTCTCCGGGGAGATCCACCCAATCCTGGGAGAACTTCGCCCACGGCCTGCCATTGACGGTGACCTGCGCCAGTGCGCCGCCATCAGGGGCGCGGAAGCGCAGGCGGATGGCCTTGGGTGGGTTGCGTTTCGGGGCGCTGACCTGCGCGGTGATTTCATTTTCCCCCCCCGGTGTAAAGGACGCCCACTGGACCGAACCAGGTGGCCGCGCCGGTCAGGCCGCACTTTGCGCCGGGCTTCAGCCAGTCGCGGGGGACCGCCTGCCCGAGCAGCAGGAGATCCCCCTCCTCGCGCACGAAGAGTTGGCGGAGCCAGCCGCACGCATTTGATTCGTCCGAGGTTTTGTACTGGTCACCGCGCCAGTCGCCCATCTCGGGGAGGGCGTGCTCGGTGTTCATGTGGACATCCGGAAAATGGCTGACGGCCAGGGCGTTGAACAACGCCCGCAACGCCTGCTTGACGTCGTCGCGCGCGAGGTAGGGTTCGACGTCGAGCAGCAGGCAGGCCTGCATCGACATGCCGCCGCGCGAGAACCAGTAACGGTCGAAATCGGGCAGGACATAGCCGTACTGGTTGGAGAGGTAGAGGTTGTCCTCGTAATCCTTCACGATCCACTCCCCTTGGGGGGGATTTCGGGTCCAGGGCACCGGTGATGAGCAAGTGCATGGCACCCTCCAGGGTTTCGCAGATCCATCCGAAGCTGCGGCCGCGGCGGTGGACTTGGGAGGGAATGTGGGGGACGGCTGTGCCGTCGCGGAGCCGGACGACCGGCGAACGCTCGGCGGCATGGTTGAAGTTCTGGAGGAGGCTGGCGTGGAAGGCATCCGCCGCCTGGCGCACGCGGCGGGCCTCGGGGTGGCGGGCCTGTTCCAACGCCCAGGCGGCGGAATCAAGGCCGCGCCAAGTGTAACAGCTCGTCGAGAGCCAGGTCCACCAGTCGCCGATGTCTTCGAGGCTGCCGGCGGGAAGCAGGCCGCGCTCGAGTTCGTGGCGGCCGGCCGTCCGCCCGGCCTCGCGGATGATCCAGTCCGCCCCGGCGAGGATTCCCGGCGTGGCGTGGCGCAGCCAGGCGTCGTCGCGGGTGAACCGATAATGCTCCGCGAGGCACCAGAGGATCCAGCCGTGATGCTGGTTGTAACCGCCCGCCTCGTAGCCGCCCGCGCCATAAAGCACCCCGGTCTGCGAGGCAAAGTCGCCGGGGAGGGCGACGGTCCCCTGGTAGTGGAGCCAGGCTTCGAGGCATTCGGCGGCTTCCGCGTGGTAACCGCGCCGGTCGAGGTCCACCACCATCATGCATGACTCGTTTCCATAAGCGCCGTAGGCGAAGGAACCGACGCGGGCGAAGCGGCGGGTGCTGCCCGGCTCGCGTTCGCAATTAATGAGCAGATGGCCGGCGTCCGCGCGGTAGAACTGGTCGAGCACCGGTTCCGGGGTGATGAGGCGGGCGCTCTGGTCGAGGCGCCGGCGCCAATACCCGGCGATGGCGGTTTTCTCCGCCTCGAAATCGAGTTTCCCGAGCTCGTCTCTCGTGCCGCTGGGGTTGAGCGCTAGGTAGGGGATCTTGATCCAGGCCGTTTTGGTTTGGTGCGGGGGGATCGACCACCGCCACGTCAGCGCCTGGGGATCACGCGCCGCGTCCCCAGCCAGGATCTGCGCCAGCACGTTGCTCCCGCGCCAGAGGAATCCCTGGGGATCCAATCGGAGCGGGGCGGGTGCGTTGCCAACCTCGCAGGTCAGCGGAAGGGTGGCGGTTTGCGGCGCGTCAGTCAGGTTGGTGAAAACGAAGCGGCCCAGAAAGACGGTGGTGTCGTCGGCGGGCGGCACGGGGTCTCCCGCCCCCGCTCCCTCGAGCCGCGTGGTGAGGCCGGTCTGGGTGAGACGAAACGTGGGCGTATCCCAGGTGGTATGGCAGATCGGCAGGGTATCCTCCTCCAGGTGGCGTTCCGTGGGCTGGCCAAGCACGCCGAAGCGGAAGAGGACCGGCGCGGGAACGAGGTCGAGTGCGGGGGTGTCGATCCCCGGACGCGCATGGAAAAACGGATCGTTCCACCGGAACGACACCACGCCGTCCGCGTCGAGGTGAAACCGTTGGCGCCCACCGTCCAGCCCCAGCGGGACGTAGATGCGGGACTTCTTGGGCGGCATGTTGTCCCACGCCCCCCGCCAGGTTTGCTCCGGCAGCTCGGCGACGCGATCATAGAGGGTCATGCCGTTCGCGGCCGCAGTGTCCGCCGCCACGGTGGCATAATCCCTTTGGTCGCTTCCGCCGAGCACCGCCACTCCAAACCGGGGCAGGAAAACCGCCCCGCCCGCCAGATCGTCCACCCGAAAGGTGAACACCTCCGCCCCGTGGCGAATGGTGACCAGCGCGCGGTCGAAGGTGTTCGGATCCGGGTTGACGGTCGTCCGAATGAGCAGGCGCTGGGCGCGGTCACCCTCCGCCTCCACGCTGCGCACCTGCCCGTTGAATGCCTCCACGGCCGGGGCTTCGTGCTGGGCTTCCCTCCAGACCAGGCGGACCGGGCGGTCCTCGCAGGATGAGTCGGTGAGGGCTCGCAGGCCGGCGATTTTCGGCAGTGGTTGGGGGGAAACGAGCCGCAGTTTGAGCGTGAAACGGAAGGCCGCGGCGTAGTCCTTCACGGCCGGGAACTCCTTCGCGTTGACGGGGCGGAAGGTGAAGACGAGGGCGTCGGGCTCAGCCCGCACGTCCGCGTCCGCCACCCGCCAGCCGCCTTTGTGCCAGTTCCCCAATTCCATCCAGCCGACGTCACCTCCGCCCGGTTCGCGGTCCTTCGGCAGGCGTTGTTCCGGCCACCGGCTGCCCCAATACTCGAGGTGAACGCCCGCTGCGGGTGGCGGTGCGCCCTCGAACCGGACCACGACCTGGTGGATTTCTCGCGGATCCTCCCAGAGCAGCCCGTCGCCCTCCGGCAGCGGCAGGGCGAAGGGGGCGGCATCGAAAGCCTCCGCGGCGCGGGAGGCGTTGGGGAGGAGAAGCAGCAAGGCGAGCAGCACGGGTCTCATGGCGTGTGGCGGTTATAGATCGGCGGGTGGGGAAAGGCAACGGCGTTCCCTCCCGCGAGTGCCGCGCCACCCGGCGCTGCCGCGGACGCAGCCACGGATCTTGACATCCCCCAAGGGCGTGGCGAGGCTGGCGTCACCATGATCTCTCCCACTCTTCGCCTCTGCCTGCCCGTGGTGGTCGTCGCTCTCGCTGGGACGGTGGCTCTCGCGGCGGACGCCGGCATCCCGCGCCCCCGCAGCCTGATCCTGACCGGCTGGGACAATCCCGACACCGCCCAGTTCGCCCGCGATCTCCACTCGCTGGAAGGACTGCCCTTCGATGGCGTGGTGCTGTATGCCAATGGCAAGGGGGCGGATGGCGCAGCCTTCAACACCCAGGCCGCCTTTGGCAGCAATCATTGGGACGAGGCGTGCCTCGACCAGGCGCGGGCCGACCTCAAGGGGGTGCACTCGAACCGGCTGACCGAGAACTTCCTGATCTTCGGTGCGAACCCCGGGAGTGTGGATTGGTTCAATGACGCCGGGTGGCGGGAGATTCAGGCCCACTGCCGTCAACTGGCCCGGGTCGCGCGCCAGGGAGGGCTGCGCGGCCTGCTGTTCGATCCGGAAAACTACACCGACCCGTTCAAGCAATTCGATTACAGCCGCCAGGCCCGGCACGCGGAACATTCCTTCGCCGACTACTGTCTGAAGGCCCGCCAGCGCGGGCGTGAGACCATGGAGGCCATCGCCGGGGAGTTTCCGGACGCGGTGGTTCTCAGCTATTTCCTCGCCGGCCAGTGCGCGCGGCGCGACAACATCCGCGATGTGCGGCCCGATCTGGAGGCGTATTGGTACGGGCTGTTGCCGGCCTTCCTGAACGGCTGGCTCGATCGCATCCCCGTGACGATGACGCTCGTGGATGGCAATGAGAGCGCGTACCACTACAACAGCGAGGCGGCGTTCGAGGCCGGTTTCGTGCGGATCAAGAACGCCTGCCTCGGGTTGATCGAGCCCGAGAACCGCCCCAAGTACCGGGCGCAGGTGCAGGCGGGGCATGGCATCTACCTCGACGGTTATATCTATCCGCCCGACTCGAAGTGGTACCTCGACCCGCAGGGTGCCACGCGGGTAAAGCGGTTGGAGGAGAACGTGACCCACGCGCTCGACACGGCCGACCGGTATGTCTGGATCTACGGCGAGCACGCGCGATGGTGGCCACCGGCCCAAGCCGGGGCGAAGGCGCCTCCAACGTGGCCGGAGGCACTCGCCGGGATCGAATCTGCCCTGGCGTCCGCCCGTCACCCTGCGGGGGCGGCCAAGTGACCACCCACCGCCCACGGCGGCGTGCGATCGGTTTTGTCCCCGGCCTGCTCGCGATCGCCCTCGGGTTGACCCGGCCCACCGCCTCGCCCGGCGCGGAGGAGTTGCCCCTCGGCCAGGCAGCCGAAGCGGCACGGTATGTACTCGATGACACCGCGACGCCGGCGGCGACCAGTGTGAGGATGTTCACCGTGGGCTGGGGTGGCAGCGACGCCGCGGCTGGCGAGGGTCACCGATGGCTTTCGTTGCGGGCGACCAAGAACAACGGCCAGGAGTTTGGCCTGTGGCTTTTGACCCAAGGCTACCCGGCCGATGCGGCGGTGGAGACCGGCACGCGGGTGAGCCGCTACCTGGTGCGGAGTGGGAACTCGGCGGCGTTGGAGTTTCAGGACCGAACGACTGGTGGCGCACTGCTGCCTTCCCTGGGGGCCTGGCATTTTCTGCTGCCTCGTCCGGTCGGCGCGGTGCCGCTGTTGGCTCCGGGCGGGGCGTTCCCGCGGGAGGTGGATTTCCTGGGACACCGCTACCACCAGGTGGAAGATGGCACCCCGGTCGCCCTGCCGCCGCCACCGGAGGCGAGAGTTATCCGGCTCCGGCCGGATGCCCTCGTCGGCCTGCCGGGCAACACGCGGCCCGTGACCGAAGGCCGTCGGTACGATGGTTCGGAATACCCGATGCGCCCTCTCACCCGGGAGGATTATCGCGAAATGGCGGAGTCGGGCATGAACTGCCTCCGGGTCGATGCGGGCCAGCGCGCGATGATTGAGGATTTGGCGGCCTTTTATTGGGGGCCGGGCGGCGCGGACCTGCCGTTTCCCGAGAGCCTCTATGACAGCCGCTATCTGGGGCCCGGTATCTTTCTCGACGAGCCGGCGGTTCACACCCGGGATTACGTGATCCGCCCGCGGTTGGCCAAGGAGCCGGCCCTGGCCAGGGGGTTGACCGTGGAGAGCGTGCTGGACGCGTTCCGCCAGACCTTCGATGAAGCCTGCCGCACGGCCGCTCCGACCGTGCTCCTGGCAGGGCTGGCCGCGCGGCAGGATGTGGACCTCGGGGCCATGAAGTTTCCGCAGGCGAACCTCTTCTGCTGGGAGACGATGATCAGCACCGCCGCCTACGAGCTTTCGCACGATCCCTTGGTGCCCGCCGCCCTGGTTCTCGAGCCTCCCGGCCACGTGGGCACACTGCGGACCCTGCCGGAGTTTGACATGGCTTATGGCTGCCAGATCCCGTGCGAGGACCCCAAGTATCTGACGGATATTTTGTTCGGTCTCCTGCGTGGGGGCGCGCGGGCGACCGGCAAAGAATGGGGCGTGAGCATCTACGGGGCGGTGGACCGCGCGGATGCACCGTGGTGGTTCACCCGCGCCTACGATCTCGGCGCCACGCGGTTCTTTATGTGGGACAATTCCGGCATCGCCTGTGTGCCGCACCAGGAGTGCCTCGACCTGGCCCGGCACCTCCGGATGCGCCAGGAGAATGCGCCGCCCAGGGATCTGGCGCGTCTGCGGGAGGCGGCGGAGGTGCTTGTTTTGCTTCCCCCCGGTTACAACCTCGGCCATGTCCACCTCGGGCGGGGGAACTTGTGGGGGTTGCCCGAACTGAACCTCGAGCGGACCAATCGCGTTGGGGTCACGTACCGGGAGGTGATGGGGAACGCTTTTACCGAAATGGAGCGCTGCCTGCGGTTGGGGCTTGGGTTTGATGTGCTGTGGGACCTGCCGGACGGGCGGCATGCCGGCTACCGCGAGATCGTCCGGATCCGCGAGGATGGCAAGGTGGAGGTGGGCGGGACCGGACCTCCCACGGTCTTTGAACATGCCCGTGTTCCCGCACGGCCGGGGGGGCCGGGGCCGGCGCTTTCAGTGAGTCTCTCCTCCGACCACGGAGCCGTTCCCTTGGCGATCAGCGCCGAGGCACAAGTCACGCCCGGGGCCGCGCCGGTCTATTACACCTTGGGCGCTGATGCCCGGGGCGTGTCCCGCAACGTCGCGGTGCTGTGGGAGCTGTATGGTCCGGAGCCGCAGGATTATCGGACGTTGCGCTCCCCGGAGGCGAGGCCGGCAGGGGGCGGCCTGACCTCGTCCACCGGGCTCCGGCTCACCCGGCCCGGCCATTACCGCCTCCGTGCCGCCACCGTCGATCTGGCCGGTCGGAGCGCGGTGCGGTGGACCGGGATCGACGTTACCCCCTAAACCGGGGGATCGCCCCTGGCTGGCAACGCGGACGAGCCTCCGGGGTGGCCGGTGCCGGAGGCTTGTTTTTTGGTCGGGCGGGATCAATCTTCGCGGCATGACACACAACCGGAGAGAGTTCTTGGGGCGGCTTGGGATCGGAGCGGCGGGAGCGGGGCTGCTCTCGTGGGTTCCCGGATGCGCCGGGTTGCCCGGCGGCTTCGCCACGCGGCATTTGCCCCGTGCGACTCCGGCGGGGCAGGGGGTTGATCCCGCGGGAGTGCAGGCCTTCCTGGACGGTGTCGCCCGGGTGAAGATGGAGCTGCACAGCCTCATGCTGGTACGGCACGGCTCCGTGGTGGCCGAGGGGTGGTGGACTCCGTACGGGCCGGAGTTCAACCACTGGATGTATTCGATGAGCAAGAGCTTCACCTCGACCGCGGTCGGGTTGGCCGCCGCGGAGGGGAAGCTCAGCATCGAAGACAAGGTGGTTTCCTTCTTCCCCCAGGATCTTCCTGCGCAGGTGGGTGAAGGCCTCGCCGCGATGCGGGTCAAACACCTCCTGATGATGGCCGCCGGGCATGCCAAGGAGCCAACGACGGAGATGGTGGGCTCGGAGGATTGGGCGCGGGTGTTCCTCGGCTGGCCGGTCGAGCACACGCCGGGGACCACCTTCCTCTACAACAGCGGCGCCACCTACATGTGCAGCGCCATCGTGCAGCGCGTGACCGGCCAGCGGGTGGTGGACTACCTTCGGCCGCGGTTGTTCGAGCCGCTGGGCATTTCGGGGATCGAGTGGGAGACCTGTCCGCGCGGGGTCAATGTCGGCGGCTGGGGGTTGTGCATCCCCACCGAGGGGCTCGCCAAGTTTGGCCAGCTTTACCTCCAGCGCGGGGAATGGCGGGGCCGGCGGATCATTCCGGCCGCCTGGGTGGATGAGGCGACCACCTTCAAGATCCAACAACCCCAGCCGGCGCAGCCCTCGCGTCCGGCGGAGAAAAACGACTGGACGCAGGGTTATTGCTACCAGTTCTGGCGCGCGACCCACCATGCTTTCCGGGGCGACGGGGCGTTCGGCCAGTTTACCCTGGTGCTGCCAGAGAAGGACGCGGTGGTGATCATGACCGCCGAGAGTCACGATCTGCAAGGGCAGCTCGATCTCGTCTGGGAGCACCTCCTGCCCGCCTTGCGGGACCAGCCATTCGCTCCCGTGCCCGGGGCCGAGGAATCACTCGCCGCGCGGCTGGCCGGCCTCACCCTCCCCACGCCCGCTGGCACCGGCTCCTCACCCACCGCCGGCCGGATCGCGGGCCAGGAGTTTCAACTCGAACCGAACGATCTGGGGCTGGTTGCGGTGGTGTTCGATCACGAGGCCGGAGCGTCCCGCATCCGTTTCAAGTCCGCCCAAGGCGACCACGTGGTCGCCTGCGGCACTGGCGGCTGGCAGCGCGGCGAAACCGCCCTGCCCGGCTCACCGCCGCGCCTCGTCTCGGGCGGGGCGTCCCCGGCGGGCACCAAGTTCAAGGTGGCCGCCGCCGCGGCGTGGAAGGACGAAAACACGCTGGAGGCCGTGCTTCGGTATTACGAGACGCCGCACCACGACACGTTGACCTGCCATTTCGACGGATCCTCGGTGAGCGTCGCGTTCGCGAACAGCATCGCGGGCTCCGGTCCATCGGCGAAGGACAAGCGTGGGGTGTTGCGCGGGAAGCTGAAGGCCGGGGCGTAGCGCCAATGCCTTTCGGAAATTCCGCTCCGGCCCGACCCGGCTTGCGTTCCGGCGTTGGGCATTTCAAGCTGTTGCATGCGAACCGGGCCAACCAGAAGGCCCGGTTCGAACTCATGGCACCATGCGAGAAGAGCACCGTCCCCGCGTGCGGGTGACAAGGGGAATGTTCCCCGTGAGGTTGGCGGCGTTGCTTGCCGCCCTCCTCGGCTGTGTGGTTGCGGTCCCAGCCCAAAACCTGATCACCAACGGCAGCTTCACCACGAGCGCGGCGAGCTTTTCGACTTGGCCCGGATATGTCGGCTACGGAGCGAACCCGGCCGGGATCCCCGGTTGGACGCAGACGGCGGGCCCCGCCGGTGGTTACGGCGTCAACGGCGCGCAGACCGCCTCAGCCGCGTTTGGCCCCGCCAACGATGGGGGCAACACCTACCTTTTCATCCAGAACACCGGCAAATCCGTGGCGCAAACGCTGCCCGCAATGGCGGCGAGTACGGCATACACCCTCAACTTCCTGGCCGCGGCGCGCAGTCAGCCCGGCGAGAGCAACGATGCCTTTGTCGTGCTCATCAGCGATGCGAGCAGCGGGTACTTCAGCTCCGGCGCGGTGATGCCGGGGAACGCCGCGTTCCAGCCTTGGAGCTACACCTTCACCACCCCTGCGGTGCTTTCGGGGCCGGCCACGCTCGTGATTTCAAACGCCAGCGCCAGCGGGGATCACACGTTGGATTTCACGCAGCTCTACCTGGGCCGGACGCGCACGACTGGCGTGACCTTCACTTGGGCCAGCCTCGCGGGCGGCAACGCCTCGGGGAGTTGGGCCAACCCGGCGAACTGGTCGGGTGGCCTCCTGCCCGCCACAGCCCTGGACACAGCCAATTTCACCACGCTGGATCTGACGGCGAATTCCGCCATCACGCTCGACGGATATCAGACCGTCAACGCCTTGAAGTTCGCGGATGCGAACACCGGGACGGCCGCCAGTTGGATTCTGAACGCCGGCACGCCTTCGGGCTCCACGCTCACGCTGGCCGGCACCGGCCCTGCCATCACCACCGGCAACCTCGCCTCGGGCCAGGCCGTGGTGATCAATGCGGTCCTTTCCGCCGCGGGCGGCCTCGGCTTGAGCGGTCCGGGGTTCGTGCAGTTGAACGCGGCGAATCTCTGCTCGGGCCGCATCGTCCTGAGCGGAGCCGACACCCACGTTTCCACGGGCAACAACCAGGCGTTCGGCAACGCCACGATCCAGGTGGGCGGCCCGGTAGGGGATGGCCAGATTTGGTTGCAGCCGGCCGGTAACATCACGCTGGCCAACCCGATGGAAATCCGCACGGTCCGGTGGATCATTGATGGCTCGACGGTGAACGGGGTTGCCGCCGGGAGCCTGACCGTGAACGGGAACGTCCTGCTGAACACCGGCCCGGCCAACGTCCGGGACATTTACTGCCAGGCGGCCCTGACGGTGAATGGGAATTTGACGGTCACCCCGGCGGGTAATCCCCTGAACAAGAATGGCGGCTCCCTGCTGACGCTCAATGGGATGAACACCATCGGCGGGGCGTCCTCCGTCAACGCGGGCACCCTGATGGTCAACGGTTCGATCAATGGCGGCACGGGGTTTACGGTTTATTCCGGCGGCACGTTGACTGGCACCGGCGTGCTCTCCGGCCCCGTCGGGGTGGCGAGCGGCGGCACCCTCGCCCCCGGCAACAATGGCAGCGGGACCCTCACCTGCGGCTCGCTGACCGCCTCGCCCGGAGCCTTGCTTAACTTCACCTTTGGCGCTCCGAACGGCCCGTCGAACACCCTGGTCCGCGTCAATGGCAACTTATCTCTGGCGGGGACGCTCAACCTGAGCGACTCGGGAGGCTTTGGCGTCGGCGTTTATACCGGGTTTCAGTACAGCGGATCGCTGTCCCTCAATGGGCTGACGAACGGCTCCATCCCCGGCGGCAAGGCCGTGGTGGTGGATACCAACCTGCCCGGCCTCGTGCGGTTCGATGTGCTGAACGGCAGCTTGAACCCGACTCCCGGCGAGAACCTGCCCATGGACCTGGCCGCCCCGCTTGGCCTGAGCTGGCTGCAAGTGCCGGGTGCGGCGGAGGATGATGTCTATCTGGGCACGGTTTCGAATGCCGTGGCCACCGCCACCACCAACACCCCGGGCCTTTACTTGGGGCGAAATTACGGATTGACGCAGGCCGTGCCGAATCTCCAGCCCAATACCACTTACTATTGGCGGGTGGACGGCGTTGCGGCCGGCGGCCAAATCACGCGAGGCACGGTTTATTCGTTTACCACCGGCGCGCCGATGGTGGACCTGATGGAAGACACCTGGGTCGCCACGGACGCCCTGGGCCGCTCGCTGCCCGGGCTGGCCGAGTGCGGCAGTCCCGTGACCAACCGGCCCGTCGGCATGTTCAATTTCCTCTGGCACGAGGACTACACGTTCGGCTCGGGCACAAACTGGGACGTGTCCGCCTGGATTGGGGCCCACCCGTTCGCGAACCCCCACAATCCCTGGGCGGACAACCCGATCATGCAGACCGCCCTGGCGACCTATTGGTGGGGCCAGCCCGCGCTCGGTTACTACAGCCCCCGCGACCCTTGGGTGCTCCGCCGTCAGATCGCTCTGCTGGTCCACGCCGGCGTGGATGTGCTCATTTTCGACTACAGCAACGCGGTCACCTACGACGCCCAACTCCAGGCCCTGTGCGACATGATCCGCCAGATGCGTTTCGAGGGTTATTCCATCCCGCTCAAGATCGCGTTTCTCACCTACTCCCGGAGCGGTGCCACGGCGACCTACCTCTACAACACGCTCTACGCCCCCGGCAAATGCTCCGACCTCTGGTTTTATTGGCAGGGCAAACCGCTCATCCTCGGCTCGATCAGCGGCAGCGGGGCAGGGGACACCGTGCCTTCCAGCGCCGTGCAGAACTTCTTCACCTGGCGTTATTCCTGGGCTTGGGTTGGGGGCTCCAACACGATCGCCTGGATTGATTCCAGCTCGCCGCAGCAGTACGGCTACTCCACGGCGGCCGACCACCCGGAATCCGTCCCCGTCACCTGCGGCGGTTGGGCGAACGGGAATCTGGGCCACAGCTACGTGAACAACGCCGAGCCGGACCACGATGCCCACGACCTGCCGGTGACCGGGACGCAAGCCCAAGGGCTCTTCTACCGGCAGCAGATGGACTTCGCCCTCAAATACGACCCGCAGTTCATCTACGAGACCGGCTGGAACGAGTGGATTGCCGGGTCCTACGCCTCGCCTTCCGCGTGCGCGGTCAGCCTGCTGGGAGACTGCTGCCCGGCGGGCGGGTACTATTTCGTGGACGAGTACGACGAGGAGTTCAGCCGCGACCTCGAGCCGATGAGGGGCGGCCACACGGACAGTTATTATTTCCAAACCGTCGCCCAAAACCGGCTGCGCAAGGGCGTCCGCCCGGTGCCGCCCGCGAGCCCGCCGCAGACGATCAACCTCGCCGGCGGTTCCGGCCAATGGGACACCGTTGCCCCCACCTATTACGACCCCGCCAACGACACGGTCTGGCGCAACTTCCCCGCCGCCTCCCCGTCACAGATGGGCAGCTACACGAACAACACCGGGCGCAACGACCTGGTCCAAATGAAGGTCGCGCGCGACGCGAACAACTTCTATTTCCTCGCGCAGTGCAGTTCCAATATCACCAGCCACACCGGCTCCAACTGGATGGTGCTGTTTATTGACGCCGATCAAAGCCACCTCAGCGGCTGGGAAGGTTACGACTACGCCGTGAACCTCGGCGGCGTTGGCCCCGCGACCACCACGCTCTGGCAGAACACCTCCCTCACGAACGGCTGGACCTGGACGCCCGTGCGGAGCGACATCGCCTACACGGTCAGCGGCAACCAGCTTATGCTCAGCGTGCCCCGCGCCGCGCTCGGTTTGCCCGCCGATCCCGTCAGCTTTGATTTCCATTGGGCCGACAATTTCCAGACCAATGACGTCGCCGATTTCGGTGTGGACGGCGACAGCGCGCCGGACCGCCGCTTCGATTATCGCTACACGACGACCACGAACGCCGAGGTGACGCTGCTGGCGGATGATTTCGAAAGCGGGAAGCAAAGTGTCTGGGGTGCCACCTGGGCAAACGGCAGCAGTTGGTCACTCACGACCAACAGCCCATACACGGGCAACGAGTGCGCCTTGTGCTCCGGCACCGGGACCCAGAGAAATCTCCTCGCCACGGTGAGCACGGCGGGCTACGGCAGCTTCCGGCTGAACTTCCACTACAAGCTCAACTTGGGCGCGGCCCAGGGCCTGATCCTCTATTATTACGGCGCCAACGGCTGGGTGCCCATTCGCGACCTCGCCCGCAGCGAGTATTATCCGGTGAACCAGTCCTGGTCCTACAACGAAATGACCAACGTCTGGCTCAACTTCACGGACACCCGGTTCAACCGCGGTTCCGAAGCCCAGTTCTTTGCCACCAACTTCGCCTTCCGTATCGACGGCAGCGTGGTGACCTCCGGCCTGAGCGCCTGGGTGGACGCGGTGAGGCTCACGGCGGATACCGCGCCGTCCGCGCCGGTCTTGCCTCAAACCTGGCAGACGCGGGACATCGGCCACTCCGGCAATGTCGGGAGCGTCAGCACGAACAACGGCATATTCACCATCACCGGCTCCGGCCTGGACATCTGGAACTACGGCGACGCGTTCCGGTTCGTTTATCAAACCCGCACCGGCGATGGCACCCTGGCCGCGCGCGTGGTCAGCCAGAGCCCGAGCGACCCGTGGGCGAAGGCGGGGGTGATGATCCGGGAGTTCTCGGACACGGGGGCCCGTCACGGCTTCGCCGCACTGACCCCGGGCAACAACGCCGCCTTTCAATATCGCCCCGTCGCGCTGGGAGCCAGCGCGACCACCTCCTCCGGCTCCGGCCTGACCGCGCCCTATTGGGTTCGTCTCACGCGATCCGGCAATCTGTTCACCAGTTCCGTCTCCTCGAATGGCACCGCCTGGGCCCCGATCGGCTCGACCAACCTGGCCGGGTTCAGCGGCACCGCCCTCTGGGGCCTGGCGGTCTGCGCGCACAACAACACCAGCAACACCACGGCAGTGTTCGACAACGTCTCGGTCGTGCAGCCACCGGCGATCTCCGCCGTGTCCAATCAAATTCTCTGGGCCGGCCAGACCCTCACGCTCACCAACACCCCCGCCAACCCCGACACTCCGCCCCGAACGCTCACCTGGACACTGCTTTCGGCGCCGGCCGGGATGGCACTCGGCTCCGCGACCGGCGTCCTGACCTGGCGGCCGCCCATCGCCCAATCCCCCTCGACGAACCAGATTGCCATCGAAGTGAGCGACAACGGCACCCCGAGTCTCGTCGGCACCCAATCCTTCACCGTCACCGTGTTGCGCCCGCCCGCGCCCCAACTCGTCTCCCCCGGCTTCACCAACGGAGGTTTTGGTTTCTCGGTCAGCGGGATCTCCGGGCCGGACTATGCCCTGTTCGCTTCCACGAACCTGACGAATTGGTCGCTGGTCCAGGATTACGCTTCACCGACGTTGCCCTTTGGGTTCCTGGATCCCTCCGCCAGCAACGCGACCGAACGGTTTTATCGGGTTCAGTTGTTGCCATAGCCAGGGTGGCAGGAGTATGAGCGGCGCACAGGCTGGGCTGCCCCTCGGGGGAAATGCCACACGCCGAATGCCCCAGGGCACGCATCGACGCGGCCCCTCTTATCAGCCCCCGGCTTGGGCTGGGGGTATCCGGACGCGCGTTGCCGCCCCAACTGTTTCAACAGTTTCCCCCTATGCCGACCAGACCGCACGAGCCTCGGCGTGCAGCGCGAGACTAACGCGCCGGCTTGGGGTAAGCATCGCTCAGGTTGGTGAGGCCCTCGTGGTCGTGGGTGAACGAGACCGTGGTGGCGTCGGCGTTGCGGGTGATCCGGACGACAAACAGGCTGTCATAATCGCTCCCGGGCCAGCCAGGGACCTTGGCCGCGTCGCCGCCATACGCTTTGACGAGGTTCTTCACGAACTGGTCCTCCAGCACATGCTCCCAGGCGACGAAAACGGTCGCCTTGTGGTATTTCGATTTGTCGAGTTCCTGCTGCAAGCCGGTGATTTCGAGGTAGCCGAACTTCGTGTTCACCGGCATCCCGCACAGGATCGCGGTGGGCTCGATGGTGGCCAGCGGCCGGACGTAATAGTAGCCGCCGAGTCCATCGACCTTCTCGGTGGGGTTCGGTGCGAAGATGTAGGCCGGCGTCCCGAACTTGGTCAGTAGGACGTCCGGCAGGGCCAGGGCGCGGTTGAGGCCTTTGCAGGTGAGCTGCCCGAGACCGCCGGGCGGTTTCTCGCCGTGGCGGAGGCAGACGATGGTCTCGACGGATGCTCTTCC
>Ga0182030_10002635_pt1 | contig 38186 bp, 31 predicted proteins | sample 812S3MmetaG_FD_121299 | JGI IMG/M metagenome (GOLD analysis project Ga0182030, IMG submission 121299) | Permafrost microbial communities from Stordalen Mire, Sweden - 812S3M metaG (Illumina Assembly) | ecosystem: Environmental > Terrestrial > Soil > Wetlands > Permafrost | place: Sweden...
AGGATGTAGTCGAGCGCGAGCGCGGCTCCCGCGAGGAGCGCCCAGCCCTGGCCGAGGTTCTCCTTCGCCACCGTGTAGGAGCCGCCGCCGTTGGGGTACGCGCGGATGGTCTGGCGGTACGAGAAATACACGATGAGCAGGACCGCGATGATGATCCCGGTGATCGGGACGACGCGCGCGAGCCCTAGGGCGCCGAGCGGCAGGAGCAACGTCAGCGCGGCCTCGGGGCCGTACGCGGCCGAGGAGAGCGCATCGAGACCGAGCACGGCGACGCCCGCGAGCGGTCCGATCTTCTGCTCGTCCTCCTCGGCCGAGGCGAGGCGCCGTCCGAAGATGACGTCCCAGAACGATCGCTTTCGCGGCCCCTCATGAGGGCGATCGCTGACCACGGACACGACCTGCGGATGCGTCCGCATGGGCGGTCGGGCGCGGGGAGGATCGCTCATGGGGCCGGTGCCTTCTCCGGGCGCCAGAGTACTGCGGGGATCACGGTCATCCCGAAAAAGAACGTGTACGCGCGCGTGGAGGGGAAAAACCCCACGTCGCCGCCGAGGTCGGCGACGAGCCAGGAGCGCGACGCGACGCTGAGCGCCACGCGGACCCCGCCGTCGTGAGGCGCGAGCGGAGCGGCGTCCGAGAAGTAGTACCCCTCGACCGCGACGCCGAGACGCTGCACCGGCGAGGCCGAGAGCGCGAGCGCCGTGAAGGCCTGGGTGGCGGGCGCCTGCTCGATACGCCAGGCGTCGACGCCCACGTTCCAATCGATGTGGACGAACCCCACGTCCTTGCTCGCGTACGCCGTGAAGAACACGTCGTCGCTCCGCGGAGCGCCGTCCGCGCGAAACGTCGGGACGCTCGCTTCGGCCGACACGGCGAGCGAAGGCCACGCGTCTCCTTGATCCCGCAGGTGAAGCTTGGGACCGAAGAAGACGTTGTCCACGTACCGGAGCTGCGAGGCCGACGAGGGATCCGTGACGACGGTATAGCCGTTCGAGCCGACCTGGAGCTGCAGGAACCTCGTGAGCGTCTGCTTGAGGAGGAGGGGAAACGAAGCGACGCGACCCTGGTTCGCGGTCGACACCGTGCCGCCCATCTCGGCCTCGAAGGTCCCGGGAGCGACCATGTCGGCCGTGCAGGAGACGGTCGGCCGGCAGGGATGGGCCTGATCCTGGTCGCCTGGCCACGGGGCGAGTAGCGCAAGACCGAGTACAATCACGCCGTGAGCTTAGCTCTCATCTACCCCCCGACGTGCGATCCGACGGCGCCGTACCTCGCGGTACCGATGCTGACGGGGTTTCTCCGGGCGCACGGCGTCGACGTCCTTCCCGTCGACGCCAACGTCGAAGCGTGGGACGCGCTGCTCACCGCGCGCGCGATGAAGCGCGTCTTGCAGCGGCTCGAGGGCCGCCTCACCGCGCTCGATGGGCGGTCGTCGCTCGGCCACGCCGAGCAGCTCGAGTACGCCGCGCTATGGGGCGCGCGCGGCGACGCCCACGCGGCACCGGACGCGGTGGAGGAAGCCAAGCGCGTGATGCGCGATCCGGAGCTGTTCTTCGACGCGCGCGCATACGACGAAGCCGTCCGCGCGATCGAGGGGGCGCAGCGCGCGATCTCCGCCGCGTACCACCCGCTCGCGCTCGACTACACCGCCTATCGCACGCCCTTCGGCCTGACGACGCCGGAGGAGATCGCGCAAGGCAGCCTCGAAGCAGCCTTTCCGTTCCACGACTGGGTCGTCTCCACGCTCGCTCCTCGCCTTCGCAAGGCCGGCGTCTCCACGGTGGGCATCTCCGTGTGCTTTCCGGGCCAGCTTCAGCCGGCGTACGCGTTCGCGCACGTGCTTCGTCGCGTCATGCCCGGGGTGCATCTCACGTGCGGCGGTCCGGGGATGACCCAGATGCTGATCCGGCTCTCCGGCAAGCGTCTGGCACGTGCGCTCGGCCCGTTCGACACCGCCGTCGTCTACGAGGGCGAAGAACCCCTCCTGGGTCTCGTCCGCGCGCTCGAGCAGAAGACGCCGCTTCGCGAGATACCGAACGTCGTCCATCGCGACGCGCTCCACGGCGCTCGGTTCACGCCGGGCCACGGGATGATGGACCTCCGCGGCCTCCCCGCGCCCGACTTCGAAGGTCTTCCGCTCGATCGCTACTTCTCACCCGAGCTCATGCTGCCTTACGACCCCACGCGCGGCTGCTACTGGGGGAAATGCACGTTCTGTCACTACGGCCTCGCCGAGGTCGGGACGGCGAAGTACCGCGAGCGCGATCTCGCGAGCATGGTTTCGCACCTGCGCGCGCTCTCCGGGAAACATCGCACGAAGCGGTTCTACTTTTCCCAGGACTCCGTCGCGCCGAAGACGCTCCTCAAGCTCTCGCACGCGCTCATCGAGGCCGAGCTCGACCTGCGCTGGGCGACGGATCTCAAGCCCGAGAAGTACCTGACGGCCGCGCGCGCGAAGGTTCTGCGTGATGCGGGGGCGGTCGCATGCGCGCTGGGGGTCGAGTCGGCCGATCCACGCGTGCTCGGCCTGATCGACAAGGGGGCGCCCATCGAGGCCGTGTCGGACGTCATCACGCATCTCGCGGACGCGGGCGTCGCGGCCGAGGCGATGTGCTTCACGGATTTCCCCACCGAGACCGCGCGCGAGGCGCGCCGCACGCTCTCGTTCCTCGAGGAGCACGAGGAGCGCCTCGGCGTGTTCATCGTCGGGGAGTTCGGGCTCACGCACGGGGCGCTCGTGGCGCAGTCGCCGGAGAAGTTCGGCATCGACGACGTCTGGCAGCTGGAAGGCGACGAGCTCGGCCTCTCGCTCTTCTACGTGGAGCGCAAGCCGTCGAAGACGGAGCGCCAGCGGCGCACGGTCGAAGAGTCGCTCTCCCGCGTGTCGTCGGGGTGGCTCCTCCGCCCCTATCCGTGGGCCGGCGCCGTCTCGACGACGCACACCATCCTCTATTACGACCGCTTCGGTCCCGGTGTGTTTCGCGCGCTCGCGCGAGCCGGGCAGGAGCCCGGGCCCCGGACGAGGCCTCGCGAAGGAGAGGCACGCTTCGACGTGGCCGCAGCGATGAAGGCGCAAGAGCGTGACCGGTCGATCTGGTCGCAGCTCGTGTACGAGAGGCGCAGGGTCTCGCGCGGTCTCTACGAGGAGCTCTCGGCTCGCGCGGCGCCGCTCCATCCGAAGCGCACCCGGGTGCGCTACGCGGAAGGTGCATGCGTCACGCTCGTCCCGGCTCGCCGGAGGAACACACGGCCGAACGCTCTGGGCTAGGTGTGCTGCTCGACGGCGTCATGGAGTTGCGCTTCTGTGGCGCTCGCGTGCAACTCGGCCCCCTGATGACCTGACGCGTCCGATTAAGCGACTGGCTCCGGCGACGGCGCGATCGTGGACCATCCCGCGGCCGCCGCCGGCCTCAGGGACGGCGCTTGCTCCGCATCGGGGCGGCGCCGATGACCGCGATTCCCTTTCGTCTGACCGCAGTTTCACCGATGCGAAGCCGTCCGTGTTGCGAGTGCGCGACGGAGCTGCGTTTACCTTTCCCTTATGCGAATGGCCTCCGTCTTTACGCCATCCTGATCTGTGAGGCCCTAAATTCATAGGTTGCAGCCGGCTCGACCTTCGAGAATTTCCCCCATGTACGCCAAGTTGCACCGCTATCGATCCGCGAGCAGGGCCCTCGACTCCGGAGGCTCCGAGCCCGCGACTCTTCAAAGTGTCGCGCTCCTCTTCGCGAGGCTCTCTCTCGTCGGGCGGCCGTTGCTCCGCGTGGCTGTCTGTACGGTCCAGGGACTCGATCCCGCGCAAGCACGCCACAGCCTCGCCACCGCGCCCCAGGGTCGTGCGCGTCCGTTCGCCGAATTGGCTGCGTCCCCCTCCAAGCAGGTGGGGCCTCGAAAGCTTCTGGGTCGAATGGTTCGCCCTCCGTTGATCGGCTTCATTCCGGAAACTCTGGCCGCTCTCGTTGAAAGCGCGAGGCAGCATCACGAAAGCGATGATTGCCGGGCATGAGGTCCAAGCTGGTCCGGCACGAGATCCAAGTGCTCCTTCGTGCGGGGCACGGCCCCACAGACGTCGCGGCGCGAGTCGGTGTATCGGTTCGGACAGTTCGCCGTGTGGCCGCGGAGGGCGCGGTCACAAACGCGGACGGCGGAATCGAGCGGCCTGAGCGAAAAGCCGGCCGGCCGTCCAAGGCGACGCCGTTCGCCCCGACGGTCTCCGCGTGGCTCGCAACCGAGCCGAGCTTGTCGACGGAGGAACTACTTCGTCGCGCAATAGACTCCGGCTATTGCGGCCACAAGACCGCGTTCTACGCCCTCGTCGCGGGCGTGCGTCCGCCGCGCCCGACACCCGCCGCACGCTTCGACGGGTTGCCTGGCCAGTTCTCGCAACACGACTTCGGGCAGGTCGACGTTCGTTTCCTCGACGGGCGCACGAAGCGGGTGCGCTTCTTCGCGTCGCGGCTGACGTACTCGCGGTTCGTCGCGGTGACGCTCGTGGACGACGAGCGCACCGAAACGATTGTCCGGTGCCTCGAGCGCCACTTCGTTGCCTTCGGTGGTTTGCCGCTGCTTGCGGTCTTCGATCGACCCAAGGCGACTGCGAAAAGTGGCCCAAAGGGCCGCGACGTGGAAGCGTGGAATTCCACCTTTGCGCAGGCCATCATCCACATCGGCGTCGGAGTCGAGATGCGCGCGCCGCGCGGCTCCCCGGAGCGCTTGGTCGTCTGGGTGAGGAGCGCGTTCTTCAAGCACCGCAGGTTCCGGGACCAGGCCGACCTGGACGCTCAGCTCGACGCGTGGCTCGTCGAGGTGAACACGAAGACACCTTCCAGCAAGACGAACGAGATCCCGGAGATACGACGCCTAGAAGAGCTCGTGCGACTGCGCCCCATCAAGGTCCCTCGATAGAGCTGGCGCGGCGCCTGCCGATCTCGACCGAAGACCTGCCGGTAACGACTTGCCGCCCGACATGGCCAGCGCGAGACGACCCAAGGCAGGAGAGGCCGGCCAGAGTTTCCGGAAAGGGACCGGCCCGAGGCTCCGCAACGCACGCGCTTGTCCACACCTGCAGGAGCAGGCAGGAGCAGGGGCACAACCGTGGCCCCGCAGTTGCATTGGCCGCTCCCACGACGCAGCGACGCATGTTGCTGTCCCAATACCCGCAAGGAGAGAGTGATGAGCAAGGAACCGGCAGCGCAGAACGCGAGCGGCGATGATTTCACCAAGAAGGCGCACAGGAAGGGCAAGAACGAGAAGGCCCAGCACTGGCAATCGTCGAAAGCCAACGGCAGCGGCCACGACCACGGCAACGGAGCATTCTCCAAGAGCAACGGAAACGGCTCATCGGCGCAGAGGAGCGGCGACGGGGCATCCGCGTATGCGCGCGTCGAGTCCATGTTGCCCATCGGTTCGTGGCAGCGGGTTGCAGCTGGCGTCGCGGCGGCCGCAGGCGGCGGGCTGCTTGCTGTCGCAACGCTCGGCATCGGCCCGGCAGCACTCGCCGGTACGGCTGGTTACCTCGCGTACCGCGGCATGACCGAGCGCGATCCGAAAAAGGACCCCATGGTCCGTAACCGCCACGAAGACTGACAGTCCCATCCATCCGACGTCGGGCCCACGGCCGCACTCTCGGCCACACAGGAGACAACCATGAATATGAAATCGGTACTCACACTCGGCGTCGGATTCGTGGGTGGCTGGGCGGCTAGAAGTCTCGCGGACTCCCCTCAGGATGTTGGCGTGAAACTTCTAGAGATTGCGATGAGCGCCAAGCACCGGCTAGGCGCCTGGGCAGCAGTGGAGGGCGAGCGTCTGGAGGATATGCTCGCGGAGGCTCGCTCGCGCTCTGAGCCGGAGGCCTCGGGCGCGAAGGACACCTCGGGCGCGAAGGCGGTGACGAACGGGGCGGGGCACAGGTCCGGGCACAGAGCCCGGACGGTCGACGGTGAAGCGTGAGCCGACATGGCAAAAAGCGTGAGCGCCCAGTGCGCATCGACGAACCACTACGCCTCGTGCACCATCACCCAGGATATCTGCGAATTCAAGCGGACGCGTTCATCGAGGCAGCGGAGGACAGCGCGGTCGTGACCGCGGCGCGGACGGCAGCCGAGAGTAGTCCCGGGTTTGGCTCCTGGTCGTTCCATGCAAGCACAGGAAGCGCTGTCGTGCAGTATCACCCCGGCACTATGGAAGCGGACGATCTCCTCCATCACATCGCGAAGCGGGCAGGGCTGCGGGGCGTCGAACACGCGATAAGCACCGGCAGTCAGATGAATCGCCAGGGGCTGGTGCGTGCGTTTGTCGATACCGTCCAGGACGTCAACCAGGTCGTCGGTCAGTTGACGGGCGAGAGAGCCGATCTGCGGGAGTTGGTGCCGGTCGCGCTCGCCGTAACATCCGTCGTATCCTTCGTGCTCGACGGCGACCGCGGCCGCCTGCCCAACTGGAGCAGCGCCCTCTATCACAGCTATCGCGTCTTCATGCAATGGCACCAACGAGAAGTGCGAACACGCGAGAAAGCGGCCAATGAGGGCGAGGCTGGCGGCGTCTCTTACAAACAGAGCGACAACGCACGATGAACGCCGAGTTGCTGGTCTTTCAGAGCGGCAAGTCCCGAGCCCGTATCACTGGCGCGCGGAACGGTTCAGCCGAGGCGAGAGCGCTCCGCGCGTGGCTGTCCGAGCGGACTGACATCATTCGCTTCGATCAGCGAGCGGGCACGGGTGCGTTCCACGTCGACTACGACGACGGAACTGCTCTCGCCGGCCGATTCATTCGCAGTCTGCGAGACAGACTCCACGCGCTCACGCTCAAAGCGCCGGAGCCGGTCGAGATCAAACCGGTGCACTCGCTTCCAGGGCGTGTTCGCTTACGAGTGACCGGTATCAGCGAACAGCAGATCGCAACTCTTACGATGCTCACCGCCGGACTTCACGGGGTGAAGAAGACGAGCCACCTCCCTGGCGGTCGCACGGCACTCGTGATCTACGACCCCGAAGAGGCAAGCGAACGGCGCATTCTAGAGATCCTGCGGAAGACCGATCCGGCCGATTGGGCCCGCGAATGGCAGAAGCCCACTCCACTTCGGTGGGGCGGAGCCTTGGCGGGCACGTCGACGCTCATCATGTGTATCACTGGCGCGGCCTCCTTCCACTGGCTTGCCGCGGGAATCGCCTTCAACACGCTGCGGCCACTGGGCCGGACCATCGAAGCACTCCGAAAAGGACAGATCGGCATCGATCTCCTCGATGTGGCGGCAACGTTTGCAGCGCTCGCCACGGGTCGCCCGATCACCGCGGCCTTTGTCATCTGGATGGTAGGAGTCGGCGATCTGCTGCTCGACATGTCTGCCATCCACGCGCGCTCCGCGCTCTCGACGTTGATGCAACGCAGGGAGAAGGAGGGGGTTCGCGTTCTTCCCCACGGCAAGACGGAGACGGTGCCAGTGTGCGATCTCCAGGCCGGAGACCTCGTCATCGTCAAACCTGGGCACGGCATCGTCGCCGACGGCAAGGTCGTTTCGGGAGTCGCGGAGGTGGATGAGAGGACGCTCACCGGCGAGTCCCGATTGCCCTCGAAGAAGAAGGGCGATCGGGTGCTGGCATCCACGATGTTGGTCGAAGGCGAGATCGTCTTCGAGGTAGAAAGCTCGGGCAAGAATACCGAGGCCGCGAAGATCGAAAACATCCTGAGCACTGTCGGATCGAAGCCGCTCACGTTGCAGCGCGACGCGCTCGACATTGCGGGCAAGCTCGTTCTTCCTACATTCGGGGTCGCCTTCGTGGCTGCCGCATTGTCTGCCGATGTTACCCGAGCGGTGTCCGTGCTCATCACCGACTTCGGAACCGGCATTCGCGTTGCGGTACCGACGAGCGCGCTGGCCGCCATGGCGCTCGCGGCGCGCCAAGGCGTACTCCTCAAGGGCGCACAGTACCTCGAGCGGCTCTCGAAGACCGACGTCATCATCTTTGATAAGACCGGTACGCTCACGAGCGGCGTTCCGGAAGTGACTGAGGTGGTTACTGCGAGAGGCGTCAAAGAGTCGACCCTCGTCCGGTTGTGCGCCTCCGCAGAGGCGAGGCACGACCATCCTGTCGCGCGCGCACTCAAAGCGTACGCGGAAAAGGAAGGTATTCAACTGGTGGAGCCGGAGCCAGGAAGCGAGGAGTACGCGGTGGGACTGGGACTTTCCGCACGGGTCGACGGCCGGCGAGTACGAGTCGGGCGGGCAGTGTGGATGGAGAGCCAGGGGCTCAAAGTCCGTCGCAAGTTCAAGAAGCACCTGGCCCGACTCCAAATGCAATCCAAGTCGAGCCTTTGCGTTGCCATTGGCGACAAGGTGGTGGGACTGGTCGCCTACTCCGACGGCACTCGCCCTGAGAGCGCTGGGACTGTCCGACGGTTGCGGGCCGACGGCCGGCGAAAGGTCGTGCTTCTATCAGGCGACAGCCCGGAAGTCGTGAAGAATGTGGCACGCACTGTCGGAATCGACGAGGCGGTGGGAGGCCTCCTTCCGGAACAGAAAGCGGACTATGTGAGAAAACTTCGTGAGGCGGGCAGCGTCGTCACCATGGTGGGCGACGGCATCAACGATGCGCCCGCCTTGGCGTCAGCGGATGTCGGAGTGTCCTTTGCGGGCAGCACAGACGTCGCGCTCGAGACCGCCGACGTCGTCTTGCTCGACGGCGGCCTGTCCCGACTGGAATTGGCATTCCAGCTCAGCGACGAAGCCATGTCCGACGTGCGGCTGAATCTGGGGATCATCTGTCTGCCAAACGCCGTCGCCATCGCGCTGGGTGCACTGGGGCTCATCAATCCGCCCGTTGCCGCGATCATCAACAATGGGGCAACGATCTTGGCTGTGCTGGTGGGGACGGTTCCGCTTCTCAGGAGATCGTGGCCTCGAGGCGGCGCTGAGAGCTCGCAGAGCAGAGCCACCCCGGCGACTCCCCATGGGCGCCATGCGTCCGCGACGCCCCGCAAACTTCGGGGTCCACCGCGGCTCCTGGCCGCGGTACCGGGCGAGAGAGGATAAAGGCAATGCCGCTGCCTGCAATGACGGTGTTTCGCATCTTCTTGCTCTTGGCGTCGCTTCCCGGCACCAAGAAGCACGTCGTGCGCCTCGTGAAAGGGGGGCGCGACTGGTGGTCGGGAAGACGGATCGCGGTGATCGGACCCGTGGCCAGTGGGAAAGACAGCTTTCTGGCACGACTGCGGGACAGAGAAATTCCAGAGGAACATGTAAATTCCTCGATGAGCGAAAAGATTAAGTCTTTCCGGGTGAATATGGCCCTTTCGCCGCGTCGAGCCATCGATATCACTTGCAAGGGCGTGATCAATACTGGAGGCGAAAGTGACTACCGCGACGCGCCATCAGGGTGGCTTTCCGTATGTAAGGACGCCGACGTGGTATTTTACGTGATGACCATCACCGATCTATCAAATTAAGCGGTTTCTCAAGGGCCGGCGAGTTCGACAAGACCTCGACTGGCTCATGACGGCAATGCCACATCTCAAACGTAGCGCGCTCATTCACATCTTGGTCAACAAGGTCGATGAGGAAATTGAGAGTCACGTCGACTATCGAGCTTTGCGGATAAAGGTGGGTACGGAGCTTCGCGCCCTCGAGCGGACAGTCAAGAATGTGCTGCACCCGTATGAGGCGAGATACACCGGCGCAACCCTGATCTCGATGCAAAACAAGCAGATCTACACGCTGGCGATCAACGACGCCCTTCGCTCGGTCTACTCTGCGTTCCACGGGAACATGAAGCGTAGGAAGGCCGCGTGATCGGCGTGTAGGTACTCGTAAGCTCCATCGCGCATCAAGCTGCCGCGGATGCCCGGCTTCCATCACGCTTCCCCCAAGCCGTTACGCCGAGACTGCTGGCCCGGCGGCTCGACGTCGTCCAGATCGTCGTCGGTCGGGTCGCGCGCTCGGGCAAGCAGCGGTGCGTCGGTTGGCACGCCGAGGTGCGCGAGGATGCGGCGCACGGTCTCACGCTCGGTGATGACGGCGACTGACGCGCAGCCCGCCGTGACACTTCGTGCATTCGAGAACGTCGGCGGCGAAGCTGCGGCGCAGCCGGCAGCGCTCCGTCCGAAGCACCCTGGTGCGCTACGCGGAAGGTGCGTGCGTCACGCTCGTCCCGGCTCGCCGTAGGAACGTAGGAACACACGGCCCAACGCCCTGGGCGTGATGTGCGTGCGCTCATCTTGATTCTTTCTTAACGCGCCGGGGGACAACCTTGATCCTTTCTTGACGCAGCGCGCGTTACTTGAAAGGGCATGGGCCGGTTCAATGGTTTCATGGTCGGCATCGCCGCGGCGTTCGCGGGCGCCTCGGTCGGGTGTGGAGCCCACGCGGACACGAGCCCCGTGAAGGCGGCAGCTCTCTCGCCCATCGCGACGTCCGACCGTGCCGGTGACCTGTGCGCCGGTCTCTCCGAGGTCGAGCAGGAGCGTCCCTCGTTCCTTCGTCCGGACGGCATCGAATCCGTGCGCCCGGTGACGGCGGAGCGCGCTGACGTGAAGTTCGCGGTCCCCGAGCTGCGGGGCGCCGAGATCGTCCTTCGCCCCAGCACGAGCGTGACCAAGCACTGGGTCGTCCGGGTGCTGCGTTGCCACCTGGCCGATCCGGTGGCGGTCGCGCTTTGGGGACGATTCGAGGACCCGCTCGTCGTCGGCGCACCCGCCGTGTCGCTCGACGACACGAGCGACCGCGTCATCCTGCGGATTGCCGGCCGCGATGGTGCGCAGGGAGAGGAGATCCTGAGGCGGGCCCAGCAGCTCAACCGCAGCGAGTGACGAGGTGACCGGCGTCATTGCGGGCCCCTGCCCCCGAGGGGTAGTGTTTCCGTAACGTTCGCAGGTGCGTCGGCATGGTACCGCCCTTGCACTACGCCGTCGTCACGGAGGTGCACCATGAGCCAAGCTCGTCTCGGGTTGTTCGTGTTCGGTCTCGCGTGTCTTGCGACCGCCTGCACCGAGCGGATGGCGCCCACGGCCAAGGCGGCCAGGGTGGAACAGATGCAATGCGACCACTCGCCATCGGGCGGCGGTGACGTGGCCGTGCTCCAGCGAGCGACCGTGCTGAACGCCGGCCCGCTTTATTCGCACGTGATCACAGGCAAGAACGGCAGCGAGGACCGCGTCACGGGCGCCAAGCTGATCGTGCGCGCGCCCGAGGGCGTGTCGGCCGAGAGGCTCACGCGCGCGCTGCAGTGCCACAGCGCGCAGGTGCTCCTAGGGCAGGTGGATGCCTCACGCTTCGCCGACGATCCCTACTGGCTGCCCGACGCGTGGCTCGACATCGACGTGAAGCCGGAGAACGGCAACTTCGTCGTCGTGGTACGCGCCGACAACGTCCCGGACGGGCTCCACGTCCTGCACCGCGCGACGGCGTTCGCCGATACGCACCCCACGATGATCGATCCCTGAGCCTCAGCCTCAGCGGCTGCGGACATTCGGGGGAAACAAGGGCGAAACTGGCCGAGAGCCATGCTCCCGGCCATGGGACGTCCGTGGCTCGCCGCCGTTCTCGCCCGTCGGCCTCGCACACTCGATCTCGGCCCGCTCGACGGCGTGTCCGTCGGCAGGGGTGCCACGCGTTCAACCTGAAGACCGGCGCCTGCGTCGGGGGCTGAGGGGCGCCTCTCGCGTGCATTTCCTGCGCGGGACTGCAGAGTTTTCCGCGAGTTTCGTCTTGATCAAATCTTGATGCGGCGAGCCTCCGTCTTTACGGCGCCTTAATCTGCCGCCCCGTAGATTGCGGCCCACCACGCTGCCGCAGTGGCCCATGCCCTGCAAACGCGTGAGTCCCCGCACTTCGGAGATCGCCCCCATGACTCGCGTCCGCCGTCACGGCTTCACCGCCTCGATCCTCGCAGCGCTGCTCGCTCCGGCAGTCGCGCATGCGCAGGCCGAGCCCCCGCCGCCGCCGGCTGCTCCGTCCGCCCCTCTCCCCGTGCCCCCGCCCCCTGTACCCGCGCCGGTCGTGGCACCGGTGCCGGCGCCTCCCGCACCGCCCTCCCCTACCCCGTCCGCGCCTGCCGCGGCGCCGGCCGAGGAGAAGCCCAGCGAGCCCTTCGCCTACGGTGACTTCACGTGGCTCAACGGCTCGAACCGCGCCCACAAGGCGGTGCTCGACACGCCGTACTTCACGCCGGAGTTCCTCGTCGACGTCAACTACACGGCCTCGCAGAACGCGCCCATCGACAACACGGTCGTCGGCTCGACGGCGCTCTCGCGCAACAACGAGATCACGCTCGCCTTCCTCGGCTTCGGCGGCGACTTCCACTACGAGCACGCGCGCGGGCGCCTCATGACGCAGTACGGAGTGCGCTCGACGCTCGTGCCCCGCAACGACGGGAGCACGATGCGCGGCCAGTTCGACCTGCAGACGGCCCTCCGTTACGTCAGCGAGGCCTACGGCGGCTACCACTGGGACGCGATGCACGGCATCAACCTCGACGCCGGCATCTTCATGTCCTACGTCGGCCTCTTCTCGTACGACAACTTCGAGAACTGGATGTACCTGCCGTCGTTCACGTCGGACAACACGCCTTGGTTCTTCAACGGCCTGCGGCTCCAGATGTTCACGAGCGACAAGCTCAAGATCGAGCCGTGGCTCATCAACGGCTGGCAGACGTACGGCAAGTTCAACGAGATGCCCGGCTTCGGCGCGCAGATCCTCTGGCGCCCGGTCGAGACGGTCTCGGTGCTGTCCAACGACTACGTCGGCTGGGACACGCAGGACAACCCCGGACGGATGCGGTTCCACAGCGACAACAGCGTCGAGGTCCGCTACTTCCAGGACACCACGCGGCACTTCCTCAACCGTGCCGCGTTCTCGATCACGGCCGACATCGGCGGCGAGCAGGGGGACGGCGTGACACCGTTCAGCAGCCACCACGACCCGAGCGGCACGGGCGCCGCGTGCACGATCACGACCCCGTGCGAGCAGCACTTTCTCAGCTGGATGGCCTACAACCGCACCTGGCTGTTCGACAGCCTCGCCTTCACGTTTGGCGGCGGCATGATGAACAACCCCGGCCGGTACCTCGTCCTCGCGCCGACGGGCGTCGCCTCGCCGTTCCAGCCGCTGAGCATCCAGGGCGTCGAGTACAACCAGCCCGGCCAGCAGTACTTCAGCCTCAACCCGGGCACGACGTTCAACGCTTTCGACTACGAAGCGGGCTTCCAGTACATGCCAAACGAGCTCATTACCTACGACCTCGAGTACAACCATCGCCAGGCCGACACGAACTACTTCGCGGGCCACGGCGGTGTGACCTCACCCGACGGTTACACGACGACGGCGCTGCCGCCCGGCTGGCGCCCCGATCTCGTCAAGAGCGACTCGCGCATCATCGCGGCCATGTTGCTGCGCTTCTAGGAAACCAGAGCCATGAACACGACACAGTCACGAATCGGAATCGCTCTCGCCGTCCTGGCCGGCGCGCTCGCCCTCGGAGGTGGAGGCGGGTGCAACGTCGGCAACGAAGGCGAGCGCTGCAACCCACACCTCAGCCACGACGAGTGTGGCGCGGGGCTCTCGTGCCAGCAGCCCAGCGACTGCCCGGAGAACTACTGCTGCCCGACGTCGAGCACCAGCAGCAACGCGTACTGCCAGCCCGGATGCAACGGAGGGCAGGCCTCGATCTGCGCGGCCGGCGGAGACGCCGACTGTCCCTCCGAAGGCGGCGACGACGCCGGCGATGAGCCGACCAGCGACGCGGCGTCGGGGGACGGGGGAGCGGGCTGAATCGCGCTCGGTGCGCAGAGCCGCGTCGCTGTCAGATGACGCCCTCGGCGCGCAGCTGGCTGGAGCGGATCGGCGTGTAGACGGGCGGTGCGCCGAGCTGGAGGCGCGCGCGAACCTCTTCGAGCGGGAGCGGCAGCAGCGACTCCCATTCCTGCGCCGGGAGCCAGGCGGCGGCTCGCCCACGCCGGAAGCCGTCTCGGATCACCGCGGTCTCCATGCGTCCGAACCCCTTCAGGAGCGCCGCCACGACGATGAACGCCACGCCGGTGTTCCAGTGCTGGGCGAGGGTGAAAGCCAGGAGCGACGCCTCCCCCAGCACGTCTCCCTTGAATCCGGTCGCGGCGTGCCAGAGGTCGTGCGTGTCGCGCATCCGCTGGTTCAGGAACGCGAAGGCCCCCGTGCGCGGCGTGATCCCCTGGCTGGCGCTCTTGATCCCCTCGGGGGTGATGCCTTCGCTCTCCACGAAGGCGAGGTACGCGCGACCGAAGGACCCCTCGGGGAGCGCTCTCAGCGTCGGTCGGTCCGCGAGGATGGGCAGGATGTCCGGTCGATCGCGGAGCAGACGCGTGCCGCTCTCGGTCCGCCGGAACGCGAAGAGGAGCCGGTGTGGCGCCGTGCCCGAGATGGAGTCGATGAGCGTGAAGACCTGCGGCAGATCGTCCGGGTCGCGCAGGAGCACGGCCAAGGCGCGACCCGCGCGCAGCAAGTCGAAGCGGGGAAGCACGAGAGCGTCGATCATGGGAACCAGCCTCTCCGTTCGCTGACAATATTGTAGGTAGCGCTGCCTACAGGATTGTCAACAGTCGTGGTACATGAAAAGAGCACCATGCGGCGCAAGCCCAGGACGAAGGCTCCGCCGCCCCCTCCCCCGCCTCGCAAGCGGCGCACGGCGGAGGACGCGCGGACGGCGATCCTCGACGCCGCCGAGCAGCGGCTGGTCGCTTCGGGGCCGGCAGGGATCCGGCTGCAGGAGGTCGCCGCCGACGTCGGGCTCTCGCACCCCACGGTGCTCCACCACTTCGGCAGCCGCGAGGGGCTCGTCGAGGCGGTGGTCGCCCGCGCGCTCGACTCGCTGCATACCCGGTTGCTCGAAGCCGTCCGCGCGTCACCCCAGGGCGCCGACCAGCTGACGACCCTCCTCGACGGCTGTTTCGAAGCGCTCGCGGACCACGGGCACGGGCGCGCGTTCCTGTGGCTCGCCCTCTCCGGCTACGCGCCGACGATGGAGGCGCTCCGGGTGCGCGCGCTCGCCGAGGCGGTGCACGCCGTTCGCTGCGAGCACAGGCGTGGCGAGGACCCGATGCCCACGTTCGAGGATACGTACTTCACGGTTCTCCTGCCGGCGCTGGCGCTCCTCGCCATGTCGGTGACCGGACGCCCCGGGCACGACGGGGAGGCGGACGACGAGGTCTGCGGCGCGCCCCGGTTCCGGGCGTGGCTGGCGCGACGGATCCACGAGCACCTCGAGAAGGGGTGACGGGCTTCTCTCTTATGACCTGGCGAAGCGGAACCGTACCCCAGTGAGGTGAAGATTCCCTGGCGTACGCATGGGCTGAGGGCCAAGCTCGTGGCGAGCTTCGTCGCCCTCAGCGTGACCATCACGCTCGCGAGCATCGCCGCCGGCCAGTACGTCCACTCGCAGGCCGACGAGCGGCGAGCGCGGCACGCGGTCGTGCTGCGCGCAGCCGGCGAGATCTCCGCCCTCGCCAGCTCGGCCGACGAAGAGGGCTTCTCCTTCGTGGTCGCAGGAGACCCGGTGGAGCGCGCGCTCACGCTCGAGAAGCTGGACGGCGCGCAGATCGCAGCCCGTGACCTCGCCAGCAATCCCACGCTCTCGGAAGGAGAGGGCGAGTCGCTCCGGCGCGTCACCGTCAGCCTGGCCCGTCTCCGCGAGGCGGCGGTCAACATGTTCGACGACTTCGAGCGGGACCACGCGGTTCCCCCGCAGCGCTACGACGCGTACGACCAGGCCATCGACGGCGCCTCGGAAGCCATCGCGGCGCTCGACCGAGCAACCCTCGACGAAGGCGTCCGGGGTCGAGAGTCGAGCCGCCGTACATCCAACGTCCTCACCGCGGCGATCGGGTTGCTGGCGCTGATCGGGGCCGTCCTCGGCGGAAGCCTCATCGCCAGGCGCATCGCAAGGCCGCTCGTCGCGCTCCGGAACGCGGCGATTGCTTTCGGCGCGGGTCGGATCGACGTCGTCGTCGCTCCAAAGTCTGCAGACGAGGTGGGAGAGCTCGCGAGCGCATTCGAGCGGATGGCGATCGAGAGAAAGCACCTCGAAGCCCGGCTGGTGATCGCAGAGAAGCTGGAAGCGCTGGGACGGGTCGCGGGCAGCGTGGCGCACGACTTCAACAACGTCCTCGGAGCCGTTCTCTCGTGCAGCGAGCTCGCCCTCGAGGTGGTGGGAGACGACCACGCGGTCTCGCCCGATCTCCGCGACATCGCCGATGCGGTCCGCCGGGGGGCGAACCTCACCCGGCAGCTGCTCGCATTCAGCAAACCTGAAGCCGCGAGCCCGAGGATCCTCTCCGTCAACGCGGCGCTCCGGTCGATCGAACCGATGCTCGCGCGGTTGACCGGCGCACAGGTGAAGGTGCACCTCACGCTGGATCCGCGGGGTCCGCTCGTTCGCGTCGATGCGACGCAGCTCGACCAGGTGCTCATGAACCTCGTCGTGAACGCGCGGGACGCGACGCCGCGTGGCGGCGAGGTGGAGATCCGCACGTCCACTTTGGAGCTCGAGCAACCGATGACGATGACGACGGGGAGGCTCGGCGCGGGCCCCTATGTCCTCGTCGAGGTGCGCGACCAGGGTACCGGCATGGACGAAGCGACGATGGCGAGGCTGTTCGAGCCATTCTTCACGACCAAGGAACCAGGCAAAGGCACCGGGCTCGGCCTCGCCACGGTCCTGCGCGTCATCTTGCAGGCGGGAGGCGCCGTGGCCCTGGAGAGCGCTCTCGGGCACGGGACGACGTTCCGCGTGTACCTGCCGCTCGCCGAGCAACGAACCGCGCCTCCCGGACCGGCCGGCCAGCATCGGACGTGCTCCACGCCGGCGCTCGCGGCGGGTCACTCGTGAGAATGCTGCATCGCCATCCGACGGCACACCGAGGCCTTCGTCGACTTTCGCCACCGGTACTGGTTCGCGGAAGTGACGCACAAGCCGCTGGGAAGCGCACCCGGCGCACACGTCTTGTCCTGGGCCCACCCCGTCGCCGCGGTGAGCGCGACGGCGAGGGGCGACAGGCGGAAGGCAACCATCAGCCGTTTCAGAGTACACGAAGCCGTGAAGCGTCGGTGTTTCGGTTAGAGTCGTGCTGTGCGCGTGCGCTCGGTCGCCCTGCTGGCCGTGGTGATGCTCGGAGCGGGGGACGCTCGTGCACAGGGCAACGCGCTCTCCGCACCCACGGGGGGTCGCTCCGCGCTCATGGGCAACACCGGGGTGGCCCTCGCGCGCGATGGCTCCGCCCCCTTTCTCAACCCGGCGACCATCGTCCGCATCAACGACAACTCGCTCGCGTTCTCGGTCAACTTCTACACGTTCGGGGCGACGTCGTTCGTCGGCTGGCACCAGCCGGCGCCCGTGGACACGTCGCAGTTCGGCAACGTCGCGCTCGGCAGTACGTCGATCTCGACGAACGGCTTTCGCATCCTTCCGTCGACGCTGTGCCTCTTCTTCACGGTCCGGGGCGTGACGGCGGAGGGCTCGAACGACGGCGGACTGCACCGCGGGCGCCAGAAGCTGGCCGTCTGTTTCGGAAGCACGGAGTTCGAGGACGTCCTCCTGCCCGCGCTGGCGTTCCAGGGAAACACCCCGCCGGGGACGACGGCGCAGACCCAGTCCATCGCGCGGACGTGGAACCGATTCCAGGCCGGACCGACCTACAGCATCTCGCTGAGCGACGACTTTGCCGTCGGCCTGTCGCTGCACGGGGTCTACACCACCGAATCGTTCGTGCTCGACAGCGGCAGCATCACGTCCGCGCAGGGAGGAGGCGCCGTTCAATCGTCGCTCGACGCGGCCGGCTCGGGGCACGCGTTCGACCTCGCAGCGATCCTCGGGGCCGCCTACCACCGGGGGAGTGTCACCCTCGGAGCGAGTGCCCAGTTTCCCGCACTGCACGTCTTCGGCACTTACAACGGCACGCTGCACAGCGACTACAGCCTCGCGGGTACCGACAATGCGACGCTCAGCAGTGGCTCGGGGAGCTTCACCGCGTCGCCTCCCATGCGCTTCGCTCTCGGCGCGGGAGCGGAGTGGCAGCGCCTCGTCGTCGAGCTCGACGAATCGTTCCAGCTCCCGCTGTCGTCGATCTCGTCGTTCGTGAACGGGTCGACGACGAGCCTCACAGGAACGACGGCAACCGCGACGCCCTTCAGCTCCGTCTACTCCACCCAGGAGCATCCTGCGTGGAACACCTCCCTCGGAGCGGAATACTTCGTCTCCAAGAGCTTCAGCCTCATCGGCGGCGCCTCGACCAGCTTGACCACGCTGCCCGCGCTGTCGCCGACGATGTCCGTAGGGAACCTGGTGCAGGCGCGCTCGAGCTCGGCGTCGGCGTCGCTCGGCATCGGATCGTACGGTGCGGGCGCCGATCTGCTCATCGGCGCTCAGCTCGGCTACGCGTGGGGACAGTCGATGGCCGTCAATCCGTACGTCTTGCCGAACGACTTGGCCGTCGTCGACACGCGGGCGTACACGGTGATGCTCATCCTGGCCGGAGCGACCGACCTTCGCGCCATCGGGCGAGCCGTGGAGAAGGTGCAGAACGCCGTGACCAGCGGCAATCCCGAGTTGCCGCCCGTGGACCCAAAGCACCCGGGGCCGGGGCCGCAGCCGCCGAGCCGCGAACTTCCGCGATCGGGGCCGTCGGATCCGCGCAACGAGAAGGACCCGGACACTGGAAAGCCCACGCCGAAGAACGCGCCACTGCCCGATGGGGGCAGCCCGCCACAGGAGCCGCCCAGTCTGCCGAACGCGCCGATCGATCCGCACAATCGGTCGTTTCCCCCGAAGTGACCCGACATCCGGGTATCGTGGTGCCGAGGAGCGGAATGGCCCTGCTCGGAGTCGCTTGCCCTCGTCCGATGGTCGCCGCCCTGGCCTGCGCCGGGCTCATCGCCCTGGCCTGCGGACATGGTAACGCGAGCCAATCCAGCACACCCGATGGGGGCTCCGACGCAGGTGGGCTCTCGCCCGATGGGAGCTCCGGCCACGACGGCAGCGGCAACGGCGACGGGAGCAGTCCCCCTCCACCCCACGACGGCGGCCCCCCCGCGATGGTCACGGCGTGCTCGACCCTCCAGGCGCTGCCGGTCCGCACGCCGACCTATTACGTCGACTTCGGAGCGGGCAGTGACACGGCCGATGGCAAGTCGAAGACCACCGCGTTCCAGCACGCTCCGGGCGATGCCAACGCCACGGGCACGGCGCAATCGACGGCGCTCGTCCCCGGCGACGTGGTGCTTCTCGAGGGCGGCGTCGTCTACGAAGGCACCATCACGGTGACGGCCAGTGGCACGTCGACCCAGCCAATCGTGCTCGAGGGTGGCCCGCAAGAGGGCTGGGGCTCCGGCATGGCCATCGTCGACGGCCAGAATACGCGCTCGCTCGGCATCGGCGTGCAGGGCGCCTCGTACGTGATCGTCGAAGGCTTCGAGGTCCGGAGCTTCGACAAGACCCAGGGCTCGACGGGGATCAGCGTCGACGGGGGCAGCAACGACGAGATCGTGGGGAACGTGCTCCACGACATCTACTACGCGACCGATCCGACCCCCGGCGACACGAGCTGGGAGCAGCAGCGCGGTACGGGAATCTCCGTCAACAACTCGTCCGGATCGAACGTGTACGCGAACTCGGTGCGCGACTGCGGCAACGCGGGCATCTCACTCTCGGCCGACGCCGCGAGCGTCACCGGCGGCACGACGGCGTGCAACGAGGTGACGAACATGAACTGGGGCATCGTCGTCGCCCTCGGCGACAGCACGGCCGGCACCCACATCGAAGGGCTGACCATCGCGCACAACTACATCCACGATTTCGACCAGTACGTCGTGTGCGACGCATGGCACCGCGACGGCATCTTCGTCTTCGCGCGGCCGGACGACGGCACGCTGACGATCGACGACATCGAAATCGCCGACAACTATTTCGAGGACACGCTGTCGAAGGACTTCGGGTCGACGGCGTGGATCTACATCGAATACGTGTGCCGGGGCTTCCACGTCCATCACAACATCCTGACGAACACGAGCGACACGAGCGTCGTCTTCCTGAACGCGGGCCCGGCCGAGAGCCCCGGCAGCGGCACGGGCGTGGAGGAGCTGAGCCTCGTGGGAGCCCAGGGGCAGGGCTTCGAGAAGCACGGGTACGCCGCGGATCCGATCTGGTCCGTGCCGTTCGCGAGCATCTCGTCGGATCCGAGCGGGTTCAGCCGAAGACGGGGTCCGTGGCGATCGATGACGGCGAAGTGCTCACGTACACGCAGGACTACGCAGGGACGGCGATTCCGCAGGGCAAGGGCCCTGACATCGGGGCGTACGAGCAGTAGGGCCGGCCCACGTCTGGCCTCGGGCTCATGGCCGCGCCAGCTGGGCGGCAACCGTCGTCAGGAAGTCCTGATAGGCCATCGGCTTGGCGATGTAGCCATCGCAGCCGGCGGCTCGAATGCGCTCTTCGTCGCCCTTCATCGCGAGCGCAGTGAGCGCGATCACCGGAATGGCGCGGGTCGCTTCATCCCCCTTGAGTATCCGCGTGGCCTGCAGGCCGTCCATGCCGGGGAGCTGGATGTCCATCAAGATGAGGGACGGTTGCTCCTCCCGCGCGAGCTTCAGACCGACCTCCGCGTCCGCCGCCTTGAGCACGGTGTGACCCGCGGATTCCAGCAGGAAGACCGCCAGCGTCATGTTGGTGGGATTGTCTTCGACGACGAGGACCTTGGCCATGTCAGTTCTCCAGCTGGCGGCCCGAGAAGGCCCGGCGGACTTCGTTCTTGAAGCGGTCGCGGTCAAACTCGTCCTTGGCTATGATCGCCGTGACGGAGCCGGCCAGCTTGACGCGGTCCTGCTCGGAGAGCTCCTTGGCGGTGACCACCACGATGGGAATGCCGGCCGTCTCCCGTCGCCGGTGGAGCGCGGCCACCACGTCGAAGCCGTTCACGTCCGGCATCATCAGATCGAGCACGATGAGGTCCGGCAGCTCGCGCCGCGCCGTGTCGATGGCCTCCTGGCCCCCGTAGGCGCGGAGCACGGTGCTGACCAGGCCCAGCATGCGGACGGCGACGAGCTCCACTGCCTTCGGATCGTCATCCACCACGAGGACCTTCAGGCTCCGGCCCGCCGAGACGGGAAAGAGGCCGAGCTCGACCAGAGTCTCGTAGAGCTCTTGCCGGGAGAGGGGCTTCTGCAGGATGGCCGCGGCGCCGAGGGCGAACCCCTTGTTCATGTCGGCCACGATCGAAACGATGACGACCGGGATGCGGGACAACGCGGGCACCCGCTTGATGCGTTCCAGAAACTCCCAGCCGTCCATGTTGGGTAGCATGATGTCCAGGGTGATGAGCGAGAGCGGCTGCTGCACGGCGATGGTGAGCGCCGCCTCGGCGGAGGACGCGTGCAGGACCTTGAAACCCTCCGACTCGAGCTGAAGCCGGATGAGCTCCGCAGCCTTGAAGTCGTCCTCGACCACGAGCGCCGTGGCCACCCCTGGGCGCGCCAAGAGGCGGGGGGCCGCAGGCACCTTGGCCGCCGCCGCGACCACCGCTTGCTCCGTCGCCCGGAGCGGCAGCCAGACCGTGAAGCAAGAGCCTTCGTCGACGGCGCTCTGCACGGCCACCGAACCGCCGTGCAGCTCGGCGAGCAGCTTCACCAGGGCCAGACCAAGCCCTGTGCCTTCGAACTTGCGCGCGAGGCCGCCGTCGATCTGACTGAACGGCTTGAACAGCTGCTCCAGCCCCACCGGCGTGATGCCGATCCCGTTGTCGGTGACGGCGATCTCTAAGAATTCCGTGAACGCGTTGTCGGCCAGCGGCAGGCTCCGGGCCGCCCACGAGCCTGACAGGACGCCCACCTCGGCCCGGGGAACGCGGCGGGCGCGCAGGGTCACCTGGCCGCCGTCGACGGTGAACTTCACCGCATTCGACAGCAGGTTGTAGACGATCTGCTTGACCTTGCGCGCGTCGACCTGGGTCGACGTGAGCTCGTCGGAGACCTCCATGTTCAGGCGAATGTGCCGGAGCGCGGCCTTCTCCCGGATGATGGAGAGGCTGTTCGCGAAGAGCGAGGTCACCTCGACCGGCTCGAGGTCGAGGAGCATCTTGCCGGCCTCCACCTTCGATAGATCGAGGATGTCGTTGATGAGGGACAAGAGGTGCTTGCCGCTGCTGAAGATGTCGCCGATGAACCCTCGCTGCTGATCGCTCAGATCGCCAATCAGACCGTCCTTTAGCACTTCGGAGAAACCGATGATGGCGTTCAGCGGCGTCCTCAGCTCGTGCGACATGTTGGCGAGGAACTCGGACTTCATCCGGCTCGCGTCCTCCAGCTCGATGTTCTTCTGCTGCAACGTCTGCTCGAAGCGCCTCAGCTCGGTCATGTCGCGCGCCGCCGCGAACACCCCTTGCAGCCGGCGGTCACGGTCGTGGAACGTGGTCGCGTTGTAGCTGACCACCGTGAGCTGGCCGTTCCTGGCGCGCGCGGTCAGCTCGTAGTTCGTGACCTTGGCCTCGGTCAGCACGCGGTTGATACCTGCCTCGGCGCGGGCCGGATCCGTGAAGTAGTTCTTGAACGGGGCTCCGATGAGCTCATCGCGCGTGCACCCGGTCAGGGCCTCCGTCTGCTTGTTGACATCCGTGATGATGCCGCGCGGGTCGGTGGCCATCAGCGCGTCGATGTTGGATTCGATGAGCGAGCGCGTGTAAAAGTGCTGGTCGCGTAGCTTCTGGTCGAGCTTGGTCCGCTCCTCCTCGCCCTGCTTGCGGGCCGTGTTGTCCGTGCCGATGAGCAGATACCCGATGATGGCGTTCTGCGCGTCGCGTAGCGCCGTCACCGACACCACTGCCGGGAACCGGCTTCCGTCCTTGCGGATGTACGTCAGCTCGTAGATGTCCTCGATCCCGCGCGAAGCCTTGAACACCAGCGCCTCGAAGCCCGGCGTGATCGGCGTTCCCAGCTCGACGCTCAGCGCTCTCGCCCGCGCCAGCACCTCGTCGGGATCGGAGAGATCCGCCGGCGTGTTCTTGTTCATCACCTCGGCGGCCGTGTACCCGAGCATCCGCTCGGCGCCGACGTTGAAGATCTGGATGACGCCCTTCGCGTCCGTGGCGATACTCGAAAAGTTCGCGCTGTTGAAGATCGCACTCTGGAGGGCGCCCGCCTTGAGCACCGCCTCTTCCGCCAGCTTGCGGGCGGTGTTGTCCGTGCCGATGAGCAGGTAGCCGATGATCGCGCCCCGCTTGTCCCGCAGCGCGGTGACCGACACCATGGCCGGCAGGCGGCTTCCGTCCTTGCGGACGTAGGTCAGCTCGTAGATGTCCTCGATCCCGCGCGAGGCTTTGAACACCAGCGCCTCGAAGCCCGCGGCGATCGGAGTCCCGAGCTCGAGGCTCAGCGCATCGGCGCGCGCCAGCACGTCCCGCGGATCGGAGAGGTCGGCCGGGGTGATCCTGTCCACCACCTCGGCGGCCAGGTAGCCGAGCATTCGCTCCGCGCCGACGTTGAAGATCTGGATGACGCCCTTCGCGTCCGTGGCGATGCTGGAAAAGTTCGCGCTGTTGAAGATGGCGTCCTGGAGGGCCCCCGTCTCGAGCAGCACCTTCGCGCGCTGCACTTCCTTACCGACCGCGGCCGCATCCGCGACGCTCGTCTCCACACCCATGGTCCCTCCGCGGTCCACCCGGCGGGGAACGCACGCCTTTGCCGAGCAAGAAAGTGACCAAGCTGAGGGCGGCTGGCGTCGTTCAAGCCGGCTGGATCGTTCCGGACCGGTCGGCGGCGATTCTCTCGATGAGAACTCAGACAGGTAAGATGCCTCTCGCGACGCGGCGACCGAGGAGGCACGACTGTTGCTCATCCTCTTTCCCTTCCCCATGGCGTTCGCAGGTTTCAAGCTCCTGGCCGCGCAGAATGCTCACGCCCGATGAGGCGTTCTGCCATCGAGCGCCTGGGAGAAGGCCAGGGCGCCACGCTCGCGCTGAGCGGTCACCTGACGTTCGTCGAGGCGGCCGACATCTGGAAGGAAGTTCGCGAGAACGTCGAGGCCGTGAAGAAGGGCGAGCATCTCGCCTTCGACATGTCCCGGGTCGAGGCCGTCGACGGGGGCACCATGGCGCTCCTCGTTCATCTGCGCGGCGAGCTCGCGGCGCGCGGCGTCGTGGCGGACTTCGTCGGCGCCCACGAAAACGTGCAGGCGCTGATCCACCTCTACCGGGGCGACATCCAGCCGGTTCGCCGCCGGAAGCGCAAGCACGAAGGGACGCTCAACCAGATCGGCCGCGCGACATCCGAGTTCTTTCTCGCCGTGAAGGGCATCCTCGCCTTCTTCGGGGCCGTCGTCCTCGCGGTGCTGGGTCTCCTGAAGGAGCCCAAGACGGGCAATTGGAAGGATCTCCTGCCGACGATGGAGCGCACGGGCGCCGACGCCGTGCCCATCGTGGTGCTCATCAACTTTCTGGTCGGCTTCGTCATGGCCTATCAGGGCGCACGACAGCTCAAGCAGTTCGGCGCCAACATCTATGTCGCGGACCTCGTCGGTCTCTCGGTGACGAGGGAGCTCGGTCCGCTGATGACGGCCATCATCCTGTGCGGCCGCTCGGGCGCGTCGTTCGCCGCCGAGCTCGGGTCCATGAAGGTGTCCGAGGAGATCGACGCGCTGCGCACGATGGGCTTCGGTCCCATCCGGTATCTCGTCCTGCCGCGCATGCTCGCGTTGATGCTCGTGCTCCCCGTGCTCACGCTGCTCGGCGATCTCGTCGGGATGCTCGGAGGAGTGCTGGTGGGAATGACGACCCTCGGCCTCACGTTCGGCGGGTATCTGTCCGAGACGCACAAGGCGCTTCACTCGTGGGACGTCTTCTCCGGCGTCATCAAGAGCGTCGTCTTCGGCCTCGCCATCGCGCTCATCTCCTGCCAGCAAGGGTTCGCGACCACGGGGGGAGCCGAGGGCGTCGGCCGCCGCACGACGTCGTCGGTCGTGTCGATCCTCTTCACGCTCATCCTCCTCGACGCCGGTTTCACCATGTTCTTCCACGCGTTCAACCTATGACCGAGCCGCTCATCCAGGTCACCGGCCTCACGATGGGCTGGGACGACGTCATTCTCCAGAAGGACGCGACGTTTCACGTCGATCGCGGCGAGGTGTTCGCCATCCTCGGCGGCAGCGGGTGCGGGAAATCCACGCTCCTCCGCAATCTCATCGGCCTCGAGACGCCGATGGCAGGCGAGATTTCCATCGCCGGACTGGGTCATCCGAACCTGGACGCGGGCAGGCCGCCGTTCGGTGTGATGTTCCAGGGCGGGGCGCTCTTCGGATCGCTCACCGTCGGGGAGAACATCGGCCTGCCGCTCGAAGAGTGGACCAAGCTGCCCCACGAGGCCATCGGCGCCATCGTGCGGGCCAAGCTCAAGCTCGTCGGCCTCGACGGCGCGGAGAACAAGCTCCCGTCCGAGATCTCCGGGGGCATGAAGAAGCGCGCCGCGATCGCCCGCGCGATGGCGCTCGAGCCCGACCTCCTCTTTCTCGACGAGCCATCCGCCGGCCTCGATCCCGTGAGCGCTGTGGAGCTCGACGATCTCATTCTCACTCTCAATCGCGTGCTCGGGCTCACCCTGGTCCTCGTGACGCACGAGCTCCCGAGCATCCTCAAGATCGCCAGGAGATGCATCATGCTCGACAAGGACACCCAGAGCATCATCGCCACCGGCGACCCGCGCAAGCTCCGCGAGGATGACTCGGACCCGCGAGTGCATCAGTTCTTCAACCGCTTGCCGAGGGAGAGCTGATGGCCGCTCCGACCAACCACTGGAAGCTCGGGCTCTTCGTCGTCGTGGGCGTCGTGCTGTCGCTGACGACCATCACGTTCCTGGGCGCAGAGAGCCTGAAGAAGAAGGTCGTCAGCTACCAGACGGACTTCGACGAGTCGGTGCAAGGCCTGGAGGTGGGCTCGCCGGTGAAGTTCCGCGGCGTCACCGTCGGCGCCGTGTCGGCCATCGGGATCGCCCCGGACGGTCGCCACGTCGTCGTCACGAGCGAGCTCGCCATCGAGGACCTCGACGATCTCGGGCTCGCCGAGGGCAAGAACAAGTCGAAGATCCGTGTGCCTCCGGATCTGCGCATGCAGGTCGTGTCGCAGGGGATCACCGGGGTGAAATTCTTGCTCATCGATTTCTTCGACATCAAGGATAACCCTCCCCCGGTCCTCCCCTTTCCGGTACCGGACAACTACATCCCGGCCGCCGTCTCGATGATGAAGAACCTCGAGGACGCCGTCGTCCGCGCGGTGAATCGCGTCCCCGACATCGCCGAGGGGATCGTCGTCGTCCTGGCCAAGGTGAATCATCTGCTCGACGAGGTGCAGGGCGGCAAGTTGCTCGAGAACGGGGCGGCGACGCTCGCCAGGGCCAACCAGGTATTGACGGAGCTCCAGCAGGAGATCCACGGCAGTCACATCGGCAAGCTCTCGGCCCAGGCGCAGGAGACCCTGACGCTGCTAAGCGGGACGATCACGCACACCAACACACTCCTCGCACGGCTCGACGGCGACCGCGGGCTCGTCGCCAGCGTCCAGCGGGCGTCGAACGCCGTCGGTGACGTGGCCGTCAACTCCCGGGGCCTCGGGCCGGAGCTGGAAGAGACGCTGCGCGATATCCAGGAGTTCACAGGGGCGATCCAGCGCATCGCCGACGATCTCGAGCGGGATCCCGACATGCTGCTCAAGGGACGAGGGAAGGCCAAATGAGCACGCCTGGCCGTTACCGGTTGGCTCTCGTCGCCGCGCTCGCAGCCTCGCCGCTCGGCTGCGCGTTCTTCACGAAAGGCGATCCCGTCGTCATCCGGTACTTCACGCCGGAGACCCTCGCGACCCGTCCGGATTCGTCCGCCGTCGCGATGGCGATGCGCGGGGTGGCCTCGGATCTGCGACTGGGGAGGGTCAACTCGGCGTCGTACGTGAGGGACCGCATCGCGTTTCGCGACAAGAATTTCGAGGTCGGCTACTACGACGAGCTCCGCTGGACGGAGAAGCCGGAGGCGTATCTCCGACGCGCCCTCGGCCGAGCGCTGTTCGAGGAGCAAGGCGTCCGGCAGATCATCTCGGGCCCCGGACCGACCCTCGACGTCGATCTCGACGCCTTCGAGGAGCTGCGGTTCCCTCGACACGCCGCGCGGATGCAGGTGACGTGGGCTCTGCACGACGACCAGCAGGTGCAACACGAGGAGACGTTCACGGTCGAGCGGCCCATCCCGGCGGGCGCGAGCGGCCCCAACGCGATCGCCGCCGCGATGGCCGAGGCGTTCGACGAATCGGTCCGGCGCATCGTCACGCGCGTGACGAGTGCGATGTCCCAGCCTACGGCGCCGTGATGCGCGACACGATCTGACCGAGCACCTCGTCGCCGATGGCGAGGGTCACGTGGCCGTTGCCTCCGCGGCGACCCCACCCGAGCGTCAGCGGCGCCGAGGCTGGACCCGCTCCCGTGCAGCACCCGGGCGGCACGACGATGGCCGCGAAGCTCGCGTCCGCGCCGAGCGCCCCCACCGCGCGCCCGACCGAGGTGGTCATCCGGAACGCGACCGCCGGCCTCGCGAGGCCCAGCAGATCCTTCGGCGACACGCCGACCGCGATGTCGGCCTCCTTCGCGTCGACGGCCCACGCGAGCCCTGCGGGAGCGAGGTCCGTCGTCACGACCGACGGATCCGCGGTGCCCCGCGAGGGCGCAGGATGCGACGGGAACATGACCACCTGCGCCTTGCCGACGCGCGGCACGTCGACGGTCTCCACCGCGCCGGCCCTCAGCGGCAGCAGTCGTGCGATGGCGTCGGCGAGCGCGGGCTGAGAGGCCAGGTCGACGAAGCCACGCACCGAGGTCGACACGGCCGTGGGGTCGGCCACCGGCGCGCGCACGACGAGACCCGCGAGCGCAGGCTTCGCGACGAACGACGCTGTCTCCCAGTCTCCGCGGCCGTGGGCCCACGAGGCGAGGAGGTCGGCGAGCTTCGGGCCGCCGCCGGGACCGAGGAGCGGCGCGAGGGCCTTCCCGAGGCAAGGGCCGAGCGTGCTCGCGTCTTCCGCTCGGAGCTGCGCCGTGTCGCTCCAGAAGAGCGCGGCCAATGCGTCGTGTGGAGCATCGAGCAGGGCAGCGGCGCTCGCGGGATGCATCGCGCTCAGACGGCGGCGCGCCCCGTTGTCGCCCGGCTTCGGCACGAGCGTCGCAGCCACGTCGAGCTGCGCGTCGTCCGCGTCCGCATTCACACGAGCATCGGCGAGGTCCCCCGCCGTCGCGGCCGTATCCTGGATGCCCGGCTTGAAACACTCGGCCACCGCGCTCGCGTCGACCTCGGGAGGGAGGACGCCTCGCGCCGTCGCCGCGAGGGAGGCCGTGGCCTTCGTGGCGAAGTCGGGCGCGTTGTTCCCGGCTCGAACCAGCGCCGCCGGGTCGATGCGCAGCTCGAACGAGGACGCGGGGAGCGCCTTGGTCGGCAGGGTGCGCGTGGCGTAGGGCCCGAGGGCGGCGAGATCGGCCGCGCTCGAGGCGATGACGAGGTAGCCCGACCAGGAGATGGCCAGCGCAAAGGCTGGCGCCGGGCCCTCGACGGGCACGAGGCGAATCATCCCCTCGACGTCTTCGCCCCGGTAGCGCGCCGTCTCTCCCTCGACGAGCGCGCCGCGCACGCTGGCGATGTCCTTCAGCTTCATGGCCAGCGCGAACGCCACGCCCTCCGCCGCGTCTCCGAGGGCCAGGTGAAAGGGGTGGTCGCCTGCCACGAGCGTCGCCACTTCGGGATCCGCCCCGGCCCAGCCGAGGATCGCGCCCGCCGCGGTATCGTGCATCCGCGCGAGGGCCGGTCCGCCCCCCTTGCGCAGCCGGCCCCAGAAGGCGTCCGGATCGCGGAGCGTTCCTTCGGCGATCAGCGTGGCCGGCGCGGCGACCGGAGACTCGCTCGCGGCGTGCGGCCCTGGCGTCGCGTCGTGCTTGCAGGAGACGGCGAGCGAGGTAGAGAGCAAGAGGAGGGCGAGCCGGCGGACCACGTCTCCTTCATACCAGGCTCACGCTCGTGACCGCTCCTTCGATGACGCGGCCGCCGACAGTGACGTAGAGCCCGCCATCGTTCCTCGCGAGCTCGAGCTTCGTGCTGCGATCGAGCATCGGCTCGAGCGCGTCGAGGAACGCCGGCTCGAACCGCCACACCGCGATGGCCTCGACCTTGTGGATCGCGCGCGTGGCGGCCTCGCGCCGGAGCAGCATGGGGTCGACATGTGTGTAGAGGGCGACCCGCCGCGCGGCCTTCGAGGCCTTGTGGAGGCGCTCGGCCGACGGCGAGCCGATGTCGATCCACGCGAGGAGGATACCCGTCGGATCGCGCACCGCGATGGGCGGCTCGTCGGTCGACGAGACCCCTGCCTTGCTGAACGCAATCCCCTCCTCGTAAGACAGGCAATAGGCAAGGAGGCGCGTGAGCAGGTAGCGGGCGCTCTCCGACGGATGGCGCGCGAGGCGAAGATCGAGGCTCTCGTAAACGGAGCGATCCACGTCCGAGAGCGTGACCTGGACGTGATGCATGGTGGCGGTCTGGGCCATGGGCGTCGGTGGTCACGCCGCGGGGATGTGGCTCATGGCCCGCTCGGCGAGCGCCGTGATCGTGAGCGACGGATTCACGCCGGGATTCGCGGAGACGGAGGATCCGTCGATGACGAAGAGCCCTTCGTATCCGAACACCCTGTGTTCGGCGTCGATGACCCCCTCGGCCGCCGACGCTCCCATGCAGCACCCGCCGAGGATGTGCGCGGTCGTCGGCACGCCCAGCGCCGTCTCCGTCACCAGGCTGACCGGCAGCCCCTGGATCTTCTCGGCCACCCGCCGTGCGAGGTCCGTGGCTTCGGGGATCGACGCGGTGGGGGCCGGCCCGTCACCGAGCTCGGTCGTCAGGCCCGTGGCAAAGCCCGTCGTGAGGCCGCGGCCGAGCTTCATCCGGAGCGAGCCCTCGAGCGTGCGCATGTAGAGGAGGATGACGCTGTACTTCGCGAAGTCCGGCACGATGACGGCCCGGAGGAGCTTGACCGGGTGGCGCGCGACCGTGCCCACGAGGTTGGCCATGCGCGTCCAGAAGGAAGCGCCCGCGACGTGCGGCGCTGCGAGGAGGCGAAAGAACCCGGACCCGGCGCCATACCGCGTCGGCTCGAGGTGCGAGTGCTCGTCCGTCTCGAGGATGGAGCCGATGGCGATCCCCTTGGAGAGATCATGGTCGCGCCGCTCGCTCACGACCTCGATGAGCGACTCGGAGTTGGTCCGGACGAAGTGGCCGAGCCGCTCGGAAAGCCCGGGGAGACCCTCGGGATCGGCCTTCATGCGGAGGAGCAGCTCGAGGGTGCCGAGCACTCCGCCCGAGAAGACGACGTTCTTTGCGCGGAAGACGCGACCTCCGCGCGCCTCGACGCGATAGCCCCCGTCGGAAGGCCGCACGGCGGTGACCTCGGTCTCGGTGGCGACCTCGAGCCCGCGCTTCTCGGCGAGATAGAGGTAGTTCTTGTCGAGGGTGTTCTTGGCGTTGAAGCGGCACCCCGTCATGCAGGCACCGCAGCCGATGCACCCCGTGCGATCGGGGCCCTGGCCGTCGAAGTACGGATCGGGGACCGTCTGTCCGGGCTTGCCGAAGTACACGGCGACGTCGGTGGGATGAAAATCGCCCGGCCGGCCGATGTCGCTGGCCACCTCGCGGATGATCTCGTCCACGTAGGTGATGTTCGGGTTCCGGGTGGAGCCGAGCATTCGCTGCGCGGTGAGGTAGTGGGCGGCGAGCTCGGTCTTCCAGTCGGCGAGGCCACTCCAGGTGCCGCTGGAGAAGAAGGTGGCCTTGGGCACGGGGAGCGTGTTCGCGTAGACGAGCGAGCCGCCCCCGTAGCCGACGCCGTGCACGACGGTGAGGTGCGGGAAGAAGCTCATCTTGAAGATGCCGCGGAGGCCGACCTCCGGCATCCACATCCAGCGGCGAAGCTCCCAGTTGGTCTTCGGGAAGTCCTCGGGCCCGAAACGCCGGCCCTTCTCGAGCAGAAGGACGCGGTACCCCTTCTCGACGAGGCGCAGGGCCGAAACGCTGCCGCCGAACCCCGAGCCGATGATGACGAAGTCGTAGGTCATGGGGCCCCTTCTCCTAGTACCCGAACTTCGCCATGGCCGAGAGGCCGTTTGACGCGATCGGCCGTGACCCTATAAAGCTTCCACGATGTCCCCGACGGCGATGCTGACCCTCATCTTCGCGGCTTTCGCGATGTTCGCGTGGTCGGCGAGCCGGCGCTGGCAGCTCCTCCAGATCGCGCAGCCGACGAGCCGCCTCGATCACATCGGCGCCCGCCTGCGGGGGACGTGGAGGTACGCGTTCCGCCAGGAGAAGATGGACTACTACAACCCGGCCGGATGGGCTCACAAGCTCATCTTCACGGGCTTCGTCGTCCTCCTCTTCAACACGCTGATGCTCTGGGGGCGCGGCTTCTACGCCCCGTTCAACCTGTGGATCTTCGCCCCCGACAGACCGCTCGGCGCGGTCTACGAGTTCGCGAAGGACTGCACGGCGACCGGCGTCGTCGTCGGGACGCTGGTCTTCTTCTACTACCGCCTCGTCTCCAAGCCGAAGCGGATGGCGCTAACGCTCGAGGGCCTGCTCATCATCGCGATCATCTTCACGATGATGATCGCCGACATGGCCTACAACGGCGCCGGGCTGGTGCTCGCCTCGCAGAAGGCGGCCCTCTGCGACGCGGCGACGCGCGTGGCGACGGTCAAGGAGTGCGCTTCGATCACCACCATCATCGCGCCCCTGCACACCGAGCACTTCGACGGGACGTGGTCGCCGTGGCCTGCACCGGCGGGGTCGTTCTTCGCGCTCCTCTTTCACACGGCATCGCCGGGGGCGCTCATCGTCCTGTCCCACGTGGGGTTCTGGACGCACTCGGTGCTGGTGCTCCTGTTTCTCAACCTCCTGCCGCACTCGAAGCACTTCCACGTCATCACGGCCATTCCCAACGTCTTCGCGCGGAGCCTGCATCCGGCCGGGCGCCTCGAGCCCATGGCCGAGAACGCCGAGAAGCTGATGGAGAAGGTGGGGGCCGCGGCAGAGGCCACGGACCCGCTCGCGCAGCCGTTCGGCGTCGCGCGCATCGAGCACTTCACGTGGAAGGCGCTGCTCGACTTCTACACGTGCACCGAGTGCGGGCGCTGCTCGGACAACTGCCCCGCGCACCAGACGGGGAAGATCCTGAGCCCGAAGCACCTCACGCTGGCGCTGAGGGACCACCTCTATTCGCGGGAGGAAGAGATCGTCCATCGCGAGAAGGACGCCAAGAAGGACGGCGCTCCCGTCGGGCTCAAGCCCGTGAACATCGTCTCCGACGTGATTCACCCCGACGTGCTCTGGGCCTGCACGAGCTGCCGGGCGTGCGAGGAGCAGTGCCCGGTCCTCATCTCGTACGTCGACAAGATCGTCGACATGCGGCGTAGCCTCGTCATGATCAAGGGCGAGTTCCCGGCGGAGCTCGGGCGGACGTTCAACGCCATCGAGAGCAACGGCAACCCGTGGAACCTCTCGCGCATGGACCGCTCGGCGTGGAGCGACGGCCTGGGCGTGCCGATGATGAGCGAGAAGCCGACGACGCCGGTCCTCTTCTGGGTGGGCTGCGCCGCGAGCTACGACGACCGCGCGAAGAAGATCGCCCGCGCGACGGCGAAGCTCCTGAAGCAAGCCGGCGTCGACTTCGCCATCCTCGGACAGGAAGAGAACTGTACGGGCGATCCCGCGCGCCGCGTGGGCAACGAGTTTCTCTTCGCGACGCTCGCCGAGGGCAACGCCACCACGCTCAACGGCTACAAGGATCAGGGCGGCGCGAAGACCGTCGTGACGACCTGCCCGCACTGTTTCAACTCGCTGAAGAACGAGTATCCCGACTTCGGGCTGAAGCTCGAGGTCGTGCACCACACCGACTTCTTGCTGGGCCTCCTAGCCGAGGGAAAGCTCGTCCCGCAGAACCCCGTCGAGGGGCGCGTCGTCTATCACGACAGCTGTTACCTCGGCCGCTACAACGGCATCTACGATCCGCCGCGCGAGATCCTCCGCCGTATCCCCGGGGTCGAGCTCGTAGAGGCCGAGTACTGGACCAAGCAGCGCGGCCTCTGCTGCGGCGCGGGCGGCGGGCAGATGTTCATGGAGGAGCAGAACAAGGACCGCGTGAACGTGAAGCGCACCCTCCAGCTGCTCGACACGGGCGCGCAGACGATCGCCAGCGCGTGCCCCTTCTGCATGACCATGCTGACCGACGGCATCAAGAGCAAGAGCCTCGAAGAGAAGGTGCAGCAGCTGGACGTGGCGGAGCTCCTCGAGCGGGCGTGCGAGGTGCGCGCGTCCGAGCCGCTGCCCGTCGCGGCCCCCAGCGAGGCGATCCCGATCGCAGACCCCGAAGCGCAGCCGACCGCGGAGTAGTATCCTCAGGAGGAATGACGCGCGCCCTCGCCTGGCTTGCCTCGACCTCCCTCGTCGTATGCGCCTCGGCCGTCGCCTCCACGGCGAGCGCTCAGGCCCTGCAACCTCCTCCCGGCTACCCCGTCTCGGGGGCCCCGGCCGGGTACCCGGCGTCCGGCCAGGCCGGTCAGGCCTCGGGCTCGGCCACGACGAGCAACCCGGCCATCTCGAACGAGGAGGAGAGCAAGGACAGCGGCCTCGGGCTCGAGTGGGTCTACCTGAACGCCGACGTGGGCGCCGGCTACGCGAGCATGAACTCGTTCAGCGAGCAAACACTCGGCCTGAAGCAGACGTCCGCGGGCGGCCCCGCCTTCGGCTTCGGTGCGGGTGTCCGCCTCCTCTTCTTCTCGCTCGGCGTACGCGTGCACGATCTGCAGCTCTCGGGCATCGGGGATCTCTGGGAGCTCAACGGCGAGGCGGCGTTTCACGTACGACTCGGACACATCGACGGGTACTTCGGCGTGCGCGGCGGTTACAACTTCGTCGGCTCTCTCAACTCGTCGACCGTGTCGGTCGCCACGGGCGACAACGCGAACGTGAGCGTCCACGGCTTCAACGTGGGACCCGTCCTCGGCCTCGACTACTACTTCGTCAAGTACGTCTCCATCGGCGTCGACCTCGACGCCCAGTTCCTGTTCCTCCAGCGTCCCGAGCTGACGATCCCCGGCCCCGCCGGGTCGCAGCTCACCGCGCAGTGCCAGGCAGACGCCCAGTGCGCCCAGCTTTACCAGGAGTCCGGCAACAGCGTCGGCTTCGCGTTCGTCCCCACGGCCCACTTCGGCATCCATTTCTGACGGGGCGCCCCGCACGACTATGCTGGCGTCGTGCTCGCGACGCTGCGCTGGCTCCTGCCGGCGATCCTCCCTGCGGTCCTCTTCGCCGTCCTGGTCTACCGGACCGACGCGCGCCGCGAGCCTCCGTGGCTGGTCATCCTCACGTTCGTCCTCGGCTCGGTGGCGGCGCTGGTGTCGCTCCTCGTCGTCGGGCGCGCGGCGGGGCTGACGGGGCTCGACGTGCGCGTGTCGGCCGCGGGCGAGAGCGGCGCGCTGGTGTTCCTCTTCTTCGTCGTGGCGCCGGCGCAGGAGGCGGGCAAGGTCGCCGCCGCGTGGCCCGCGTTCCTGTCCAAGCACTTCGACGAGCCGTACGACGGCGTCGTCTACGCCGCCTCGTCGGCACTGGGCTTCGCCGCCGTGGAGAACGGCTTCATCCTCCACGCGCACCCGACGGGGGGCATCTGGCTCGCGCGCGCGCTCCTCTCGCTGCCGGCCCACGTCTTCTTCGCGTGCTTCTGGGGCTACGCGCTCGGACGCGCGAAGCATTCGAAGGCGCGCATCCCGATCTTCCCCGCGGCCTTCCTCGCCAGCATCGTCGCGCACGGCCTCTACGCGCACTTCGTCTACGGCCGCGGGCCCGGGGCGCTCCTGGCGGTCACGCCGATGCTGGCCGTCATGGGCGTCGTGGTGTGGCTGCTCGCGCGCGATCTCCGCCTTCGCGGGGACCGTCCGTCGCGATTGCCCTCGGGCTCCGGAGGCAGCCGCCTCTCGCGCCTGTCGATCGTCGCTCAACCGCCCAGCCTCTCCGCCGTGCGCTCCGCCCTGACGCGAGCCGACCAGCCGGTGAAGGTGCGCTGGGTGTTCTTCGGTTCGCTCGTCACGATCGGCGCGATGATCGTGGGGCTCGGGGCCGGGGTGCTCATGGCGCGTCTGCTGAAGATCGACCTCTCGACGGTCGACGAGCACGACGTCGGCGCCGCGGCTCCCGTGCTGCTCCTCGGCATCGGCTTGCTCGCGTCGTTCCCCACGAGCGGCTGGCTCATCGCCCGCGCCGCCGGGGTGCGCACCCTGCTCGAGCCCGCTCTCGCGTGCGTGCTCGCCCTCGTCATCACGCTGGCGGGACTGGGCTTCGCCGCCCCGTTCACCGTCGTCTTCGCGCTCGCCCTGTCGCCCATCGCGTGGGTGCTGGCCTGCGTGGGGGCGTGGATCGGCCGGGAGGCATAGGAAAAAGGGCGCCCCTCGCGGGCCCATGCAACAATCTCCATCGGTTCCACCGTGCGCATGCTCAAGAGCGCCCTCTTCTGGCGAATCCTGCTGAGCTCCCTGCTCGTGGTGGCGGTGCTGGGGGTGGGGCTCTCGCGTGCCAACACGGCCCACGAGCAGCTCGAGAAGCAGTTCGAGCGCCTCGTCCAGCACGACCTCAAGCTCGCCTTCGACGCCGAGCACCTCCTCCGGCTGATGTCCGATCTGGAGACCGGCAAGCGAGGCTTTCTTCTGACGTCGGACCGCTCGTTTCTGGATCCCTACAACCAGGCCCGCAAGGAGCTCGAGGGGGTGCTCGCCGAGGCCAAGGGCGTGGCCGAGACCGGCGTGGAGGACGAACGCGTCGACCGATTCGGCGAGCTCGTGCACGAGTGGATCGACAACATCAGCGAGCCGCAGATCCACGCGCGCGAGCGGGGCATCGTCCCCGACGCGCAGACCGCCGACGAGGGAAAGGCCAAGACCGACGCGATGCGCGTCATCCTGTCCGAGCTCCGCAAGAACGCGATGAGCGACGCCGAAGAGGGCGAGCAGCGGGCGTTCGAGTCGGCGGCGGATTCGCAGCGCGCAACGCGCACGGTGCTCCTCGTGGCGATCATCATCGCGCTCGGGAGCGGAGCCTGGATCGCGCGCGACATCGCCGGGACGACGGCTCAGCTCGAGGAGGCGCTCGGCGCGACGGGACGCCTCGAGCGGCTACCGCAGATGCCGACGCGCCGCGACGAGCTCGGGTCGGTGCAGCAGAGCCTCGTGAGGATGAACGCGCTCTTGCTCGACAAGGACTCGAGCCTGCGCGCCACCCTCGCGGACCGCGAGCGGGCCGTGGCAGAGCTCACCCGGGCGAACGAGGATCTGGCGGCTCGCGACGCCCGCGCCCGTGCCTACGCCGAGTTCGTGCGCGAGCTGAAGACGCTCGACGTCGGAGCCCTCGCGGCGGGCGGTCTTCAGACGCTGGTGCGTCTCGCGGACGCGCAGGTGGGCGTCGTCTACCTGCTCGACGACGCCGACCGCCTGGTCCCGGTGCACGCGAGCTCCGCCGACGGACGCGCCGTGGATCACGGCGCCTTCGGGGCCGAGGGGCTTCCGAAGAGTGTCCTCGAGAAGCGCGAGCCCCTCTACCTGCGCGCGGAGGCGCTGGGCGAGCCGCTCCCCCGGCTGGATCTCGGCATCGGCACCGCGCCGCTCCGCTGGGTGCTCGCCTACCCCATCGCCCTCGGCGACGAGGGGGCGGGCGCGATGGTCCTCGGAGGAATCCATCCGTCGAGCGACGACAACGGGCACATCCTCGACGCCGCGCGGCAGCTCTCGGTCGCCCTCCACAACGCGTGGACGCACGACAGGCTCCGCGAGAAGAGCGTCGCGTTGACCGAGCAGGGCGTACGCCTGACGCGGGCCAACACCGTGAAGACGGAGTTTCTCGCATCGATGAGCCACGAGCTTCGCACGCCGCTGTCGGCCATTCTGGGCTTCGCCGATCTGCTGACGACCTCCCCCAAGGAGCAGCTCTCGCCGCGGGCGCGCGAGTCGCTGGAGCGCATCAAGCGGAACGGCGAGCACCTGCTCGGCCTCATCAACGACGTGCTCGATCTGGCCAAGGCGGAGGCCGGCCGCGTCGAGGTCCGCATGGCGCACGTGAACGTCGCTCAGCTCGCGCGCGCGTGCCTGGCGGAGGTGGACAGCCTCCGCTCCGGCAAGAATCTCCGGCTCGTGGTCGAGGTCGGCGACGGCCCGCTGGAGACTTCGACCGACTCGCAGCGCGTACGGCAGATCTTGCTGAACCTGCTCTCGAACGCGATCAAGTTCACCGACGAGGGAGAGGTGGCCCTCACCGTCCGGTCCACCCAGAACGAGATCCACCTCGCCGTCCGCGACACCGGGATCGGGATCCCGGCTCACGCGATGAAGGAGCTCTTCCAGGACTTCCACCAGCTCGAGGCCGGCGACGGGCGACGCTACGAGGGGACGGGCGTCGGGCTCGCGCTGTCACGCCGGCTCGCTCGCGCGCTGGGCGGTGAGATCGACGCCCGCTCGGAGGAGGGCCACGGCTCGGTCTTCACCCTGGTGTTGCCGCGCGTCGCGGCGCCGGCGTCCGCGGATCCCTCGCCCCCGAGCCTGCCGCCGCCGGTGAGCACGGGAGCCCTTCAGTGAACATACCCCGCGAGCCTGCGAGCGGATTGTCTGAGCCAGGCTCCGGAAGGAGGCTGGCTTGAACGACCGACCCTCGCTCACGTCGATGGGCGACGCCGGTGGCGACATCCTCATCGTCGACGACTTTCCGGACACGCTGGTCCTCTACGAGGCGGTGCTCACGGACGACGGTCACCGCGTTCGCACGGCGCTGAGCGGCCTCGAGGCGCTGCGCCAGGTGGACGAGCGCGAGCCGGAGCTCGTGCTCCTCGACGTGTCGATGCCGGGCCTCGACGGCGTGGAGGTCCTGCGTCGCCTCCGGCTGCGCCGCGGGGGCGGACCGTCGGTCATCATGCTGACGGCGGCGAGGCGTGAGCCGCACGCCATCGAGGCGGGGCTGAAGGAGGGGGCGGAGGCGTACCTGACGAAGCCCATCGACTCGCGCGAGCTGATGGCCCGCGTGCGCGCCGCCCTGGAGACCTTCCGGCTGAAGCGCATGCTCGACGCGCAGCGCCGCGACCACATCGCGATG
>Ga0182030_10002636_pt1 | contig 38186 bp, 28 predicted proteins | sample 812S3MmetaG_FD_121299 | JGI IMG/M metagenome (GOLD analysis project Ga0182030, IMG submission 121299) | Permafrost microbial communities from Stordalen Mire, Sweden - 812S3M metaG (Illumina Assembly) | ecosystem: Environmental > Terrestrial > Soil > Wetlands > Permafrost | place: Sweden...
AAAGCGTTCCCGCCGCGTGGTTTTCTTTTTGTCCGCGTATTCCGCCTGTGCAAAACTGATCTGTTGCTCCATGCCCCACTCTATCAAAATAAACGGTCTGATTAAATCAGCGTTTCCCTAATGGTTGGGCTTGGGAGCGGGTTTTGTTGCTGAAGGCGACTTGGGAGCGTAATCGTTCAAATCGGCAGGAGGCGCGTTGTTCTGTAGATGGAGGAGGCGGGGGCCCATCCAAACGAGCAGTCCGACAATGATCACCATGATGGCGACCATGCCGATGATCAGCCACATCTTGTATTTTTCACCGCCGGGCGTGGCGATAATCTCAACCTCCTCCTTCTGTTTTTCGCGGAAATTGGGATCGGTAATGCGCCGCTTCGCGTCTTCAAGTTGTTCAATGAACTCCGCGTAAGATTCGTAACGATCCTCCGGATACCGGGCCATCGCCTTGCTCACGGCGTAGGCGGTCTGGTCGGATATGTCGGGAGCGAAAGCCTTCAGGGAGATCACACTGCCGCTGAGATGCATCATCGCCACCGAATTCGGATCGTCCCCCTCATAAGGCGGACGGCCCGACATCGCATGGAAAAGCGTCGCGCCAAGGCTGTAAAGATCGCTCTGGAAGGTTTCCTTCTCGCGCTCCAGTTTTTCGGGGGCAACGTAGTAGGGCGTGCCCCAGATTTCGCCATCAAAATGATCCGTGGTATCAAACGACAAAGACAAGCCAAAATCAACGACCTTGGGCGTGTTGTTGGCGTTGAAGAGAATGTTACCCGGTTTGATGTCCCGGTGAATCAGCCCGCCTCGCTGCAAGGCGCACTCGAGGCCGCGCGCGACGGCAATCCCAATTTCGATTCCCTCCAGCTCGGTGATCTGCCCCCGCTCCGCGATCTTGTCGTCGAGCGAGCCGCCGGAAATATACTCGACCACCATGTAATAAACGCCTTCGTGCTGGCCGAAGGCGTAGACCTGAACAATGTTCGGGTGATTCAGCGACGCGGTGATTTCTGCTTCCCGCAAAAAGGTGGCCAGGAATTTGTGGTCGCTCACCAGTTCGGGCTTCAAGACTTTCACGGCGACCTGGCGGTTGAGCGTGAGATCGCGACCCAGGTAAACCGCGCCCATGCCCCCGGAACCCACCTGGCGTTCGAGGAGAAAATTGCCAAATTGGCGGGTGATCGCAAACTCGTTTCCGCAATAGGGACATGTGATCGAGTCCCCCGCTTCGAGACCCGTCACGTCGATCAGGTTCCCGCATTTGGCACAGGTGGTCGTCACCATTTTATCGGCGACCGGATTTTCCATTCGCGCAAAGTGCCATGACTGGGTTCAAATTGCAAATGTGGAAACGATGAAGACTTTGTTAAGAATTGTGACGATAGGTGAGGAAGAGGTGCGCTCTTTTGCGGGGCAGCGGCTCGACGTCTTTCTCGCGGCCATCTTGCAGCGTTCGCGCAATCAAGTCCAGTCGCTGCTGAAACAGGGCCTCGTTCATCTGCAACCCGCCGCCGCGAAAGCCCAAGCCAGCTATCGGCTGAGGGCAGGGGACTCGGTGACTGTTGAACCAAGTCCGATTGCGCCCGTCGAGGCTGAGCCATCCGGCGAAGCCATTCCCATCGATATTATCTACGAGGACGACGCGCTGATCGCGGTCAACAAACAACCGGGGCTGGTCGTCCATCCCGCAGTTGGGCATTGGTCGGGAACGCTCGTTAATGCGCTGATTCATCATTGCGGTGCACAGTTGGCCGGACGAGGCGGGCAGGAGCGGCTCGGCATCGTGCACCGGCTCGACAAGGACACGAGCGGCCTGATGCTCATCGCCAAGACCGACGAGGTCCACGAACGGCTGGGCCAGGCCTTCGCCCGGCGCGAGGTGAAGAAGATTTATCGCGCGCTTTGCTGGGGAGTCTTCCGCCGCGCATCGGGTGAATGCAAAGGTGCCATCGGGCGGCATCCGGTGCATCGCAAGAAAATGACGGTGCCGAAAAATCAAGAACGAGGCCGGACCGCCTGGACCGATTATCGTGTGCTGAAGCAAGGGAAGCTGGGAGCGGAAGTCGAATGCCTCCTTCATACCGGACGCACCCACCAAATCCGTGTGCATCTCTCGCATTTGGGCCATCCGATTTTGGGCGACACGCTTTATGGACGACGTGCTCCGATAAATGATTTTTATCCCGCGCGTCAGATGCTCCACGCCGCCCGGATTGAGATCGCCCATCCACTGACCGGAAAGCTGCTGCGCCTCGAAGCGCCTTTGCCAAGTGACTACCTAACCGCCCAGACTTTGCTTCTTACAGGCTGAAGGTTTCGCACAGAGGACTGAAGAGGGGGGGAGAGGCAGAGGGGTTGAAGGATGAATTTAGGTTGAGAAGGCTTCTGCGGAATTCCCAAATCTTTCATATTAGCGGAATTGAGGAGAGGGGCTGCGTGCGGCTTGGGTACGAGGGGATTAGGGTCAGGACGGAGTCTAACCCTCCATAAAATCACCCTGTCTTTCCCTCTTCCTTTAACCTCTTCAGTCCGCCACACGAGTGTGCTGTGCGAAACTTTCCCCCTCAGCCTAAAATCAGCGCGAGCTTTTTGGCGGTCGCTTCGGGCCAATGCTCCTTTTGCGTAAGGATGGCGTACTTCAGCGCTTCGTGAGCTTTGGCATGGGTCAGCTTGGCGACACGCGGGATGGCTTCGAGGAGGATAGCCTGCGCCGTGGCCGTATTTTTATTGAGCCATTGGATCACCATCTCGACCGTCACGTTGTCGTGGTCGGGATGCCAGCAATCGTAATCGGTCACCATGGCGACGGTGGCGTAGGCGATCTGCGCTTCACGGGCCAGCTTGGCTTCGACCAGGTTGGTCATGCCGACAATGGCATGGCCGGAAGAGCGGTACGTTTCCGACTCGGCTCGCGTTGAGAACTGGGGCCCTTCGATATTCACATAGGTCCCGCCCTTGTGCACGGTGGCTCCGGCGGCCTGGGCGGAGACGTGGAGAACGTCCTGAAGTTCAGGACTGATCGGATCGCCAAAAGCGACGTGAGCGACGATGCCCTCGCCAAAAAAGGTGTCGGCGGCGCGGCCTTTGGTCCGATCGAAAAACTGGTCGGGCAGCACGACATCGCCCGGTGCATAATCATGCTGGAGCGACCCGACCGCACTGACGCTGATGATCCAGCACACGCCGAGTTGCTTGAACCCGTGGAGATTAGCTCGGTGCGGAATTTCGCTCGGGAGAAGCTTGTGGCCCCGGGCATGGCGGGGGAGAAAGACAACCTCATGCCCGGCCAGTTGTCCGTGGATGTAGGCGTCGGAAGGGGTGCCGAAAGGCGTATCCAGACGGACTTCCTTCTGCGCTGTAAAAGCGGCAAGCTGATAAAGTCCGCTGCCACCGATGATTCCAATAGGGGAAGACATATCCAGCACTTTTCAGGAAGTGGAGCGGCGGTGCAATACTGATCTTTGCGGCACGCAAACTGCATTTAAGGCAATAATAACTTGAGTTGTTTATTGGGATTAGCCAATAGTGAGGATTGGCGAACTCGACTTTGTAAGCTATTTTCCAAACTAGAAATAAAAGCAATGCCCGCCGCCACTCTTCCCGCAAACGAGGCCCGACGCCTCGAAGCATTGCGGGCCTTGAATCTGCTTGATACGCCGCCGGAGGAGCGCTTTGACCGCATCACCCGTTTGGCGGCCAGAATATTGAATGTGCCTGAGGTCCTTCTGGTTCTGGTTGATGAGAATCGATTGTTTTTTAAGTCACATTACGGGACAGACATGACGGGATTGGACCGAGAGGGCAGTTTCTGCGGCTACACGATTCTCGAGAATAGGCAGTTTATCGTTCCGGATGCCAAGTCGGATCCCCGTTTCGCGGGCCATCCCTCCGTCATGGGGAAGCCCTTTATTCGATTTTATGTCGGCAACCCTGTGGCCGCCGCGGATGGAAGCCTGATCGGAACATTTTGCGTGATGGATCATCAGCCTCGCATCCCGAGCGCGGAAGATCTTGCGATCTTGCACGACCTGTCATTGATCGCCCAGATTGAACTCAACCATGGCGAGCTCTCCTCGGCTTATAAAATCCAGCAACAGACGGAGGAAAAGCTGCGCCTGAGCGAGGCGCGGTTTCGCGAGGTGGTCGATATTCCGGGCAAATTTGTCTGGGAAACAACGCTGGAAGGAAAGACCCTCTTTATTTCCGATCGGGTCAAGGAAGTTCTCGGCTATAGCGCCGAGGAGATGGGCCAGCGGGGCTTCTTTGAGGGATTGGTGCCGGAGGATGCCGTCATCGCCACGGCCAAGTTCCATTATGCGGCCCAGCAAGGCCAGCGCTTCAGTGATCTTGAATTTCGATCCAAGACCAAGGACGGAAATATCATCTGGCTGACGGCGCGGGGCGCGCCCATGTACGGTGAAGACGGGAAAACGCTGATCGGCTACCGAGGCATGTGCGAGGACATCACCGAGCGCAAACAGATTCAGCAGGAGTTGATCACGGCGAAGGACGCGGCGGAAGGCGCCAACCGGGCGAAATCGGAATTCCTAGCCAACATGAGCCACGAAATCCGTACGCCGATGAACGCGATTGTCGGCATGACCGGTCTTCTGCTCGGGACCAGCCTTAACTCCGAACAGCACGACTACGCCCAAACCATCCGGCAGAGCGCCGACACGCTTTTGACGATCATCAGCGAGATCCTTGACTTCTCCAAAATCGAAGCGGGCAAACTCGAACTCGAGGACCATCCTTTCGACCTGCCCGTGCTCATCGAGGAGGCAATCGATTGTGTGGCGCTCCAGGCCAGCGAAAAAGGGCTGGAATTGTTCTGGCAGATCGGGCGCGACCTGCCTCCAGGCTTCACCGGCGACGTGACCCGTCTTCGACAAATCATGGTAAACCTCCTCGCGAACGCGGTCCGGTTTACCGCCAAGGGTGACGTGAGCATCAACGTGTCCAAGGCGCAAAATGAGGCAGGCGAACATTTTGTCGTTTTTTCCGTCTGGGACACCGGCATCGGTATTCCCGCGGACAAGGTCGACCGGCTATTTCAATCCTTTTCCCAGGTCGACACGTCCACGACCCGAAAATTCGGGGGCACCGGCTTGGGTCTGGCCATTAGCCGCAAATTGACCGAATTGATGGGAGGAAATATTTGGGTGGAAAGCGAAGATGGAAAAGGTTCCGGATTTCACGCGGCCATCCCATTGAAAGAAGCACTTCCGCCCAAGCCGCTGGTTCCCAATCCCATCCTCAAGGGCAAGACCCTCATTATCGCGGCATCCCATCCCGGCGTCCGGTCAATGCTGGAATACCTCGTCGAAAGCTGGGGCATGATAACCGTCTCGGTCGGAACGGGCGCCGAGGTGATGCAAAAATTACGGGCTGGCCTGACCTTTCACGCCGCCGTAATCGAGGAGGATCTTTCGGATCAATCGGGCAAGGAACTCGCAACGGACATCCGTCGTCAGCGGGGCGCGGCTGGTACGCCCTGCATCCTGCTCTGCTCTCTCCAGCAACAGGCCGCCTACAGTCAAAATCTTCCGCCCGGATTCGTCGCCTGCCTGGCCAAGCCGGTCCATTTCCAGCAGCTGCACGGCATACTGGCCACTTCGCTTAAGGGCGGCAAAGTCACCAACAAGCTTTTGCGTTCGACCGGCCGGATCGACACCGGCTTCGGCCAACGCCGCCCGCTGCGCCTCCTTCTAGCGGAGGACAATATCATCAATCAAAAGGTCGCCACCCGCATCCTCAGCCAGATGGGCTATCGCCCGGATGTCGTCCATAATGGTGTGGAAGTGCTCGAAGCCCTCGAACGCCAGAAGTACGACGTCATCCTGATGGACGTGCAAATGCCCGACATGGACGGGCTCGAAGCGACGCGACAGATTCGCACCAAGTACACCGGGGCGAAGCGTCCGTGGATCATTGCCATGACCGCCAACGCAATGGATTCCGACCGCAAAAACTGCTTCGATGCGGGCATGGACGGCTACCTGAGCAAACCGGTGCGCATCGAGGCGCTCGAGGCCGAATTGGTTCGCTCATCGGAAAATATCGGGCAGGTCGTCGATTTTTCCGTGCTCTCCCGCTTCGGAGAAATGACCGGATCGGGGTCGGAAGCGGTCCGCGAACTGGTCGAGATTTTTTCGGAAGAGACTCCGCAGGCCCTGCAGCAGATTCGCAGCGACATCGAGCGCCGCCACTTCCAGGGGATCAGCATTCAGGCCATGCAGTTGGGTCGTGCCTGCCAGAACTTCGGGGCCGAGCGCATGCAACTGCTCTGCTCCAGTCTCCAGACCGCCGGGAAGAGCGGAGACGTTGCCCTCGCCACCGAATTCACCGACCGGCTTGAAGAAGAATTCCAGATTGTTAAAACGACCCTGGAAGAATTTGCCAAGTCTCCATCCTCCTCGCCGCAGAGCTAAGCCGGTCCGGAGCATGAAGCTTTTCGCCACCCTTTTATTCCTATTGGTGCTTAATGCCGGCGACCGCGCCACGGAACCACAAACCGCAATGCCCAAGAGGGTGACGATCCCGGGCTACGACGATCACGCGATGGAGCCTTTTATCACCCGTGATGGACGATACTTGCTCTTCAATAATCTCAACCAGCCTCCGGTCAACACGGATATCCATTATGCCGAGCGGCAGGATGACTTCACTTGGAGCTACCGGGGCAAAGTCGACGGTATTAACACGCCTGCCCTGGAAGGCTGTCCGACCATGGATCGTTCGGGCAAAATGTTTTTCGTCTCCCCGCGAAGTTATCCGAAAACATTGTGTACGATCTATAGCGGCATCTTTAAGGATGGCGTCGTCACCGATGTGCAGATCGTCGAATCTATCTCGCTTAAAACCCCCGGCCTGGTGAATTTCGATGTCGATGTCAGCCCGGATGGCAAGATGCTGACTTTTGTGGATAGCCATTTTACGCCAGGGACCGGTCCCACGAAGGCCGATTTAGTGATCGCTTTCTGGAATGGCACGCAATTTGTGCGTTCGCCTGACAGTGCGCGTCTTTTGAGCCAGGTGAACACAGCCGGTTTGCAATATGCCCCGGCGATTTCAGCCGATAAATTAACTCTCTACTTTACCAGAATGGATCATAATTCCAATTTCCATGGACCTCAGATTTATCGCGCCACTCGTTCCAATGTAGACTCTCCCTTTGGCAGTCCTCAGCATATGGAGGGTTTAGGCGATTTTGTCGAAGGGCCCGCATTTAGCGCCAACGAACGGCTTCTCTATTTTCACCGAAAAGACGGCGAGAGGTTCAACCTTTATGCCGTACAGATCCCTTAGACTCATCGCCCATCGCTCTTGTTGGGCGGCGGCGGCGTCACCCCTTGATCCGAGACCGAGGCGGGATAAGAGGCATCGCCGCCGACATGCGGATTTTGGTCCGTCACGGGACTGTTCAGCGTCGAACCCGAATAGCTGCCGTTGGGTTCCGAATCCTGGCTGGAACCAACGTTAAGTCCGTTGGTGCCGGCGCAGCCGGTCACGATCAGGGCGAATCCAAGGAGGAGTGCTGTGGAAATCTTACGCATCTGCCGACTCTAAGATGCTCCTTCGCGGATGTAAATCATGTGATCAATATTTGATCTGAGCTTTTCACTCCAATAAGAGAACCGATTTGACCAGCGATGATAAAAGGCAGGATTCTTATCCTCATCCTCTTTGAGGTGCTTTTGAGTGGAGAAATAACGTATTAGTACCATTTTCTTTTGCAAAGCCGCTTGATCTAATCGCCTCTCGTGGGCATATTTCCGCGATGCCTGCCGCCGATCCTGCCGTTAAACACTCGAAAACGAGCTCGTCGTCCCGTCTTCCTGAACTGCAGCCTCAGGAAAAAATTAAGCTTTATCGCCAAATGCTTCTCATTCGCCACTTCGAGGAGAAGGCGAAGCAGTCCTTCACCCAAGGCAAGATCAAGGGCTTCTGCCACTTGTACAACGGCCAGGAAGCGGTCGCCGTCGGCACGATTTCCGTCCTCAACGAGGACGACGCTATCATCACCGCCTACCGCGATCACGGCCACGCCCTTGCACGCGGCGTCGATCCGAATGCCTGCATGGCCGAGCTTTTTGGCAAGATCACCGGCTGCTCGCGCGGCAAAGGCGGCTCGATGCATTTCTTCGACGCGAAGAAGCATTTCTACGGCGGCCACGGCATCGTTGGCGGGCAAATTCCGCTCGGTACCGGGCTGGCCTACGCTCAGAAATATCTCGGCACCAATCGCGTGACACTGGCCTACATGGGCGACGGCGCAATCAACCAGGGCGCGGTCCATGAGGCGATGAACCTCGCCGCGCTTTGGAAGCTTCCGATTATCTATATCATCGAGAATAACGAGTACTCGATGGGCACCACCATCGCCCGTTCCTCTGCAGGCGACCCGCTCACCAAACGCGCCGGGGCGTTTGATATGGCGGCGATCCAGGCCAACGGCATGGATATCGACGACGTCCGGGCCAAGACTTTCGAGGCCGTCTCGCTCGCCCGCACCGAAAGCCAGCCAACCCTGATGGAAATCCGTACCTACCGTTACTTCGGCCACTCGATGTCTGATCCCGGCCATTACCGCTCGAAAGAAGAAATTCAAGAGCGGCGCCAAAGCGATCCGATCGAGCTCTACAAGATTCGCCTTCTTGAACAAAAGGTCGCCACCGAAGAGAGCCTCAACGCGCTGGATGAGGAAGTCATGGCCCAAGCGCAAGCCGCCTACGACTTTGCCGAGCAGAGCCCCGAGCCTGAGCTGGAGACCGTGTTCGAAGACATTTTCGCCCCGGAAGACCAAATCCCCGAGTTCCGGCCTGATCCCCGCAGCTAGAATCTATCGAAGCAGCCTTCACGTCTTTTAAAAAAACTACTGCCGTCCGCAAAACTTTTCATGCCCACCATCACCTACCGCGAAGCTCTCAACCAAGCCCTCTCCGAAGAAATGGAGCGCGACGACCGCGTCATGCTCATGGGCGAGGAAGTGGCCGAATACGACGGCGCGTACAAGGTCAGCCAGGGCTTGCTGAAAAAATTCGGCCCCAAGCGGATCATCGACACGCCCATCAGCGAGACCGGCTTTTCCGGCCTGGCCATCGGCGCGGCCATGTATGGCCTGCGGCCCGTGGTCGAATTCATGACCTGGAGTTTTTCCCTCGTCGCCTACGACCAGATCGTCAATAACGCGGCGCAGGTCCGGTACATGTCGGGCGGCCAGTTCTCCTTCCCGATCGTGTTTCGCGGCTCCTCCGGCGGCGGGCTGCAAGTTGGCGCGACCCATTCCCATGTGCCCGAAAATTGGTACGCCAACGTCCCGGGGCTGACCGTCATCACACCTGCGTTTCCCGATGATGCGAAAGGGTTGCTCAAGAGCGCTATTCGCAGTAATAACCCGGTTTGCTTCCTCGAAAACGAAAAGCTTTACGGTTACAAGGACGAAGTTCCTGAAGGCGAATTTCTCACCGATATCGGCAAGGCCCGCGTTCGTCGCGAGGGGAACGATCTCACCATTGTCAGCAACAGCGGTTCCACGCATCGTGCGCTTGATGCCGCAAAAAAAATGGAAACGGAGGGTTTCTCGATTGAAGTCATAGACCTGCGCACGATCAAGCCGCTCGATTTTGCCACTATCGCCGCCTCGGTGACCAGGACCAACCGCCTCCTCATCGTGGAGGAGAACAAGCCCTTTTGCGGCTGGGGCGCTCAAGTTGCTTACCAGGTGCAGCGCGAACTCTTCGACGATCTCGATGCCCCGGTACATCGTTTGACCTCGCTCGATGTTCCTCAGCCCTACAATTACGCGCTCGAGCAGGCCGTCCTGCCGAATGAAGAACGGGTCATCGCGGCGATCAAAGAAATTTTGGCATAAGTGCTGATTGCCATGAGCAAGAAGCATCTTCCGGACGGCATCCGCGTTCGATGGCTGGGTCACGCCACCTTTGATATCGTCGGGCCGGCCGGGCAAAAGTTCCTCATCGATCCGTTTCTGGTCAACAACCCGAAGTTTCCAAAAGCGCTCGGAGCGGAAGTCACGGCTCCAGGCGCCTACCACAGCCTGCTGGTGACCCATCCTCACTCGGACCACTTTGAGGACACGGTACCTTTGCTTCTGGACGATCCTGCCCTGAAGGTGATTTCGCAATTTGAAATCAGCCTTTGGCTGAAGGAACATGGAGTGAAGGAAGGCCAGGTCATGGGCATGAACACGGGCGGGACCATTACCTTCAATGACGTCCGCATCACCATGGTCCCGGCCGTCCATACAAGTTCCATCACTGAAAGTGGAATGCCGCCGCGTGCACTCGGCTTTCCCGTTGGCTACGTGCTTCGCTTCGCCAACGGGTTTAGTGTCTACAACACCGGCGATACCGCCGTGACCATGGACATGAAGATCGTCCACGATCTCTACAAACCCAATCTCGTCATTCTGCCCATCGGCGATCTCTTTACCATGGGCGCGGAGCAGGCTGCTTACGCCTTGAACCTGCTCAAACCACAATTTGCCCTTGGCGGACATTGGGGCACATGGAACGGAATGCCCCCTGGCACGCCGGAAGCTCTCGAAAAAGAACTGGCGCATTACAAGATACCCACGCAACTTATCAATCTGAAACCCGGCGAATCGCTCACCTGATATTTTTATGGCCAAAGACATTCTCATGCCCCTGCTCAGCCCCTCGATGACCGAGGGAACTCTGGTAAAATGGCTCAAGAAGGAGGGCGACGCGGTCAAATCGGGCGACGTTCTCGCAGAGGTTGAAACGGACAAGGCGACCATGGATCTCGAAGCTTTTGACTCGGGCATCCTGCGCAAGATTCTGATTTCGGAAGGAACCAAGGTTCCTGTCCAATCGCGCATAGGAATCATCGGCACCAGGGACGAGAAAATTGACGAGTCGGTTGCGGCAACACCCACTCCGGCTGCCGCGCCTGCCGCCAAGAAAGAGGAAGCAAAAGCTCCCGCCCCCGCCGCATCCACGACCACCACGGCTGTTCCAAGTGGTGGCCGGATCAAAGCTTCGCCGCTGGCTAAAAAGATCGCTTCGGAAAAAGGCATCGCGCTTGCCACGCTGACCGGATCGGGGCCTGGAGGCCGCATCGTCAAGAACGACGTGCTCAATGCTCCCGCCAACGGCCATGCACCCGGCGGCGGCTCTTCGATTTATGCCCGCGGCCCCATCGCGAAGGAAGGGAGCACGAAGCTCACTACCATGCGCTCAATCATCGCCAAACGCCTGCTCGAAAGCAAGACCACGATCCCCCATTTCTACCTCGAGATTGAGATAGACGCCAAACCGCTGCTCGATTTGCGCGCGCAACTTAACGACTCGCTCGGCAAACTGAAAACGCCCGTTAAGCTAAGCCTGAATGATTTTGTGCTCAAGGCCGCCGCAGAAGCGGTGCGCCGTGTCCCCGGCGTCAATGCCTCCTTCGAAGGAGATTCAATCCGCCAGCACCCCGACGTGCAGCTCTCCTTCGCCGTGGCGATTGCGGAAGGTCTCATCACTCCGATCATCAAGGAAGCGCAGAATAAATCGCTCATCCAGATCAGCGGTGAAGCCAAGGCTCTCGCTGCGAAAGCCAAGGAAGGCAAGCTCAAGCCTGAAGAATTCCAGGGCGGCACCTTTACCGTTTCCAATCTCGGCATGCTGGGCATTGACAGTTTTAGCGCGATCATCAATCCACCTCAGGTCGCGATTCTCGCAATTGGCAATATCGTGAAGAAGCCGATCGTGGACACCAACGACATGATCGTGGCCGGTCATCGTCAGAGCATCACGCTCTCTTGCGATCATCGCGTCGTCGACGGCGCGGTCGGCGCTGCCTACCTCAAGGAATTGCGCGAACTGATCGAGAAGCCCGCGTTGCTGCTGCTGTAGGCGGCCGTCGACCTCCGGGCGGCGGTGTGGTTCTGGTGGCAGGAAAACGTCTTTAAAACCCATCAAGGCTGGGGCGAGCTTGGAGCTTCTTCGCCGCCGCCTCCTTGTTCGTCAGCTCTTTCGACTTGATAGTGAGGGATCCGTCCTCGGCTACTTTAGCCGTCGTACCGTCGTCCCTTATCCACCATTTTTCCCCTTGGACTACCCGGGGCGCCGCCCATAGATGTCCCTGGGAATTGGCGCTGAGCAAGGTCCTAACTTCCGCAATAGTCAAAGGGTCGCCGTTTAATTTGCTGAATGTTTCCGCCACAGAAAGTCCATCGGTAAGAGTCACGTTGATCTGATAGCCGCCTTTTTGAAAAACGACGTCGGCCAGCGGAATCTTGTCGCCTTCCGCCTTCTGGTCTTTCTCCGCGAGCGGTTGGCCATAGCGCAGGACGAGTTGATCCGCGGTTTCGCCCAGGCGCGCGCGCGCGGTTGCCGTTACACTAATAATGAAAACGAGCGTAATAAGAGCGATTCTCATAGCTAAAGGTTAGATAAGCTTTCTTCAGAAAGCAAATGATCGCTTTCTGCGCCGTTCACGCCGCAGCCTCCGGCGCGGCCTACTGTCAATCCAGCGGCGGCTGGCTGGACGAAGCCGGTGCGGGCGGAATTTGCGGAACAACCGGTGTGGAAGGTACGGGCGTTGAAGCCGGAGTAGTCTTTGCGACAGGCGGTGCGGCAGGCAGAGGCATGTCGCGCTTCGCCACTGTCTTCACGATTTCAATCTTAAGACTTTTCATCAATTGAAAAACCGGGGCGTTCAAGTCGACGATCGGGTTGACCTCTTCCAGCGCGGATTTGGCGATGGCGATATGGCCGACATCGAAGCCGTTTAGCGCGGCGTCCATCGGCACCCATTCATCCGGCCCGATCCACGCTTCGGCCCACATATGGAAACCGAATATCCCCGTGTTTGCATCGACGGCATGGGCAATCGTCGGTTCTTCGTCACCGGGCGGGATGTAGCCAAACCCGACCACGCACCGGGTGGGCAGACCAACCACCCGGCCAAGCGCGGCGCAAAGCACCGCATGTTCCGTGCAATCGCCCTCGCGCGATTTGGCGGTTTCCTCCGCCGAAGCGAAACCAATGTTGAGGTCCTTCTTCGTGATGTAAGCCCGGACAAAGTGTTCGATCTTGTGCGCCGCACGAACTGGATTTCTTTCATCGCCCACCGCCTGCCGGCCCAGCACCTCGATTTCAGGCGCATTCACCTCCAAGTAGGCGGAAGCTTGCAGAAACAGGTGCAACTCCGGCGTGTCGGCATGAGGTAGCTGCCATGCCGCATCGGCGGCGGTGAAGCGGGGCGCGGTGACCTCGACTTCGCACAAGCCGGGTTCGGAGGAAAGTACGCGCTGTTCGCCATAGTTCCACAAAGTGATCTTCTGGCCCGGATCGAGCGGAATCAACCGGTAAACGGCCAGACCCAGGTCGTGCGGCGAGGGGAGCGCCATCTGGGGACGAATCAGTGAACCGGTGAAAATCTCGGCGCCCTCCGGCTGCTTCATGCACTCCGCGCGGTCGGTGACATATTCGTGCATGGTTCCAAGACCAGGCAAAACGTCGAGTTCTTCGACATCTTTGCCCTGATCATCCACCCACATCGTCGAGAGGAGCCCCGGCATGTAGCTCACTTCGCTGGTGAGCCTCCACAGCTTGCGATTCACGCCGCGAACATTATGCGTTTCCTGGCTTACGACTTTGCCGCTCTCCACCACGACGGCCTGGGGATATTCCGTGCCAAACGTGTTGAAGGAAAAAGTCTGGCCGGGCTTGAGGGGAACCGCCTCGGTCTGGCGGCGAATCGCCTCCGGGCCGAGAGCGGAAAGCCGGGGTAGCTTGAAGCGCTGGGATTGGCCCCGGCTGGAAACCACCATTTCGTCGCCATCGCGCACGCCACTCGACTCGACGACCGATCCCGAATCGCTGACCTGGTCGAAATTCAGTACGCCACCGTCGGCGTCTTCCGTCACCTTGGATGTCTCGACAATCTTAAGGTTGGTTCCCGCGCGCTTGACCACAAATTCCTCCTGATGCGAGGTGAGATATTGTGGACCGGATGGGGTATTGGTTCTGGTGGTCACGGTGCTGCCAAACCCGCAGGTCTTACCGTCCATCACCACGACAACCCATTCCTCGAAGATGGATTTCGGCGCGCTGCTCTTGCCGTAGCCGACGTCGGGAGCCAGCTCTTGCGAAGGAACCATTGCCGTGGTCAGCAGCCACGCCAGCGCCGTAGAACCGGACTGTAAGAATTTACTGCGTTTTGACGGGTTCAGGTGTTGGCGGAGCAGCATTGGAATTGGTGACCGGGACGGAATTGGTCGGAACGGAGTTCGTGGCAGAAACGGCTGACGGGGCTGTTGCAGATGAGACCTTGGGCACATCATTTAACGTCTCGACTGGCGGTGGAAGTTGATTGGTCGCAGGAGGCGTATTCGTCCCGGCTACCGCATTTGTTTGGTAGCTCGCAGGCGCATTTTGAGTCGGCGTCGGCGCTGGAGGCGGTGGGGTCCCGAGCGATATTGGCGGAGGCGGGTTGACCGGAGGGTTGGGTGTTCCCCGGGCGGCATTCGGTTTTGGGAAGAGCCCCAGATTCTCCATGACGGTCGCAGCTCCGGCTACAGCGCTCGCAAGAAAAATTCCCTGGTTGCCGACGCCGGAAACGGAGTAACCCTCAATGCCCTCTTCATCCGGAGTAATGACGCAGGACCAAGTGCCCATCGGCGCGAGCCAGGTCAAGTCAGCGGGCAAATCCTTGCCCTTAAGTATTGCCGCCAAATCCTTGTTGAACATTCCGGCGAGGGAAAGATAAGGCATGGCGGTCTGGTAACCGCGATCCAGCAAACGCGGAGTATCGAGGAAGAGAACCTGCGCGGCGCCATTGCGTTTATCGCCCACTTGCAGGTTGAACTCGGCGCGATGAGTCAGTCCAATCGTGGGATCGCGCTGAAAGGAGCGCACCGCCTGATTTTCCGTCAGGAAAACGCCGAGGTAATGACCGTCCTCGGTGATCGTCGGGCTGATGGGCGAAGACTGGACGAATTCCAGTGCGTTATAGGTCTGGCCGTTGGAACTAATTTCCTTGATCACGGCAGAAGTCGCGTAGGCCTTGCGCATGGACTCGATAATCGCGGTGATCGTGGGCTTGAAGTCATCCGGTTTGTCCAGCTTCAGAAACAAACCAACCTCGGGATACGTCGTGTCCGCGCTCCATTCCGCCTGCACGGAAAATTCGGTGCCCAGCGCGTCGATGATGTTTTGCCTGGTATCGATGCCTGGAGTATCCCGCACCCAGGTTTGCAGGAAGCTAACCACGCCATTCGCCATCGGGTTGAAGGTCGTAGTCTGGTACGCGGACTGGCCCAATTGTTCCTTGAGGTGTTTATAGTACTGTTTCCAATTAATACTGGATGCCCAGTAGAAACGGGTGTCCGGTCCGGTGAACTTCAGCGTCTCGAATTGGCAGGGGTCGATGCCCATGCCGGACTCGAGTTGCACCGGACGGGGAATCAGGAAGGAAAAGTGATCGACGATCTCGCCGTTCTCGAATCGTGTTGCCACGGCCGCGCCACCAAACAGAGCATTTTTTTTGGCCAGATAATCTGCAACGGCTGGATTGGCTTTCGCCACCTGCTTTTGGATGATCTCCAGAAGAGCGTGATTATTGATAAAGATCAGCGACATCGGATTATCGCCAACCGCTGCCAGCGTTTTCCGGTAATCGAGATCCTGCGCCAGGCTCGACGTGGTCGATTTCTTTTGGAAGCGCTCAACCCAATCCTGCAATGCGGTTTCGCCCCAGCAAGTGACGATCCAGCCGCTGATTCGGGCCACGCATATTTTATCGGGGGCGCCCGGCCCCTGGATCCAATCGTAATTGACGCCCGCGACCGAGCCTGTCCCCGTCTTGCCCTGCTTGAGAAGTTCCGGCCACGTTGCCTTCAACTTACCCACGAACGCGCCGAAATCGCCCAGGCCCGTCTTCGGCTTCATGCCGGCAATGAGGCCAATTTTATCGGGGTGATCATAATCGAAATGCGTAACCGCGATGAACGATTGGCCGCTCAGGTTTGGTAGGAGGGCTTGGATCAAATCGGCGTTTTTCTGGCCGACAAGATTCATAATGAAATCGCGCAACGGCTTGGAATTGGGCGAATCGACCAGCGTTTTCAGTTTCGACGTCTGGTAGCCTTCGACGACCGTTGCTGCATTAGGGATCGAGGCAAATGCGACGGTGTTGGCGGGGACCAGTTCCGCCGAATCGATTTCATTGGGGCCGGAAAGCCACCACCAGGCACCCACGCCCACGCCGAGAAGAAGGAGAATCAATGTGACACCGAGAAGAAAGAGCAAGCGCAGGCGGGTCATAAGATTCCCTAGGTTGGCGAGGCAAATGCCGTTTGGCAATTCATGATGGAGAAGCTACGGATTTTTTAGTCAGGATTTAGGTAGGCGCCTCTGTCCCTAGCGGTGGTTCGTTGCTAAAGATGATGGTTAATTCTCTCCTCGCGCCAATGCTTCTGCGCGGCTTTTAGCGGCGGCCAGGCAACGTGCCATGAGCTGATTCAGCGCGTCCTTTTCCTCCAGCACGGCGCACCCGGCCAGCGTGGTGCCTTTGGGACTCTTCACCTGCGCCGCAAGCTCCATCGGCGAAAGCGGGGACTGTGCGGCCAGTTGCGCGGAGCCCAGCACGGTCTGAATCGCCAGGTCCTTGGCCAATTCCTTTGGCAAGCCGAGCGCAACCGCGCCGCGAATCAGCGCATCAAGGAAGTGGAACACGTAAGCGGGGCCGCTGCCGGAGAGGGCGGTGACGGTATCGATTTGACTTTCTTCAACGGGCCATGCTTTGCCCGCCGAGGCGAGAACGCGATGCACCATGGCGAGATCATCCTTGGTGACATTGGGCCCGCCAGCATAGACGCTGGCTCCCGTACCGATTTGCATCGGCGTATTCGGCATGGCCCGCACAACGCGCGCGGTCGGATGGAGCCAGCCGCGGATTTTTTCGATGGTCACGCCGGCGGCAATGGAGAGGAAGAGCTTTCCCGCGCTTACTTCGCGCAGCGTGGCCATCGCGTCGGAAAGCACCTGCGGTTTGACAGCGAGAATGATGAGGTCGCATTGGCGCACGACATCGGCGTTGTTTGCGGTCCAGTGCGCGCCCGGCAGCAGATCAAGGAAGGGTTGGCCCTCTTGCGGCGTAGGCGCGGAACAAATCAGGCTGGTTGCCGTAACGACCCCACCGTCAACGAGTCCCTTGCCCAGCGCGCGCGCCATGATTCCGGCGCCGATAAATCCGATGGTCATACGTTCGAGAATGTAGCGGCGGTCTATGACGGTCGAACTTTAATTCTGGAGGATGTTCCTCCAAAAAATCACGCCCCCAGTCCGAATTTCTTCAGCTTGGTGTAGAGCGTGGGGCGGTGAATGCCCAGCAGTTCGGCCGCTTTTTTCTTGTTCCCGTTGCACTGGTCGAGCGCGGCCATCAGCGCCGCCTTTTCCCGTTCCGCCAGGTTGAACGACTGGGAATCGGTAAGCAAAGCGCGAATCTTCGGTGGCGATTCGCTCAGTTCGGAATTGGCGAACGTTGCTTCCTGGGCCATACCGGGTTCAAAGCCTGTGCCATGGACGACTTCGTGCGGCAGGTTGCGGCGCGTGATCATGCTACCGGTGGTCAGTACGACGGCACGCTCGATGACATTCTGCAATTCCCGCACGTTGCCGGGCCAACGATAACGCAACAGAGTGTCGTAGGCTTCCGATTGAATCGTTAGCAACGGCTTGTTCATCTTTGTGCAAAAACGTTGGAGAAAGACCTGCGCCAGTTCCGGAATGTCCTCGGTCCGTTCTCGCAGGGGCGGGATGCAAAGCGTGAAAGTATTGAGCCGGTAATAGAGATCCTCGCGCAGGCGTCCGAGGCGGATCGCTTCCTCGGGGCGCCGATTGCTGGCCGCCACCAGGCGGAAGTCGGCCTTGATGGACTGCGTGCTGCCCAGCGGCCGGAATTCCCGTTCCTGGAGCACGCGCAGGAAGCGGGTCTGCAAGTCGATCGGCATTTCGGCAATCTCATCGAGGAAAAGCGTCCCTTCGGTCGCCGCGCTCAACATGCCGGGAAAGTCCTGGCTGGCGCCGGTGAACGCGCCCTTTTTATAACCGAACAGTTCGCCTTCGATCATGTTTTGCGGAAAGGCTGCGCAATTGAGCTTGATCAGTGGCCCCTGGGAACGGGGGCTCAGTTCGTGGATACGATTTGCAAAAATTTCCTTGCCGACGCCGCTCTCGCCCACCACCAGTACGTTCGCCTCGCTCGGGGCGATCTGCTCCAGCAGTTCGAAGAGTTCCCGCATCTTCACGTTCTTAAAGATGGGTTGAAGCTGGGCTTCCGCGCGTTGTACCCTCTTTTTCAAGCGCTCGGTTTCCTCCCGCAACTGCACCGTTTCCTGGCGCAGGCCGCGGCTTTCCAGCGCCTTGGCCACCAGGCTGAGCAGTTCGTCCGGGACGTAGGGCTTGCTGATAAAATGAAATGCGCCGATCTTGATCGAGGCGATGGCGTTGTTAAGCGAATCGTTCGCGGTGACGACAATGACCGGCAGCGCGGGATGTTGCAGGCGGATCGTCCTCAGTAAATCGAGCCCTTCGCCATCGGGCAGGCCCAAGTCGAGCAGTAGGACGTCAGGCTTGTGATCGGCGATCATTTGCAGCCCCTGTTTGCCCGTAAAGGCCGACGCAGAGCCATATCCTCGCCGCTCTAGAATCGCGGCAAGCGTCGCCTGGATATTACGTTCGTCGTCGACTATTCCGATCAGGGGCTTGGAACTCATTGCTTTATGTAAACTGCCACACTTTATCTACCATATGTCCGCCAAGGAAGAAAGACCTATGGTGTCTTAAAATAGAACAGCGCGCGTCAGGCGGCTACACTATTATAATGAGTCTTTGCACTCGTTCAGCTTGCAAATGTCCTTGGAAACATGGATGGCTTCCTGTTCCAGACGGCCGAAAGGATAGCCCGGCTCAATGCATTCGCGAAGATAGACATTCAGAAAGGCGCGGATGCCGCCCATTTTTTCATATTGGGCGACATGCACACACTCATGCACCAGCACCAGGCGGTCATCCCAAAAACCGTACTTCAGACAAATCCCATAGCCCACGGAGATTCCCGTCGATTTCGGGCCAAAAAGACCAATGGTTTTCGCGATAAATACGACATCCTCGTTTTCCGGTTGGGGAAGAACCTCCGACCGGATCACGCGGATTCTTTCCGGCTGAACGACGCCAGCCTGGCGGGCATCGGCCAACTGGTCTTCACTCAGCGCCGTTCCCTCCTGCATAATAATGAGTTCCTGCTTTTCCGCCCAAGCGTAAGCAACAGGCAATAGAACCGGCAACGTGGTTAAGAGACTGTTCATCAGATATTAAGCTAGATATTACTACAACTAAGTAGAATTACTAGCCTAGAAGATCAGAATTGAGTGGGATTTCGCAATGCTGATGCGAGCCGTTCCAAATAATCCCTCCTCCGAATTTCTATTGCCCCAAGCCGCGCGGTGAGGGGAGAGAGGACCTGTGTATCGAATAGCTCAAATTTCCGCGCGCGCAGATGCTCCATGAGATGACACAGCGCGATCTTGGAGGCGTCGGTTACGCGGTGAAACATCGATTCACCGGCGAAAAAGCCTTGGATGGCGACGCCATAGATTCCGCCGACCAGTTGGCTGTGCTGCCAGACCTCGACACTGTGGGCGTGTCCCTCGCGATGCAGTTCCAGGTAAGCCTCAATAAACCGGGGACTGATCCAGGTCGATTCCCGGCCCTCCGACGGTTCCGCGCACGCGTGAATGACGGCGTGAAAATCGCGGTCGATGGTCACGTCGAAAGGAAGATGGCGCAACTTTGATTTCAGCCTTTCGGGAGGACTGAACGTATCGATCTCAAAAATCGCGCGCGGATCGGGCGACCACCAGGTCAACGGCTCGTCCGTCCAGGGAAAGATCCCCGAACGGTAAGCCAGGAGAAGGCGCGGCACGGAGAGATCGCCACCGAGAGCAAGCAGGCCTTCGCGATTGGCCGTCTGCAGATTCGGAAAAGCGAGGTTGTCCGGTCGCAGGATGTTCATGTCATAGGCGACCGTTACCCAGCCCGTCAACGGCCATAATGTAGATCTGCACGATGGCAACAATGACACTCAGGACCACAATCATAAGCGCTGGCATCGCCTTGCGGGTCTTCAAATAACGGCGTCCCATAAGGAAAATGAGGACAAGCGCCAGAATCAAGGCGACAACCGGTGCCCAGTGCCATGTGTAATCGAGCCCCATGAGAATGGCGATCACCCCGCACACCAGCCCCGCCACCAGCGAGGGCACGCTCTTCGCTTTCACATACCCCATCGCTCCGCCGACGATGAGAAGAATACCGTAGATATAGAGGATAAGGACAGGCCAGGGAGGGATCATCACTGTATTTTGCCTGAGTTCCCGCGTTCGTGCAACGGTATCCATGTCGCCGTTTTTTAGACAGGAGGAACATGAAGGACATGAAATTTAGCCTGCCTTTTTCATGTATTTCATTTTCTTCATGTTTTCATGTCAAAAAACCTCTTGCTGGGCGAAACGTCCGCTGCCGTTTCTAATCCTCTTAATCTTATTAATCCTATCAAAAAAATTCCTCTCCCAAATTCCGTTGATTTGGAAAATTTGGTAATTCCGGAACTGCCTTCCCCGGTTCTGAAAAAATTCCCAAAAAAATCCGCGCGGATTGCGTCCGATCTGCGTCTAGGCTGGTAGATGACACTCCCGTTCCCGGTCATAACCCCCTAACATGCCGCTCGTGACGACCCCCGTTCTTTCCTCCTCGTCCGTCGCAACCGATGGCGACACAGCGCCCTCCGCGGGAGCGATGGAATCCGCCGAGCGGATCATGGTCATGGCCGCACTGGCTGGCGACGACGAGGCCTTCGAGACCGTGATTCGCACCTACAGCCGGCGCGTTTATGTCGTCGCCTATGCGATTTTGCAGGACCAATCCGAGGCCGAGGACATCGTCCAGGACACTTTCCTTAAAGCGCATCATCAGCGGGGCAAGCTGCGTGAACCGGAAAAATTTCCGGCCTGGCTCCTGACCGTCACCCGCAACGGCGCGCGTGACCGGCTACGGCGCCGCCGTCCGCAAGCCGATGAGGGAACCATCGACACGCTGGTCGATTACCGCGCCGCGACTCCCGGCTCGGCCATGGAAAAGGAAGAGCACCAGGCGCATCTTCGCCGCGCCCTGGCCACGCTGCCGGAGGAGCATCGCACTGCGCTGACGCTCCGCTACCTGGAGGGACTCGATTATCGCGCCATCGAAACCACCATGGGCCTGAGCAATGGCGCGCTGCGCGGCATCCTGGGGCGCGCGCTCGGCACCCTGCGCCGGATGCCCAGCCTCGAAAGGATCAGTCTATGAAACCTATTTCACTTTGTCATCCTGAGCTTGTCGAAGGACCTCTAACTATTCTCCCTTCCCTCGATCACAGGCACCGTCGCACGGAGTGCGACGGCTACCTGACTGCACTGCCGCCCAGCGTGCGGCGGCTACCGGAGCAACGCCCATGAAACCCATTTCCCCTCGCAGTTCGCGCAATGACGAGTTTGACGACCTGATCGCCGCCGCCCTGCACGGCGAACTCACGCCCGAGGAACGCACCCAATTTGACGCCCGACTTCAAACCGATCCCGCCGCGCAAGCGGCTTACCAGGAGGCCCAAGCCATGCATGATTTGCTCGAAAAGACCCACAAGAACGCCCAGCCCGATCCCGCCTTTGAACAGCGGATGGTTTCCGGCGTCCGCCGCAAGCTTCAGTCCGAACAGCACCGCGAGACGGCTTGGGAAAGCCTGCTCGCGTTGTGGATTGGGTTGAAAAGATTCTTCGTGAAGCGGCGCGCTTGGGAATACGCCGTCGTCTTGCTGATTATCGCAATCCTCGGCGGAGTTGCCTTGGGGCCGATTACGAATGGGGTCAGGCAATCTAGAGCGATGGCCGACTCAGGCATGGCAAACCCTGGAAAAGTTTCTACGCTTGGAGACCTCCCCTTGCTCGGAAAGCTATTCCAGTCGAAACCGCAGCCGGACGACCTCAAAAAAGTTATTCGGCAACAGGGCATCAATTATGTTGAGACAGCACAAAGAGGCATCACCTTGGGCGGGTACGCGGATACGAGTCGCACGGAACAGTTCGGTGGCGCGGGGACCGGGTTTGGAAGCGCCGATAACAAATATAACGTACAGGCGGTCAAAGAGGCGTTAGGCAGGGCTAAGGCTGGCACTGGCACCATGGTGCTCTCAGGCTCGAACACCTACACTGGCACGACGACCATAAACGGAGGCACACTGAAGATGGGCGCGGCTCCGTTGATCGTGACCAACAACGGACTAGCCACTACAGCCATCGGCGGAGACACGGTTGGCACGGAAGGGGCGACCAGTGGCACGATCGTCTTGAACGGAGGCGCGCTAAGTTCTGCGACCACCACGCCGCAAGGTGGCGCGGTACGCGGCTCGGGGTTTAACCCTCCAAGCGGCCCTCCAGCCAGATCTGCTGAAGCAAACAAAGAACTCGAAAGACTGGATGCGTTACAAAAAAACAGGGACGCCGAAGTAACAATACCGACTGCCGCAGTCGCTCCCCCGGCAATGCTGGCACAAGCAGATCAGAAGCAGCAGGCTGATAATAGCCAGAGGCAGTCCGCGTCGGACACCAGTGCTCCCATTACTATCGTAAAATCCATAAACGCCACATCGGCAAAGCTGAGCCCTCCTGACGCTCCGACCATCACAACGCAAAACGGTCAGAAGACCAATGTTGACGTCGTTAAAGAGCCTCTTACGACCACCGAAACCCCGGCCATCGACACCCGCAAGCTGATCCGCAACGCGCAACTCGATCTCGAAGTGAAAAGTTTCCAGACCGCGATGGACCAGATCGCGGCGCTGACGAAGGCGGCGGGCGGTTACGTCGACACCAGCAATTCGCAGAAAGGCGGCAACGGCAAGTTGCAAGGCGCGGTCGTGGTCAAGGTGCTGCCGCAGAATCTCGACAGCTTCCTGCTCAAGCTGCGCGACCTCGGCCAGATGGCCAACCAATCGGTCAGCACGGACGACGTGACCAAGGCATACTTCGACACGCAGGCGCGGCTCGAAAACTCGCGCCGGATGGAGATCCAGTTGCAAGACCTCCTCAAGCACGAGAACAGCAAGGTCGCCGATCTGCTCCCGGTCGAGCGCGAACTGGGCCGGGTGCGCGGCGACATCGAGCAGATGCAGGGTCAGCTCAAGCTCTACGATTTCCAGGTGCAGTACGCGACCGTCACCATGCAGGTGCGCGAGAAGGACCTCAACCAGGCCGCAGCCTACCTGCTCAAGGAGCAGGACGAGTTCTCCGTCTTCGCCACCGATGTCGAGGCCACGTTTCAGAAGGCGCGCCAGGCCGCGGACCAATTCAAGACGCAAGTCCTGGTGGCGAACCTCGTCCACAATTCGGGCAGCGACGTTGCGGCGGAACTCACCGTGATGGTCGCGCCCGACCAGATCGAATCGTTCCTCGCGCAGGTCCGGGGGCTGGGCCGCGTGGCTAATTTCACGCGCCAGACCCAGCGCGTCGCCAAGGATGGCGGCGACAGCGACGCGCCAGCGGACCAGACGCTGACCGAGAAAGACAAGGTGCAGGTGCATCTTTCCATCCGCTCGGATGACGAGACGCGCAAGCAAGTCGCGCTGACGGTGGTCACCAAGGCCGTGGATACCGCGCTCGATCAGGCCAAGGCGGCGGCGCTGGCCAATGCGGGAGTGGAAATCCTGAGTTCGTCGCTGAACAAGACGCCGCAAGGGCAATCGACCGCGCAACTGAGCGTGCGCGTTCCCGGCAAGGAATATGCCGAATTGATCGCCGCATTCAACGGGCTGGGCCGGACCGCCTCGCTCAGCATCCAGCGCAACGACAATTCGGGTCCTGGCGCGAATGGCGACGATGCTCCGGTGATCGTCTCGCTCGGCCTGACCGACGACGACACGCCGCTGCAAGAGACGGCGATGTCCGTCCTTGCCACCGATGTCGATGGTCAGGCGCAGCAAATCAAGAAGGACGCAACGGCGGCCGGCGTGGAAGTGAAGGCCTCAAGCTTCGAGCGCCAGCCCGACGGTACCGAATTGGCGCAGATGACGTTCCGCCTGCCGATGTCCAAATATCCCGCGTTTGTGGAGAGCGTGAAGAAGCTCGGCAAGGTCGAGGCGCTGACTGTTCATCGCGACGACCGTCCCGACCAGACGCGCACCGATGATGCCGCCCCCGCCGAGATCAGCCTGCAACTGCACAACCAGCGCGACATCGTGGCTGACAACAGCGGGTTGTTCGCGACTCTGCGGCAGACGTTCGGCGACGGGGCCGGGGCGCTCTTCGGCAGCGTGCGCGTGATCGGCGTGGTGATCGCGTTCCTCGCGCCGTGGGTTTTCACCCTCGTCCTCGTCGCCTGGGCCGGCCGCCGGATTTATATCTGGAAGAAGAAATAGGTAACCGTTTGCAAAGGTAGCTGGCGCAGGCCCTGCGCCGGTCCGTCGCGCAACGGGATCGCGTCAGCGACTCATTAAAGATTGTCATCCTGAGCCTGTCGAAGGACCTCTAACTATTCTGCCTTCCCTCCGTCTCGGGCACCGCCGCCCAGCGTGCGGCGAATACCCTAAAATTAAAGTGCGGCGTACCCCCTCCACCGCTACACTGAGAACCATGAGCAAACCCAAGCCCCGCCACGTCGTTCTCGGCGTCACCGGTTCCATCGCGGCGTATCGCGCGGCGGAATTGGCGAGCACGCTGACGAAAGAAGGCATCGAAGTCGACGTGATTTTGACCGATGAAGCGCTGCGATTTATCACTGCGCTGACGTTTCATGCGCTGACGCGCCGCGAAGTCTACTCGCGCGAAAACGACGGAATGCGCGACGGGCAACCCGCGCACGTCTCTTTGGCGGACCAGGCCGACCTTGTCGTCGTCGCGCCCGCGACAGCGCATCTCATCGCACAACTCGCGCACGGCCTCGCGCCCGATCTACTCACGTCCACGTTGCTCGCGACGCCTGCGCCGGTGATCATCGCGCCCGCGATGAACGGCAAGATGTGGCATCATCCCGCAACACAGGACAACGTGGTTCTCCTCCGAAAACGAGGCGTTTCGTTCATCGGGCCTGAAGCCGGATTGCTCGCGTGCGGATACGAAGGTCTCGGACGTTTGTGGCCGGTCGCGGAGATCGCGCGCGAAATTTTTTCGCGGCTCAAATGAAAAAAAGCGCAAAATTTTCCGCGCAAAACGGTGCGCAACGCAAAATGCGCGCGAAAAAAATCTGACGATTTATTGAAATTACATTTGACGCAATCACCTGAAAAACATAATTCTAAGCGAGTGATAAATTTTATTTGCACACTTTCGCGCAGCAAGTGCGATTTGATAAGGGGGTGATTTCACATGGCAGCTAAGAAAAAAGTAGCTAAGAAAGCCCCGGCCAAGAAGCCCGCTAAGAAGAAGAAATAAATTCTTCGATCTAGTTTAAGAAAAGGGAGAGATTCGAAAGGATCTCTCCCTTTTTGTTTGTCCTGCGGACGACAGTTGTGGCGGCGGTCTGCGCACGCCGTCGGACATGCAAGAAGAGTGGTTACCACTTCCTCGGGAAACGTTGCGCAATGCCTTCAAGGATTTCCGCCGGTAGATTCATCTCCTCCGGCCAGCCGCGAGTGTAGCCTTCGCCGGGAAGTTTCCGCGTGGCATCGAAACCAATGTGCGAGCCGATGTTGGGCAGCGTCGGCGCGTGGTCGAGGCTGTCGCAGGGGCCCTTGGTCAGCAGGCTGTCGCGTTGCGGATCGATATTCGCGCAGAGATGAAAGAGCACATCGCTCGTGTCCTGCACATTCACATGCGAGTCGACCACCACGATGATCTTTGTGAACATCATCTGCCCCATGCCCCACAGCCCGTGCATGATCTTGTAAGCCTGATACGGGTACTGTTTCCGGATGCTGACGAAGACGAGATTGTGGAAGACGCCCTCGGCCGGCAGCGCCATGTCGACAATTTCCGGGAAGTTCATTTTGAAGACCGGCAGGAAAAGCCGCACGCTCGCGGTACCCATGTAAAAGTCCTCCATCGGCGGCTTGCCGACGATCGTCGCCGGATAAATCGCGTCGCGGCGATGCGTGATGCAGGTGACGTGGAATGCGGGATAGTCGTCGATGGGCGTGTAAAAGCCGGTGTGGTCGCCGAAGGGACCCTCCGCGCGAAGAGGTTCTTTCGGATCGATGTAGCCCTCGATGACAAAGTCGGAATGGGCCGGGACTTCGAGATCGATGGTCTCGCACTTGACCAGCGGCACCGACTTCTTGCGCAGGAACCCGGCAAGGAGAACTTCGTCGAGCCCGTCGGGCATCGGCGCCATGGCGCAGAACGGCATGACCGGATCTCCACCGAGACACACAGCCACGGGCATGCGTTGACCGGTTTCATAGTAGCGTTTGCCATGGCGCGCGGCGACTTTATGCATTTGCCAATGCATCCCAGTTGTCTGCCCGTCGAAGATTTGCATCCGATACATGCCGATGTTGCGGTCGCCGTTGTCGGGGTCCTGCGTATAAACCGTGGGTAGCGTAACAAACGGACCGCCATCCTGCGGCCAGCATTTCAGGATCGGCAGCGAACCGAGGTCGAAGTCGGGCGTCGCACCCTGGTCGAACCGCACGATCACGTCCTTGCACGGGCCGGTACGAACACGGGCCGGGCGAGCGTGGATAACGTCGAAGCCCTCCCGCAATAGGGTCCACGCTTCGCTGAGCGACTTGGGAGGTTTGGCTTTGAGCAGAAAGGCGATCTGATCGGCGACTTCATCGACGTGGCTCACCTCAAGCGCCAGGGCCATGCGTTTCTCCGAGCCGAAGGCGTTGATCAGCACCGGGAACGCTGAGATTTTTCCCGTGGGCAAAAGCGGCTTCTCGATCAGCAGCGCCTTACCGCCGCCGGGCGATTTCATTTCGCGATTGGCCAGGGCGGTGATTTCAAGGTCTGTGCGGACCGGTTCGGTGATGCAGACCAATTCGCCCGCCGTTTCCAGTTTGTCCGCAAATTCGCGCATCGAGGAGAAAGCCATCCGCCGACTGTAGCGGCGGTCTGCGACCGTCGCACTTCAATTTTGGAGGGATGCTTTCCCGCGCTTTCGCAGACTCCAGAAGGTTGCATCATGCCTGACTCGCCCTAGAAATAGTCATGGCCGCGACGCGTTTATATTTCACCGCTTCCGTGGACGAGCAGTGGCGTACGCTGGTGGAACCGTGGCTGCGGGCGCAAGCCGGTGTGGCGTGGAAAAATCCGAAACCGACGGTGATACTGACGCCAAGCCGGGCCGAGAGCTTTTACCTGCGCAGCCGCCTCGTTGAGGAAGGCGTGTCTTTTCTTGGCCTCCGTTTTTGGACGCCCAGCGATGCGCGTAAATTCTTGCTGGCGGAAATATTGCCCGAAATCGGAGCGGCCACGCAGTCCGAACTGCGCTTGGTGGCGCGTGCCTGCGCGGAAAAATTGGCGCGCAAAGCGGGAGCCGATAACGCGACGCTCACCAGCGTGATCCGGGAACCGGGACCCTTTCTTCGCGCCTACGATCTTCTACTCGGGGCTGGATGGGATCCCTCGCGCGAAGGGGCGATCTACGGACGCGAGTTGGCGCGGGAGATGCAACGCGCGTTGGAGGAGCAGCGAATCGCCACTCAAGCCGGCTTGCATCGCCATTTGCTGCGCAAAATCTCCACGCACGATGAGCCCCTGCTCGCAAATCTGCTCGTGGTTGGGTTCAATGCGGCACACTGGCCGCTCTGGGATTTGCTGAAGGCTGTTGTCTTTTCCGCCGAACAAGCCGTCATAGCACTTTCCGAGCCGCGCGATTTCGCCGAGGAGATTGATCAACTCTGGATCAGTTCGTGGGAAGAAGTGACGCAAACCGAAGCGCTTTCACCTCCGAGCCCCATCTCCCTGGACGAAACCCCCGCACCCTTCGCTGAGGTTGTCGCCTCCTACGAAAAAGGCGAGCCGGGCAACTTGGTCGCAGCCGACCTGACCTTTCGCGTCACGCCGGACCTGGCTTCGCATACGCGCGCGGTTGTCTTGCAGGCGATCGATTATTTACGGTGTGACACTTGCACACGGCTCGGCATCGTTTTCCCCGATGCCAACGCGCTGGCGCTGGGCGTAGCGGAAGAGTTGCGACTACTCGGCATACCGCTCGACGACGGAACGGGGTCGCTCACGCCGGGGATTTTTGAAAAGCGCTGCTGGCAGAGCTGGATTGCGCTCCAGGAGGAGCCGGGCGTGCAGCGGCTGATCGCATGGATGCGTGCTTGCGAAGCGCAGGGCGTTTCGTGCGGCATGGAACCCGCGCTGTCGGCACGGATCATCGCGGATGTCGTGGAAAGCGCGTTGGGCGAATCGCTCGTCGACGACCTGAATTTTCTGGCACGTCATCTGGAGGAGAATTCCACGGGGAATCGAGCAAGTGCCGTGGCCGATTTTCTGCGCGGGCGCATTGTGCTTCCGGAAACGGCGACGTTTTCCCAATTTCTTGAGATGACACGCCGGGCGCTTGTCCTGCCCGGCTGGGAAGAACATCTCGCGCGTTTGCGAATCGATCCACCTGCGTGGCTGCGGGAGAGCGACGAGATGCTTTCGCGCCGCACGTACTTAGAATGGCTCAAGGAATCGACCGACTCGCAGACCCGGACGCGTGGCGCGGATGGCAACCATTTCTATGGAAAGGTGCATTTCCTTATCTACCCGCAAATAACCGGCCAGACCTGGAGCCACCTTATCCTGACCGGTCTGAACGAGGGCGTCTGGCCACGCGTTTTTGAAGCGGGCGCGTTCGGTTCACGGCACGAATTGGCAGCGCTCAACCAGCAGGTCCGTGAACTAAACCGTCTCGGTGCGAGCCAGGGCGGGCAGGGGATGGGACACGAAGCCGTCGGCGCGGGTCGCGGTCATTGCCTCTTGCCGCTCGAACGGCAGGACCTAGCGCTGCGGGACATATGCGCTGCCCTCGAATCCACCGGTGCGGCGGCCTGTCTCACAGCGATGACGACCGGGGGCGGGCGCAACCTGTTGCCTTCCGATTTTTTCAACCACGCCTACCAGGCTAAAACAGGCCGTGTGCTGGATGAGGAAGCGTTTCGAAGCATGGCGAACGTGACCGGGGCCTGGTGCCACAAGTATGAGTCTTTCTTCTATTTAAAAACGTCCATCTCATCACCGGCCTCCGCCGCAACTCAAGTTGCCTTCGCCGCACGACGCGATCCCGCGCGGCCGTTCGGACCGTACGAGTTTGCTTACGCTCAACCACCGTCGCAACCGATTCAGCTTTCGTGCAAGAGATGGGAGGACGCCTGGAACCATCCCGCCACCGTGTGGCTGGAGGAAATCGTGGGTGCGTCGCCATGGCCGGAGGGAACGCTGAGCTGGCCGCGAGCGGTCGGCACCTGGGTCCATCGCTGGCTGGCCGCATCGCTGCGCGTGTGCCGCGAACAAAACTCGGCGAAGGATTTTATGCCTCTGCTGCTCGAAGCGGCGGACAGCGAGGCTTTCCGCGTGCGGAACCGCGCGCGCGCGGTGGAAATCGAATTGTATCCCTGGTGGGACCAAGTGTGGGCGCAGGCCCGCGCGACGGCGCTCGGCCTGGGCGAAATGCTCGCGCCTCATTTGCAAGAAAAGCAACTCCTCTCTGAATTTCGCTTGCCCAGGGACGTGATGATTGCGCTTCCGGGAATCGAGCAGGCCGACTTTGCCCTAAAGGGCCGGATTGATCTTCTCCTTATCGAGCCGGGCGTCGTCCCTCATGACATCGCTCACGGCGATTTTTCCGGCTGCACATGCTGGGTGATCGATTTCAAAACCGGCTTGGCGCAAAGCCTGAGCGAGAAAAAAATCGGGGAGGGGAAGGGATTGCAGCCAGTCCTTTATGCGCTGGCGGTGCGGGCGCTCGGCGCCGTCTCGACGGCCATTTCGCTGCATACCGGCGATGTTTCATTGAAGCCGCAAGTCCAGTTGGACGACGTGCTGGAAATCACTCCTCTCTTCCGCTCGCTCGATAAATCTCACCGCAATGGCGTGTTCGGGATGCGCGCCGACGCGGATAACGATTACGGTTACGCACCCTCGTATCCGATGGCGACGCGATTTGTGCCGTCGAACATTCTCGAAGCGAAATGGATGCTCGTGCACGGGATAGCGTCCGCAACCGGGGAGGACGAATGAGCGCCTTAATCGATCAGGCGGAGCGAGACCGCTTCGTCCTCGAGCAGGGAAAAAACATCTCGGTGATCGCGCCTGCGGGCGTGGGAAAGACCACATCCATTGTCGAGCGCATCGTCAATCTGGCGAGACTGCCCGAAATTGAAGCGGTGGATCGCCTCTCGCGACTGATCGTCGTGACCTACTCGGTGCGCGCGGCGCAACAGATGCAGCAGAAGGCCCGCGTGGCGATTCGAACTGCGGAAGTTTCGACGCGCGTTCAACGCGCCTTTCAGCAGACTTTCTTCGGCACGATCCACAGCTATTGCGTCAGGCTGCTCGAACGGTTCGGACACTATCTCGGCCTGCCCTCGCCGGTGGCGTTGCTTCAGGACGGTGATGAGGAATTGTGGAACCGCTTTCTCATCCGCGGCCTGGGACAGGGGATTTCGCAGGGCTCGAATCTGCGGGAACTCTTTCATTTTTATGCGCCAGAAAAGCTCTACGCACTGGGCAAGGAAATTTCGCCTGGCGAAGAAAATGAAGTGGGACCTGTGCCCGATCTCCACTGGCAACGACTGCTTGATTATCGGGACAATACCCTCCATGCCGCCACGAAGAAGAGCATTGCGCGCGCTCAAGAGGCCGCGGCCCGCTGGAGCGAAGCATGGGCGAAGGGAGAACGCTTTCGTCCCCTGCCGAAATGTCCCGAATCGGAGAAAGCGGCAGCTTTCGCCGAAATCTGGAATGAGACGTTTGCTCCGCTCCACGACTGGCTGCGCAATGCGGCCCTGTCTTTTGGTCGTCATGTCGCCAATGCCTACGAGGCATATCGCTTGGCCGAAGCGGTGATGACCTACGATGATCAGGTTCGCCTCGCCTTGCGGGCGCTCGATCATCCGGCAGTGCGACGCGAACTGGCGGCGGAACGGCTGAGTGTCCTGCTCGACGAGGCGCAGGACACGGATCCCCGGCAGTTCGAGGTTTTGCGCCGGGTCGCGGGACTGGGCGATAACCCGAACCAGACCGATGACCAGAGCTTCTGCATTGTGGGTGATTTTCAGCAGGCAATCTACGCGCCCCGGTCCGACCTGGGAATGTACCGGCGCGTGCATGACGAGATTTCCGCCGAACCGCGTGGGACGAGCAGTCGGCTGCGGGTCACTTTTCGTTGCGACGCGGCGATCATCGATTTCGTGAACCGGATTTTTCCGCCGGTCCTGAATAATGCCGGAGGCCAATGCGCTTTCGAAACACTGGTCGCCCGCGACGGGGCCGGGCAGGGCCAAGTCGTGCGCTGGGCTTGTCCCGAGGAACCCGAGCAGGCGGCGGGGAAGAAAATTTCCGCTGATACGCGCGCTCGTCACGAAGCCCGATTTGTGGCGCGCCGAATTCAGGAACTGGGCCTCGTAGAACTTGGTGCCAGCGACTGGTCCCAGGTCGCCGTGCTTTGCCCGCGCAAAAATTGGCTGCTTGAAATCCAACGGGAACTCGTCGACTTGGGCCTGCCCGTGCAACTCCACTCATCGAACGAACAGCAACGCGACCGCACACCCGCCGCATGGCTGACCGCCCTGATCTGGATCGCGGCACACCCGGAGGACAGCTTCGAGATCGCGGGCGTCCTGCGCGAAGTCCTGGGCGTTTCGGATAGCGACATGGCCCTCTATACCGCCCGCGACGGCGACAAACTTCGTCTCGACCGGATCTCGCAAGCGCGGGACGGAGGACCAGTCGAGATCGCCCTGAATGTTCTCCGCGAGGCCACCGCGCAAGCGGACGTGGTGCCATTACATCAGGCTGTTCGGCAGTTGCTGGAGAAAACGCATTTGTACGAGCGGTTGAATTTGATTAGGGAACTGGAACTCGAAAATGCCGGCCGTGAGCTGGACGATTTCCTGGCGGTTATTGCGGCACGTAGCGCGGAAGGCGTCACCCTGATCAAACTTGCGGAAGAACTTCGTCTTGGCCTCGAGCGGGTCCATCCTGCCGAGGAGGAGATTCGGGAAGCGATTCAATTACTGACCTCCCACAAAGCCAAGGGCCTCGAATGGCAGGCAGTGATCGTGCCTTACGTTTTTCGCACGATTGAATCGAAGTCGCTCCCTTATCCGCGAGTGATTTCCGGCGTCGCGGACCGGGAAATCGTGTGTCGGGACAAAGCCGATTTTGCGAATCAGGCCCGCGATTTTGTGACTGAGCGGGAGCGGCAGCAACTTCAGCGCCTGCTCTACGTGATGTCGACGCGCGCCAAGCGGACTTTGGTGCTGGTCGATGACGAGGCGCTTTTTGCGGGATTGCCGCGCCGTGCTGGATGGGCTGCAGGCGAGTTGCTCGGATTCTTTGTCGGTGAGAATCGCAGCGTCTGGAGCGGGTTGCCCGAAGAGACCTCTTTGCCGCAAGAATTGCCACGGGTTGAATCCGCGTCCGAATCCGAAGCTGTGTCCCTGCCTCATTTGTCACATGCAGACGTTCAACGAGCCGTCGAGCGGGCTTGCCTATTTCCGCGCCGGGTCACTCCCCATGCGCTGGCAGTTCATGCACGCGAGGAAGCTGAACCTGAAAAGCAAGTCGAAGGGGAGGATGAACGGATCACGGTTGCGGCGGATAGTCCCGGCATTCTCTACGGCACGTGGTGGCACGAATTTGTGCAGACGATCCCGTGGAGGGAACCCGTCGCTGCGTGGGAGAGGAAATTCACCGAAGCTCGGCCACGCTCACCGCAACCGGAACGGGCGGCGCGGGAGTGGGAGTTGTTCCGACGCTCCACTCTGGCAAAATGGCTGGCGGAGCCGGGACGGCTGATCCAGGTCGAGCTTCCTTTTCTTTGGCGGGAAACCGGGGATGGGGCGTGCCTGGAGGGCGTGATGGACCTCGCGGTTTATACGGAGAGCGAATCGATGTGGCGCGTGATCGACTGGAAGACGAACCGAATCGGTCCGACGGGAAGCAATAGTCTGGTTGAGATTTATCGCGGGCAAATCGATGCCTATGCGCGCGCGTTGCGGGAGATGCTTTCCGCCGAGGTGAGGGGAAGTCTTTATCTCACCCAGACGGGAGAGTGGGCTGAGGTGGAATGATCAGCGACCGTCCGGTACATACTCGTAAAGCTTGAGCAGGGGCGTCACGCTGCGCAAATGCATCATCGTCGGCACATCCTGGTCCTCAATCAAAACTTGCGCCACGGTCGCTTCAGCCTCTTTTATTTCATCGTCCGAATAAGAGGGCTGTCCCAAAATACCGCGTGAGCTGTTCAGCAGGGGATACACGTAGACCGGATTGTCCCAGACCACGATCCAGCGCACTTTGCGCTCCCGCAGGATGCGTTCGGCATCGATCCAGGAGTGCGAAGAATAAAACTCCGCGCTCGCCACGATGCCTGAAATCCCGCAATGGGAACTACCGCTGACGATGGGATGTCCCGAAAAGTAGAGCAGTCCGGGCGAGAGCCACCAGGGCGCCATGATTCCACCCGGCTGGTCAATCGCGCGGGAAATCTGCGCTAACTGGAGCGAAGGTTGATTGGCGGGCGCGCCAACGCGACCCGCGATTTGCCCGTAGTCCGCACAGGCCATTCCGAGAAGGAAGAGCAAGAGAATCATGACTTGTGCGGCACATGAAGCAGTCAGGCGTATCATATTCCAGAGCGGAGGCCAGCGGGTTGTTTTGAAGCCGAGAGCGAGCATGCGTACAAAGTTTAGGCCGCTGTCGAGCGCTGCTTGGCTGTAGCGAACGATTAGGAAAAGTTCACCCAGTGATGCATAATAAGACCACCGTCTTTGAAAACTTGCCAAAATCCAGAGCAAAGTCGTCAGTAATACAAGAAACAGGTCTGTGCCGCGTACTCCGTTTCGAGCCAATAAACGCCATGCAAGAAATGGCAATGCAAAAGCCATTAGTGTATCCAGCCACGGCGATATATCCCCTCTAACCAAGCGCTGGATTATCCCTACCAAATCGACAGGCCGCACTTCGGCGATTGTGCCCAGCCAATTGAGCGAATACTGACGGTTTACCTCTGAGAGGTTGTAAATGTTAAAAATGTTGGAGAAAATATGTCCGCCTTCCAAAAGCAGCATCGCCACGATTACGGTTCCGAAGCTGCTTAGAAATGCGAGGTTTTCCCTGCGACGGACGATCAGGTTGAAAAGCACCAGTACTGTGACGACGACAGACGGCTCAAACAGTGACGTCCAGCAGGCCATGCCCCAGACGATGCCGGCGAAAATATTCCAGGCGCGTTTCGGGGTAAGCTCGATCTGCCAGCGCTCGTACTCCGCCGTGAGTCCCATCGCCATAAGCGCCAGGATCAGCGATTGATGGCGTGGCCGTCCGCAAGCTGTGGCCCAGATAAAAGCGGGCAGGGCGGCCGACCCGATTAAAAACAGCGTGCGGCCAACAAGGTTAAATTCACGCGAGCGAAACAGCATCCAGAAAAAGACGAGGGCCACCCAAAGGGCAGGGGAAACCAATGCGCCCGCCCAATCGAGCGGGTGCCGGGTGAAGAGGGCCAGCGGCGCGTACAGGAGCAGGATGACATAATCAAAAGGCGCGGTGGTGCTGGGGGCGAGCCCTTCCGGCCAATTCTCGACCGTGAAATGATTTTGAATCAGTCCCTGCCCGTGGAGAATGCGCTGCACGCGGGCCAGTTGAGAATAGCAATCGGCCTCGACAGCCCAGGGTCGCATGGCTGAAGGCTGGTGCATCGTGTCCGGAAGCATCCACTCGGGCGAATAAACGGCCCTTAACCAGCATCCCAAAACGAGGCAGATCAGACCAATGACAACAAATGCGGCGATAGCCCGGACGCGCGAGAGATTCACCGCGAAAGCATGGCAGACGCAATCCGCATTTCGAGCCAAACCGTGCTTTCTAAATGGTCAGCCTCCGGCCTGACCCATTCTATGCCCCCGAGAACTTGGCAATGGCGAAGAGAAGGATAATGGCGCCGATAATCGATAGCAAAAAACCGGCGGGATGAAAAAACGCGCCATCCTTGGGCTGGGAGAAGATACGGGCGATCAGTCCTCCCACGATGGAACCGCCAATACCCACCAAGGACGTGAGCCAAAAACCCATGTGCTCGGCTCCCGGCACAAACCAGCGGGCGATGAGACCGACAACAAAACCGACGAGAATTGACCAGATAATGTGAAACATGTCGTTCCTTTCTTTGGGGTTTGAGTGAAGCTTATTTTAAGTTACACACGCTGGAGACAAAGCAAAAGCAATACGGCCACTTTCTGTTCCAAATTTCCACTACGTAAAAACAAGACGTTTGTTATGAATGAGATACGCGTTTTTTTATAAGCGTAAAAACGGAGTGCTTTCTGTGCGCTATGCTTCAAGACAGCAACTTGCCGTCTCACTCGTCACTCAGGGAATAGCCACTACGTTGGCAAGAGCGTGGATCAGCCTAAATATAGGATCAGCAGACTCATGGCCGCAAAACTGGCTCCAGCCAGAGAGCTCTTCAAGGCAAGCCCTCGCCAATCGAGCCGGGGATGAAGCAGGCGATTCCCTTTATCCGTCAGTTGCAGGCCCATCGCCAAGTGAATCACTCCCTTGTCATCGCGTTGACAGTGGAGGCAGGTCAGATATTGATCCCGAATCAATTGATCCAGGATGGTGGGATTAACCCAAAATGGGAGGACAAACAAGTGCCGGGGTTCGGACAAGGCCTCGATTCGAAGGAGCGTTTCACGGTCATTTTTCATCTCAATAAATAGGTGATAACAAAACTCTCAACAGGAACAAAGCTAGTTTCGATCCGCGATGGCCCTATTCTCGTTATACTCATTGATTTCATATAACATATATTGTGCGAAATTATATCAGGACCACGCAGAGTAGAGACAACGCCTTCATTTAGCCTGGGGGCCATAACATTTCCCGACCTCCCAAAACATGCACATGAAGATGCGGCACAGTCTCGCCGCCGTCTGCACCGTTGTTGATAACAAGCCGAAACCCCGAATTGTGCAGGCCTTCCTGCCTGGCTACAGTTTGCGCGACGTAGATGAGGTGTCCCAAAAGCGACTCGTCGGAGGATGTTGTGACCGCCACGCGCGTGATTTCTCTTTTAGGGACGACTAGAAAATGCACCGGAGCCTGGGGATTAACATCATGAAATGCCAAACAGAGGTCGTCTTCATAAGCGATCCGGGCCGGGATTTCGCGAGCGATGATCTTCGAGAAAATCGTACTCATGGTCGTTACTGTAGCGAGGTCCCCTGCCCGTAGCAAGAATGTTGAAATGATAGTTATTTAGCCCCGGCTTAAGCCGGGGCGGCTCGATAATCGAGCCAAGTCAAAGGCTACTCCCACATTTTTTCGCGCAATGGCACGGAGGACGCTATTGTTGCCAGGCAATTCTCCAATACTGAAACTTTTAAACTGTGTTTGCCATTTTAGCATTGGATGGCTATTAGTTACAGCCTATCAAATTATTCCTATGTCTATGCGAGTTGTCTTTTGTTATGCCCTCATTATAGCAGCTTACGCTGCGGTCTTTTTTCAGACTTCACTGATTTCAGTGAATGCCCAGGGTACGACAGACGTTCTTTCCTACCATGGCAGCACACTGGTTAGTAACGGTGTAAACGCCACCGAGCAGCAGATCACGCCAGCCAGCATTAATGTGACAAGCTTTCAGAAGCAATTCACGACGAATATCACCGACATTCCCAATATCACCGGGATTCCTTCTTCGACATTGCCGGCGGGTATCAATTACTCGGGCGCAGCCGGCCAGGTCTATGCCGAGCCTTTAGTGAAAACGGGGGTGAACATCACCACGGGCAATTCTCAGGGGGTGCACGACGTCGTGTTTGTCGCGACCTGCATGGACAGCCTTTATGCCATCGATGCCAACGGCGGGACTGTCCTGTGGAAGGATTCGTTCATCTACAACGCTTCGGGCAATCCGAATCCTCTCAATCCCACGATCCCCGTCGGCGTCACGGCTGTGCCGGGCGGCTATGGAACGGAGACCAACAGCCAGGATATTTCCCCCTGGATCGGCATCATCAGCACACCTGTCATCGATGGCACAAACGGCTATATCTATCTCACAGCCAAAACACGCGAAGCCCAAGGAAACGAGAACCAACCCCATTACGTCTACACTCTGCATAAAGTACGGCTTTCGGACGGTTTCGATACAAGCGTTGTTATCGCTGATACAACGTACCTGGCACCGACCATTTTCACCTTCAATTCGGGCCCTTACATTTTGGGAACTGGTGATGGCGCGGTTACGGTGAGCGGTCAAAGCAGGATCTATTTTAATGCCGTCCGGAACATGATTCGGCCCGCGCTTGAGCTTTACAATGGACGCATTTATATCGCAGCGGCGAGCCACGGCGACAACCAACCCTACCATGGGTGGGTTCTTACTTACGACGCCTCGACCCTGGTCTGCAACGGTGCGTGGTGCTCGACGCCCAACGGCAGCGAGGGAGAAGGTGGAATCTGGCAGGGCGGCGGCGGCGTAGTCATCGATTCCAACGGCTACATCTACTTTGAAACGGGCAACGGCGATTTCGACGGAAACAACACCAATAATGTCGTGACAGGACTCGACGCCAACGGCTTTCCAGTTAACGGCAACTTTAGCGACTGCTTCCTCAAACTGGCAGTCGATCCGACAACAACCCAGAGCAATCAAGGCACAAACCTGAATGGCTGGGGGCTCAAAGTTGTCGATTATTTTTCGCCTTATAACAACCAGGCGCTCGACGCGGTTGATCGGGACCTCGGTTCGGCCGGGCCGGCTATTTTGCCTGATTCCGCCGGCAGCGCGGCCCACCCGCATCTGCTCATCGGCGGGGGCAAGGAAGGGAAGCTCTATCTCATCGACCAGGACAACATGGGTAAGTTCGGCATCACCGACAATATCGTCCAGACCTTTGGCGGCGCGGTCAACGGTTCGCTCTCCGTTCCCGCTTATTATAATGGCCGGCTCTACACCACA
>Ga0182030_10002640_pt1 | contig 38167 bp, 38 predicted proteins | sample 812S3MmetaG_FD_121299 | JGI IMG/M metagenome (GOLD analysis project Ga0182030, IMG submission 121299) | Permafrost microbial communities from Stordalen Mire, Sweden - 812S3M metaG (Illumina Assembly) | ecosystem: Environmental > Terrestrial > Soil > Wetlands > Permafrost | place: Sweden...
AATCAATCGGTGCATCGGAATGCGCGCCGCCGTTGATGACGTTGGCCATCGGAACGGGCAATACCTTGGCGTTGGTCCCGCCGAGATAGCGGAAGAGCGGCGCACCCGCGGCGGCGGCGGCGGCCTTGGCCGTGGCCAGCGAAACGGCCAGGATGGCATTGGCACCGAGCTTGGACTTGGTTTCCGTGCCGTCGAGTTGGATCATGATCTGGTCAATGCCAACCTGATCGCAGACACAGTGACCGACCAGCGCGTCCTTGATTTTGCCGTTCACATTGGCGACAGCCTTCAGCACGCCCTTGCCGCCAAAACGCTTCTTGTCGCCGTCGCGCAATTCGATGGCTTCGTGTTCGCCGGTGCTGGCGCCGCTGGGGACGGCGGCGCGCCCAACCGTGCCGCAGCACAGTTTCACATCCGCTTCGACCGTTGGATTACCGCGCGAATCGAGAATTTCGCGCGCCTGAATATCAACAATTTTGCTCATAATTTATTATTAAATTTTTATACTCCAAAATCCGAAGCAAACATCATAAAAGCTGGAGGTGGTGAGTCAAGACAGCGTTGCAGCTTCCGGACGGTTTAACCGGAAGTGAAGCAGACCATTAAGGCCGCATCGCTCCAGTAGCGCCACGATACCCCTGAACTGGCAGCGTATTACAATTTCCACTCCAAAAAATACTTCCCTGCGCAGTTGGCGAGGAATAGGGTTTCACCTGTGAACCCGATCCAGCCACTTTCGACCCGCAGGGAAATCAACGTAGTCGAGCCGGTCAGTCCCGCCCTGGAGCACGTGAAAGACGTGCTGTTCCGGCCATTCGATCTGGGCCGGTGGTTCGTCATCGGCTTTTGCGCGTGGCTGGCCCAGCTCGGCGAAACGGGATCCGGTTTTGGCGGGAACTATAATTTCGGCAACCATCGCCAACAGAACGGGACTGATTTTCGGCACGCCCTCGATCACGCCCGGGACTACTTATTGAACAACCTGGACTGGATCGTCCCGCTGGCGTCCGTGATCGTGGTGTTTTGCCTGGGCCTCTGGCTGCTTTGTTTGTGGCTCAACAGCCGGGGAAAATTCATGTTCCTGCACTGCGTGGCGCTGAATCAGGCGGAAGTCTCAAAACCATGGGACCAGTTTGTTCATGAAGGCAACAGCCTGTTTCTGTTCCGGCTGGGCTTGGGGCTGGTCGGCGGAGTCCTGACGGTGCCGTTGCTGGTGGTCATCGCCATTTCAGTTCTCCGAATGGTTTATCAGGGCGAGGCTGACATCGGTGGCATCATGTTGTCCATCGGCCTGGGAATGGCATTTTTACTGGTGGCGATCCTCATGGCGTTGGTTCACAAATTCACGGTGGATTTTGTGGTGCCCGTCATGTTTCTGCGCCGGATTCGATGCTGGGACGCCTGGCGGGAATTTCTCGGCCTGCTTTCCGCCCACGTTGGAACCTTCGCGTTGTATATCCTGTTTCAAATCGTCCTGGGGATGGCGATCGGAACCTTGGTGATAATAGTTTTTGTTGTGACGTGCTGCATTGCGTGTTGCCTGATGGCTCTGCCATTTCTGGGAACGGTCTTGCTGCTGCCAGTTCTGGTGTTCAAGCGGGCGTACTCGCTCTGTTTTCTGGCGCAATTCGGACCGGAATATAACGTGTTCCCGCCGGCACCGCCGACTCTGCCAGCGCCGGGCTTGCCGCCGATGCCGGTTGCGCCGCCGTTGATGTAAGCGGCTTTGCGATTGCTAACCTGCCGTTTGCCCGCTATCAATTTTCCCGGCAATGGAGTTTGCCGTCCCACCATGGGAAAACCGCCTGACTGTTTCAGCGCTGATGACTCCTACCTGGCAGGGATGGCATGTTGCCGTCTCTGAAAATAATCAGGCAGGAGTTTTATGATGGCATACTTGTGGGTGGCAATCGGCGGCGCGCTCGGCAGCGTAAGCCGCTTCTGGCTCAATGGCTTGATCTCCTCAACCCGCTTCGCCGAAACCTTTCCGTTGGGTACGCTCGCCATCAATGTCACCGGCTCTTTCATCATCGGCATCATCGGCGCCCTGGCCGCGCCGGAAGGCCGGATGGATTCGTCGTCGCGCGCCTTTACCACGCAATTTTTCATGATCGGCATCTGCGGCGGCTACACCACGTTTTCCTCGTTCAGCCTCCAGACCCTGAACCTCCTCCGCGACCGCGAATGGCTCTATGCCGGGGGCAACGTGATTCTGTCCGTCGTCCTTTGCCTGGTTGCCGTCTGGCTCGGCTGGATGCTCGGTTCGGTGGTTAACTCCCTGAAAGGAAATTGATATGCAAATCCCCCAAGACGCCGTCCTGCTGCGAATCTTCCTCGGCGAAAGCGACCGCTGGGAACACAAGCCGCTCTACGAAGCCATCGTGCTCAAGGCGCGCGAACTGCATCTGGCCGGCGCCACGGTGTTGCGCGGGCCGATGGGCTTCGGCAAGACCAGCCACCTGCACACGGCCAAAATCCTCCGGCTCTCGATGGACCTGCCGCTCGTCATCGAAATCGTGGACAGCGAGGAAAAGATCAACGCCTTCCTGCCCGTGCTCGACGGCATGATGGGTGGCGGCCTCGTCACGCTCGAAAAGGTGAAGGTCGTCCATTACCGCGCCGACCCGGATAGCCCGGCACAAACGTGAGGCGAACATCGTGACGGAAAACATCTGGTTTATTGCAGCGATCTGGATGGGACTGGCGTTCATTGCCAGCTTGATTTCCATCCGGGTCGGTATTTCCGTCGCACTCATTGAAATCCTGGTGGGCGTTGTTGTCGGCAACATTCATTTCAACGGCGGTCAGCACATTTTGCAGACCACGGATTGGATCAATTTTCTGGCGATGTTGGGCAGCGGGGTGCTCACGTTCCTGGCGGGCGCGGAAATTGACCCGGCCTCGTTGCGCGCCAATCTACGCGCCAGCATGGCCATTGGCGTGGTGTCGTTCCTGCTCCCGTTTGTCGCGGTCTGGCTGTTTGCGCAATATGTGCTCGGCTGGCCGCTGCAGCAGGCGCAAATCGCCGGCATCGCCCTGTCCACCACGTCCGTCGCCGTCGTTTATGCCGTGATGATCGAAGGCGGTCTGGGCCAGACGCCGATGGGCAAGACGATCCTGGCCGCGTGTTTCATCACCGACTTCGGAACGGTCCTGGCACTGGGAACCCTCTTTGCCAGCTTCAATGTCTGGCTGGTGGTTTTCGTTGTGATCACGGCGGTGGTGCTTTGGTTCATGCCGATGTGGACGCAATTCATCATCACCAAACTCGGCGCCACTCGCGTGAGCGAACCGGAGGTGAAATTCATCTTCCTCGTCCTGTTCTTTTTGGGCGGCCTCGCGTCCACCGCCAAAAGCGAAGCCGTATTGCCTGCCTATCTCGTCGGTCTGGTCGTCGCGGGAGTTTTCCTGCGCGACAAAACCCTGGTTCACCGGATGCGCACCATCGCATTTACAATTTTCACTCCGTTTTACTTCATCAAGGCCGGGTCATTCGTTTCGTTGCCTGCAATGTGGTCGGCGCTGGGCATCATCTTGGTTCTGCTGCTCATGAAAATGGTCACGAAATTCATCGGGGTCTGGCCGCTCACCAAGGTTTTTTACATGCGCAACCGCGAGGCCAATTATACCACGTTGCTGATGGCCACCGGCCTGACCTTCGGCACCATCTCCGCATTGTTCGGCCTGCAAAACAAGATCATTGACCAGTCCCAATACACCGTGCTCGTCACCGTCGTCATTCTCAGCGCCCTTGTTCCGACACTCATCGCGCAAAAATTTTTCCAGCCCACGATTGAAACCATGGTCGAATGGGGCAAGATTTACAGCGAACGCATCAACCGCAGGAAAAGCACCCCGGCAGCGGATGTCGGGACAACCGGAAAGTGAGGAAAGTCATGTTGCCCATGTTTCAGAAAATTCTGGTGGGTTACGACGGCTCAAAGGGCGGAAAAGCCGCGCTCGAACGCGCCGCCGTCGCCGCCAAACATTACCACGCCCAACTCACGGCCATCTGGGTGCGCCAGCCCCTGCCCCGACACGCCGACCTGCCCGGCGAACCCGAGGGTGAAGCCGAAGCCGCCGCCGATTATTTCGAGGAACGCAAACGCGAAGTAGCGGAACTGGCAAAACAGCAGAGCATCGAAATCGCATGCGAAAGCCGCGCCGGCCACGCCGCCAAGGTGATCGTGAACTTCGCCAAGGACGGCGGCTATGACCTGATAATCATCGGCCATAGCGATCATTCCGAATTATGGGGACGTTTGCTCGGCGACACCGCCGACCGCATCAGTGACCACGCCCATTGCAGCGTGCTGATCATCAAATCCTGATGCCAGCCGCACCCCTGTTTGTGGCCAACCGCCTTTCGCGAGAATCTCGCTGGCTTCACCGGACGGTGTTGGGTATCGGATTGGTTATCCTTACAACGCCCGGACTCCACGCCGGGCCGCCGTTCATCACCGATGACCCGGAACCGGTGGATTATCAGCATTGGGAATTTTACATCGCCTCACAGCACACCCAAACGTCCGACGGTTGGTCCGGCACCGCTCCGCACTTCGAACTGAACTACGGCGTCATCACCAACGTGCAACTTCACCTCATCGCGCCGCTGGCTTATGACGCCCCTAAGACTGGCTCGCCGCAATACGGCTACGGCGACACGGAACTCGGCGTCAAATTTCGTTTTTTTCAGGAAACCACCCTGCTGCCGGAAGCCGCAGTGTTCCCCCTGATCGAAGCCCCGACCGGCAACAGCTCGCGCGGTTTGGGCAGCGGACAATGGCAGGCGTTCCTGCCGTTGTGGCTCCAGAAAAGTTTCGGCGACTGGACGGTTTACGGTGGCGGCGGCTGCGGCATCAATCCGGGCGCTGGAAACCAAAACTGGGGCTTTGGCGGCGCGGTGCTCCAATGCCAGGTGCGGGATAACATCCTGATTGGCGGTGAAATTTACCATCGCACCGCCATGCAAACCGGCGGCCGGGACGACACGGCATTCAATGTGGGCACGGTCATTGATTTCACGGAGCACCAGCATCTGCTTTTCTCTGCCGGCCGATCGGTTGACGGCCCGACCGATTTTCAATGCTATATCGCCTGGCAATTCACCTTCGGCCCGGAATTTTTCCATTCGATTGCCCGATTATTTCGTGGCGGCGCCTCGACAGAGCGCCGCATTTCCCCGGCAAATTGAAAAGTGCGGCTCTCTGCCGAGAAGCCGCTACGCCGGTTTTTCTTTGTCACCTCGTTTCTTTGTTGTTCAATGGATTTGTGAACGCTCCGGCGACAGAAAAACAACCACACCGCTGGCTCAACCGCACCGTGCTCGGCATCGGGCTCGCGTCGCTGCTCAGCGACTGGTCGCACGAAATCGCCACCACCGTTCTGCCCGCGTTTCTTGCTTCCATGGGTGCGGCGGCGGCGTGGCTGGGAATGATTGAAGGTTTCGCCGACGGTTTGTCCAGTGTCGCCAAGATGGCTTCCGGCTTTTACACGGACAAACTGCAACGCCGCAAACCCATTGCCGTCGTTGGTTATCTCGTCACCGCGCTCGGCACGGCGTCCTTTGGACTGGCCACCGCCGCGTGGCACCTCCTGGTTTCCCGGTCGCTCGCCTGGCTCGGACGCGGCGTGCGCACACCCGTGCGCAAGGCGCTGCTCGCCGCCGCCGTCATGAAGGAAACCTACGGCCGCGCCTTTGGTTTCGAGCGGATGATGGACACGATCGGCGCAATTGTCGGGCCGGCCACGGCTTTTGTGCTGCTCACCGCGTTGCACCATAATTATCGGCACATTTTCCTGCTGACCCTCATTCCCGGTATTTGCGCCGCCGGAGTGATTGCATTTCTGGTCCGGGAAAAAGAGCGCAAAGCGGTGAAATATATTTCGTTCGGCCAAAGATTGAGTTTGCTGCCGAAACCCTACCGTAAATTCCTGGTGGCCGTCGGAATTTTCGGCGCGGGCGACTTCGCCCCTTCGCTGTTGATCCTGCTGGCAACGCAGAAGCTCACACCGGCACTGGGCGTGACCCGGGCTGCCAGCGTCGCGGTCGGATTTTACGTGTTGCGGAACATTTATTACGCCGGGTTCGCCTACGTGGCCGGCGGCCTGGCGGACTGTTTCAAAAAGCAGTACGTGCTCGCGGCCGGTTATGCGCTGGCAGCCGCGATGGCCATATTGATTGTGGCCGCGCCCATGACCATCTGGCTGCTCGGCTTCGTTTTCGTTCTCAGCGGCATGTATGTGGCGATCGAGGAAACGTTGGAAGACTCGTTCTGCGCGGAACTGGTGGACGAGGAACGGCACGGCATGGCGTTCGGCGTGCTGGCGACCGTGAACGGCGTCGGCGATTTCTTGTCCAGCATCATCGTCGGCGCGTTGTGGACCGCGGCCGGCACCAGCGTGGCCTTTGGTTATAGTGCGGTCTTGTTCTCCATCGGCGCCTTGCTGGTGCTGCGGACAAGACCGCAAAGATCATGAAAGTACGGAGTGATGCGCTGGTCCACCCGTGGTTTAAAATTGGATTGTCCCCTGCCCCGTTTCGCGGCAAACTTCCCGTTCCTATGCAGCAGGTAAATCTCGGCATGATTGGCGGCGGCACCGTGGGCAGCGGCGTGTTTCACGCGCTTCAGCGCAACGGCAGCCTCATGGCCTCGCGCATCGGTGTGAAGGTCAACCTCCGCAAGGTCGCGGTCAAGGCGTTCAACGAACCGCGTCCATATCCGATTTCACGTCCGCTCATGACGCTGGACTGGCAAAGCGTCGTCAATGATCCGCAGGTGGACATCGTCACCGAACTCGTCGGCGGCACGGGCATCGCCCGGACAATGGTCCTCGCCGCGCTCGCGCTCGGCAAACCGGTTGTCACCGCCAACAAGGCGCTGCTGTCCGCGCATGGCGAAGAACTGTTTGCCGCAGCCAAAAAGCACGGCACGAACCTTTATTACGAGGCGAGCGTCTGCGGCGGCATTCCCATCATCAAGTCGCTGCGCGAGGGTTTTGTCGGCAACCGCATCAACGCCTTGTATGGCATCGTCAACGGCACCTGCAATTACATCCTCACCCGGATGAAGCTCGAGGGCGCAGACTTCGCGGCCGTGCTCGCCGACGCGCAGAAGCACGGCTACGCCGAGACGCCGCCGGACCTGGACATTGATGGCCACGATGCCGCTCACAAGATTGGTATCCTCGCCTCCCTCGCACACGGCTTCTGGGTGAATCCGAAAAAAATCCATGTCGAGGGCATCCGTCACATCAGCGCGCTTGATATTCAATTCGCCGAAAAGCTGGGCTATACCATCAAGCTGCTCGGCATCATCAAAAAAGTCGAGGGTCGAGGGTCGAGGGTCGAAGGCAAAAGAGATTGCCGGATCCAAGTATCCGTTTACCCGACCCTCGTGCCGAACACGCACGTCCTGGCCAGCGTGAACCATGTCTTCAACGCCGTGTTCGTGCGCGGCGACATTGTCGGCGACACGCTGTTTTACGGTCGCGGCGCGGGCAAGGACGCCACGGCCAGCGCGGTGCTCAGCGATCTGGCCGACGCGGCGCTGGATTTAAAATCCGGCACCAAACAACGGGTCCCGCCGTTCGTGCCACATGAATGTTCCGGCGCGGTCGTGCCGATGGATGATGTCGTGTCACAGTATTTTGTCCGGCTTAGCGTGGTGGACCGTCCGGGGACGCTGGCGAAAATCGCCGCCATTTTCGGCGCGGCCAAAATCGGAATTTCGTCCGTGATCCAACCGGAAGGCCACGAAGGCAAAAGTGTGCCTTTGATTTTCATGCTGCATTACGCCACCAACGGCGCGGTAAAAAAAGCATTTAACCAGATTGCCAAATTGCCGGTCATCAAGGGCAAGCCGGTGATGATTCGCGTGGAGAATTTTGAATGACTTATATCGGCTAATTGCCTTTTGAAGCGAATTCGGCCATCTTAAAGACATGAGCGACAAGCAACTTGCCTTGAAAACGATTGAGCGCCTGCCCGACGACGCGAGTTTGGACACCATCGCGCAGCGGTTGGAGTTCGTCGCCGAAATTCGCAAAGGTCTGGATCAAATCAAAACGGGCGAGACCGTTCCGCACGAAGAGGTCAAACGCCAACTGGCGACATGGCTTTCAAAATAATCTGGTCGCGGCAGGCGCGGGAAGATCTGCGGGACATCGTGACTTTCATTGCTCTCGACAATTCAGCCGCCGCCGAGTCCTTTGGTTATTTGCTGATGACGAAAGTGGATGCGCTGGCGCAATTTCCACGATTGGGACGGGTTGTTCCGGAAGAAAATGACGAAGATATTCGTGAAATCATCTTTCGCCCGTATCGGATCATTTATCAGGTGATTGAGGCACAGCAGGTTGTGGCCATCGCGCGAGTCTGGCACGGTGCGCGGGGCGAGCCTGAAATTCCTGAGCGACTGAATTTTTAATCATGTTAATCGTCCAAAAATACGGCGGCACCTCGGTGGGCAACCCGGATCGCATTAAAAATGTTGCGGCCCGCGTGGCCAAATATCACGCGAAAGGCGACAAGATTGTCGTGGTGGTTTCCGCCATGAGCGGTGTGACGGACAATCTGATCAAGCTGGCCAAGGAAATCATGCCGCTGCCCAACGAGCGCGAGATGGACGTGCTGCTCGCGACGGGCGAACAGCAAACCATCGCGCTCACCGCCATCGCCCTGCACTCGCTGAACGTGCCAGCGGTGTCGCTCACCGGCGCGCAGGCGGGCATCGTCACCGACGTGGTCCATACCAAGGCCAGGATCCACAATATCGCACCGAAGAAGGTCCACGATCTTTTGAAACAGGGCAGCGTGGTCATCGTCGCCGGTTTCCAGGGCGAGACGCCGGAAGGCCAGATCACGACGCTCGGCCGCGGCGGTTCGGATCTGACGGCCATCGCGCTGGCCGCCGCGCTCAAGGCCGACCTCTGCCAGATTTACACAGACGTGGACGGCGTTTATACCGCCGATCCGCGCATCGTGCCGAACGCGAAGAAGCTACAGGACATTTCCTACGACGAAATGCTCGAGCTGGCGAGCCTCGGCGCGAAGGTGATGCAGAGCCGCTCGGTTGAATTCGCCAAGAAATTCGGCGTCGTGTTTGAAGTCCGCTCCAGCCTAAACGAAAACCCCGGAACCATTGTGAAAGAAGAAACCAAAAGCATGGAAGGCATCGTCGTGCGCGGTGTCTCGCTCGACAAAAACCAGGCCAAGGTCACGCTCGTCGGCGTGCCCGACAAACCCGGCGTGGCGGCGCGCATTTTCAAGGCGCTCGGCGACGCGACGGTGAACGTGGACATGATCGTGCAGAACATCAGCCACGGCACCGGCACGCCCCAGACGGACATTTCCTTCACGGCGGACAAGCCGGATTTGCTCAAGGCGCAAAAAGTCATCAACGGCCTGAAAGGCGAGCTCGGCCTGCGCAACGTGATCACCTCCGAAAAAATCGGCAAGCTGTCCATCGTCGGCGTCGGCATGAAGAGCCACACGGGCGTGGCGGGAAAATTATTCGAAACGCTGGCGAAGGAAGGCGTGAACATTGACATGATTTCCACGAGCGAAATCAAAATCTCCATTGTCATTGACCTGGCCAAGGGCGAAGCCGCGATGAAAGCCGTCCATGCGGCGTTTATTGGGTGACAAAAATTATTTGACCGATTGCCCCAACGCCATTAGCTTTGTCACGTGAACCGTAATTTGAATCTTAACCTGCTGCTAAACGCGCTGCTGCTGTGCCGCGCGGCGGTCGGGTTCTGATTCGTTCACGAAATTTATCGAACCCCACTGCCAAACGGCGGTGGGGTTTTTGTTTTGTCAAAACGAGACGCTGCCGCCATAACTAAACACGAACATGCACAAGAATCCGTCCCAGAAATACCGTCCGTTCCCGCCGGTCGCCCTGCCCGACCGGCAGTGGCCGAACCGCGTCCTTACCCGGGCGCCGCGCTGGTGCAGCGTGGATTTGCGCGACGGCAATCAAGCACTCGCCGTGCCCATGAACGTCAGCCAGAAGCTCGAGTTGTTCCAGACGCTGGTGAAAACCGGCTTCAAGGAAATCGAGGTTGGTTTTCCGTCGGCCTCCAACACCGAGTTCGCCTTCAACCGCCGGCTCATCGAGGAAAAACGCACGCCAGATGATGTCTGGTTGCAGGTGCTCGTGCAGGCGCGCGAGGATTTGATCGAGCGCACCGTTGAGTCGCTCTTGGGCGCAAAAAAGGTCATCATCCACATGTATAATTCGACCTCGCCGGCGCAACGCCGCGTTGTCTTCGGCAAATCGAAGGCGGAAATCGTCGAGGTGGCTGTGCGCGGCGCGCAATGGATCAAGGACCGGTTGCCGCAGCTCAAGGGCACCGAGGTCATGCTCCAGTATTCGCCGGAAAGCTTCAGCGCCACGGAGGTGGAATTTGCCAAGGAAATTTCCGAGGCCGTCATGGATGTGTGGCAACCGACGCCGAAGCGGAAGATGATTTTGAACCTGCCTGACACGGTCGAGGTCGCGATGCCGAATATCTATGCGGATCAGATCGAATGGATGTGCCGGAACATCAAGAACCGCGAATCGCTCATCATCAGCCTGCACACACACAACGACCGTGGCACCGGCGTGGCGGCAACGGAACTCGGCCTGCTCGCGGGGGCGGATCGGGTTGAAGGCACGTTGTTCGGCAACGGTGAACGCACGGGCAACCTCGACATCGTCACCGTGGCGTTAAACCTTTACCAGCACGGCATTGATCCGCAACTGGATTTCTCCGATCTCAATTCCATCATTGATGTTTACGAACGTTGCACCGGCATGACCGTGCCCGCGCGTCACCCTTACGCGGGCGAACTGGTTTTCACCGCGTTCAGCGGTTCGCATCAGGACGCGATCAAGAAAGGCTTGGCGGAATGGAATTTCTTTTCATCCAAAGTTCAACCACAAGCTTCCGTCGTATGGGACGTGCCGTATCTCACGATTGACCCGACGGACATCGGGCGCGAATACCGCGAGGTCATCCGCGTCAACAGCCAGTCCGGCAAGGGCGGCGTGGCGTATTTGCTGGAGAGCGAATTTGGCATCGAGTTGCCGAAGGACATGCAGCGCGAGTTCGGACCGATTGCCAACGACGAGGTGGACAAGCTCGGCCGCGAAGTCACCGCCGCTGAGTTGAAAGACATGTTCTGGAATGAATACATCGAACGCACCACGCCGTGGCAGCTCAAACGTTTTGAAACCGAAAGCAAAAACGGCCTTGTCAAATGCCGGGCCCGGCTGTTACGCGACGGAAAGCCGGTTGATTTTTCCGGTGAGGGCAATGGCCCGCTGGCGGCACTCGTCCACGGATTCAGCGAGGCCGGTGTGCCGCGCTTTGAAATTGCCAATTACAGCGAACACGCGCTGGGTTCCGGCGAAACGGCGGCGGCGATTGCCTACATTCAAATCCGGCACCCCGACGGTCGCACGCGCTGGGGCGCGGGTGTGGACACGAACATTGAACTGGCCTCCGTGCGGGCCGTGTTGAGCGCACTGAACCGGCTGTAATGTTTTTGAACCAAAACACTTCCGGCTCGTCAAATGGGGGCGGATGGCTTAGACTCCAAACCTGACTATGAAATTACGGTGCGCTATTGTTTGTGGTCTGGCCGGCATCATTTTTGTTGGCGCAAGACTTTTTGCGGCGGACAGCAACGCCACCAATCCGGTCGTGACCACACCAGCGGTCTATGTGCCGGATGTGACCCACGAAAACGACCCGCTGGCGGATGGCGTTCTTGCCTGGGCCGGCCTGTTGCTGGAAACCAATGTCGCGGCGGACACCGCCAACGCCCATTTTGTCTTCAGCTTCACGAACCTTACCGCCGGCAAGGTGGCGATACTGGATGTGCATCCGTCCTGCGGTTGCACCACGGCCCAACTGCCCCCATTGCCTTGGATCATCGCATCCGGCACGAACGAGCAGTTTGGCATCACGGTGAATCTTGCGGGCAAAAGCGGAATCCTTTTCAAGTCGGTCACAGTCAAGACCGACAAAGGCTTGAAACAGCTCATGGTGAAAATCACCATCCTGCCGCCGGTGATTCCCACGCTGACCGCCGCCGACCGCGAACGTGACATGCTAGCGGCCAAAGCCGACCGGCAGGCGGTTTTCCGGGGCGATTGCGCCGTCTGCCACGTCAAACCCGGCGAAGGCAAATACGGCCAGACGCTTTACGACGCCGTCTGCGCCATCTGCCATGAGGCCAAGGACCGCGCCAGCATGGTGCCGGATTTGCACAATCTCAAGGCACCGACAAACGCGGATTTCTGGAAAACCTGGGTGGCGCATGGAAAACCCGGCTCACTCATGCCCGCATTTTCCTCCGGCGACGGCGGCCCGCTCTCGGACATGCAAATTGTCTCCCTGGCGGGGTATCTGAACGCGACAATTCCCTCGCATTCCCCGCCGCTAGCTCAATAAATTCAGCTTGCATAATCGGGCCGGCAGATTATAATAACGGCTTGGAGCGTTTAAACTTTTAATCTGATACAGGGAGAATCGCGATAATATGACAGCTGATCATTCTTCTTCTCAAGCTGCCGCCGTCTTTTTTCCGGAGGATGAACTGCGAATCGTCCGCCTGGCCAGGCTGTTCTGGAGAGTTGTCTGGCGGACCGCGTTGGTCATCTTTTTGGGATATCTTTGCTATCTTGGAACCAGCCATTATTTGATCCAGACCGTGAAAGTGGATGGCATCAGCATGTATCCCACCCTCCGGAACGACGATTATTACATCCTTCAGCGCTGGTACTATCACTTCTATCGCGACCCGGCCCCGCGCGACATCGTCGTCATCAAGGACCCGTCCAATCAGTGTTACGCCGTCAAACGCATCATCGCGGGACCCGGCGACTCCGTGTATGTCACCGATGGCGATATTTTCGTCAACGGCAAAAAGCTGAAAGAACCTTATCTGCCGCCCAGCACCTGGACGTTCCCGGCGGAGCTTCCAAACGAGCAGTGGATGATCGCCTGCCAGCAGGGCGAATACGTCGTGATGGGCGACAACCGAATCTACAGCTTCGACAGCCGTTATTACGGGGTCGTCCCCAAAAGCAACATCCTCGGCATCATCTTCCATTGATCCGACATGGCCGCCGGTTGCCGGCTTGCGCAAGCGCGGCCCGTGAATTATGCTGTCAACCATGACGGCACAAATGCTTGACGCAAGCCACCCAAAGCGCATAGCGGAACTGGGACAACGGGTTTTGAACAACGGCCAGATCACCCGTGACGAGGCCGCCTTCCTTTTCCAGCTCGAACAAACGGCGGATATTTTTGACCTGCTCTCATGGGCCAACCGCATCCGCGAGCAGTTCAAGGGCAACAAAATTCACCTCTGCTCCATCGTCAATGCCAAAGCCGGCGCCTGCTCCGAAAATTGCAGCTTCTGCGCGCAATCGTCGCATTACCAGACCGGCTCGCCGAAATATGGATTCATCGAACCCGAACCAATTTCCGAAGCCGCCGACGAGGCGAACAAAAATTCCGTCACCGCCATCGGCCTCGTCGCCGCGTGGAAAGGTTTGAACGAAGGTCCGATGTTGGATGAAGTGTGCGACCGCGTCCGCGAACTCAAGGCCGGCGGCAAGACGCGCCCCGACGTTTCGCTCGGCATCATCAAAAGCCAGCGCGTGGCCGACCGGCTTAAGGAAGCCGGCGTGGAATGTTACGGCCATAACCTCGAAAGCTCGCGCCGTTTTTTTCCGCAGACCTGCACCACGCACACGTTCGACGACCGGCTGGAGACCATCGGCTATTTGAAAAAGGCCGGCATCAAGATTTGTTCCGGCGGCATCATCGGCATGGGCGAGACGCGTGAAGACCGCTGCGACCTCGCGTTTGAATTGAAGGCCATCGGCGCGAATGTCGTGCCCGTCAACATCCTCAATCCCATTCCCGGCACGCCGTTTGAAAAAAACGAGCCGCTATCTGTGATGGAAATATTGAAAACCATCGCCTGTTTCCGGTTCATTTTGCCGCGGCAGGAAATCATGATTGCCGGCGGACGCACCATGAACCTGCGCGACGCGCAAAGCATGATTTTCATGGCCGGCGCGAGCGCGCTGATGGTGGGCAACTATCTCACCACGCTGAACCAGCCCGTCGAGAAGGACCTCCAGATGCTCAAAGACCTCGGCCTCGATCCGAACTGGGACAGCCACGATTTCAGCGATCAGGAAGAAACCGGCTTTGGGTGTGAGAAAGAAAGTTGCGAAGAAGTTTACACGAAGGGATAGCATCACATTTGGCCGCTTGCAGAAAATGCAAGAATCTCTAGTTTTGCCACATATTTGAGCAAAACTTGTAAACATTGAATGGCGTTGAAGTTCAACCACAAAGGCGCCAAGGCACAAAGATTCGGCCACAGGCCGAACGCTACACATAACAAACATAGCTTGGCGTCTTCGCTTCCCGCACCTGATGGCATCGCTCTGAGCCGGTTCGCGCCTCAAATGCGGATCACTCCGGAATCATCCCGATCGTCCGCAGCCACGTCTCCGCCAAATCAGGCCATCCCGTAATTGGAAACTTGGTGCGCCGCAGCCCGAACGCATGACCGCCGTCCGCATACAAATGCATCTCCGCGGGTACTCCGGCCTGCTTCAGCGCCAGGTAGTAAACCAGTGAGTTGTTCACGTTGTCCACCGGGTCATTCTCCGCCTGCACCAAAAACGTGGGCGGCGTGTCGCTGGTGACCGGAACATTCGGATTCAACTCAAACTTGTTGTCGTCTTTCCACAGATGTCCCGGATAAAGCGCCATCGCAAAATCCGGGCGGCAGCTTTCCTTGTCCGCCGCATCCACCGCCGGATACAAACGCTTGGTAAAATGCGTGCTCAGCGCCGTCACCAGATGTCCCCCGGCCGAAAACCCGATCACCCCGACCTTGTGCGGATCAATCTGCCACTCGGCGGCGTGAAAACGCACCAGCCCCATTGTCCTCTGCGCATCCTCCAGCGCCGGCGGCGACTCCGCATACGGCCCCACCTTCGTGACCGGCACGCGGTATTTCAAGAGCACACCCGTCATCCCCCGGGACGTCAGCCAGTCACAGACCTCCGTGCCTTCAATATCCATGGCCAGCTCGTTGTAACCGCCGCCGGGAAACACAATCACCGCCACGCCCGTATTCGTTCCCGTTGGCGAATAGACGGTCATCGTCGGTCGCGAAACCCGGTCCACGAACACCACCGCCCGCCGGCTGGTGGTCATCGGACTGGCCGCCTTGACAATCTCCGGCCCCGGGACCGGCTGCGCATCGGGCACCGCCCCCGGCCAGATGGGCACCTGCGTATGACCCGGCGACGGCTGCCAGACATCCACATTCGTCTGCGCGTTCAGACCGCCACAGGTAAATACAATCCAGACGGCAAGAATCAATCGCTTCATCAGATGCCGGAAGATGACAGAATGGGCGCGGGCCATCAATCCCAGATCGTCCTCGTCCTCGCACTTCGTCCCTCGGCTCTCGACCATGACCGTCGGTTCAATCAGAACGGATTCAGGGCAACTCAGGGAAAACTGTGGCCACCAAAAAGCACAGAACGCACAAAATACATTTGCGACTTTTGAGCCTTTTTGCGGCTATAGAATTTTTTTGACTGACTGTGGAGCAACCGGATGGACGCCGCCAATTTATGCAGGGCAATCTTCGTCTATAAATTGGCAAAACCTGGGAAGTAGCGTTTCCGTGACAGGTGCCAAATTGAATCCATGGTTCCGCCAGACCAGCTGGTGACATCGCCTGTCGCACCATCATACTCGACTGCGCGGGCTGCGGCTTGGGAAGGCCTTTTTACCGAACTGCTGGAGTTCCACCGGCGGCACGGCCATTTCTGGGTGCCGTATGACGCCGAACACCAGGCGCTTTATTATTGGACCGTTCACCAGCGTGCGCATCTGAAGGCGGGCCGGCTTGGGCCCGAGCGCCGGAAACGTCTACAGGCAGCGGGATTTCCCGGCCAGCCCTATTCAGTCCAGCAGGAGAAGGACGACCTCATCTGGGAGCGGCACTTCGCCGAGTTGATGGAATTTCACCAACAACACGGCCATTTCAACGTTCCCAGGAAGGATGCGGATTACAAATTTCTGGTGGAATGGGCAGACCACCAGCGGCGAAAATATTATTCCGGCAGGCTGAAACCCGACCGCTGGCAGCGGCTCGAGGCTGTCGGATTCCCCTGGTCCATGAACAAGCGGAGAGGCCAGGTGGAAATAGTGCCGTCAGGCGATGTTCCGGCCGGCAAGGTCGCGGCCATTGATTTACTGACCAGCAACGACCTGCCTCCGGCCGACCCGTGGGACGCCAAGTATGAAGACCTCGCCCTTTTCCACCGGCGCTTCGGCCATTGTTATGTGCCTCATCCCTGGCCGGAGCAGCCCGGATTGGACTTCTGGGTGCGCACCCAGCGCCAGGAACGTGCAGCCGGAACCTTGTCGCCGGAACACATCGCCCGGCTGGACGACATCGGGTTTTACTGGACGGGCGGCTGGGAGGTCCTCGGCCCGGACTGGCTCAAAAAACAGAAAGAGGTTCTGGGCATCTTTTACCACGAACCGACTCCGCCAATTGAAATCTCCCATTATCTGTCTCGTCCAACCTCCAACGCCTGACTCCCACCTGCTAATTTTTTCACAGGCCCTCAAACAGCCCGGCTCCCTTTGATTCGATGTTCAGCATCCGATGTTGAATGTTGAATGTTTCCCCGCATTGCCTCGACCTCTCCTATGTTCTGACTGCACCCAAGCCGGTTGCAGCCTTCAGCCTTCAGAATTCAACCTTTGTCTCCGTGTAAGTGTAGTTGGTGCAGATGCAAACGAAATTTAATTAGATGCCAGCCGCACCTCAAAGGGAGACCCTCCTTGCGTTTGTGTGGCCGGTAAAATGCTTGCTCACCGGGTGAATTGCCGGCGCGCATTCAAGCGCCGGGCGGATTAACCGATAATCAAGGCATGAATGACCTCATTGCGAAATTAGTGCCGCCAAAGCAGCAGGCCCATGCGCATATATTGCTGGATGACCCCGGGTCGCAGGACCTCGTCCGGCAGCAGTTAAGCCAACTGGCTGACGACAACGCCGGGTTGATCCCGCAAAAATCGTTCAGTTGGATTTTGTGCAAACTGTCCACTTTTGGCGCCGAAGAAACCGACACATTGAGGGTCTACCAGGCATTTTTATCCCAGCTCAATCAACTGGGCCAGATGTGCTGCCAGTTGTCCGGCGAAGGCACCGGCCAGAAATTTGATTCACCGGCGGCGGTCGCCAACCGGATTACGATTGGCCTCGGACTGTTCTACGAACAAGCCGTCCGCCGTCATCAGTATCATGCCGCGCCATCACCCAAATATTATCAACAACTGGCGGCCAGTTGCTTTGCGGTGACCGGCTACAAAACCGTGGCCTTAAAGCTGCCCGACTGGCTGAAATTTCTCCACGATAATTTTGTCCTGCCAAACCTGTAGCGTCGGCCGAGGCAAAGATCTCGTGTTCACGAATGATGACCGGACCGGGTGAGCGGATGCGAACGAATCAATGCGCTACGGACTTGAACCGCTTGGGAACCAGTGAAAGGAGTTTGGCGGAGCCGAAAGCCCGTAAGGGCCGAGCGAGCGGGCGCGAGCGAGTCATTGGGTGGCACGAAGGACGGATGAGGGCCGCCGCAGGCCGGACGAGGTGAACCGCAAACCACATACCCATGGTTCGCGCCTTGGCGGCTCAAAATCTGTGTTTCATCTGTGTTCATCTATGGCACACCTCATCTGTTTGATTTTCCTTCATTTCGCGCGGAAAACTTTTAATCCTTGAGCGGGATTTAAAACTGATTTCGCAGCCCCGCGCGGGACGGTCCGTGCCGGACCGGCCACCGGGGCGCCGGCAAACTGGTCGGACTTTGAAGTGGACGCCGATGTTGTTCCTCGGCAAGATGGTCTTATAAGAGATAAAAGCTGCGGGCAACGAAACCCAATTCCACCTTGCCGGCGAATCTCAAAAGCGTCTTTCATCACCCACCCACTTGAACCATTCAGCTTCCTTCACGGTTGATGATGCCGACGTTCCAGGCCTGCGGACGGCCGTGTCGCACCTGGCCCGCATCGGCTACGGTGAGGCGCAGATTCGGAAGCGCCTGGCGCTTGAAGACCTCACGGATATCAGGTGGCGTGCCACACCTATTTACCGCGCCGAGCAGTTGGCCGTCCGCGATCCACTAGCTTCGGCCATTGACCTGTTTTTATTGCAAGGCGCCATTCCGCTGGCCGAGTTGGACCGTTTGTTTGACAAAGTCGACCAGGAAGTCCTCGTCCGGGCCGGCCTCCTCCTGCTGGATGAGAAGGGCATCGCCCGCGCCCGCGCTTCGATCTACCCGGTCGGTGATCGTCTGGTCTTCTCGGATCACGCGTGGCCCTCGCTGCCGCATCCCGGCTATGCTGAGGTTCCCCCTGACCAGGTGATGTCCGTTGGCACCGACAGCCGCTGGCTGGCGCGCGCCACGGTGCGCCGGCCGGTGGCCGCCGCGCTCGATCTCTGCACGGGTTCTGGCGTTCATGCCCTGCTCGCGGCATCCCACTCCCGGCGGGTGCTGGCGGTGGACATCAACCCCCGCGCCGCCCAATGCACACGTTTCAACCGCGTGGCATCCGGTGCATTGAACATCGAAGTCCGGGTTGGAGATCTCTACGAACCCGTCGGCGGCGGGTGCTTTGATCTGATTACCGCCAACCCTCCGTTTGTGCCTTCGCCCAGGGATTTTCTTAAATATCGTGATGGTGGGCGGTCAGGAGAAGAAGTCCAACGGCGGATCATTGCGGGTTTGCCGGAACATCTGGCACCGGGGGGCCTGGCGCAAATGGTGACCGAATTCGGCGAACGCGGGGATGAACCCCTGTCCGACCGGTTGCGTGAATGGCTTGGCGGGGCGGCGATGGACATCCACATTCTTCGTCTCCGGGAGCATTCTGCGGCCGACTACGCCCTGGGTCATGCTGATGGATCTGATACCTACGAGGCCTTTCTCAACTCAGTTCACGACTGGGCCGATAATTTGAGAACCCAGGGCTACACGCGGATCGTCTCCGTTCTCCTTGCCTTCCAATGGAGTGATGCGGCGTTGGGCCCGCCCTGGACCCGCAGCGAAAAACCGCAATCCTTGCATACCATTGCCGGCGCCGAGGTGGCAGCCGCGTTTGCCGCCGAGCGCATGGTGCGTCACGCCAATTTCCGCGAACTGCTGGCGCGCGGCCGGGTCCGCCGGGCCGGCCCGATAGCGTTGCTGGAAACGCGCGTGCTGGGCCGTGACCTGCGCGCCAATGCCCAGGCGGAATTGCTGGGGAAGGCGCTGCCCATTTTGCAAACGCTCGATTCTGTTGAACGGGAGGTTCTCGTGCTGATCGAGAAGCCGCTGGCAGTTTCAGAGCTGCTCGCACTCACCCAAGGACTGAACCTCGACCAGGCAGCCGTCCTTGGCGCGACCGGCTCGCTCATCCGGCGTGGTCTGATTCTCCTGAATCCGGCAGAGGATATGGCTTCAAGTTCAGCCGCCTGAAAGCAGCCGGGGAGGCCAAAGCTTTGCCGGCACGACTTGATGGCGTGGCGGCGGATTGTCCAGACACAAGACACTTTCTGTCTCAAAAACGGGGATTCCAAGTTCTGACTTTGTAAGGTCAATGACCGACTTTGTAAGGTCGGTCTCTGACTTTATAAATTCGACGAACGACGTTGCAAAGTCCGAGGCCGGATTTACAAGGTCAGGCAACGACGGGGTAAATTGGATGACTGACCTTGCAAATGCGGTGGTCATTTTCTCCCTTCGCAAAAAAATTGCGCGCGGCCGCCGCCTCCGGCCGGCCGAGCCGGACTGGCCACCGGGTCGTCGGCATGAATCGTCCCAAAGGGACAACTGGAAATCAGCCGGACACATTGTGTCTGGCAGATCGTAAAATAAAAATCGTGGCCTGAAGGGACACCGGAAAACATCCGGCCAGTTCCATCGTGCCTTCCGGCACGAAAATTTATCATTCACCGCCACCAGCCACTTCGTAGCCGGCTGATTTCCGGCGTCGCTCCGCTACCATTCAATTCGCGCCCATTCATGAAACTTGTCGAGATTTCTTAAATCAATGGCTGCGTTCTTGCCGGCAGACCACAGAATCTGCCCCGTGGTCGAGATGACGGCCAATTTTCAACGCCACCGGTTTACACGAGATGGAAAGGACATCATCAGTCAGCATGGGCGGTGGCGAATTTGACTCTACCCGGCTGACGGTACTGAACGCTGCGGGTTGACAGTGTTAATGCCCTTCTCGCCCACGGGTGCCGGATCTCATTCCGGCTCCCTTTGTTTTTGTAAAGGGGACATCCCGCATTTTAAACCATCGGCATGGCGAAGGGCGGGGAAACAAGGCCGACGAATTCCGAAGCCATCTATTGGTCGGTCACCCCCTCACGATGTTCTGACTGCGAATGGGGCCATGGATTGATAAATCGTCAGATCCTTGGGAAATGTTCCGCGAGGAGTTCGCCGGCCTTTTGCACGCCGTGGATGATGCCCGGCGTGAATTCGGATTTGCGGAAATACCCGGTCATGGCATCCGCCAGCTTCCGCCAGAATTCGTCCCCGCACTTCGCGTGAACGGTTTCATCGCCGATGACGGCGAATTTATGGGCGCGCGGGGCCACAAATATCAGCACTCCATTTCGTTCCGGCGACTTGTTCATGCCCAGGCGCAGGAATTCCGCCTGCGCGGCTACGACCGGATCGTCCACGTGTTTGTGGCTGATGCTCACCCGGATTTGGCCGCTGGTCTTGTGTTCGGTATCACGAATCGCCGCGACGATGCTGTCGTGTTGCAGATGCTTGATGAAAGTTCGCGGATGCATAAATTACCAGCTCCCTCCTGCGCCGCCACCGCCAAAGCTGCCGCCACCGCCGGAAAATCCACCGCCGCCGCCACCGGAGAATCCACCACCACCCCAGCCACGACTTGAACCGCTGCTGGAGAGCAACAACCAGGGCAGGAACATCCCCGAACCGCGCGCGAAAAAAATAATTATCACGATGAACACGATGAACCCAAGACCAACGAATGGTGAAGTTGATCCGTGTTGCATCTTCCCGTCGGCAACCGTACTTCCCGTTCCCTTGTATTCGCCCTTGGTGGCGGCGAGGATGGACAGCACGCCTGCCGTCAGGCCGCCGTCAAAATCTCCGGCCTTGAAACGCGGGGCAATCTGCTCGTCAATGATCCGCTTGCACAGCGCGTCCGGCAGGACGCCCTCCAATCCGTAGCCGACCTGCAAAAACATCTTGTGGTCCTGCACGAAAACGAAAAGGACCGCCCCGTTGTTTTTTCCCTTTTGCCCCGCCTGCCATGACCGCGCCACGCGCACGGTGTAATCCTCGATGGATGAATCCGACTGCATCGTCGAGAAGACGGCCACCAGGATTTGCTCGGAGGTCTGGCGCTCAAAATCTTCCAGGGTCCGGTTCAACTGCGCTGCCGTGCCGGTCGAGACGGCGTGGGCGTAGTCGTTGAAATAGGCGGTCGGCGCGGGCGGAATGACTTCCTGCGCGAACAGCCGGAAGCCGAGCAGCAAAACCAGGATGGCGAAGAGCCGGTACACAACTCAAGGGTTGGTCGCCGCCGGTTTGTTGAAATCGAACTGGACCTTGGGCGGCGTCTCGGCGCCGGCGGTGGCGGCAAAATAAGGTTTCGCACTGAAGCCGCAGAATCCGGCATAGAACATCGCCGGAAACGATTTGATGGCCGTGTTGTAATTCTGGACCGCCGTGTTGAAATCCCGGCGCTCGACGCTGATGCGATTTTCCGTGCCTTCGAGTTGCGCCTGCAAATCGCGGAAGTTCTCCGTCGCCTTCAAATCCGGATACCGTTCCACCACCACGAGCAGGCGGGACAAGGCCGACGAAAGCTGGCCCTGGGCCGATTCGAACGCCGCCAGCTTGGCGGGGTCGCTTGGGGCGGTGTTGGGGTCAACCTTCACCTGGCCCACCGAAGCCCGCGCCTCGGTGATTTCCGTCAGGGTGGATTTCTCGAAATTGGCCGCGCCGGAAACGGTGGCGACCAGATTGGGGACGAGGTCGGCCCGGCGTTGATAGACGTTTTGCACCTGCGCCCACTGGCTGTCCACGGCCTGCGACAGTTTGACGAGACGATTGTAACCGGCTCCCGCCGCCAGGACAAAAATCAAGACCAGGAGGCCGAGCGCCGCCAGCACAAACAGAAGGATTGCGAATTTTTTCATAATGACCGGTACAGTCTAACTTTCCCGCACCGGGCAACAATTACAAAATTCGCCTTTGTCAGTAACCGGGTCTAGCCGCGTTTTGCACGATGAAATCCATCACGATGCCCCGGGCCAGGTAACGTTTCCGGAGCGGCCCGGGCAGGGTGGAGAAATCCCGGACCCATTCGCGGCAGGTGGGCGCGCCGCAAAGGCATTGCATGGTAAAGGAATGTTCCTCCATCGTGGTCGAATAATCGTAACGGATTTCCTGTCCCCGCCGGATTTTCCGCAACGCCGTGAGGTACCGGCTTTTTCGGATGCCGGCGTTGGGTTCGCACGAGTGGTTGACGAACACGCCCGGAGGCTGGGTGTCAATGCAGCGGTCTGGGCCGATCTGAATGGCCATGCATTCCCGCGGGCCGCGCCGCTTGGTCTCGGCAAAATCAATGACGGGACCCTCGATGGCCAGAATGATTTCCCCCGCCATGAGATCGCGGCTCGCAAACACGCCCAGACCGACGTCACAGGCCCGGATGTGGAATTTTTCCGTCGCGTGGCACGCGTTCAACCAGCCGACGTGCGAAGATGAAGGAAGGGGCGGCGATTGAAGTGTCGGTTCAGCAATCATGTTCAGTGGGTGTCTGGCCTTTTATGGGCCAGATGACAAGGGCGAGCCTGATCGGTTCCCGGTTCCGGTTCGATGGACGCCGTTTAACTGTGAACCGGGTTGGCGGTCGCGGATTTGGCCAGGGACAGTTTCAATTTTTCGCCCACGAAGATGCGGTCACTGGACAGATGATTTGCGATTTTCAGGGCCTTGACGGTCGTTCCGTGGGCCTTGGCAATGCGGCCCAGGGTGTCGCCGGATTTGACTACATAAATGCCATTGGCATGGTGTGCAGGCGCCTTGTGAACCACTGCCGGCGGCACCGGCTCGGGGGCGGGCGCAACGACCGGCGGCGGCGGGGTCGGTTCCGGCGCCGGCAAAGTGACGTTTTCGGGCAGGCTGGCGGATTGGGGGCTTATCCAATTGGTATCCGACGCTGATTCCCCCTGTTCCATCTGCGTTGGCAATGAATTATCCACCTGCCGCGGCGGCGGGAGATTGGTCCGGACCACCACCGGTTGGATGGCCGCTCCCGCTAATGGTGGTTGCTCGGTCCGGCAACCTTGAATCAACACGCCCATCACCAAAACGGTGGCGGTGATCAATGCGGCACAAACGCCCGCGCGGAATTGCCGGCGTCGCCGGGCTTCTCGTTCCGCCAGCAGCACTCGCGGTAAACCAAATGGATTTGCCATAATGTAAATCTTTCTTCTATTGCACTGTGAGCATACGCGACATCATGCGTCTTGTCATGCTTTAGCAAGGTGGTTGCCATCGCCCGAAAACAGTTCATAACAACCTTAAGACCAGTATATTATGAAAGAACAGCCGTTCTCCAAGTTAAAGTGGCCCGACCGCTTAAATTGCATTCTGCGCATTTTCTGCACCGGCCAAAGCGCGCCGTGTGCAAACCAGAATTGAACCGTCAGCGGCGAAATGGACAAAAGCTGGCCACCCTTCAACAAAATCCGGTTCGCCGGAGCCGGGCCGGGCGGATTAACGTGTTCTGTTGGTTATGGAAAATATTTTGGCAAGAGCGCTCGGCCAGGACGAATCACAACTGGTCGCGGTGGAGAAGCACGGCTTGCTGGGCCGCCTGCTGGGCCGGCTGGCACATGAAATCCGCAATCCGCTCAGTTCGCTGGACATCCACGTCCAACTGCTCGAGGAAGACCTCGCCAGGCTCGCGCCGGAAAACCGGAAGCCGCTTGATTCCCGGTTGGAAATCATCCACGGCGAACTGCATCGCCTCGAAAGCATCGTGGAACGTTTTCTCCGGCTGGCCGGACCGTCGGCGCTGGATCTGGAGACGGCGGAAATCCCCAAAATTGTCACGCACGTCTGCGAATTGCTGCGCGCGGAAGCCTCCACGCGGCAGATTGAAATCGTCACGCAGATCGAACCGAGTTTGCCACCCGTCATCGCCGATCCCGTCCGGCTGACCCAGGCGCTGATGAATCTCGTCATCAATGCCGTGCAGGCGGTAGGAAAAAATGGCCGGGTACAGGTGAGCGCAGCCAGATCCGCCACCGGCGACGACCTGGTTTTGCGCATTCAAGACAACGGGCCCGGCATCCCGGCGGACAAGCTGGAGGAAATTTTTGACCCGTATTTTACGACCAAGCCGGAAGGCATCGGGCTGGGGCTTTGGATTGCCCGGCAGATTGCCGTGGCGCACGGCGGCGCTCTGCGCACCGAAAACGCGCCCGTCGGCGGCGCCATTTTCACCCTGTCGCTGCCCTTGAACCGAAAGGAAAATCCCGGTGGATAAAACGAAAATCAAGATTCTGGTCGTGGACGACGAGCAGGGCCTTTGCGCCGGCCTGCAGGAGGCGCTGCAACGGGAGGGCCATCAGGTGGACGCGGCGACCGATCCGCAGGCGGCGTTGAAACTGGCCACGGAACATTTTTACCACCTGGTCATCTCGGACATCAAGATGCCGGGACTCGGCGGACTGGAACTGCTCACGCGCGTGCGCGAAAAGCATCACGACACGCTGTTCATCCTGATGACGGCCTACGGCACGGTTGAAAGCGCGGTCGCGGCCATGAAACAGGGCGCGTATGATTATCTGCCCAAGCCGATTGACATGAAGCGGCTGCGCGCGCTGGTGCAGAAGGCCATTGAATTCCAGGCCGTGGTCGCGGAAAACAACGAATTGCGCCTGCGCCTGCAAAAAAGCTCATCGCCCGGACTGCTGATCGGCGAAAGCGAGCCCATGCGGACCGTCGCCCGGCTCGTCGGGGAAGTGGCCAACAGCGACGTGACGGTGCTCATCGAAGGCGAGAGCGGCACCGGCAAGGAAATTGTCGCCCGCTCGATCCACGCCCAAAGTCCGCGCCAGAACAAACCGTTCATCTCCGTCAATTGCGCCGCGCTGGCCGAACAACTGCTCGAAGCGGAATTATTCGGCCACGTCAAAGGCGCGTTCACCGGCGCGGTGGCGAACAAGCCGGGCCGCTTTCAACTCGCGGATGGCGGCACGCTTTTTCTGGACGAGATTGGCGACCTCTCGCCGAAGGGCCAGGGCGATCTGCTGCGCGTGCTCGAAGACAGCGCCTTTCGCATGGTCGGCGGCTCGGAGTTGATCCGGGTCAACGTCCGCATCATCACCGCCACGAACAAAAACCTGCAGGCCGCCGTTGGGGACGGGAAATTTCGCGAGGACCTTTTTTACCGGCTGCAAATCGTTCCCATCGTCATGCCGCCCCTGCGCGAGCGCGCGGAGGACATTCCGCTGCTGATTGACAGTTTCTTCGAGCACTTCACGACCAAGCACAAACGGCGCCGCAAGCGCATGTCCGCCGAGGCCCTGCAAATCTGCCAGCGGTTTCCCTGGCCGGGCAATGTCCGGCAATTGCGCAACACCATCGAACGCCTGGTCATCACCTGCCGCGAATCACTCGTGGGCGTGGAACACCTGCCGGATTTTCTCCGCGACTACGACCAGAATTCCACGACGTTCACCGTGCGGCCCGGCATGCCGCTGGCCGAGGTGGAAAAACTGCTCATCCGCCAGACGCTCACCCATGTGACCAGCAACCGCGCCGAGGCGGCGAAGGCGCTGGGCATCAGCCGCCGCGCGCTCCAATACAAGCTCAAACACTACGGTTTGCTGGACGTGGACGACGCCCCGGCCGGATAACGGGCTGGATTTGGGGTTGCACCTCCGGACGGCGCTGCGTGCAGCAATTGCGCAAAACGATGTTTTTGCAGGTTGAACAACCTCTTTCAATTTCAAGGCCTCTTGGATGCAACCCGCTCTAAACAAGTGATTTGCAAAGCGCTGATTTCGGATGGCACATCCCCTGCATAGGACGGAACCGGTTGTGTAAGCAACCACGACAGACAAAAGAATCAACAATTAATTCATTATGAGCGAATCAACCAGTCCCACAACGATGACCATGAACACCAGTTGCTGCGCACCCAAGTGCGAAAGCAAACCCGAAGTCAAAGCTGCCACCCAGCCGCAAGCCGCGGCGGCCGCGCCCGCGCCGGCCACGCCGAAAGCTTCCAAACGCCAGGGTCGGAAACGCTGAACATTTTCCGAAGTCACATTTCGATGTGACAGGCAAGCACATGAACCGGTGCCGGAGGAGGAACACGGCGCCGGTTCTTTTTTTGTAAAATGCCGGGCATTTTTTCGCCGGTCTGTCTTGCACCGGGAAGCCGGCAAACGGTGCAAAGACTGCGCTTTGAGTGAATTCCTGAATGCCTTCAGCGCGCCTGAATAAAGGCCGGATTCGTTTATCCGCTTGATTTGCAGGCCGTTGTACGTTGCGCCCCGGAATTGGTATGAAAGTAGCACTTCTCCGGGCATGAATGAACTGCTGCAGAATCTATTGAAACTTCAGACGCTGGAATTCGACGAAATTTTCGGGCCGGAAACGGAAAAGCAGATTGACGAACTGTGCGCCAGGATTCCGCCACGGATTCTCGCGCACCACGACCGCCTGATGGCACAGGGCAAGAAGGGTCTCGCCGCAGTCCGCAACCAGGTCTGCGGCGGCTGTCACATGCACGTGCCGCGCGCCCTCGTGCTGGCCCTCATGCAAGGGAACGAAATCCAGGTCTGCGTAAACTGCGGACGTTATCTTTATCTGCCGGAACTGGACGAACCGGAAGTTTCCCACACCCGCAAGGCCGGCAAGGCTTCCGCGAATCCGCGCCCGCACCGGGAACTGTTGCATGCCGCCTGAAAGCACACCGGCGGTGATTGCCACAGGTTCGCTGGCGGATTTTACCCGGCCCGAGCTGATCGTGCTCCAGTTGCGGGAACGGGATGCGGCGGGAATCCTCGGTGAACTGAGCCGGGTGCTGCGCGAACACGATTGTGTGCCGGATGTGCTGCCCTTCTATCAGGCGGCACTCAACCAGGAGTTGCTCGCCAGTTGCTCGAACGGATTCGGAATCGCCCTGGCCCACGCGCGTCTGGGCGGGGTGAAACAACTGCAATTTGCCCTTGGCCGCGCCGGCCGGCCGGTGGTCTGGGGTGCCAAAGGCTCATGGTCGGTGCAACTGGTTTTTCTCCTCGCCGTTCCCGCCACCGAGGCCGCCGCCTATATCCATCTGATTTCCAGTCTCGCCCGGTTGGGCCGAAACCGTGAAATTTTGGCGGACCTGCTCGCCGCACCAGATTCCTCCGCTTTGCTGGCCATCCTCGGCAAAATCAAGCTGCACTAAAAAGCCTCCCAACTCTTCCCCTGAAATAATAATTTGCCCGCCTGGGCCGATCTTCGTCCATCGGAGCCGTTACCGGGAATTCTGCATTTTCTCCAATCGTTTGCCGGAAGTCTCCTTGCCATTCACCCACAACACCACCGCCAACATCATCCATCTTCGCATCTTTCCCGGCAGTGCCGCTGCCCTGTTTATGAATACTTACGGCCCTGCGGGTGGATTCGTTGGCGGCTGCGGCGGCACTGGCTGTTGTGGCGGATTCATTGGCGGTTGCGGCGTGGTCCATGGCTGCTGGGGTGGAGCCAGTGGCGGCTGCGGTGTGGTCCACGGTTGCTGCGGTGGATTCATTGGCGGTTGCGGTGGATTCAATGGTGGCTGCGGCATAGTCCCCGGTTGCTGCGGCGGAGTCATTGGCGGTTGCGGCGTGGTCCACGGTTGCTGGGGCGCAGTCCATGGTTTCTGCGGGGGCACCGGCGATTGTGGCGGTGGCAGCGCCGTTTGGGCGAAGCCAATGCCGGATGTCAGGGCCGCTGCTGTCAGATATAATGCGAAAGTTTTCATAGGATGACGACGGGAGAAATCGGCGACATGCACCCATCAACTCCCATTTGGTTAAATGACTTGTTGTTCATGTTATAAATTTACGCCCGGCACCGGAAAGTGCCATGGGTTGTTCCCCTGACAGCATGATGGAGCAGCCAGTCGCGGTTGAGGACAAGGATGATTTTTTTAAACATCAGTCGGGCGGCATCAATGCTTGTCGCGATCCTTTTTGCCATCTTCCGGCGAACCCGCCTTTAGTTCCTGACGTTCATCGGCCGGCCTCCAGTTTTTGGGGTATTTTTGAAGCATCTCCGCGTGATGCTTGTCCACGGAATCATGGAAATCCATCTTCACCGACGGCGAAGCCAGCAGCGTTTCAATCGAGACACCCTGCGGTCCCGGCTGCCAGATCCAGGCGCCGTTTTCCAGATAAGCGTATTGGTGCCGGCGGCTGTTGTAATAGATGCCATAGTTGGGGTAATACACGTAGTCGTCCTGCACCACGACTGCCGGTGCCACGACGACCGGCGGTGCCACCACCACGGGAGGCACGATGGTTACCCCGACACCTTGCGCATCAGCATCACCCGCATATTGGGTCAGCGCTGTCAGAAGCACGGCACCCAATACAAATCCAACCCGGTTAGTTCTAAAGAAAGGATTTTTATTAATCATGCGATGAGATTAACCGGAGAACCTTGTCTCCGCCATGGGGTGTAACCCGCACTTGTGAGGTTGCCTCAAATTGACGGACAGAGAATTGAATAAACGTGTATGCTGAAAGCTATCAAAGAAACCTCTGTCAAAATCCGTCGTAAGTTTGACCAAACCCTCAAGCGCGAAGCTGTCCAGAACTGGCGTTAAAGTCGGCGAGCGGGACTTCTTTGAGATCGTTGCAATCCACGATGGAGGGTTTCGTCAGCAAGTCGAAATCCTTGGGTGCCAATTCCACGAGCGTGTCTGGAGACGCCCTGCGGCGCAGTTTGACCTTCTCAATTTTTAAAGTCACGACGGCCAGCAGCAGCACCTTCTGGGCGAGCGGGTCGGAATTGACGACGATGAAATAATGCGGTTCGGGCGAGCTGAACGAGTGATGGGGAAAATAGTAAACCGTTCCTTCCCGCAATGAGAGCCGGAGTTTGAGGTCTATGCCTTCCCCGGCCACGGTTCAACTCCAGTGTCTGTGAAAAGTCTGGCGTTGGCGGAAAAGCTCCAGCGCGGCTTGGCGTTCCTCGTCGGTAAGGGCATGGCACGGAATGTAGCCGGCGTCCGGCTCCTTGAAAAAATCCGCGTAGTCCATTGGCACGCGCTTGGTGCTGGCGGTGAGCTTCTGCTCGTGGCGTTTCCACTCCGGGTAATGATGAGTAATGTCGCGCAGTTTGAATTGGCTGAACCGCCCGAAATATTGCCAGGCAAAACCCAAGGCTTCCCGATCGCTGGCCGACAGCACGGTAGTATCAACGTCAGCAACAGTGGCGCACTCGTAGTCACCTTTCTTGCGTACGAATTTACGGGAATAGACCCGGGCAGGTGCAGGCAATTGGCCGGCCTCCTCGGCGATATTTTTGGCTTCCGAGGCCACCGGGCCGTGCGCCATCGCGAAATAGGTGCATTCGCTGACGGGCCGGCCGAATTTGCGAAGGTGGTAGCGGTCGACAAAAAACAGGAGCTTGAGGGCCTTGAGCTTGTTGATGCAGCCGCCATCCTGGCGGGCAAAATAGTTCAAAGCCTGCGCAGCCATTGCGATGGGCAATGGACAAACTCATGTAAGCTATGTTAGCACGAAAGGAGTCAGAAATCGTGTTGATTTTGCCCGAGCCGGTCAAGACCGTCAAATCAAAATCTCCTGTCTTTATCGGACGTAACTCTGCCGACTATAGCGATAATTATCGCGGCTGTCCTGAAAACTCACAGCAACAGCAAAGCTATGGAGGTTGATGCCGCATCGTCCAAGGTGCGCAACTGATTGCCGCGGAAAAATAAAATCCCAACGTCGCGTTTCCAGATGCCTCTGTGGCTTCCTTGACAATGAATCAACCGGCTTGTACAAAAAAACAGCGGGGAAACAGCCGAGGCCATTTCCCCACTGAACCGCGTCACACTGTCGGGTTGGCAAAATCATCCAAGTTTGTTATTCAAAAAAACGGGGAAACGGCCCGACCGCCGTTTCCCCGCCAACCAAACAACCAAACCAACCAACGGATCCGTCGAACAAATTCTAGCCGCGCGCCAGCTCGTTGAGCACCTTGCCGTCCGGCGCGATCAGTTGCACGTGCAGCGGCATCTGGCCGACGGCGTGCGTCGAACAGCTCAGGCAGGGGTCGTAGCACCGGATGCCGTGTTCGATGCGGTTGAGCATGGGTTCGGGGATGTCGTTGCCATGCACGTAATGCCGCGCGATCTGCGCCACGGTCTGGTTCATCGCCAGGTTGTTCTGGCCGGTGGCAACAATGAGATTCACCTTCTTGAGCAGGCCGTCGCGGTCCACGGTGTAATCGTGGAACAGGGTCCCGCGCGGGGCTTCGCTCGCGCCCACGCCGCGGAGGCGGTTGATGCCGGCATCGGCGCGGAGTTCATTGCTCAACAGGTCGGCGTCGTCCAGGTAACGTTCGACGTACTCCAGCGCCGCGAGAATTTCGATGAGCCGCGCGTAGTGGTATAGGAACGACGAGGTGACGGCACCATGCCCCAGCTTCTTGAATTTCTTCAGCTCGGCATCCGCCTTCGGCACGCCCATCTGCTCGCAAACGTTGAGACGCGCGAGCGGGCCAACGCGGTACATGCCGTCCGGAAAACCGAGCGGCTTGTAATAGGGCGATTTAAGATAGGATGACTCCTGCACAGATTCGCCGATGTAATCGGTATAATTTTGGGGATCAATCTGGTCGGCGATGATGCTGCCGCTGCTGTCGCTGAACCGCAATTTGCCGCCGTGATGCTCCCAGGTGCCGTCCGGGGCGACAAGGCCCATGAACAGCGACGGGAAATTGCCGAAGATCTGGATTTCGCGCTGGTGCGTCTCCATTGTTTTCTTGAACAGGTCAAAGGCGACCTGCGTCGTGGCAAAGGCCTCGGGCAGCCAGGCGCGGATTTTTGCCCGGCCTTCCTCCGTCAGCGGACTGCGCACACCGCCGGGCACGGCCCAGGCGGGATGAATTTTTTTGCCGCCGAGAATCTCGATGATTTCCTGGCCGAACTGGCGCAACCGGATGCCGGCCCGGGCGAGGTCGGCGTTGGAGGCAATCAAACCGAAGACGTTGCGTTTCGCGGGCGCCGTGTCCCAACCGAGCAGGAAGTCCGGGGCGCTCAGGTGAAAGAAGCTCAACGCGTGGCTCTGGATGATCTGGCCGAGGTTCATCAGCCGGCGCAGCTTGTCGGCGCCGACGGGGATGTTGACGGACATGATGGCGTCGCCGGCCTTGGCCGAGGCGAGCAGATGGCTGACGGGGCAGATGCCGCAGATGCGCGGGGTGATGCCGGGCATTTCGGCATAGGGCCGGCCCTCGCAGAATTTCTCGAAGCCACGGAATTCCACGACGTGGAAGATGGCGTCGGACACGTTGCCCGCGTCGTCCATGAAGATGCTGATCTTGGCATGGCCCTCAATGCGGGTGACGGGGTCAATGACGATGCGTTTTGACATAACTTATAAATTTATCTTCGGTAGGGCGGGCAGTCCCCTGCCAGCCGGACGGCGCGCACGGAGTGACGCGCCCTACCATTTATCCAAATTTCAATTGCCGGCCCTCGAGCTTCGGCGTTTCACCGTTCAGCACCTGGACCATGAGCGCCTTGATGTTGCCGGCGGACGGCGGGCAGCCCGGCAGGAAATATTCCACCTGGACGGCCTCATGCACGGGCATCACGCGTTTAAGCAACGGCGGAACGATGCCGTCCGCCTTGGGCACCCGCGGGTTGTCCTGGCAGCTCTCAATGTAGGCGCGCTGGAGCACATTTTCGTCGTTGCCCAGACCAAGCTGGTTGCGGATGGCGGGGACGTTGCCAGTAACGGCGCAGTCGCCGAACGAGACCAGCACCTTGGTCCGGGCGCGAATCTTGTGGAGGATTTCGAGGTTATCCTCGTTGCACACGGCGCCTTCAATGAGGCAGACGTCCACATTTTCCGGATATTCCTTCACGTCAATCACCGGGCTGTAAACCAGGTCTATCTTGCCGGCGAGCTCGATGAGAAACTCATCCAGGTCGAGGAATGACATGTGGCAGCCGGCACAGCCGCCCAGCCAGACGGTGGCTACTTTTAAACGGTCCATTGTTTTTTCTCCCGTGCGTTGACGATGAATTCAAGTTTGGTGCGGTCGCGTTCCATTTCGGACACCGTCGAACCCTTGTGGAACAGCGCGCCGGTCGGACAGGACATGACACATTTGCCGCAGGCCGTGCAGGTCTCGGAATCGCCCCACGGCTGGTTGAGGTCGCTGATGATGGTGGACCGGGAGCCGCGGCCGGAAACGTTCTTGGTGCCGGCGCCCTCAATGTGCCAGCACACGCGCACGCAACGGGCGCAAAGGATGCAGCGGTTGTGGTCCATGCCGAACAGGCGGTGCGTCGCATCCACATTCCATTTCGGAAAGCAATAATCGTAACGCACGTGTTCCATGCCCAGGCTGTAGCCGAGCGTCTGCAGTTCGCAATGGCCGTTGGCCACGCAGACGGCGCAGGTGTGATTGCGTTCGGCGAACAGCAGTTCCAGCGTCATGCGCCGGTATTTTTTCAGCCGTTCGCTGTCGGTCTTCACATCCATGCCCTCGCTGATCTTCGTGGTGCAGGCGGGCAGCAGCTTGGCAATGCCCGTGACCTCCACGAGACACAAACGGCAGGCGCCCACGTCGTAAACCCCGTCGAGATGACACAGCGTCGGGATCTTGATGCCGGCGTCCGTTGCCACGTCCAGGATGGTCGCGCCTTCCTCGGCGCTGACCTGTTTTCCATCAATCGTTAAAGTTTTGGCGGCCATGTTTTTAAAATCAGAATCCAGAAACCAGAATCCGGAATTCAGAATTGATTACGGTTTTCATATTCAAGGGGTCGCGGCTGCTTGTTTCGTTCCGTTGCTGTTGCGTGGACCAAATTTATCCGGCTGGATCAACTCCTCGTATTCCTTCCGGAAAAACCGCAGCGTGCTCAGCACGGGATTCGGAGCCGTCTGGCCGAGGCCGCAAAGACTGGTGTTCTTGACCATGTCGCAAAGCTCCTCGAGTTTTGCGAGGTCGCGCGCGGTGGCCTGACGGTTGAGGATTTTTTCGAGGAGGTGCAGCATCTGCACGGTGCCCGCCCGGCAGGGAATGCACTTGCCGCAGGATTCGTCCACGCAGAATTCCATGAAATAGCGGGCCACGTCCACCATCCGGGTGGTCTCGTCCATCACAATCATGCCGCCCGAGCCCATGATGGACCCGAGCTTGCCGAGCGATTCGTAATCCACCGGCGTGTCCAGCGACTCGGCGGGAATGCAGCCGCCCGAGGGACCGCCGGTTTGCACGGCCTTGATTTTGCCGCCATCCGGCGCGCCACCACCCATTTCCTCGACGATCTGCCGCAACGGCGTTCCCATCGGCACCTCGATGAGGCCGGTGTTGGTGATCTTGCCGGCAAGCGCAAAAACCTTGGTACCCTTGCTCTTCTCCGTGCCGATGCCGGCGAACCATTCCGCGCCCTTGCGCAGGATCGGCGGCACGTTGGCGAAGGTCTCGACGTTGTTGATAAGTGTCGGACAATCCCATAGCCCGCTCTCGGCCGGGAATGGCGGGCGGGGACGCGGCGTGCCGCGTTTGCCCTCGACGGACGCCATCAGCGCGGTTTCCTCGCCGCAGACAAACGCGCCCGCGCCGATGCGGATATCAATGTTGAAATTGAACGGTGATTCAAAAACGCCGCTGCCGAGGAGTCCGAGTTGTTTGGCCTGTTTGATGGCGGTCTGCAGCCGCTTGATCGCCAGCGGATATTCGGCACGAACATAGATAAAACCCTGGTTGGCCCCGACGGCATAAGCGGCAATGGCCATGCCTTCGAGCACGCTGTGCGGGTCGCTTTCCAGAACACTGCGGTCCATGAACGCGCCGGGGTCGCCTTCGTCGGCGTTGCAAATGACGTATTTCTGGGCGCTCTGGGTCTTGGCGACCGTGCCCCACTTGATGCCAGTGGGAAAGCCCGCGCCGCCGCGGCCGCGCAAGCCGCTCTTGACCATGGCTTCCACCACTTCCTTGGGCGTCATTTCGCGGAGCACATCGTGCAAGGCCTGGTAGCCGTCAGCGGCGATGTAGGCTTCGATGCGCTCGGGATCAATCTCGCCGCTGTTGGCCAGGACAATGGAAAACTGCTTCTTGAAAAACGGACCGTTGAAGTCGCCGCGTTTGACGCTGGTTTTGCCACCCTTCAAGGTATTGATGAGCGAAATGGCATCCTCGGGTGTGACTTTTTCGAAAAGCGCGCCCTGAGAATCAATGCTCACCAGAGGACCTTCGCAACACAGTTTCATGCAGCCGACGCCGCGGACTTCAACCTCGTTTTCCAAACCGGCGTCTTTCACCGCCGCGTCGAGATTTTTTTTGACATTCTCCGAATTGGAGGACATGCAGCCGGCGGCCAGACAGCAGCGGATGACCGTTTTCTTGCGGCCGGCCTTTTCCTTTTCGGCAATCGTATTGAGATCGTCAATTACCATGTGGCATCCATCCTTTCAAATGAGCGAGGGCGGTTTCGGGCGTCTGACGCGGCGTGACCACGCCATCATAAACAACGGCGGGGGCAATGCCGCAGGCACCGATGCAGCGCGCCGTCAGCAGCGAGAGCTGGTTGTCCGGCGTGGTTTCGCCGGCCTTGATCTTCGTCCGGGCCTCGACCGCTGCGAGCACCTTGTCGGCGCCCTTGACGTAACAGGCCGTGCCCATGCAAACCACGCAGGTGTGCGCGCCCTGCGGCTTGAGGGTGAAAAAATGATAAAAGGTCGCCACGCCATAAACCCGGCTGGCGGGCAGCTTGAGCTTGTAGGCAACGAACAAAAGCAGGTCGTCCTCGAGAAAGCCAAACAACTCCTGCGCCTTGTGCAGCACCTCAATCAGCGCATCCTGTTTGAACTGGTGCTTCTTCATGTGCGCTTCAAGAATCTTGAAACGCTTGTCCCCGCTGGCGTGCTGGAGCACGGCGGCCAACTGCATTCCTTTGTCTTTTTTAATGGTGGCAATCATGGCGCTAAACCTTATGAAATACTTTCAGGGCGGCGGAAGCGTAAGGCTCGTCAAAAATTGGCAAACTATCACCCTGCCTTGCGCGGCGTGAAAAGATTCAAACATTCCGCGCCGAACGCGGGGCGGACGCCGGACGATGCAGAAAAATTGCAAGAAAAGACCGAGCCTGCACCGCACCGCCCTGCAAATTCGCGCCCGGAACCGGCGTCGGCACATAATTAATTTCAGACCATTTTACTTGACGCCCATTTGAGGTTTGCTTAATTTGCTTCCATGCAGACAACCGTTGCAAAGGGGTCGAAAGGCTCATCCACCCCCGTTTTGAAACTGAAAAGCGACATCAGCGCGCCGTGCTTTCATAAATGCGAGTGTCCCCCGGAAGTTGTGACCGCCAAAAAAGCCTCCTCCAGCCGGGCCCGGGCTTCCGTCGCCGCGATCAATGGCAATGGCAGCAGCAACGGCAGCAGCAACAACAACCGGGCGCTGATCAAGGCCATCTCCGATTCGAAGGTCTATCAGGAGTACGAACGCGCGTTCAACGTGCTGACCGGCCTGCCGGTTTCGTTGCAGCCGATGGAGACCTGGCAGTTGCCGCACCACGGCAAGCGGAATGAAAATCCCTTTTGCGCGCTGATGTCGCAGAAAAGCCACGCGTGCGCCGCCTGTCTGCAGGTGTGGGAACAGCTTTGCGAAAAGGCCGTCAATGAACCGAAGACGGTCACCTGCTCGGCCGGAATGCTGGACACCGCCGTCCCGGTGCGGCTGGGCGACCGGCTCATCGGTTTTCTCCAGACCGGCCAGCTCCTGGAAAAAAAACCGACCGCGCGCCAGTTCGACCGCGCTGCCAAGCTGGTGGCGGGATGGGGTGTGGAAATGGACCGGGAGGTGCTCCGGAAAGCGTACTACGCCACCAAAGTGGTGACCGCCAAACAGCACGAATCCATCGTCCGGCTGCTGGTGATCTTCGCGCAGCACCTGGCCATGCTCGGCAACCAGATCTTCATCCAGCAAAAAAACACCGAGCCGCCGATCATCAAGAAAGCCAAGGAATACATTTACGAGCACCACACCGAGGAGCTGTCGCTCGCCCGGGCAGCCAAGGCCGTCAACATGAGCACGTTTTATTTTTGCAAGATGTTCAAGAAGGTCACCGGCATCAATTTCACCGACTACCTCTCGCGCGTGCGCATTGAAAAGGCGAAAAACCTGCTGCTGAATCCCAACCTGCGCGTGAGCGAGATCGCGTTTGAAGTCGGGTTCCAGTCGCTGACGCACTTCAACCGCGTCTTCAAAAAACTGCTGGGCCAGTCGCCCACCGAATACCGCGCGCAATTGCTCGCCCATTAGGCTGGAACGGCAGCGGAACCGGATTCCTGAATCCCCGCCGGGTGTCGCTCTTTCAAGGTTGGTATGGCTCTGCAAAATTTGTAAAGTGTTCAACAAGGTTTGGTGAGTAGCCGGACTTGAAAAGCCGGACTTTCTACCTTGTGAAAAGTTATGCTTGAAACGCTTGCCAGATTGAGCCGCGCCGGGTGGCCGGAGGATCCGGTTGGTAAATTTCAACCGACCGGCAGCCGGCAGGCCGCGCACCAACTTTTTAAAATTTGTAAAAACCATGACTACATCAACGCCCCAAATCAACCGACTCGAACCCGCCCACGACATTCTGCACCAGACGCGCAAGCATCCGCTGGATCCCATCTGCGCCCCAAAGGTTGTCGCCGTCATCGGCGCCACCGACAAGCCCGGCAGCGTCGGGCGGACCTTGTTTGAAAATCTCGGCCGCGGCGGTTTCAGCGGCGTGGTTTATCCGGTCAATCCGAAACGTTCCTCCGTGCTGTGCGTCAAAGCCTATCCCAGCATCGGCGCCGTGCCGGAGAAGGTGGACTTGGCGGTCATCTGCACGCCGGCCAAAACCGTGCCCGGCCTGATCAAGGAATGCGCCCAAGCGGGCGTTGCCGGCGTCATCATCATTTCCGCCGGCTTCAAGGAAACCGGCCCCGAGGGCGTGAAGCTGGAACAGCAAATTCTCGCCGACGCCCGCGCCGCCGGCATGCGCATCGTCGGGCCGAACTGCCTCGGCGTCCAGATGCCGAACATCGGGTTCAATGCCAGTTTCGCGGCCACCATCGCCCAGCCCGGCGACGTGGCGTTCCTCAGCCAGAGCGGTGCGCTCTGTTGTGCCGTGCTCGACTGGAGCCTCAAGGAAAATGTCGGGTTCAGCTGTTTCGCCTCGCTCGGTTCCATGCTCGATGTCGGCTGGGGCGACCTGATTTATTACCTCGGCGACGACCCGAAAACCAAGAGCATCGTCATTTACATGGAAACCATCGGTGACGCGCGCTCGTTCCTGTCCGCCGCCCGTGAAGTGGCGCTGACCAAGCCGATCATCGTCATCAAGCCCGGTCGTACCGAGGGCGCCGCCAAGGCGGCCGCGTCCCATACCGGTTCGCTGACGGGCAGCGACGACGTGCTGGAAGCCGCGTTCAAGCGTTGCGGGGTGTTGCGCGTGAACAACATTTCCGATTTGTTTTACATGTCCGAAGTTCTCGGACGCCAGCCTCGTCCGAAGGGCAATCGTTTGACCATGATCAGCAACGCTGGCGGTCCCGGTGTGCTGGCCACCGACGCGCTGATCACCACCGGCGGCGCGCTCGCGGAAGTTTCCAAGGGCACCATCGCCGAACTGGACAAATTTTTGCCGCCGTCCTGGTCACGGAGCAATCCAATTGACGTGCTCGGCGACGCCAGCGCGGAAGCCTACGCCCAGACGTTGGAAGTTGCGGGCCGCGATCCCAACAGCGCCGGCCTGCTCGTCATTTTGACGCCGCAGTCCATGACGCAATGCACCGAAA